>Ga0208717_1000758_pt1 | contig 10714 bp, 11 predicted proteins | sample NGESurF53shallow_FD_184489 | JGI IMG/M metagenome (GOLD analysis project Ga0208717, IMG submission 184489) | Arctic peat soil microbial communities from Barrow, Alaska - NGEE Surface sample F53-3 shallow (SPAdes) | ecosystem: Environmental > Terrestrial > Soil > Wetlands > Peat ... | reverse complement strand
CGCTATTCATACGGCCATGACGAACCCAATCCTAGTCGAAGTCACGCGCGGCGATCTGGTCGAGAGCGTGCATCGCGGCTCGATCGCGGTGGCCGATGCCTCGGGCGCGCTGCGCCTGGCCCTGGGGCGGACCGCCCGCCTGCCGGAGCCGCCCGCGCTGACCTGCGCCGGCCGGCTGGCCGATCATGCGCGGGCGTCCGGCGGACGCGCCGCTCACCGACCACCTCCTCGCGCCGCTATGGCGGACCTCGCGCCTGTGGTGGGCACTCCTCGCGCTCGCGTTCGCCGTCCTCGCCGCCCGGGAGCTCGACCAGGCGTTCGCCAACGTGTACTCGACGGCGGTGTCGACGCAGAACCTGCGCCCGCTGTGGGATCGGCGGATCCTGGCCGTTGCCATCGCCGCCGTCAGCACGGCCGGCGCGCTGTGGCTGAACATCGCCGACTACGAGAACTTCCTCGACCTCATCGGCTCGGTCTTCGTGCCGATGTCGGCCGTCTTGATCGCGGACTACTTCGTCGTGTCGGGCGGGCGCTGGGATCTGTCGACGGCGGCTAGGTCCCGCTGGCTGATGCTGCTCCCGTGGGCGGCCGGCTTCGTCACCTACCAGCTGATCAATCCCGGGTACGTGCCGTGGTGGGTCTCGGCCTGGACGTCCTTCGGGCAGCTCATCGGCTTCGCCCCGCAGAGCTGGATGTCGGCGTCGATCCTGTCCTTCGCCGTCGCCGCGCTGATAACCCTGCTGGTCGGCTGGCTCGCCCGGCTGGCCAGGCGGCCCGCATGGTGAACGGCCCAGGGGCCACCCGGGAGAAAACCAGGGTGTTCCCCGGGCGCGGGGCGAGGGTGCGACAAGCAAGGCTTGGTGTCGTCGTCCAATCAGACCGCACCAGCCGAGGAGACCGACATGTCCGTCACGACTGCAGAATCGATCAGGCCGTTCACGATCCCGGTGGCTACCAAGGCCGAGCTCGATGACCTGCGGGCCCGCATCGTGAACACCCGATGGCCCGACCGGGAGCCGGTCTCCGACCACTCGCAGGGCGTGCAGCTGGAGGTGATGCAGGAGCTGGCGCGCTACTGGGCAACCACCTACGACTGGCGCAGGTGCGAGGCCCGACTACAGGCGCTGCCGCACTTCATGACCGAGATCGACGGGCTCGACATCCACTTCATCCACGTCCGCTCGCAGCACGAGCACGCGCTGCCGGTCATCATCACGCACGGCTGGCCCGGCTCGGTCATCGAGCTGCTGAGGGTCATCGACCCGCTCACCAACCCCACCGCGCACGGCGGCAGCGCCGACGACGCCTTCGACGTGGTGATCCCGTCGATACCGGACTACGGGTACTCGGGGAAGCCGCGCGACGCCAGCTGGACCCCCGACCGCATCGCGGCGGCCTGGGTCGAGCTGATGAAGCGCCTGGGATACACGCACTACGTCGCGCAGGGCGGCGACTGGGGCGCCGTCATCACCGACGTAATGGCCGTCAACGCGCCACCGGGACTGCTCGGCATCCACTCCAACATGCCCGGCGTGATCCCGCCCGAGGTGGCGCAGGAGATCCGCTTCGTCACCGGCGCCCCGGCGCCGGCCGGCTTGTCGGCCGAGGAGCAGAGCGCCTGGGAGCAGATCAACTTCCTGTACACCAAGGGCATCGGCTACGCGGTGGAAATGGCCACGTCGCCGCAGACGCTCTACGCGCTCGCGGACTCCCCCGTCGGCCTGGCGGCCTGGATGATCAACCACGACGCGGCCAGCTACGAGGACATCAGGGCTGCCTTCGCCGGGAAGCCCGTCGGGAACCTGACCAGGGACGAGGTCCTCGACAACGTCACGTTCTACTGGCTGACGAACACCGCGGTCTCGTCGAGCCGCCTCTACGCGGAGAACGCGTACGGCTTCTTCGACGCCAAGAACGTCTCCATCCCGGCCGCCGTGACGGTCTTCCCGAACGAGATCTACAAGGCCCCGCGCAGCTGGACCGAGCGGGCCTACCCCAACCTCGTCTACTTCAACGAGGTCGACAGGGGCGGCCACTTCGCGGCCTGGCAGGAGCCTGAGCTGTTCTCCTCTGAGGTACGCACCGGGTTCAGGTCGCTACGCTAGATGACCATGTCCGGGTATCTGCACATGCCCCCGCTCGGCGGGGCGGCCGAGTGGCTCAACTCCGGGCCGCTCGGCCCCGCCGAGCTGCGCGGCCACGTCACGGTCGTCAACTTCTGGACGCTGAGCTGCATCAACTGGCTGCGCCAGGAACCCTACGTGCGCGCGTGGTCACGCGCCTACCGTGACGACGGGCTGGTGGTGATCGGCGTCCACACCCCGGAGTTCTTCTTCGAGCACGACATCGACCTGGTCCGGCAGGCGACAAGGGAGCGGGAGATCGACTACCCGGTCGCGGTCGACAGCCACTACGCGATCTGGAACGCCTTCGACAACCACTACTGGCCGGCGCTGTACTTCATCGACTCCGACGGCGTCATCGCCGGCCAGCTGTTCGGCGAGGGGGAGTACGAGCAGTCCGAGCGCGTTATCCAGCGGCTGCTCGGCGTCGACCGCGAGCCCGTCACCGTCGAGGGGCTGGGCGTCGAGGCGGCGGCCGACTGGGACCACCTGCGCTCGCCAGAGACCTACCTCGGCGAGGGGCGCAGCGAGGGCTTCGCCTCACCGGGCGGCGCGGTCCCCGAGACCCGGCTCTACAAGCTCCCCGAGCGCCTGGCGCTCAACCAGTGGGCCCTGGCCGGCCAGTGGACCGTCGAGCAGGAGAAGGCCACCGTCGAACACGCCGGCGGGACCATCGCGTACCGCTTCCAGGCGCGCGATGCGAATCTGGTGATGTCCCGCGGCGTCGGCGCGCCGATCCCCTTCCGGGTGCTCGTCGACGGCCAGGCCCCGGGACCGTCGCACGGCGCGGACACCGACGCCGACGGAAACGGCCTGCTCGGCAGCGGCCGCCTCTATCAGCTCGTCCGCGAGCAGGGCACCGTTCTCGAGCGGACACTGGAGATCACGTTCGGCCAGCCGGGCGCGCAGGCGTACGTCTTCACGTTCGGGTAAACAGGCGGCGAATCAGCCGGCCCTCAGGGCAAGCCGGGGTCGGCGGTAATCGCCGCGCAGAATTTCCGTTGCCGGGCGGGGCGGTGCTGCGCCTGACGACGAGGGTGGTCTCCAGCTCGAGGTGGCGGGGCTGCATTTCGCGCTCGCCGCCGGAGGACGTGAGCATCCAGAACGCGGTGGCGGCCATCGCCGCCAGCGGCTGCCTGACGGTGGTGAGCGGCGGCGTGGCCCAGGTGGCGATCTGCACGTCGTCGAAGCCGGTCACGCTGACGTCGTCGGGAGAGCGCAGCCCGCGCTCGGCGATCGCCTGCAGCACGCCGAACGCCTGGGCGTCGTTGGCGGCCACGATCGCGGTCGGCGCATCGGCCAGGCCGAGGAGCTCCCTGGCCCGGCGCAGCCCGGCGTCCGCCGTGAGCTCGTCGCAGCGGACCAGGTTCTCGTCGACCGGCAGGTCGGCCCGGCGCAGGGCGCTGCGGTAGCCGTCGAGGCGGGCCCGGCAGGACCACAGGTGGTCGGGCCCGCCGATGGCGGCGATCCGGCGGTGGCCGAGCTCGATCAGGTGCCGGGTGGCGGACAGGCCGCCCTGCCAGTTGGTGGTGCCGACCGACCGGACCTCGCCGCCGGGCTCGACCGGCGGGTCGATGACCACCAGCGGCAGGCTCGCCTCGGCCATCCTCCGCAGCGTGGCCGGGTCGGGCAGGTAGAGCACGCTCAGCGCGCCGAGGGTGCCGCGCGCGGTCGCGATCTTGAGCCAGCGCGCGAACTCGCTCGCCGAGCCCACCCGGCTGACGATCACGCTGATCTCGGTCTCGGCCGCCGCCGTGACCGCGCCGCGGATCAGCTCGTCCGACCACAGGCCGCCGAGCTGCCCGATCAGCAGGTCGACGACGCCGATGCCCGACCTCGGGGCGACCTGGTAGCCGTGCGTCCGCAGGATCCGGCCGAGCCGCTCCCTGGTCTCAGGGGCCACGTCGGTCCGCCCGTTGAGCACCTTGGACACCGTGGAGACGGACACCCCGGCCGCCGCGGCGATGCTGGTCAGGCTGCCCGCGCGGCCGGAGCGCGACGCCCCCGCGCCCGCACTCCCGCTCGCACTCGCGCCGCCTGCAGCCGCCATTCGCGCTCCTCTCGCTTAACTTTTTCGAAAAATTACTGCCCAGACTACCGCCATTGACACCCGTCTGACCGGGATCTAGCGTGCTGTCTGGAGCGATCAGTTTAGCGGGAACTTTGCGAAAATGTTTCCCGGCGAGGAGCGTGCACGTTGATCAGCAGTCCGCCGGCCCTGCAGCTTTACACCCTGCGCCAGCAGCTCGAGACGACCGGCAGGAAGGCTGTCCTGCGGAGCGTCGCGGACTTCGGCTACGGCGCGGTCGAGCCCTACGACGTGCTGACCGACCCCCAGCAGCTGCGGGCCGACCTCGACGAGGCCGGGCTGGCGGTGTGCTCGGTGCACGCCAAGATCCTGGACGGCGAGGGCGAGGCGATGCTGCGCGGCGCCCAGGCGCTCGGCGCGGGCGCCGTGATCGTGCCGTGGGCGGACCCGGTGCGGTTCGCCGACTCCGAGACGATCGCGGTGCTGGCGGGCGAGCTCAACGAGGCCGCCGTCAAGCTGGCGGACCTGGGGCTGCGGCTCGGCTACCACAACCACGACTTCGAGCTGTCGTCGATCGTCGGCGGGCGGCCGGCGCTCGAGCTGCTGGCCGACGCGCTCGACCCGGCCGTGATCCTCGAGGTCGACACCTACTGGGCGGCGGTCGGCGGGCAGGACGTGCCCGCGCTGCTGCGCCGCCTCGGCGACCGGGTCCGCTACCTGCACGTCAAGGACGGCCCGATCGGCACCAGGGAAGGCGACATGATGGTCGCCGTCGGCAGCGGCCGGATGCCGGTGGCCGAGATCCTCGCCGCCTGCCCGTCGGCCGAGTGGCACGTGGTCGAGCTCGACCGGTGCGCGACCGACATGCTCACCGCCGTCGGCGACAGCCTCGCCTGGCTGGCCGCGCACAACCTGGCCGCGCCGGTGCACGCGGGACCGGGCGCCTGATGACGAGGGTGGCGGGTGGGAAGGGAGGGCCGGCGGCAGCCAAGCCGTTCGGCGTCGCCGTCGTCGGCTGCGGCAACATCAGCAAGCAGTACCTGGGGAACCTGACCACCTTCCCTGACGTCAAGGTGCTGTTCTGCGCGGACCTCGACGTCGACCGGGCGAAGGCCCAGGCGGAAACCTACGGCGTCCCCGAGTCGGGCACCGTGCAGCAGGCGCTCGAGCACCCCGGCGTGCAGCTGGTGGTGAACCTGACCATCCCGGCCGCGCACGCCGAGGTGGCCTCGGCCGCGATCACGGCGGGCAAGCACGTGTGGAACGAGAAGCCGCTGGCGCCGGACGTCGCCGCCGGGCGGGCGCTGCTCGACCAGGCGCGGGCGGCCGGGCTGCGGGTCGGCTGCGCGCCCGACACCGTGCTCGGCGCGGGCATCCAGTCGGCCCGGCGGCTCATCGCCTCGGGCGCGATCGGCACGCCGATCAGCGCGCTCACCCTGCTGCAGGGGTCGGGGCCCGAACGCTGGCACCCGGACCCCGAGTTCCTGTTCGCGAAGGGCGCCGGGCCGCTGTTCGACCTCGGGCCGTACTACCTGTCGGTCCTGGCGACGATGTTCGGCCCGGCCACCCGGGTGGCCGCGATCGGCGGCCGCGCACGCGACGCCCGCGAGATCGGCTCTGGGCCGCGCGCGGGTACCGAGTTCAACGTGGAAGTGCCGACGTACATGTCCGCGCTGGCGCAGTACGCCGGCGGCCAGGCGGCGTCGCTGCTGTTCAGCTGGGACTCCCCGCTCAACAGGAACGGTTTCGTGGAGATCACCGGGACCGAGGCGACGCTGGCGGTGCCCGACCCGAACAGGTTCGACGGCGACCTGCGGGTGCGCCGCGCGGGCGACGCCGAGTGGATCGAGATCCCCTCGCACGGGGCGGCGGCGGGCCGCGGCAGCGGCGTGGTCGACATGGTCCGCGCGATCCGGCACGGTCGGCCGCACCGGGCCTCGGGCGAGATCGCGCAGCACGTGCTCGAGCTGATGACCGCGATCGAGCGGTCCGCCGCCACCTCGGCCTTCGAACCGGTCGACTCCGTCTTCGACCTGCCCGACGCGCTCGCGGAGGATTGGGACCCGTATGTCGCAGCCGCCTAGCCTCGGCGTGGGGATGGTCGGCTACGCGTTCATGGGCCGGGCCCACTCCCAGGCCTGGCGGACCGTGGACCGGGTGTTCGACCTGCCGCTGCGGCCCCGGCTGGCGGCGATCTGCGGACGCGACCGGGCCGCCGCAGAAGCCGCGGCCGGCCGACTGGGCTGGGCGGCGGCCGAGACCGACTGGCGCGCGCTCATCGCCCGCGACGACGTGCAGCTGATCGACATCGCCGCCCCCGGCGGCCTGCACGCGCCGATCGCGATCGCCGCCCTGCAGGCGGGCAAGCACGTGCTGTGCGAGAAGCCGCTCGCGAACACGCTGGCCGAGGCGGAGGCGATGTCGGCCGCGGCCGACGCCGCGTTCCCGGGCGGCGCGCGGGCCATGGTCGGGTTCAACTACCGGCGGGTGCCGGCCCTGGCGCTGGCGCGGCGGCTGGTCGAGCAGGGCCGGATCGGGACGCTGCGGCACGTCCGGGCCGTGTATCTGCAGGACTGGCTGGTCGACCCGGACTCGCCGCTGACCTGGCGGATGCAGGCGGACCAGGCCGGTTCTGGCGCGCTCGGCGACCTCGGCGCGCACATCGTGGACCTGGCCCGGTTCCTGACCGGTGACGAGATCGTCGGCGTGTCCGCGATCAGCGCGACCTTCGTCGAAGAACGTCCGCTGCCCGGCGGTCCCGGGGAGGGAGACGCGGACGCGACCGGGACGGGGGGTGGGGCGGGGACCGGGGGCGCGACCGCGACCAGGGCCGCCGACGGGACCGGGGCCGCGGACGGGACAGCCCGGACCGGACGGGTCACGGTGGATGACGCGGTGGTGTTCAGCGCCCGGTTCCGGTCGGGCGCGCTGGGCTCGTTCGAGGCGACCCGGTATGCCGCCGGGCGCAAGAACGGGCTGCGGATCGAGCTCAACGGGTCGGCCGGCAGTCTCGCGTTCGACCTCGAGCGGCTCAACGAGCTCGAGTTCTACGACGGCGACGGTGCCGCCGGCGGCTCGACCGCCGGGTTCCGCCGGATCCTGGTCACCGAGCCGGAACATCCCTACCTCTCCGGCTGGTGGCCGCCCGGTCACACCCTCGGCTGGGAGCACACGTTCACCAACCAGGCGCGGGACCTGCTGACGGCGATCGCGGACGGCGGGCAGCCGGCGCCGTCCTTCGGGGACGGGCTGGCGGTGCAGCGGGTGCTTGACGCGGTCCAGCGCAGCGCGGCGGCCGGCAGCGGGTGGCAAGCGGCTGACGAGGCCACAGGCGCCTCGGTCCGTTCGAGATAAATGTTTTGATTCTTCTGGAGGATCTATGGCACGGCCGTTCACCCTGTTCACCGGGCAGTGGGCCGATCTCCCGCTCGAGGAGGTCTGCCGGCTCGCGAGCTCGTGGGGGTACGACGGGCTCGAGCTCGCCTGCTGGGGCGACCACTTCGAGGTCGACCGCGCGCTGGGCGAGGACGGGTACCTGGCCGGGCGGCACGCGCTGCTCGAGAAGTACGGGCTGAAGTGCTGGGCGATCTCCTGCCACCTGGTCGGGCAGGCGGTCTGCGACCACCCGATCGACGAGCGGCACCAGGCGATCCTGCCCCCGCGGATCTGGGGCGACGGGTCGCCGGAAGGGGTTCGGCAGCGGGCGGCGGCCGAGGTCGCCGACACCGCCCGGGCGGCGGCCGCGTTCGGCGTGCAGACCGTGATCGGGTTCACCGGGTCGTCGATCTGGCACACGGTGGCGATGTTCCCGCCGGTGCCCGAGTCGATGATCGCGCGCGGGTTTGACGATTTCGCGAACCGCTGGAACCCGATCCTGGACGTGTTCGACGCCGAGGGCGTGCGGTTCGCGCACGAGGTGCACCCGAGCGAGATCGCGTACGACTTCTGGACCGCGAAGCGGGCGCTGGACGCGGTCGGGAACCGGCCGGCCTTCGGGCTCAACTTCGACCCGAGCCACTTCGTGTGGCAGGACCTCGACCCGGTCGGGTTCCTGCTCGAGTTCAGGGACCGCATCTACCACGTGGACTGCAAGGAGGCCCGCAAGCGGCTGGACGGCCGCAACGGGCGGCTCGGCTCGCACCTGCCGTGGGGCGATCCCCGGCGCGGCTGGGACTTCGTGTCGGCCGGGCGGGGCGACGTGCCCTGGGAGGACGTGTTCCGCACGCTCAACTCGATCGGCTACGCCGGGCCGATCTCGGTCGAGTGGGAGGACGCGGGCATGGACCGGCTGACCGGGGCGCCGGAATCGCTCGCGTTCCTGCGACGGTTCGACTTCTCGCCGCCCGCGGCGTCATTCGACGCGGCCTTCAGCAGCGGGAACGGGTAAAGCCCGGCCGTTGGCGGGAAAGATACCGCCATGGCAGACACGACGCAGTTCACGATCGGGACCGACGCCAGCGCCAGCGACGGGGCGGTCGGCAGGCTGATCCGGGTGATCGTCGATCCCACCGTGGAGGAGGTCACCCACCTGGTGATCGAGCCGGAGCACCGGCCGGACCTCGGCCGGCTGGTGCCGATCGAGCTCCTCGACGTCGGCGGCGCGGCGGGCCGGATCACCCTCCGCTGCACCAAGGCGGAGTTCGAGAACCTCGACCCGGCCGAGGACACCCAGATCATCCCGGCCAGCGACGGCTACGGGGGCTACGGCCCGGGCCAGATCGGCTACATGCCCTACTACGGCCTGGAAGGCGGCGGGATGGCCGTGCCCGGCATCGGCCGCGGCGCCGGCGCCATCGCCCCGCAGGTCGTCGCCACCGACTCCGTCCCGCTGGGCGAGGTCGAGATCCGCCGGGGCGAGCCCGTCCAGGCCACCGACGGCGACATCGGCCGCGTCCAGGGGCTGGTCATCGACCCCGGCAGCCGCCACGTGACCCACTTCCTGCTGCAAGAGGGGCACCTGTGGGGGAAGAAGGAAGTGGCGATCCCGATCAGCGCGGTCACCAGCACCCACGACGGCATCGTGCTCAAGCTCAGCAAGCACGAGGTGCAGGATCTGCCGCCGGTGGACGTCAGCCATCCGGAGAAAAAGTCTTAAATCCTGCTTCCGAACGGACCTTGGGCGACTGTGCGGCCGGATCATCACCGATATGCCGGTTGATTACCAAATAGCATAGGAAAGTGAATCGATCTCTGCGGGCGTGGACGCCGGCGACCCTGGCCGGGCTGGCGCTGCTGGCGGGCTGCACCTCGACCGCGAGCTCAAGTCCCGCTCCTCCCCTGGCCGTTACGGCGCCGTCTTCGGCGGCTTCGTCCTCTACGGCGCCGTCTTCGGCGGCTGCGTCTTTGGCGGCTCCGTCTTCCCCGGCTGCGGCGGCTCCGCCGGCCGGGTCGGCGGCCGCCGTGGTGGCGGCGTCGCTGGCCGCGCTGAAGGCCGGGCGCGCGGTGCACGTCGCCATCAGCACCACCCTCTCCAACGGGAGCATCACCTACTCCGACGACGCGACCGCCGACGGCGGACGCCAGCACATCACGCTGAGCACCGGCGGCGACGTCAGCATCCTGTACACCGGGGGCGTCGGGTACGTCCAGGGCGACGTGCAGGGGCTGGCCGACTTCATGAACGTTCCCGCCTCCCAGGCGCAGTCGCTGGCGGGCCAGTGGATCGCCGTCCACCCGGGCCAGGAACTGGGAGCGAGCAGCTACGCCGACATCGTCGACGGGATCACGCTGTCGTCGGTCGCGTCCGAGATCGCACTGGCCGCCCCGCTCACGGTGACCGCCCCGGCCACCGTGGCCGGGCAGCGGGCGATCGGCGTGCAGGGCCGTGCCCCCGCCAGCCAGCAGCCCCCCGCCTCCGCCCGGGTCACGCTCGACGTGGCGGCGGCCGGCTCCCGCCCGCTGCGCGAGACGGTCCTCGCCAGCGGCGGCTACAAGTCCACCACCACCTTCAGCGACTGGGGCGAGTCGGTCCCGCTGACGCCGCCGCCGAACCCGGTCGCCCCGGCCGCCAGCCCGCCTGCCCTGGAATAGGCGGAACGGCTCGGCGGCGCCAGCGGGCCCGCCGTGGGAGCGCATTTCCGCGGTCACGCCCGGCGCAATGGCCGAGGGCCGGTGTACTGGACCGTCTGCACGGTGACGGCGTGCGATCCGGGTCGCGACTTCGGCTTCTCGGTCGGGCCGCCGGGCCGGTCGGTGCTCAACACCTGGCGTTACCAACTCGAACCGGGCGCGGACGGCGGGACCGACGTCACCGAGTCGTTCGCGCTGCCTTCTTCGCCGCTTATCCGTCTGTACTGGCTGATCTTCGGGTCCGCGCGGGGCCGCAGCAACGCCGAGGGCATGCTGGTCACGCTGGAGAAGATGAAGGCGGTCGTCGAGTCCGGCTGATTTTGGCTTGGGCTCACTCCGTCCTCACCCGCACCACGCGCACCACGCGCACCCGTCCAATCGGACATGGGGCTCATTGTGTGCCGTTCGGGTCGTATAGCGCCTATAACGGAACACGATGATGCCCGCGGTCGCGAAGGCGTGCCCCAAACGGAACACGATCGCGGTGCCTGCC
>Ga0208717_1000757_pt1 | contig 10725 bp, 12 predicted proteins | sample NGESurF53shallow_FD_184489 | JGI IMG/M metagenome (GOLD analysis project Ga0208717, IMG submission 184489) | Arctic peat soil microbial communities from Barrow, Alaska - NGEE Surface sample F53-3 shallow (SPAdes) | ecosystem: Environmental > Terrestrial > Soil > Wetlands > Peat ... | reverse complement strand
GGGGTGCCCTGCGAACCCCCCGTCCGGGTGGCATGCGGCATCGCCATCGCGAGCTCGTGCACGTCCGCGACGCTTGCCGGCCGACTGCCCGGGGCGACCATGGGCCCAGCATAGGCCTGGGGTGGAGGGGCGCGATGCGCCTCGGCTAACGGTGGGGGCCGGCTAGCGCGAGGGATAGCCGGCTCAATGAGCGCTAGTGGTGGGAGTGCTGGGGGGTGGGGTTCCAGGGGAGACGGTAGGCGCGGTAGGTGTTGACGCCGGCCGGGAACTCGGCGTTGAAGGTGAGCTTGCCCGACGCGCTGAACCCGGAGAAGTACGGCTGGATGCCCCAGCCGACGAACAGGCCGCCGTTGCTGAGGAGCTGGGCGTTGCCCTGCGAGGCGGCGCTCAGGCCTTCCGGCTGGTTGTCGGATTTGATCAGCGTCACCACGTGGGTGCGGTAGTTGAGCCTGACGGTGATCGCGCGGCTGTAGGGAAGGTCGACCAGGATGCTGGTCCCGGTGTTGGCGGTGCCGGCCGCGTCGTTGTCGAAGAACGTGTAGACGCCGTCGCCGTGCGCCTCGGGGTCGTGCTGCCAGGCGAAGATCTCGCCGACGCTGTCGAGGACCTGGCCCTTGGCCGCCTCGAGCTTGAATGAGCTGTCCTTGCCGCCGAGCCGCCACTCGATCTTGCCGGTCCGCGGTGAGACCTCGTAGGTGGTCCAGGTGTCCCGGGCGTCGATGAGGAAGTCGCGGTTGGTGTCCACCTTGATCGCGTTGAGGTGGAACCAGTCCCACGGGTCGGACGCGGCCGCGGGCAGCGGCTGCTCGCTCTGGCCGTACGGCACGTGGTCGGCGCTGTTCCACTGGAAGAGCACCTTGCCGGTCTTGATGTTGATTTCCTGGACGATGCCGTTGATCACGGTCTGGTCGGCCGGGCCGCCGATCGAGGTCAGGTTGGCCGTCGCGGTCGTGTAGGAGATGGTCAGCGCGGTGTTCCACGGCGTGATCAGGAACTCGTGGCCGTCGGCCGAGTAGCCGTTGCCCGCCTTGACGGTGGCGATCAGCTTGTAGTGGTCGTTGTAGATGTAGTCCTCGCCGGTCGACACGCCGCCCAGGCCGGTGCCCTGCCAGAACGTCAGCACCTGCTGGCCGTCGTAGGTCTGGGTGCGGAAGTCCGCGTCCTCGTCGCCCGCCGGGGCCTGGTGGAACCAGATGACCTTCTTGCCGTCGGGGCTGAGGATCTCGGCGCCGTTGGCGTACGTGGTCGAGTCGCCGAACGGGGAGATGAAGATGTCGCCGCCGGCATTGCCGGCGTTGCCGGCCGTGTCGCTGAGGATTGTGACAGGCGGCGGCTTGAGCGCGGTCGGCGTCGTCGCGGCCGACGCGGCGGGCACCGCCGCCGCGGTGGCCATGGCCGCCACGGCCGCGGCCCCGATCAGCACGCCCGTAGCCCAGGTTTTCTTACGCATCGCTGCCTGACTCCCGTCACCAGTTGATCCCTATGCAAGCGTCGATACTATATCGACCTATTTAGTAGGAAACTAGTGGCTTTGGTGTTTGGAGTTGGTCGCGGGCGCGGGCGTTGGTCAGACGTGCTCCATGATGATGATGCCGGAGGTGTTTGGTTCCAGCGCGTCGAAGACGTGCAGAACGTCGGACGGGTAGCGGAGGTAGTCGCCCGGGCCGAGCTCGACCGCCTCGCCCTCCGGGCCGGCCAGCACGCGCCCGCTGCCGAGGATCAGGTGCTCCAGGGTGCCCGGCATGTGCGGGTGGGCTAGATGCGGCCCGCCGGGCTGCCCGATCACCCGGTAGATGTCACGGCGCGCGCCCGGCGGGCAGGACGACAGCAGCGCCGCGTCGTAGGCGGCGCGCTCGGCGTGCATGACCGCCCCCTCCCCCGCGCGGATCACCTGAATGCCCTGCTGCGGCGGGTCGACCAGGCGGCTGAGCGGGATTCCGAGCGCCTGGGCAAGCGCCCACAGCGTCTCCAGGGACGGGTTTCCGACGCCGTTCTCGAGCTGGGACAGGGTCGACTTGGCGACGCCCGCCCGCCTCGCCAGCTCGGTCAGGCTCAGCGCGGTCCGCGCCCGCTCGCGGCGCAGCGACATCGAGATCAGCGCGACTACGTTCGCGGCCGTATCTGACACCTGTTCGCTCCAGACTCCCGATTATTCGGTTTGACGAACCGTTCGGTACGTGTTCATTATATTGAACATGAGTCCTGCATGGCGAACGGCTAGGCCTGCGTCGGCGTCGGCGTCGGCGTCGGCATCTGCGTCGGCGCCCGCGTCGACGTTGCCCCGCGATGTTGCGCTCGTCTGCCTGGCCGACGGCCTGGTCGGCCTGTCGTTCGGCGCGACGGCGGTGGCCGGCGGCCTGCCCTGGTGGGTGCCGGTCGCGATGTCGCTGCTGGTGTTTGCGGGCGGGTCGCAGATCGCGGCGGTCGGCGTGGTGCTGGCCGGCGGCAGCCCGTTCGCGGCCGTCGCGGCCGGGGCGGTGCTCAACACCCGGCTGTTCCCGTACGGCCTCGCCGTGGCGGATGTTGTCCGTCCCGCGAGTGCTGCGGTCGGCGCCGGCGCTGCGGGCGGCGCGGATGCCACGGATGCTGGCCCGGCGGTACGGCGCTGGCTGATCCGGCTGATCGGCGCGCACGTAATCACCGACGAGTCGGTCGCGTTCGCGCTGCGACAGACCGACCCCGTCCGTCGGCGGGCGGCGTTCTGGACCTGCGGGCTGTCGTTGTTCGGGGCCTGGAACGTGGCCGTGCTGCTCGGCGTGCTGGCCGGCTCGGTGGTGCGGAACACGAACGCGTTCGGCCTGGACGCCACCTTCCCGGCCGTGCTGATCGCGCTCGCGCTGCCGGCCCTGGCCGGGCTCCGCACCCGGGTCTCGGCCGGGACCGGCGCGGTGATCGCGGTCGCCCTCACGCCGGTGCTGCCGGCCGGCCTGCCGGTGCTCGCCGCCCTGGCCGGCCTGGCCACCGGCTGGCGCCCGGGGCGGCGCCGGGCGGGGCACGCGGCGCAGCCGCCGGCGAAGCCGCCGGCGAATCGCCGGAGAGGGAACCGCGCCGCCCCGAGCATCGATTCGCTAACGGGAGAACGCTGATGCCACTGCTCGCCATCGTCGTGCTGGCCGTCATTACCTACGGGTTCCGCCTCATCGGGCCGCTCGCCCGGGACCGCGTAACGCTTCCGCCGGCCGCCACTGTGTTGTTCGCCGACGCCGCCGCCGTCTTGCTGATCGCCCTGGCGGCGACGTCGGCGCTGATGAACGGCCACGACTTCGCGGGCTGGGCGCGGCCGGCGGGCGTGCTGGTGGCCGGCCTTCTGGCCGCTCGCCGGGCGCCGTTTCCGGTCGTCGTCCTCGCCGCCGCCGGCGTCACCGCCCTGCTCCGCCTGGCCGGCGTGGCGTTACGGCGGACCCGGTCGGGTGTGCCGACGATGGACTCTGGACCCTGTCGATGGCGTAGGCGACAGGTAATGGATCCTGTCAGCTACGCCAGCGACCGCGCCAATTAGTGTCGGTGGCGTAGGCGACAGGCGGTGGGGCGGGGCGGGGCGGCGGGGGCTGCCGGGTATGCCGCTACACCCGGAGGCGGCGGGCCGGACGGGGCGGAGCAACGGCCCGTTCGAGATGACGGTGACTTTGAATTTTGGCTTTTGACTTGCTAGCGGTCGTCGCCGAGGACGGGCTCGGGGAGGGTGCCGGCGTTGTACTCCAGCAGGCGCCAGTGGTCGCCGGCGACCGACAGGACCGACCAGGAGCAGTTGGCGAGCGGGCCGAGGACGCCGATCCCCTCGGCCGGGAGGCCGAGGACGCGCTCCATGCCGATCCGGAGGGCGGCGCCGTGGCTGACCACGACCGCGAGCTGGCCGGGCTCGAGGCCGACCGCGATCCGGGTGATGGCGGCGCCCATCCGGTCCGCGACCACGCTCGTCGGCTCCCCGTCGGGCGGGTCCCAGCTGGCGCGCTCGCGGGGGTAGCGCTCACGGATCTCGGTGTCGGTGAGACCCTCCCAGACGCCGCCTGACCGCTCGCGGAGCCCCTTGTCCGGGGTGACCGGCAGGCCGGTGAGCCGGCTGAGGGGGGCGGCGGTCTGCTGGGCGCGGGACAGGTCGGAGGCGAAGATCGCGCTCGGCATCAGGGTGGCGAGCCGGCGGGCGGCGTACTCGGCCTGGGCCTCGCCGGTCTCGTCGAGCGAAATGTCGGTCTGGCCCTGGAATCGGTGCTCGACGTTCCAGATCGTCTGCCCGTGCCGCCACAGCACGAGCCGCTTGGCCGCGCTCAGCTCTGGGTGCCGTTCGCTGCGAGCGCCGCCTCGGGAAGCGCGATCTCCGGGCAGTCCTTCCAGATCCGCTCGAGGGCGTAGAAGACGCGCTCCTCCTTGTTCTGCACGTGGACCACGACGTCGTTGTAGTCCAGCAGCACCCAGCGGCTCTCGTTCTCGCCCTCCCTCCGCCTGAGGGTGGCGCCTGCCTGCTTGAGCTTGATTTCCACCTCGTCCACGATCGAGCGGACCTGCCGGTCGTTGGCCCCGGTGCACAGCAGGAACACGTCGGTGATCGCAAGCTGGTCGCTGACATCGTAGGCAACGATGTCGGTGGCCAGCTTCTCAGCCGCGGCGAGAGCCGCGATCTCGGTGAGCTCGATGGCTCTTGGGGTGGCAGTCACGTGGTGCGTCGGCCTCCTCGGTCGAGGTGTTGTTTCTTAAGGGTCTCATGACCTGGCGTAGAGTCCACGTTTCCCGATGTACTGGACCACGCCGTCCGGCACCAGGTACCAGACCGGCTCGCCGGCCGCGACTCGGTGACGGCACTCGCTGCTCGAGATCGCCAGCGCGGGGATCTCCACCAGGGAGACCTTCCCGTCCGGAAGCCCGGCCCCGGTCAGCCGGTGCCCCGGCCGGGTGCAGCCGATGAAGTGCGCGAGCGAGAACAGCGCGTCGACGTCATGCCAAGTGAGAATGTTCGCCAGGGCATCGGCGCCAGTTATGAAGTATAGGTCGGTATGCGGACCGCTCGCGTCCTTGAGATCGCGGAGCGTGTCGATCGTGTACGTCGGCCCCGGCCGGTCGATGTCCACCCGGCTGACCGAGAACCGGGGGTTGGAGGCGGTGGCGATCACCGTCATGAGGTAGCGGTCCTCGGCCAGGGAGACCTTCCTGTCGTCCTTCTGGTAGGGCTCTCCGGTCGGCACGAATACCACCTCGTCGAGGCCGAAGTGGTGCGCTACCTCGCTGCCGGCCACCAGGTGGCCATGGTGAATGGGGTCGAAGGTGCCACCCATCACGCCGACCCGCCTGCGCCCGTTAATCAACCGCCATCTCCTTAGTTCACGGTATCGAGATGGTATAGGGACGCGGGGCCCGAAAATGTTCCGGCTCATACCTTCGGGTTACGCCCGTGGGACGATGCGTTGTTGCCGCAGGAGGAGCTACCATCGAGATATGACTTCAGTTCCCGATCGGGCCCGTGTCCGGCTCACCGGCATCTCGTCCCGCGCCTACGAGCACCCCGCCGACCGTTCCGCCCTTGTCGCGCTGCGCAAGCTGAGCGGGTTCGACGTGCTGCTGTCTAAGCTTTTCGGCCTCTTCAACGAACGCGCGCTGCGGCTGATGTTCCTGGCGGGCGCGGTTAAGGTGTCCGAAACCCAGTTCCCGCACATCTACTCGCTCGTGCGGGACGGCTCCTACATCCTCGACCTGCCCGACATTCCCGAGTGCTATGTCGTGCAGTCGCCGATCGTCAACGCGATGGCGATCGGCAAGGACCGGCCGTTCATCGTGCTCACGACCGGGCTGGTCAACCTGAACGACGAGGAAGAGCTCCGCTTCGTGGTCGGCCACGAGCTCGGGCACATCCTGTCCGGGCACGCCGTCTACCGGACGATGCTGCTGATCCTCATCCAGCTCTCCATGCGCATCGCCTGGATGCCGATCGGCTACCTGGGCCTGCGCGCCATCATCTGGGGGCTCGAGGAGTGGTTCCGCAAGTCCGAGGTCTCCTGCGACCGGGCCGGGCTGCTGGCCGGGCAGGACGTGGACGCGGCCCGGCGGGCGCTGATGAAGCTGGCGGGCGGGCCGCAGCTGTCGGAGCTCAACCCGGACGCGTTCCGCGAGCAGGCGCGCGAGTACGACGCGGTGCCCGACCTGCGGGACTCGATCCTGAAGCTGCTCCAGCTGCAGGGGAACACCCACCCGTTCGCCGTCGTCCGGTTCGCCGAGCTCGACCGGTGGGCGACCGGCGGCGAGTACGAGACGATCCTGTCCGGCGACTACCCGCACCGCGACACCGACCGGGACGCGAAGGTCACCGACGAGGCGCGGAGCGCGGCCAACTCCTACCGTGAGTCCTGGGCCCGGTCGGAGGACCCGCTGGCGGGCATCTTCCGAGGCGTCGCGGACACCGGCGCGCGGGTCGCGGGCGGGCTGTTCGACCGCTTCGGCGGCGGCGGCAACCGCGGCGGGAACGGCGGGAACGGGGACAACGACAACAACTAGGTCTGGTCTGTCGCTTGTGCGTCGCTTTCGAGCGGGGCGCCGGGGGTGTCTCCCCCGGCGCCCCGCTTTTCGTTTTCCTTCGGGGTGTCTTTGGCACCATTCGTCTCGTTAGCACCGTCGACTGTGGGTTTGGCCGTCATTGTGTGCTGTTGGGGGCAGCCCGCGACGCGAAGTGCACACGCTGGCGCTGATGGGGGTCCGGGCGAGACGCAAAGGGCACACGATCACGCCGGGGGTGGGGTCGGCGTGGGGGCGGGGGTGGTGCGGTGGGGCGGGGGTGGCGCGGTGGGGCGAGGGTGGCGCGGGGGTTAGAGGATTACCAGGTCGTCGCGGTGGACTACTTCGCGCTCGTATTCGTGGCCGAGCTTGGTCGAGAGCCAGCGGGTGGAGCGGCCCATGAGGGCGGGGATTTCCTTGGCGTCGTAGTTGACCAGGCCGCGGGCGACCAGGCGGCCGGCTTCGGTGGTGAGATCGACCGGGTCGCCTGCCTCGAAGGCGCCGTCTACGCCGGTGATGCCGGCCGACAGCAGGGACGCGCGGCGGACGGTGACGGCCTCGACGGCGCCGTCGTCGAGCTTGAGGGCGCCCTGGGCGACGGCCGCGTGGGCCAGCCACAGATGCCGGGTGCTCGGCCGGTGGCCGGTGGGGGCGAAGTAGGTGCCGGTGCGCTCGCCCGCCAGCGCGGCGGCGGCGTCGGAGGCGGCGGTGACGACGGTGGGGATGCCGGCCCCGGTCGCGATCAGGGCCGAGTCGACCTTGGTGGACATGCCGCCGGTGCCGACGCCGGACTGGCCGGTCCTGCCCGCCCGGACGTGCGCCAGGTCTTCCGGCCCGGCCACCACGTCGACCCGGCGGGCGCCCCCCTTTCTCGGGTCCCCTTCGTAGAGGCCGTCCACGTCCGACAGCAGGATCAGCGCGCTCGCCCTGGTCACGTGGGCGACGAGCGCGGCTAGGCGGTCGTTGTCGCCGAACCGGATCTCGTCGGTCGCCACCGTGTCGTTCTCGTTGATGACGGGGATGACCGCCAGGTCGAGCAGGCGGTCGAGGGTGCGCTGGGCGTTGCGGTAGTGGCCCCGGCGCATCAGGTCGTCGGCGGTCAGCAGGACCTGGCCGGTGCCGAGGCCGTGGGCGGCGAACGCCGCGGCGTAGCGGGCCATCAGCAGGCACTGCCCGACCGAGGCGGCCGCCTGCTGGGTGGCGAGGTCGCGCGGGCGCTTCTTCAGGCCCAGCGGCACCAGGCCGGTCGCGATCGCGCCGGAGGTGACCAGCAGCACCTGGTGGCCTGATCTGACCCGGCCGGCGATGGCGCCGACGAGGGCGGCGATGCGGGCGTCGTCGATCGTGCCGTCGCGCATGGTCAACGACGACGAGCCGATCTTGAGCACGGTCCGCGCCGACGCCGCGATGTCCGGGCGCGGCGCCGCTCCCCCGCCGGCGCCGGCGTTGTCGGCGGCGGCGTTGTCGGCGGTGTCCCTCAACGCGGTGTTGCCGCGCTCCGCCTCGTCGTCGTTTTCGTCCTGGGCCGCGGCTTCGGTCATCGGTCGGCGGCTCCGGTCATCGCTTCAGGCGGCGGTCGGTGCCTCGTGGGCCGGCCACGTGGGCGCCATTGCCGGCCGAGAGGTCCGGGTCCCAGTCGAAGATGACCTCGTCGCCTTCCTCGCCGATCAGCACGGTGTCGCCGGACCCGGCGCCGGCCTTGGCCAGGGCCTCCTCGACGCCGAGGCGGGCGAGCCGGTCAGCCAGGTAGCCGACCGCCTCCTCGTTGGCGAAGTCCGTCTGCCTGACCCACCGGGTCGGCTGAGCGCCGCTGATCAGGTAGGCGCCGTCGTGCCGGTGGATCACCTGGAAGCCCTTGTCCTTGACCGCGACCGGGCGGATGACGATCCGCTCGGCGACGGGCGCCGGGCGGGCCGCCCGGGCCGTCTCCACGATCTCCGCCATCGCGTACCTGAGCTCGCGCAGCCCCTCGGTGGTCGCGGCCGAGACCTCGTAGACGGCCAGGCCGCGCGCCCGCAGCTCCGCCTTGACCAGGTCGGCCAGGTCGCGGCCCTCGGGGACGTCGATCTTGTTGAGCACGACCAGCCGGGGCCGATCGAGCATGCTGGTGCCGGCCAGGCCGACCCCGACGATCTCCTCGTAGCGGGCCAGCTCGGCCTCGATCGTGTCGAGGTCGCTGATCGGGTCGCGGCCGGGCTCGTCGGTCGCGCAGTCGAGCACGTGCACCAGCGCCGAGCAGCGCTCCACGTGCTTGAGGAAGTTATGGCCGAGGCCCCTGCCCTCGCTCGCGCCGGGGATGAGGCCGGGCACGTCCGCGACGACGTACTGGACCTCGCCCGCCTCGACCACGCCGAGGTTCGGGATCAGGGTGGTGAACGGGTAGTCGGCGATCTTCGGGCGGGCGGCCGACATGGCCGCGATCAGCGATGACTTGCCCGCGTTGGGGAAGCCGACCAAGCCGATGTCGGCCACCGACTTGAGCTCGAGCATGAGCTGGCGGTCGTCCCCCGGCTCGCCCTTGAGCGCGAAGCCCGGGGCCTTGCGGCGCGCCGACGCGAGCGCCGCGTTGCCGAGGCCGCCGTTGCCGCCCGCCGCCGCGATGTACTGGGTCCCGGTCCCGACCAGGTCAGCGAGGACCTCGCCGTCACCGGAGAGCACCACGGTGCCGGTCGGCACCTTGATGATCAGATCCTCGCCCGCGGCGCCGTAGCGGTTCGAGCCCTCGCCCTGACGACCGTTGTCGGCCTTCCTGACCGGTCGGCGGTGGAAGTCGAGCAGCGTCGAGCTGGACGCGTCGACCTCGAGGATCACGCTGCCGCCGCGACCGCCGTTCCCGCCGTCGGGGCCGCCAAGCGGCTTGAACTTCTCCCGGTGGACCGACGCGCAGCCGTTCCCGCCATGGCCGGCCTGCACTCGTAGCAATGCGTGGTCAGCGAACTCAGCCATGTCAATCCCCTTTTACATGCGAATGGCGGGCCAGGAAACCGGCCCGCCACGCACGTTCTCGTTCTGCTTTGGCCTATTAGGCCACGTTTTCAACGTTCAGCGTGTCCACATGCGGGACGACGCCAACGGCGCGGCGACCGCGGTGCCGAGCGAACTTGACCTTGCCGGTTACCAGCGCGAACAGCGTGTCGTCGTCACCACGACCAACGCCCTCGCCCGGGTGGAAGTGCGTGCCGCGCTGCCGGACGATGATCTCGCCGGCGTTGACGAACTGGCCGCCGAAGCGCTTCACGCCAAGCCGCTGCGCGTTGGAGTCACGGCCGTTACGGCTGGACGACGCGCCCTTCTTGTGTGCCATTTCTGCTGTCCCTTACGCCTTCGACTTCGACGACTTCGCGATGCCGGTGATCCGGACCTGGGTGTACTTCTGGCGGTGACCCTGACGGCGCTTGTAACCCGTCTTGTTCCGGTAGTGGATCATGTTGATCTTCGGACCCTTGGCCGTGCCGACGACCTCGGCCGTTACCGTGTAGCCGCTGAGCTCAGCGGCGTCGCTGATGACCGTGCCGTCGTCCACCACGAGAAGCGCGGGGAACGTGATGCTCGACCCGGCCTCCTCGTCTGCAAGCTTGTCGACGGTGAGCACGTCATCGAGGGCGACCTTCTCTTGCCTGCCACCGCAGCGCACAATCGCGTACACCCGAGAACTGCCTCTCCCTGTATGCGTGCCCCGCTGCCGTCGGACGTGGCCGGCCATTGTGGCTGGATACGGAACCGTGGCGGGCTCGCCATGAACACCTGACATGCCAACTTACGCGCATGAAACGACCTGGGGCGCTAGTCAAATTAGCTAGCCGCCGGGTCGTTGTCTGTAAATCATACCAGTTCCCGCGGACCGCGTTGCGCGGTCCAGCGGGGCGGGCGCGCCGGGGCTTGAGGTGCTCCGGCGCGTCCGCTAGGGCTAGGCCTCGCCTTCGGCCTCGCCTTCGGCTTCGGCGGTGGGTAGCGGGGAGGCCTCGCCTTCGGCGTCGACGACGAAGGTGTGGGTCTCGCCTTCGGCCTCGGGCGCGGGGTCCGGGTCGATGGCTAGCTCCGGCTGGGTGGCCGGCTCTGGCTCGATCGCTAGCTCCGGCTCGATCGTCGCCTCTGGCGCGGGGGCCTGCTCGGTGGCGAGCTCCGCGGACGGGGCGAATGCGTCGGCTGCCTCGAAGGCGGGGACGTCGGCGACCTCGGCCGGGGCTTCCAGGTCGGCGGCCGGCTCGGCCGGGGCCTCCGGGAGGGCTGCTTCGCTGGTGGGGGCCT
>Ga0208717_1000756_pt1 | contig 10734 bp, 7 predicted proteins | sample NGESurF53shallow_FD_184489 | JGI IMG/M metagenome (GOLD analysis project Ga0208717, IMG submission 184489) | Arctic peat soil microbial communities from Barrow, Alaska - NGEE Surface sample F53-3 shallow (SPAdes) | ecosystem: Environmental > Terrestrial > Soil > Wetlands > Peat ... | reverse complement strand
CTGGCCCGGGTCTGCCTGACGCTGCCGGACGAGACGACCGTGCTGCCGGGTCACGGGCCGCAGACGACCATCGGCGCCGAGCGGGCCAGCAACCCGTTCCTGACCGGCGTGGTGCCGGGCAGCGGGCTCGGCCGGCCAGGACGCCCGACGGGGCTCTAGCGGCGGCCGGGCTGGCCAGGGGGAACTGGGGTGCGGCGGGGACGTGGCACAAGACTTTGAGAGCGGCCCGGAAGGGCCGCGGGGGCAGTAATGGAGAGGCTGAGCAGGAAATGATCCGAACCCACGAGGCGGGCACGCTGCGCGCCGAGCAGGACGGCCAGACGGTGACGCTGGCGGGCTGGGTAGCCCGCCGCCGGGACCACGGCGGCGTGACCTTCATCGACCTGCGCGACGCCAGCGGCATCGTCCAGGTCGTGTTCCGGGGCGAGGGCGAGGACGGCCCGGCCCACGCGCTGCGCGCCGAGTTCTGCGTCAAGGTCACCGGCCAGGTCCGCCGCAGGCCGCCGGGCAACGAGAACCCCGAGCTGCCCACCGGCCAGATCGAGGTGGCCGCCGACGAGCTGGAGATCCTCAGCGAGGCCGAGCCGCTGCCGTTCCCCATCGACGGGGCAGGCGAGATCAACGAGGACACCCGGCTCCGGTACCGCTACCTGGACATGAGGCGTGCCGAGACCGCCGCCGCGCTGCGGGTCCGCTCGGAGGCTACCTACCTGGTCACCGACGTGCTGCGCAGCCACCGCTTCGTCTACGTGGAGACCCCTGACCTGACCAGGTCCACCCCGGAGGGGGCCCGGGACTTCCTGGTCCCGGTACGGCTGAAGCCTGGCCACTGGTACGCGCTGCCCCAGTCGCCGCAGCTGTTCAAGCAGCTGATCATGGTCGGCGGCATGGAGCGGTACTGGCAGCTGGCCCGCTGCTTCCGGGACGAGGACTTCCGGGCCGACCGGCAGCCGGAGTTCACCCAGATCGACATCGAGATGAGCTTCATCACCCGCGAGGACGTGGTCGAGGTCGCCGAGGACCTGGTCGCCCGGCTGTGGTCCGAGGTCGTCGGTTACCAGCTGCCGCGGCCCGTCCCGCAGATGACCTACGCCGACGCCATGGCCCGGTTCGGCTCCGACAAGCCCGACCTGCGGTTCGGCTGCGAGCTGGCCGACCTGACCGGGTTCTTCGCGCAGACCTCGTTCCGGGTCTTCCAGGCCCCCCACGTCGGGGCGGTGGTCATGCCCGGCGGGGCCCGGCAGTCGCGCCGCGAGCTGGACGCCTGGCAGGACTGGGCCAAGGCCCGGGCCGCCCGCGGCCTGGCCTACGTGCTCATCGACGACGCGGGACAGGTCTCCGATTCCGGGCCGGTCGCCCGGCACCTGTCGCCCGAGGAACGGGCCGGGCTGCCCGCGGCCGCGGGAGCCGGGCCCGGGGACGCGGTGTTCTTCGCCGCCGGCCCGGCCCAGCAGGCCCGCTCACTGCTCGGCGCCGCGCGGCTGGAGATCGGCCACCGGCTGGGCCTCATCGACCCCGACGCGTGGGCGTTCACCTGGGTGGTGGACGCGCCGATGTTCGAGGAGGACGGGGCCGGCGGCTGGACCGCGGTGCACCACCCGTTCACCGCGCCGCTGCCCGAGTGGGCCGGCAAGTTCACCGACGAGCCGGGCGGTGCTCTCGCCGACGCCTACGACATGGTCTGCAACGGTAACGAGATCGGCGGCGGCTCGATCCGTATCCACCGCCCCGACATGCAGCAGAAGGTGTTCGACGTCATCGGCCTGTCCCGTGCGGAAGCCCGGTCGCAGTTCGGCTTCCTACTCGACGCGCTGCACTACGGGCCGCCGCCGCACGGCGGCATCGCGTTCGGCTGGGACCGCCTGATCATGCTGCTGGCGGGGCGGGACACGATCCGCGACGTCATCGCCTTCCCCAAGGCGGCGTCCGGTTCCGACCCGCTCACCGGCGCGCCTACCCCCATCTCGGCCGAGCAGCGCCGCGAGGCAGGCATCGACGTCGCCGTGCCGCCAGACGGGGACACCCCGGATCCCGACCCCCGGACCGAGACCTCTCGATCCTGACCGGGTCGCCGCAGCGGATAGTGTCGCAGTGTGGTAAGGGCAGGCACCGCTGGCAGCGGTCAGGCGGACAGCCTCTTCGACGCGGCCGGGGAAGAGGCGGCGCGGGCGGCCGCTCCGCTCGCGGTGCGGATGCGCCCGCGCACCCTGGACGAGGTGGTCGGGCAGCGGCACCTGACCGGCGAGGGAACTCCGCTGCGCAAGCTGGCCGAGAACGACGCCGGCATGTCCGTGGTGCTGTGGGGCCCGCCGGGTACCGGCAAGACCACCCTGGCCCACGTGATCAGCCAGGTCACGAGTCGGCGCTTCGTCGAGCTGTCCGCGGTCACCGCGGGCGTCAAGGACGTGCGCGCGGCGATCGAGGCCGCCCGCCGGGAGCTGGGCATGAGCGGCGCCCAGACCCTGCTGTTCATCGACGAGGTGCACCGTTTCAACAAGGCGCAGCAGGACGCCCTGCTGCCCGCGGTGGAGAACCGCTGGGTCTCGTTCATCGGGGCCACCACCGAGAACCCGTCGTTCTCGGTGGTCGGCCCGCTGCTGTCCCGGTCCCTGCTGCTCACCCTGGAACCGCTCAGCGACGGCGACATGCGCGAGGTGATCAGCCGGGCGCTGACCGACGAGCGCGGCCTGGACGGCGCGGTCATCCTCGACGACCAGGCGCTGGACCACCTGATCCGGCTGGCCAGCGGTGACGCCCGGCGGGCGCTGACCTACCTGGAGTCGGCCGCGCTCGGGCTGCGCCGCGGCGCCACCATCGATATCGCCGTGCTGGAGCGCGCCGTCGACCGGGCCGCGGTCCGCTACGACCGGGCCGGTGACCAGCACTACGACGTGATCAGCGCGTTCATCAAGAGCATCCGGGGCAGCGACGCCGACGCCGCGGTGCACTACCTGGCGCGGATGATCGAAGCCGGCGAGGACCCGCGGTTCATCGCCCGGCGGCTGATCGTGCACGCCAGCGAGGACGTCGGGATGGCCGACCCGTCCGCGCTGGGGGTAGCGGTCGCCGCGGCCCAGGCCGTCGAGTTCGTCGGCCTGCCCGAGGCCCGGATCAACCTGACCCAGGCCACCATCCACCTGGCGCTGGCCCCGAAATCGAACTCCGTGATCAAGGCGATCGGCGCGGCCTCCGCGGACATCCGAGCCGGGCTGGCCGGGCCGGTGCCCGCCCACCTGCGGGACGCGCACTACCCGGGCGCGGAGAGGCTCGGCCACGGCAAGGGCTACGCCTACCCGCATGACTACGCCGAAGGCGTGGTCGGCCAGCAGTACGCCCCCGATTCGCTGGCCGCCCGCACCTACTATGAGCCGTCACGGCATGGCGCCGAAGCGCGCTTCGCCGAGCGCTCCGAGCGGATCAAGGGGATCCTGGGCCGGGCCCAACCGGACGAGCAGAGCCAACCGGACGAGCAGAGTCCGGACGGGGCCGGCCGGGACGGTTCCTGAGGGCCGGGGGCGCCGGTCCGGGAGGTTCCCGGCCCTGGGTGGGCCCGGCCGGCGGACCGGCTCCGGGGTGACCGGCCGGGACCGGCTGCCCGGTGCCGCGGTCGGGGGATGAGAAGGCCGCCTGCGAGATAAGGTCAGGCAGATGAGGGAGCAGGCATGCTGAACGCGGTATGGGTGGCGGTCATTATCGCCGCCGCGTGCTGGGCGGTCCTGGTGGTCGCCGCGGTGTACGTGCTGATCAAGCTGTCCAGGCTGATCACCCAGACGTCCGCGACCGTGTCCGGGCTGCGGGAGAACAGCGACGCGGTGATCGCCCGGGCGCACGCCACGATCGACGCCACCGCCGGGCAGCTGAACCGGACCGATGAGATCACCGCGAGCATGGACCAGGTCGCCGCGGGCATGGCGGAGCTCACCGGCCGGGTGACCGCGCTCGCCCCGCTGGCCAGGCTGGCCGCGGCCACGTCCAGCACGAAGCTGGCCCGGGTCTCGGCCTTCGTCTACGGTGTCCGGCACGCCGCGGAACTGCGCGCTGCGGCCGCCAGCGCGCGCAGGCAGCTGCCCCTGGGGGTTCCGGGGGGTCGTCCCCCCACGGGTGGTGAGGCGAGGCGCGCCGAAGGCGTGTCCTCTCCGAGCCAGGCGTCGCGGGGGGTTCCGGGGGGTCGTCCCCCCGGGCTAACACAGCGCCCAGGGGTCCGGTCATGATCCGCCGACTGTTCTGGCTGACCCTCGGGGCGGCGCTCGGGATCTCCGGGTACCGCCGGGTGACCGCGGTGGCCCGGGCCATCATGCCGGCCCCGCGGGCCCGGGAGCTAACCCGGTTCGCCGGGGATGTCCGTGAGGGCATGGACATCTACCGCCAGCGCCAGATCCAGGCGTCACGTCCCGCCCTCGAAGGGCGCACCGATCATGAAGAGGATGGCCGTTGATGGAGTCGGCAGAGATTGCCCGCCGTTTCCTTACCTATTTCTCGGAGCGCGGGCACACCGTGGTGCCGTCGGCGTCACTGATCGCCGAGGACCCCACCCTGCTCCTGGTGAACGCGGGGATGCAGCCGTTCAAGCCGTACTTCCTCGGCCAGGCCACCCCGCCCTTCAACCGGGCCACCAGCGCCCAGAAGTGCGTGCGCACCCCGGACATCGAGGAGGTCGGCAAGACCACCCGGCACGGCACGTTCTTCCAGATGCTGGGCAACTTCTCCTTTGGTGACTACTTCAAGGAGCAGGCCATCCCTTTCGCCTGGGAGCTGCTCACCACGCCGGAGCGTGACGGCGGGTTCGGGTTCCCCGAGGACCGGCTGTGGGCCACCGTGTACCACGACGACGATGAGGCGTTCCGGATCTGGCGGGACACCGTCGGCGTGCCGGAGAGCCGCATCCAGCGCCGGGGGATGGCGGACAACTTCTGGTCCATGGGCGTGCCCGGCCCGTGCGGCCCCTGCTCGGAGATCTACTACGACCGGGGGGCCGACTACGGCCGGGCCGGCGGCCCCGAAGCCGACGAGGACCGCTACCTGGAGGTGTGGAACCTCGTCTTCATGCAGTTCCTGCGGGGCGAGGGAGCGGGCAAGGAAGGCTGGCCCATCCTGGGCGAGCTGCCGTCCCGCAACATCGACACCGGCATGGGCCTGGAGCGGATGGCCGCCATCCTCCAGGGCGTCGACAACATTTACGAGATAGATACGTTGTGGAAAGTACTGGACCGGGCGGCGGAGCTGACCGAGCAGAAGTACGGCCGCGACCACCGCGTCGACGTGTCCCTGCGGGTCGTCGCCGACCACGTGCGGACCGCGGTCATGATGGTGGCCGACGGGGTGCTGCCGAGCAACGAGGGACGCGGCTACGTGCTGCGCCGGATCCTGCGCCGCAGCATCTACAACCTGCGGCTGCTGGCCGGCGGCCAGCGGGGCGGCGGCAGCGACGGCCGCTACCTGCACGAGCTGGGCGACACCGGGATCAGCGCGATGGCCGACCAGTTCCCTGAGCTGCGCATCGAGGCTCCGCGGATCCTCGGGGTGATCGGCGCCGAGGAGTCCACGTTCCTGTCCACGCTGCGCACCGGCTCGGCGATCTTCGATGCCGCGGTCGGCGAGACCAAGCGGCGCGGCACCACGTCGCTGTCCGGTGAGCAGGCCTTCCAGCTGCACGACACCTACGGTTTCCCGATCGACCTCACCCTGGAGATGGCCAGCGAGCAGGGCCTCGCGGTCGACCAGGAGGGATTCCGGCGGCTCATGACCGAGCAGCGCCAGCGGGCCAAGCAGGACGCCCAGGACAAGAAGACCGGGAACGCGGACATCTCCGTGTTCGCCAGCCTGCTGGCCCGGTCAGGCCCGGTCGAGTTCACCGGTTACTACGAGATCAGCGGCGAGGCCACCGTAGCCGGGCTGCTGGCCAGCGGGGTGAGCGTGCCCGCGGCCGGCGCGGGCACCGAGGTCGAGGTCATCCTGGACCGGACCCCGTTCTACGCCGAGGGCGGCGGCCAGCTCGCCGACGCCGGGGTGATCCGGGTGGCCAGCGCCCCCGGGGCGGCCGGCGGCGAGGTGGAAATCCGCGACGTGCAGGCGCCCGTGCCCGGGCTCATCGTGCACCGCGGCGTCGTCACGTCCGGCGAGGTCGTGGTCGGCGCGCTGGCCGAGGCGGAAGTCGACACCGGGCGCCGCCGGGCGATCTCCCGCTCGCACACCGCGACCCACATGGTGCACCGCGCGATCCGCGGGGCGCTGGGAGACTCCGCGGCCCAGGCCGGGTCGGAGAACGCCCCCGGGCGGCTGCGCTTCGACTTCACGGCCGGCGGGGCCGTCCCGCTGGCCGTGCTCCGCGACGTGGAGGACGAGGTCAACCAGGTCCTGATCGACGACCTCGAGGTCCGGGCGTTCGTCACCCCGATCGACGAGGCCCGGTCCATGGGCGCCATCGGCTTGTTCGGGGAGAAGTACGGCGACGAGGTCCGCGTGGTCGAGGTCGGTAACTACTCCCGGGAACTGTGCGGCGGCACCCATGTGGCCCATTCCGGCCAGCTCGGGCTGATCAAGATCCTCGGGGAGTCGTCCATCGGCTCCGGCGTCCGCCGGGTCGAGGCCCTGGTCGGTACCGACGCCTTCCGTTACCTGGCGCGGGAAAGCGTCCTGGTCAGCCAGCTGACCGAGCAGCTCAAGACGCGCCGGGACGAGCTGCCGGACCGGGTCGCATCGTTGGTCAGCCGACTCCGGGAGGCCGAGCGTGACCTGGAACGCCTGCGCAGCGCGCAGATTCTGGGTGCTGCCGCCGACCTGGCCGGCCACGCGGAGGACGCCGGGACCGTCGCGCTCGTCGCCCACCAGGTCCCGGACGGCACCACCGCGGACGATATCCGCAAGCTCGCCCTGGATGTCCGGGGCCGCCTCCCGCAGCAGCGGGCCGCCGTCGTGGTCGTCGCGGGTGTCCCGGCCGACCGGCCCACGGTCGTGGTCGCGGTCAACGAGCCCGCCCGTGCGCTGGGCCTGGCCGCCGGGACGCTGGTCCGCAGCGCCGCCCAGACGCTGGGCGGAGGCGGCGGTGGCCGTGACGACGTCGCCCAGGGCGGCGGGGCGCCGCAGGGCGACCGGACCAGCCAGGCGATCGCGGAGGCATTTGATGCGGTTCGTGCGGTTGTCAGGGACACGGCGTGATGCGTTGGCGTACGGTTAAACCGTGCTGCAGCCAACCCGTTGCGCGAACGAGACCGCCGGGCTGCGGAGCTCGCGGTTGAGGACGGGTGCGTTGAGGACTGGCGTACGGCTCGGCCTTGATCCCGGCTCAGTCCGGATCGGCGTAGCCCGCTGTGACCCCGATGGCCTGCTCGCTACCCCGCTGGACACCGTCCAGCGCGGTCCCGGCGACCTGGACCGCCTGGTCCGCCTGGCGCTGGAGCATGACGCGGTCGAGGTACTCGTGGGCCTGCCGACCAGCCTGTCCGGACGTGAGGGCACTGCGGCCGAGGCCGCCCGGTCGTTCGCGAACGCCCTGGCCGGGCGCCTGGTGCCGATCCCGGTCCGGCTGGTGGATGAGCGGTTCACCACCGTGCTGGCGCACAACGCGCTGCGCCAGGGCGGCAAGGGCGGACGCGCCCGGCGGCAGGTCGTGGACCAGGCCGCTGCCGCCCTGCTGCTGCAGGGCGCCCTGGACGCCGAGCGTGCGGGCGGCCGCCCTCCTGGCGAGCTCGTTCCGCCTGACCACAGGACGGAAGGGTGAGCCGGCACGGGCGGCGGGGGACTCAGGGAGACCAGGACGACCAGTGGGGACCAGGCCGGTGGGGGCCGGCAGAGGACCCGCCACCGGACGCCGACGAACCCTATGCCCCCGGTAACTACGGCCAGGCCCGCGGCAACTGGGGGCCCAACCCCATCGCGACCGCCGACACCGGCGACTTCCCGGTAGCCGGCTCCAGCCGGCCCCCGGCCTCCTACCCGCGGGACCCCGGCGGCCGCCGCGGTGAGGCCTTTGACTGGGGCCCCGACCCCCTGGGCCTGGATACCCGGGGTCAGGATGCCCGGGGTTCTCAGCCACGGGCTTCTGACGCACGGGGTCCTGGCGCCCAGGGTTTTGGCGGACGGGGTTATGACGCACGGGGCTACGACGAACAGGGCCTCAGTCCGCTGGGCGGCGGGCGGGCTGGCGATCAGCCCGGCCCCGAGCCGATGGCCCCCGACCGCTGGGCCCCGCAAAGCTGGGAACCGCCGTCCTGGGACCGCGCGTCGTGGGACTCGGAGACGGCCGGCGCGGCCAGCTGGCTGAATCCGCCCGGGGCCGGCCAGGACTGGGCCCGGCCCGGCGACCCGGGCGGGAACCCGCGCGGCGTGGCGCCAGGCGGGTTCGACGACCTGCAGGCCGGGGAACTCCCGCCGCTGCCCCGAGGCCCGCTGCCAGGATCCGGGCACCCCTCCGGCCCGCTTCCGCCGCTGCCGGATTCGGACTATCAGTGGGGGGACGCGCCGTCCCCCCACGGGGGCCCGCCAGCCGGGTCCGGGGCCGGGCCGGCCGGTTACCAGGCAGGCCCGGCCGGCTACCCGGGCGACGACACTGAGTACTCGGGGAACGGGGCCGGCTACCGGGACAATCCCGATCCCTACCGCCCTGACCAGGACGAACCGGAGGAGTACCCGGCCCCGCGCGGCCGGGGACGCCGGCGCCGGGGCAGGGCAGCAGAGGTCGGGCGCGGCCATCCGGGGTATGAGGGCTACGTGGATGACCCGCGTGACCTGGACATGGCCCCGGATCAGGGGCAGGAACCTCAGGATTACGCTCCCTCAGGGAGCTGGTATCCGGGAGACGACGAGCCGCATGGCTGGGCTGAGGACGGCCACGACAGCGGCCTGCTGCCCGGGCTGAACCAAGGAGCGGGAGCCCGGCGCGGGGACGGCGGCGGACCCGTCGGCCCGGCCCGCAAGGGCCGCAAGGGCCGCAAGCGCGTCCGAGTCATCCTGCTCGTGCTCCTGACGGCCTTCGTCGTGTTCGTCGCGGTCGTCGGGGGAGTCGGCTACCACTACTACCGCGAGTACATCAACCCGCCGGACTTCTCCGGCGCGGGCAGCGGCAACGTCGTGGTGCAGATCCAGCCGGGGCAGGCCGCCAGCGTGATCGGGGTCACGCTGGCCAGCAAGGGCGTGGTGGCCAGCGCGCGGGCGTTCTCCAACGCAGCCAAGGCCAACCCCCGGGGCAACGTGCTCGAGCCGGGTTACTACACGGTGCACAAGCACATGAAGGCCTCCCTGGCGCTGGCGCTGCTGCTCAATCCCTCCGCACGGCTGCAGAGCAGGATCACCATCCCGGAGGGCTTCCAGGTCGCGCAGGTCATCGCGCTGCTGGGCAAGCAGACCGGGAACCTCAAGGGGTACGAGCAGGCCATCGCGCACCCCGCCGATCTCGGCCTGCCGGCCTTCGCGAACGGCAAGCCCGAGGGATACCTGTTCCCGGCGACCTACGACGTCCAGCCGCATACGTCACCGGCGGCCGTGCTCAAGCTGATGGTGTCCAAGTTCAACCAGAACGCCCAGAGCATCGGCCTCTCGGCCGCCTCGGCACGGGCCCAGGAGACGCAGGCCGCGGTCATCACCGTCGCGAGCCTGATCGAGGCCGAGGGCAAGCGGCCCGCGGACTTCCCCAAGATCGCCGAGGTCATCTACAACCGGCTCAACGCAAAGCCACAGATCAGGCTGGAACTTGACACCACCGTCCTGTACGCGATGTCGCTGGCGCACAAGAACGGCTTCAGCACTAGTTTCCCGTCCCCGTACAACACCTATATGCACGCGGGCCTGCCGCCCGGGCCGATCGACAACCCGGGGAACATGGCGATCAAGGCCGCGCTGCACCCGGCCCACGGCAACTTCCTGTTCTTCCTGACCGTCAACTCGCAGAGCGGCAAGACCCTGTTCTTCAGCACCAGCGCGGCCTTCAACAATGCGGTGGCCCAGTACGGCAGCACCGGCGGGGGCACGGGGTCACGCACAGGCTCGGGCTGAGCCCCGGGATCATAGGAACGCCTGCGGGGCCGGGAAAACTGCGCGTGCGCTCCGCGTGGCCTGGAATACCCGGCGAGCCCGGATTGCTGTTACTCTTACTAGACGACCAGCCCGGCACGATGTGCTGGGCGTGTAAGCGGAGGACCACCTCCCACCTGGCCGGCCCATGGCTGGCGGGTAAGGCTACCGGCCCACCGGGCCGGACAGCCAGGCCGGGCGAGCGGCCTGATTCTCAAACGGACCAGGACCGCTGCCAGTCCGGCTAGCTGCGTCGCCGGTGAGGACTCGTTCTCGCCGGGTGGCACGGCTTTGGTGGGCTCCGCATGCACTGGTGCGGGGCCTCTTTTCTTGGCGGCGGCGGATCAGCCGCCACCAGGAGAGCAGAAGGCCCCGCGGGATGGTCGCAGCGCACCTGCCTGGGCACCGGGCCCTGGCGGGGGACTAGACCCAAGGAGGTCACATCAGCGCCGAACCCCGTATCAACGATCGGATCCGCGTACCCGAAGTGCGGCTCGTCGGGCCTAACGGCGAGCAGGTCGGGATCGTTGCACTGAACGATGCGCTCCGGCTGGCCCAGGAAGCGGACCTCGACTTGGTGGAAGTCGCGCCCACGGCGCGCCCGCCGGTCTGCAAGCTCATGGACTACGGCAAGTTCAAGTACGAGTCCGCGCTCAAGGCCAGGGAATCGCGCAAGAATCAGGCGCAGACGGTCATCAAGGAGATCAAGCTCCGGCCGAAGATCGACCC
>Ga0208717_1000755_pt1 | contig 10740 bp, 10 predicted proteins | sample NGESurF53shallow_FD_184489 | JGI IMG/M metagenome (GOLD analysis project Ga0208717, IMG submission 184489) | Arctic peat soil microbial communities from Barrow, Alaska - NGEE Surface sample F53-3 shallow (SPAdes) | ecosystem: Environmental > Terrestrial > Soil > Wetlands > Peat ... | reverse complement strand
GATTTGAACCGGGGACCTCCTGCTCCCAAAGCAGGCGCGCTACCAAGCTGCGCCACGCCCCGCGTGTAGCGCAGTGTAATGAACCGCCGGGAGGGCCTTGGATTCGTCACTCGGTGACGTTCGTGTAGCCTCGAGCGCCCCGCATGGCTGAGATCCAGGCCCTCCGCGCGTTGCGCTATGACCTCGACCGCACCGGCGGCCTTCAGGACGTCGTGGCGCCGCCGTATGACGTGATCGACGAGGCGCAGCGGGCCGCGCTCGAGGCGCGCTCGCCATACAACGTGGTGCACATCGATTTGCCCCGCGGAGGCGACGACCGGTACGACCGCGCGGCCGCGCGGCTGGGCGATTGGCGAGCGCAGGGCGCGGTGATCCTCGATGACGATCCCGCACTGTGGACGCTCTCTCAGGACTACACCGGTCCCGACGGCCGGCCCCGCACCCGCGAGGGGTTCTTCGCGCGGGTCCGGGTGCAGGAGTATGGGCCGGGGCGGATCCGTCCGCACGAGCGCACGCATCCGGGCCCCCGCCAGGATCGGCTGCGCCTGACCCGGGCGACCCGGGCCAACCTCTCCCCCATCTTCTCGCTGTACTCCGATGCGGGCGGCGGGGCGCGGGGTGCGCTGGCCGCGGCGGCGGCCGACACGCCGTGGGCGCAGACGACCGACGACGACGGGACCGTCAACCGCCTCGGCCGCATCGACGACCCCATCGCCATCGCCGCGGTCCAGGACGTGCTTGCTCAGACCGAGCTGCTCATCGCCGACGGACACCATCGCTATGAGACGGCGCGGGTGTACGCCGAGGAGATCGGGGGCGACGGTCCGCATCGATACGTGCTGATGTGCCTCGTCGCCCTCGAGGACCCCGGCCTCACCGTGTTCCCCACCCACCGCCTCGTTCGCGGGCTGAGCTCCGCGCAGCAGGAGGCCCTGGCGGCGGCGCTGCGGCGCGACTTCGAGATCGTCGAGTGCAGCGACCCGGCGGAGCTCGCCCCGCCGTCGAGCGATGCCGTGCGCATCGGTTATATCGACTCACATCTGCGCCGGCCGTTCATGCTGACCCTGCGCGACCCGGCGATCGCCGATCGGGCGCTGCTGGATCACGCAGAGCCCTACCGCCGCCTGGACACCGCGGTGCTCGAGGCGCTCATCCTCAAAGGCGCGCTGGGGATGACCGACGACGCCATCGATCACCTCGACGGGCTCGGGTACGCCCGCGACTTCGCCCAGGCACTCGAACTCGTGAACGGCGCGGAGTACGACGCCGCGTTCTTCATGGCGCCGACCCCGATCGCACGCGTCCAGGACGTTGCCGGCGCGGGCGAGAGCATGCCCCCCAAGTCGACGTACTTCTTTCCGAAAGTCCCGACCGGGTTGCTGTTCAACCCCCTCGCCTGACCGGCGGGCGCGGATGTCCATCTCCCCGACTGCGCTCGCGGATCGGCTGAGCGGCGTCCTGCTCACCGCCGAGACCGCCAGCGGGCTCGACGTTCGTGGGCGAACGGATGCGGCGGTGCTCGTCGCCCTCTATGTCGACCGCGGTCGGCTGCACGCGGTGTTCACCAAGCGGCGGGATGACCTGCGCCGCCATCCCGGCGAGATCTCGTTCCCGGGGGGGCGCCGAGACGACACGGACGCCGACCTCGAGGCGACGGCGCTGCGAGAGGCCGAGGAGGAGATCGGCCTGCCGCCCGCGGCGGTGCGGGTGCTCGGAGCGCTGCAGCCGACCCCGACGATCGTCACCGGGTACGCGGTTTATCCGTTTGTCGGACTGATCGAGCCGGGGATGGCGTGGACGCTGAGCGCGCGCGAGGTCGCCGCCGTGCTCGAGCTCGCACTCGATGATCTGCTGGCCGGCTACGCGCGCCGGCGGCTGGTCCGCCGCGGGATCCCGATCCGCACCGACACCTACGTCGTCGGCGACGATCTCATCTGGGGCGCCACCGCCCGCATCCTGGCCGATCTGCTGCACCGCATCGGGCCCATGCTGAATGGCATGCGGGCGGCACCTCACCGGGCAAACTGATCGCGCGACAGCAGCGCCCGCTCCACGGCGGCGGCCGCCACCGGAACCCAGGCGGTGTGATCCCGGGGGTCGGCGTCGAGCAGCACGTACGGGATCAGCGATCGTTCGCAGGCGTGACGGACCCGCTGCGCGCCGGCGGCAAGCAGCGCCGGATCGACCGTGCCGGCCGCCTCGTAGACGATCCCGCGTACGGTGGTGTCGAGCATCCGCTCCAGCAGCATGTCCAGGCGGGTGCCGTGCAACGCCGCCAGCTGCTCCGCGGAGCCCGAGGCTGAGCCGAGCAGCAGGCAGGCCACCCCGACATGGGCCAGGGCGGGGGCGAGCGTCGCGACGCGGTCCGGGTCGCCGACGTAGGACTCGGCCCCGGCCGCCTCGATCTCCGCTCGCCGCCGCGGATCGCGGGTGGTGGCGCGCACGGCGTGGCCGTTCGCGCGCAGCGAACGCGTCAACTCCAGCCCGCGGCACCCGCATCCGACGATCAGAAACCGCGCCACGGGACTGCCTCAGCGGGCGGCCTCGCCGCCCGGTCCGAACTCCCGGCGCACATCCTCGCGGCTGCGCTCCGGCAGGCCTCGGGCGCGCCGGCGGGCGTTGGTGGCCTCGAGCAGCTCGTCGAGCTCCTGATCGGCCATGTAGGCCTCGCGTCGGCGCCTCTGCTCGGCCAGGTCGGTCGCCACCCGCCGTTCCAGGTCAGCCACGGTCAGGTCGGCCTCCCCGCGGCGGCGGCGGCGCTCGTTCTGAGCTTCGAGCATCTGCGCCAGGTCCTCGGCCTCGAGCTCCTCGCGGTCCTCGGTGATCCGGCGCGCCGAGCGCAGCCCGAACTGCTCCATGCCACCGCCCTGGTTGGCCCGTCCCAGGAGCCACACCCAGCCAACCAAGGCGGCGAGGCCGGCGAACAGCACGATCGCGAACGGGTCCACCAGCCGCGAGTGTACGGGCTCGTCCGGGCCGTGAGCGGCATCGTGATCGCCGCCGAGCGCGAGAGCGGCCCGACGATTCTCCGGTGGACCCGTGAACGGCTTCACACACCGGCGCAACTTCCGCACTTGACGGTGTGTTTATGTGGCCGTCATCACCTCCGTACGGGCGGGCCGGCAATCGGCGGAGACCAATCCAAACCAGCAGGTCAGGAGGCTCCATGCGTCTTCGCTTCACGCTGCTCGCGTGCATGCTCTGCGCGTTTGCGTGCACAGCCACTCCGAGTATCGCCGGCGCCGCCCCGGTACACAACCGAGGCCTCACCATTCACGCTGTGCCGACTCACATCATCGCCGGCGAGGCGGTGTTCATCATCGGTCAGCTCAAGGGTCCAGATCACGGCAACCAGATGATTCGCCTGTATCACCGAATCAACCCGAAGCCCGGGTTCTCGCTGATCGGGATCGCCCGGACCAATTCCCTGGGACAGTACGAGTTCACCCGCCAGGAGGGCATCGTTCTCACCAACCGCAGCTGGTTCGTGCGGGGGCCGGAGCTGACCCACAGCCGCACCGTTCACGAGCGCGTCGACGCGCTGGTCAGCCTGGCGGCGAGCTCGCCGACCGGCCTCACCCGTCACCCGATCGTGTTCAGCGGTCATGTGACTCCGGACCACGGCGGCAGCGTCGTCGCCCTCCAGGAGCAGAAGGGGTCCAGCGACGATTGGACCACGCTGAAGCGGGGAGTCGTCGGCCCGGGCTCGAACTACAACATCTCGCACGCTTGGAGGGTCCCCGGTGCGTATGACCTCCGGGTCGTGTTCCGTCGCGATGCCCGCAACGCCGGCGCGGCGTCGGACGTCACCTCGGTCGTGATCCAGCAGACCGAAGTGGCTGACTTCACCATCCAGAGCTCGGACCCGATCGTGCCCAACGGTCAGCCGTTCACGATCTCCGGCACGCTGTATCAGCCGGGCACCACGACACCCGAGCCGAGCACGAGTGTCAGCCTGTTCGAGAAGACCCCGGGCACCGGCGGTCCGTACCGTGAGTTGACGACGGCCACCACCGATGCGAACGGCAACTACAGTTTTGCCAACGAGCAGTCGACGACCAACGAGCTGTACGCGGTGAAGACGACCTTCGCCCCCGCGCGTCACACCGCGCCGCTGTTCGAGGGCGTCCAGGACGTCGTCACCATGCAGGCCAGTTCGTCAACCTCCACCGTCGACGGACACATCACGTTCACCGGCAACGTCTCCCCCGGCAAGCCGGGTCATGTGATCTACCTGCAGAAGCTGGGCGCCGACAACGACTGGCACACGGTCGAGGTCAGGTCCGTGGACAACAGGTCCACCTACCAGTTCGGCTGGACCTTCGGAACCGCGGGCACGAAGCAGTTCCGGGCTCGCATCACCGGCGGCCCGGCGAACGTCGGGGGCGTCTCGGCACCGGTCACGATCGACGTGACCCAGCCGGCGCTGACGTCGCTGCCCACCGGCTGAGCCAGACCACAACGCTGAGGCATGACCCGGCCCTCGCCGCGCTCGCGGCGAGGGCCGGTCGTGCATTTGAGACGCCGGCGACCTCGCGCCTCGCTCGTGTAGCGTGCCGCCCATGGACTTCGCACTCACCGACGAGCAGCGGCTGATCCGCGAGACGGCCCGCGCCTTCACCGACAAGGAGATCGTTCCCCGCGCCCGCGAGAACGACCGCAATCAGCACTTCGACACCGAGCTGGTGGCCAAGATCGCGCAGCAGGGCTACCTCGGCGCGATCGTCCCCACCGAGTACGGCGGGGCCGGCCTGGACTATTTGACGTATGGCGTCATCGTCGAGGAGCTCGGCCGGGGCGACTCGTCGATGCGGACCGTCGTGTCGGTCCAGACCTCGCTCGTCTGCTCGGCCATCGTCCGCTGGGGCACCGAGGAGCAGAAGCAGCGCTACCTCCCCCGGCTCTGCTCCGGCGAATGGCTCGGCTGCTTCGGGCTCACCGAGCCCGACACGGGATCCGACGCGGCCAACCAGCGCACGCGGGCCAAGGAGACCGACTCGGGCTGGGTGATCAACGGGGCCAAGATGTGGATCTCGATGGGCAGCCACGCCAAGCTGGCGCTGATCTTCGCCCAGACCGACCCCGACAAGGCTCACCGCGGCCTGGCGTGTTTCCTGGTCGAGACCGAGGGCAACGACGGGTATCAGCCGCAGGAGATCCACGGCAAGCTGGGCCTGCACGGCTCCGACACGGCCGCGATCTCGCTCAGCGACTGCGAGGTGCCGCCGGCCGCGATGCTCGGGGAGATCGGCGACGGCTTCAAGATCGCGATGACCTCGCTGGAGTCGGGGCGCTACAGCGTCGCCGCCGGCTGTGTCGGGATCTGCCAGGGGTGCCTGGACTACTCGGTGAACTACGCCAAGGAGCGCCAGCAGTTCGGCCGCCCGATCGCCAGCTTCCAGCTCGTTCAGGCGATGCTCGCCGACATGAAGGTGCAGACCGACGCGGCCCGGATGCTCGTGTACCGCGCCGGCTACCTCAAGGACACGGGCCAGCCCAACTCGACCGAGACCTCGGTCGCCAAGCTGTACGCCACCGAAGCGGCGAACACCTGTGCGAACACCGCCATTCAGGTGCTCGGCGGCTCGGGCTACGTCGACGACCATCCGATCGAGCGGTATTTCCGCGATGTGCGCGTCACGACTCTCTACGAGGGCACCTCCCAGATCCAGAAGCTCATCATCGGGCGCGCGCTGACCGGCATCAACGCGCTGGTCCCGTCGTGAGCAGCCGCGTCGGGGACACCCACACGCCGCAGGTGCTCGGCGTCGCCGGCGCCGGCACGATGGGGTCCGGCATCGCCCAGCTCGGCTGCGTCGCCGGCCTGAGGACCCTCCTGCACGACCCCGACGCGGCGGCACTGGAGCGAGGGATCGACCGGATCGTGCGCCAGCTCGACCGCGAGGTGCAGCGCGGCCGGCTCGACGAGGCCGACGCCGAGGAGGCCAAGGCCCACCTGGAAGCGGCCCCCGCGCTGGACGATCTCGCCGATTGCCAGCTCGTCATCGAGGCGGCACCCGAGCGCCTCGAGCTCAAGCGCGACCTCTTCGGCCGGCTCGCGGACATCGTCTCAGCCGACTGCGTGCTGGCGACGAACACCTCATCGCTGCTCGTGACGGCGATGGCGCCGGCGGCCGGCCATCCCGAGAACGTCGTCGGGATGCACTTCTTCAATCCGCCGCCGCTGATGGCCCTGCTCGAGGTGGTGGCCGGCGTCGCATCCTCTGGCCGCGCCCTGGCGGTTGCGCGCGCCGCCGGGGAGGCGATGGGCAAGCACGTGATCGACGCCGTCGACGGCCCTGGTTTCCTGGTCAACCGCTGCAACCGGCCGTGGGGCCTGGAGGCGCTGCGGCTGCTGACCGAGGGCGTTGCCACCGTCGAGCAGATCGACCGCGTCTGCCGCCTCGGCGGCGGCTTCAAGATGGGCCCGTTCGAGCTCATGGACCTCGTGGGCGTCGACGTGGGGCTTGAGATCAGCCGCTCGTTCTATGAGCAGAGCTTCGGGGAGCCGCGCTGGCGGCCGTCGCCGATCGCCGCCAAGATGGTGGCCGCCGGGCGCCACGGTCGCAAGTCCGGGCGCGGATACTACGAGTACCCCGAGGGCGCCCGGCACCGCCCCGAGGACCCCGACCCTCCGCCGGCCGGCGGAGGCAACGGCGTCGTTGTCATCGCCGGCGAATCACAGCTGGCACTCGAGCTCGAGCAGGCCGCTGCCGGCGCCGGATGGGACGTCGTCACGCCGGCCGACGCGGTCAGTGCGGCGGCGCCGTTCCTGATCCTCGAGGTCGACCTCGGCGGCGACGAAGGCGCGGCGCCGCTGCAGGGCGGACCGCGCGCCGTGTGCTGCGCCGGCGGCTCGCTGACCGCGTTGGACCCGGGCGGCTCGGCCGTCGGCTTTCACGCGCTCCCGCCGCTGGCCGCCTGCCGGCTGGTCGAGCTCACCCGCGGGCCGGACTCGGCCGCGTCGGCGGCCGCGGCCGCCGAGCATTTCTTCGGCACGCTGGGCAAGCACACCGAATGGGTCGGCGACGCCCCCGGCCTCGTGCTCGGGCGGATCGTCTGCCAGATCGTCAACGAGGCCGCGTTCGCGCTCGGCGAGGGCGTGGGGAGCGCGCAGGACATCGACGCCGGCATGGCCTACGGACTCAATTACCCCCGCGGCATCCTCGCCTGGGCCGACGAGATGGGGCTCGATCACGTGACCGGCGTGCTCGACGCGCTCTCGCTGGAGCGCGGCGAAGAGCGCTACCGGGTCGCGCCGCTACTCCGCCGGCTGGGCTGGTCGGGACGCCTCGGGCGACCCACCGGCGAGGGCTTCTTCACCTACCAGGCGCCATGAGAGCGGTCACGTTCCAGGCTCCGATGGAGGTCCGAGTCGACGAACGCCCGGCCCCCGAACTGGACGGACGCGACGATGCGATCGTGTCGATCGACGCGAGCGGGATCTGCGGCTCGGACCTGCACATCTACCACGGCCGGGTGAAGATGGAGCCCGGCTTCACGATCGGGCACGAGTTCGTCGGGACCGTCACCGCCGCCGGCGAGGACGTCACCCGAGTCGCGGTCGGCGACCGGGTGCTGGGGTGCTTTCACAGCGCCTGCGGCACGTGCTTCTTCTGCCTGCGCGGCGTCTACCACAAGTGCGACCAGATGCGGGTGTTCGGGCACGGTGAGCTGCTCGGCTCGCTGCAGGGCACGCAAGCCGAGCAGGCGCTGGTGCCGATGGCGAACATGACGCTGCGTCCGGTGCCCGACTCGGTCTCCAACGACGTCGCCCTGTTTGCCGGTGACGTGATGGGTACCGGCTACCACGCCGTGCAGCAGGCGCAGGTGCGACCCGGGGACAGCGTCGCCGTCCTCGGCCTGGGCCCGGTCGGGCTGTGCGCCGTCCAGGTGGCCGTCGCCGCCGGCGCGGGGCCGGTGCTGGCGATCGACACGGTCAGCGACCGGCTCGAGATGGCCCGCCGGTTCGGCGCGGTTCCGGTCCACCTCACCGAGGAGAGCCCCCGCGACGTCGCCCGGAAGCTGACCGGCGGCCGCGGCGTGGATGCAGCGATCGATGCCGTCGGGCACCCCGACGCGCTCGATCTGGCCATCCGCCTCGCCCGCAAGGCCGGGACCGTCGTCGCCATCGGGGTCTACGTCGAGCGCTGCCAGGTCCACATGGGCATGGTCTGGATCAAGGCGCTGACGCTGCGCACGGGCCATGCCAACGTCATCGGGCACGTCGATCGGGTGCTCGGGATGCTCGCCGCCGGGACGCTTGACCCGACGCCACTGGTGACCCATCACCTGCCGCTGGACGATGCCGCCGAGGCCTACGCGATCTATGACCGGCGCGAGGCGCTAAAGATCGTGCTGGCACCCTGAGCGTTCGTGACCGACTAACGGGCGGGGGCCCAAATTCCGGTTGACCAGGTTCCGGGGAGGCTGCGGGGGCATTCCGGCCTCAATCCTCCCAATCATGGCAACTCGCGCGACTGGACTAAGCCGAGCCTGGGTATGTTCCCGCCCGTCCACCGCAAGCCGCGACGAACGCTCTTTGTGTAGGGTCGGGCCGCCTGCCATGAACAAAAGCTCCATGGCGGCCGGATGCGCTCAAGTGCCGCGACGCGCGACCGAAGGTAATAGTCAATGACCTGTTCAGACACAGCCCGGCTGTGCCGCGATGGTGTACGCCGTCGGACGGCCTCACGGCTGATCCTCGCCGTCATCGCCATGGCCGCCGCCTCCACCGTCCTGCCGCCGATGGCGGCCGCCCACGGGCGTCGCTGCGCCAACGCCCACGCTCGCATCGCCACCGCTCGGCGCGCGCAGTTGCAGCGCGCCGTCGTCTGCCTGATCAATGCCCAGCGCCGCGAGCGCGGACTCCCCGGCCTGCGCGAGAACTCCCGGCTCAACCGCTCCGCCCAGGGCTGGACGAACGTCATGGTCACCCATCGCGACTTCACCCACGGCGCCGACTTCGCCTCGCGGATCACCGCGGTCGGCTTCCACTGGTCGAGCGTCGGTGAGAACATCGCTACCGGCTTTCAGACCCCAACCCGGGTCGTCGCTGCCTGGATGGCGAGCACCGGCCACTGCCAGAACATCCTCAACCCCAGCTACCGGTACGTCGGGACCGGGGTGAGGGGTAGCGCGATCGGCGGGTTCAGCACCCAGGGCGGCACCTGGACCCAGGACTTCGGCCTGATCATGGGCCAGCACGCGGCCTCGGGCAACTGGGGCCCGGCTGACGGCTGCCCGTACGGCTGAGCCCGGCTCCGGGCTCACATCGAGCTGCCCAGGAACGCCGCTAGCCGGCGGCGACGCGCGCCGCGCTGTCAAACGGCGCGGTGTCACGCAGGTACCACTCGGCGTCCAGCGCGGCCTGGCAGCCCGAGCCAGCGGCGGTGATCGCCTGGCGATACGTGTGGTCGACGAGGTCACCGGCGGCGAAGACGCCCGGGACGTTGGTCAACGTCGACTTGCCCTGGGTGACGACGTAGCCCCCATCGTCGATGTCGACCTGACCCTGGACGAGCTGGGACTGGGGGTCATGCCCGACCGCGATGAACGCGCCGGTGATCTCGAGCTCTCGCTCGGTGCCGTCGACGGTATTGCGCAGCCTCGCCACGGCCAACGACTTGTTCTGACCGGCGACGAACTCCTCGACGAGGTAGGGCGTGATCCACTCGATGTTGGGGACCGCCCGGGCGCGCTCGAGCATGATCTTGGAGGCGCGGAAGTCGTCGCGGCGGTGGACGATCGCCACCTTGGAGGCGAACTTGGCCAGGAACATCGCCTCCTCCATCGCGGAGTCCCCGCCGCCGACGATCAGCGTCGGCGCCTGCTTGAAGAACGCGGCGTCGCAGGTCGCGCAGTAGCTGACGCCGCGGCCCGCCAGCTCCAGCTCGCCGGACACGCCGAGCTTGCGGTGCTGAGCGCCCATCGCCAGTACGACCGATCGCGTGAGATGCAGCTCGTCGCCGATCCACACCTTGTGGGGCTCTGAGCCGTCCGGGGACAGCTCCACCGCGGTCACGTCGTCGGTCTCCAGCCGCGCGCCGAAGCGCTCGGCCTGATCGCGGAAGTGCTGCATCAGGTCCGGGCCCATGATCCCCTCGGGAAAGCCGGGGTAGTTCTCTACGTCGGTCGTCTGCTGCAGGAGGCCACCCCACGCGAACCCCTCGACGACGAAGGGCTCGAGCTCGGCCCGCGCCATATACAGCGCCGCCGCGTACCCAGCGGGACCGCTGCCGACGATGATCGCGTTCTCGATTGGCTGTTCCATAGAGTCCATAGCTTCATTAAGTATAGCTAGGTGCCCGTTCCGTGCGCCACCGGTGCACGGTCCGCCGCAGCTGCAGGTAGGCGACCGCCCCCGGCAGCGTCGGCAGCCAGAACGCCAACGCCCGGTAGGCCAGCACCGAGACCACCGCGAGCGAGGGAGCGACGCCGAACGCCGAGAACGCGCCGATCATCGCGCCGTCGACCCCGCCGATCCCGCCCGGCAGCGGCAGCACGTTGCCGACCATGCCGATGAAATAGGACATCACGACGACCGCCGCGGGCGGCGAACCCCCGAACGCGTGGAAGCACGACCACAACACGGCGATGTCAAAGCCCCACCACGCGATCGCGCCGAGCAGCGAGGCGTTGCGGCTGCGGACGAGGCCGATCGCCGTCCGGATCCCGCTGGCGGCGGCGGCCGGTGCGGCGGCGGCGTGGCCGGCGAGGCGGCCGAGCCGACCGCCATGT
>Ga0208717_1000754_pt1 | contig 10757 bp, 10 predicted proteins | sample NGESurF53shallow_FD_184489 | JGI IMG/M metagenome (GOLD analysis project Ga0208717, IMG submission 184489) | Arctic peat soil microbial communities from Barrow, Alaska - NGEE Surface sample F53-3 shallow (SPAdes) | ecosystem: Environmental > Terrestrial > Soil > Wetlands > Peat ... | reverse complement strand
CCGCGCCACCTACCAGCCAATACGGCAGCCTGTGCTGGCATCCGCCGTTCACCGCGGACAGCAGGGTCGTGACCACCCCGGTCGTAGGGAACGGCGTGGACACCATCTACGCCGGCACCCTGGACGGCAACGTCTACGCTCTCATCCCGGGCGGGAGAGTGCTCCGCGCCCGCTAGCCGGGCGCCGGTCAGGGACGGACCGGCTGCCCCTTCTGGCGGCAGGGCGATTGGACCGGCCAAATCTGCGTGTTACTACGTTCACAAAGCTTGCCGGATGGTCGCCCCTCCCGCCGAGACGGCCGGGCAGCACCCGTAACCCCAGTCAGCATGGGCACCGCCGGCTCTTGACGTGATCACCGGGCGCACCTCAATATGGCCGTCTAAAAGGCCGCGATGCGTGCCCCATCGGCGCGGTCGCAGGCCCCGGTCACCGAGCGACCGAGCAGGAGTTGCGTTGGCAGCCAGACCCGCCCGAGCCACCCGTGCCGCACTGCGGGTCGTGCCGCCCCTGCGGCACGACACGGCGTCATCGGGGGCCGCCGAGGGGCGCGGCAGGGCCGGCGCCGGGGCCGGGACCGGCGAGGCGACCGCGTACCGGCAGCTGGCGGCAGACCTGCGGCAGGCGGTCGCGTCCGGGCGCTATCCGCCGGGGCAGCGGCTGCCGACCGAGGCCGAGCTGGTCACCTCCACAAGGCTGAGCCGCCAGACGGTGCGCCGCGCGTTCCAGGAGCTCGTCTCGGAGGGCGTCATCTACCGGGTCCGCGGCCGGGGCACGTTCGCGGCCCCGGGCGAGGGCAGGTACCTGCGCTCGTTCGGCAGCATCGACGATCTGATGGCCCTGTCGCTAGACACCGAACTTCGCGTGGTGGAGCCGCTGCACGTGCTGGCCAGCGTGACAGTCGCGGACCGGCTGCGGGTACCGGAGGACAGCGTGATGGCCATGTCCTTCCTGCGCCTGCACGACGGGGTCCCGTTCTGCTTCACGCGGGTTCATGTGCCCCTGGAGATCGGGCGCAGGCTGCGGGAGCTGACGGAGCTAGGGGCGCTGAGCGAGCCGGGCGACCGCGCCCGCTTCACCGTGATCAGCCTGGTCGACCAGGTCAGTGAGCGGCAGATTAACAACGCGGCGCAGAACGCGACCGCAGTGGCCGCGGACCCGGACACCGCACGCCGGCTGGGCTGCCCGCCGGGCGTGCCGGTGCTGCAGATCGAGCGGCTGTACTGCGACCGGGACCTGGTGCCGCTGGAGCTGGCGGTCAATCATTTCCACCCGGACCGCTACTCCTACCGGCTGCAGATGCGCGGCCGGGTCGATCACTCCGGCACCGGCGGGGGCGCACGGTGAGCCGGGGCCCGGCCACGCTGAGCGGCCCGGAAAGGCCCGCTACCGCCCTTTCCGGGGCCACGGCGATCGTGACCGCGCTGGCCGCGGCGGGCACCCGGGTGATGTTCGGCGTGCCGGGCGGCGGCCCGAACCTGGACGTGGTCGGCGCAGCCGCCGCGGCCGGGCTGAACTTCGTCCTCACCCACACCGAGACCGCGGCAGCCATCATGGCCGCCACCAGCGCCGACCTGACCGGGGCGCCCGGAGCGGTGCTGGTCACCCGGGGACCGGGACTCGCCAGCGCGGTCAACGGGATCGCTCACGCGGCGCTGGACCGGCTCCCCCTCGTGGTCATCTCCGACACGGTGCGGGCCGCCGAGGCCGGCCGGGTCAGCCACCAGCGGCTGGACCAGGGTGCCCTGGGCCGGTCAGTAGCCAAGGCGGCGGTGGCCGTCGGCGGTGACCGGGCCGCCCAGATGGCCGAGCGGGTGGTCAGCCAGGCCCTGGCCGTGCCGCCCGGGCCGGTGATCGCGTTGATGGACGACGGGACCCCGGCAGATCTTGCGGGCAGCGCGGGGGATATGGCCCACGACGGTCACCGGCCTGGTGACCCGCACGCCGACGGCCTCGGATGGCCAGCCGATGATCTCGCGCCGCTGGCTGCCGCGCTGCGCCAGGCCCGGCGGCCGGTCCTGCTGCTTGGCGCGCACGCCCGCACGCACACCGCAGCCATCCGGGCAGCCGTGGTCGGCCGCGGGATCCCGGCACTGCACACCTACCGGGCGCGCGGCATCGTGCCGGACTCCGCGGGTGAAGCCGGCGGCCTGGTCACTGGCGGCACCATGGAATGGCCGTTGCTGGCCCAGGCGGACCTCATCATCGGGCTGGGCGTGGACGAGGCCGAGATGATCCCGGCGGCCTGGGACTACGCCGCGCCCGCGCTGCTGGTCGGCGACTGGCCGGCCGCGCGGACCGGGGCCACCGGCTACTTCACCGGGGCCACCACCCTGACGGCCCCGCTCCCCGCGGCCATCGATCTGCTGGCGGGCTGGACGCCTGTCGCCGGCCCGGACGACCGGGGTCACCCGGCTGCCCCGGACTCGGCCGGGCCAGGAGGGCCGGGCTGGGCGCCCGGGGCCGGGCTGGGCGCCCGGACCGACGCCGCACGGCGCCTGCGCGAGGCCGCTGCCGAGCCGCCGGCCACCAATACCCCGGACACCCCCTCCGGCGCGGCCACCGCCCCTCGCGGCGCACTCGCCCCGCAGCAGGTCGCCGCCGCAGTCCGGTCGCACACTCCGGCGGAGACGATCGCCACGGTGGACGCTGGCGCGCACATGCTGGCGGTGATGCCCTTGTGGGAAGTGGACCAGCCCGGCCGGCTGCTCATCTCCAGCGGCCTGGCCACCATGGGCTTCGCCCTGCCCGCCGCCATCGCCGCTGCGCTGTGCGCCCCCGGCCAGCCGGTGGTGGCGTTCACCGGGGATGGCGGCCTGGGCATGACGCTGGCCGAAATCGAGACCGCTGTCCGGCTCAGGCTGCGGATCGTGGTGATCGTGTTCAACGACGCCACCCTCAGCCTCATCAAGATCAAACAACGGGCCGCCGGCCAGGGGGGCGCCGAGGCCGTGGACTACGGCCCGGTGTCCTTCGCCGGGGTGGCCGCCGCGATGGGAGCCGCCGCGGCGGCCGTCGGCACTGAGCCGGAACTCATCGCGGCGCTGATGGCGGCGCTGCGCCGGGACGGTCCGACGGTGATCGACGCCGCAGTGGACCCGGCCTGCTACCCGGCGGTCATGGAGCTGACCCGCGGTGACGCCGGCCGCCGGGCCGTGCCCGGCCTGACCCAGGCGGGAGGAGACCCGACCCGTTGACCGCCTGGTACGGGCCCCGCGCCCGCCCAGGGCCATGCGCGACAGCAAAGGAGCGTGCGCAGTGAGCATTACCGTTGCGAAATTCAAGGATGTAGCCGAGGGAACCCAGCCCGGCCAGTTCACCATCGGCGACCGCGAGCCGGTGACGAGCCTGACCGACCTGGAACCGAGCTTCAAGCGGCTCCTGGACGAGCCGGTCACCGCGGTCGTGGCCGTGATGGGCCGGGCGGACCAGCCCAACCTGACTCCGGTGTGGTTCGACTACGAGGGTGACACGGTCCTGCTCAACCTGGCCACGCACCGCAAGAAGGTGGACTGGCTGCGCAAGGCCCCGTTCGCCACCTTCCTGCTGATGAACCCGGAGAACGCCTACCACTGGATCAGCATCAAGACCGTGGTGAAGCGGGAGATCTCCGAGGACGACCCGGTCGAGGGGCAGCGGGTCACCGACCAGCTGGACCGGATCTGGGTGAAGTACACCGGCAACGAGCCGCCCTACGGACTGCGGGATCCCTCCTTCGACGAGCGGCGCGTGCTGTTCGAGATGGAGGTCGTCAGCGTCGCGACCTTCGGCCGCCCCTGACCAGCCGGCACTGCTCAGGAGCGCAGCCGGTGTCACGGATGCCCCGGGTCAGCATCGCCGGCGGGTCGGTAGGCGGGCTCACCACGGCCCTGGTGCTCCGGGACGCCGGCTGTGACGTCCGGGTCTTCGAGCGGTCCTCCACCGCGCTGCAGGCCAGGGGCGCGGGTATCGCCGCACTCGACACGACCCTGGACTACCTGCTCCGGCGGGGCGGGTTCCAGGTCACGGACGTGTGCTCGTCCACCGGCTGGATCCGGTTCCTGAACCGCGACGGCAGCGTCCAGCACGAGCAGCGGCACCGCTACCGCTTCTCGTCCTGGAACACGATCTACCGCTCGCTGCTCAGCCTGCTCGATGGCGGGCGTTACCAGCTGGGCACCGAGGTGACCGGGTTCGCCGAGCAGCGCGGCACGGTCACGGTCACCCTCGGCACCGGCCAGCGCGTCGAGTCCGACCTGCTGGTCTGTGCCGACGGGGTCGGCTCGCCCGCCCGGGCCCGGCTGCTGCCCGCCGTACGCCCGGCGTACTCCGGGTACGTAGCGTGGCGCGGCACCGTCCCCGAGCGTGACCTCCCGGCCGGCGCCCGCACGATCCTCGGTGACGCGCTCACCTACCAGGTGCTGCCGGGCAGCCACATCCTCGTCTACCCGATTCCCGCCCTGGACGGCTCGCTGACCGAGGGCGACCGCCTGATCAACATCGTCTGGTACGTCAACGTCGCCCAGGGCACCCCCCTGGACACGCTGATGACCGGCCGGGACGGGGTGCGCCGACCGGTGTCGCTGCCACCCGGCGCGGCCACCGAGGCAGCAGTCGCCGGGATGCGGCAGGCCGCCCGGGACCACCTCGCCGAGCCCATCGCCGAGGCGGTGGTGCGTACGCCCGAGCCGTTCGTGCAGGTCGTCACGGACATCGAGGTGCCCCGGATGGTGTTCGGCCGGATCTGCCTGGCCGGCGACGCGGCGTTCGCGGTCCGCCCGCACGCGGCGGCCGGGACGGCCAAGGCTGCCGCGGACGGGTGGGCCCTGGCTGAGGAACTCACGGCCGCCGGCGGTGATGTGCCGGCCGCGCTGGCCGCCTGGGAGCACCGGCAGCTCACGCTCGGCCGCGATCTGCTGGCCCGCTGCCGGGAGATCGGCGATAGCTCGCAGTTCCGGGGGACATTCCAGCCCGGGGATCCGCGGCTCATCTTCGGGCTCTACGGCCCGGGCAATTAACACGACCGGCACCAGCAACGCGAAGGAGAGAACGGGATGGCTGCCACGATCATCCGCGAGGAGAGTTTCGATCCCGCCGACTACCGGGGAGAACTGGACGCCGCCCCGGAAAACCGGGACGTGGGGACCCGGCTCTGGTTCGAGAACGACCACATCCGGGTGTGGGAAGTACGCCTCATGCCGGGTGAGCGCGGCCCGTTCCACGCACACACCCGCCGTTATTTCTGGACCGTGGTGGACGGCGGGATCGGCCGCCAGCGCACCGCGGACGGCACGATGATTACTCGCGAGTATCACGTCGGCGACACCAATTACTCCGACCACTCGCCCGACCAACCGACGATCCACGATTTCGAGAACGCCGGGGACACGCCGATCCGGTTCACCACCGTGGAACTGCTCGACTAGCGGAACAGGCGGCGGAACAGGGCGGGCAGGGAACGGCCGCAGCTGGCGGAACTGCCCAACTAAATCCCTTAGTACTTAGCCGGGCTCTTTCGCCGGGGAGTGTGTTTATTTAAGATTCCCGCCGCGATTCGTGACCCACGGTCGCATACTGCTCCCTGACGTGCATGAAGGCTGCGGGTGATGGCGATGAGCGGGAGCGGCACAGAGAGCGTCTGGAGCCGGCCCCGGCGGGCGCCCAGCGGACCCTCGGATCGCGCCCTGCACCGGTTCGTGGGCTGGTACGCGGTCGGACTCCGGTTGTGGATCGCGGTGGCCGTCGTGGTGGCCGCGCCACTGGCGGCGACCGCGGCCACCTCCGCGGGGTGGCTCGCGGCCGTGCTGGTGACGCTGTGCGCATGGTCGGTGTTCTTCGCTGTCTGGGTGGGCCGCCGCGGGCTGTCCGGCGCGGTCGTGCTGGCGGACGCCGCAGTCATCGTGGCCATGATCGTCGTGCACCACCTGGTAGTTCCGGCCGCGCTGATCTCGGCGGGCACCACCTGGATGCTGCCCCTGGCCAGTACCGCGATCTACATCTCCCAGTTCGCCTTCCCGCCCCAGGTTGGCCTGCCTGTGGCCGCGGTGGTGACCGCCGTCTACGCGACCACCGTGCCGCACCCGGCGGGCGCGCTGTACCTGGTCATCCAGGCCCTGGCCACGGCCGCCCTGATGGCCCTGGTCCGCCGGGGCGGCCGGAACGCCGACGCCGCGATCGGCCGTCAGCTGCGGCTGGAGCAGGAGCTGACCGTCGAGGCGGCCCGGCGGGCGGACCAGCGGGAGCAGAACCGCCGGCTGCACGACACCGTCCTGGCCACCCTGACCATGGTCGCCTCGGGGGCACTAGACACACCTTCACCTGTCCTCGCCGCGCAGGCCTCCCGCGACCTGCGGTTCCTGCACACGCTCCCGGCGCTTCCCCGAGCAGGCACCCCGGCTGCGCTGCCGCTGGCAGACCGTCTCGCCGCGGCGGCCGCGGAAGCCGCCCCGTTGCAGGTGTCCACATCCTTCTTTTCCGCAACGCAGGAGCTTCCCTCCACCGCCGTCGACCGGTTCGCGGACTGCGCGGCCGAGGCGCTCCGCAACGTGGCCCGGCACGCTGGCACGGGCACGGCCGAGATCCGGGTCAGCGACGAGGACGGCCAGGTCGTGGTCGAGATCATCGACCACGGGCGTGGGTTCGACGCCGGGTCCGTGCCGAGGTCGCGGCGCGGGATCAGCGAATCGATCCGCGGCCGGATGGCGGAGATCGGCGGGACGGCGGAGATTTCCGGCGGCCCCGGCGCGGGGACCGCCGTGACCCTGCGCTGGCCCGGTGTGGGCACCGCGGAGGCCCAGCGCTGGCCCCGTGAGGACTGCGCCATAACGTCACCGTCCGGTGAGGCCGCCGCGACGGCACCGCCGTGGCATGGTGACGGCACGGTGACGACACCCCGGTGGCCCGGATGACCGGGCGGCCGGCTCCCCTCCCCCGCCCGGCTCCCGTCCCCCGGCCGTCGGCGGTGCTCGCCGCCCGGTACGCCCGCGCGCTCGACATCGCGGCGGTGGTCGCGGTGGCCGGCTGGCACCTGGCCGGCGCGGGCCCCCTGCTGGTGGCGCACCTGGGCAGTTACCCGTCAGACCAGTTCCAGATCGCGGCGTGGGGTGCGATCGCGCTGATCATCGCGGCGGGCTCGGTGCTGCTGCTGCGGGGCTCGCAGAGCCGCGGCACGGGCTGGGCGCTGGCGGCTGCTGCCCTGGCCATCAGCACGGCGGTCGCGGCGGCCTGCCCGCCGGACCAGATGCTGGCCACCGACTGGGCCTGGGGCACGGCAGGCTGGGTCGGGGTCCTGGTGCTGCTCCGCCGGCCTCTGGCCGAACTGGGCGTGTTCCTCACGCTGGAAGGCGTGGCCACGTTCGCCGTGCTCACCCGGGACGGGCTGCACCGCTCGACCGTGGCGGCGTTCATCACCGTCCTGGCCGGGTCGGCCGGGATCCAGCTGGCTATCGCCGTGGCCGCGGGGGCCCTGAACGTCCCGGCCCGGCAGGCGGCGGACGCCGCCACCCGGGAAGCGGACGTGACCGCCCGTCGGGCCGTGGCGGACCGGATCCGCGGCGCGCGGCGGGCCCGCTGGCTGGAGCTGCGGGCGACCGCCGAGCCGCTGCTGCAGGGCCTCGCCACCGGGACGGCCGACCCGGGTGATCCCGCGGTCCAGCGGGCCTGCGCGGTCGAGGCGGCCCGGCTGCGGCGGCTGCTGGCCGAGGGCGACGACGCCCCGGACCCGCTCGTTCACGAACTGCACGCCTGTGCGGACGTCGCCCAGCGGCGCGGGGTGGCCGTGGACATCGAGACCGCGGCGGTGATCCCCGCGGTGCCGCCCGAGGGCCGCCGGGCCATCACGGACCTGGCCATCGCGGTCCTTGTCAACGCAATGTCCCAGGTGCGCGTCACTGTAACTGGGACGGTCGACGGCGTGATCGTCAGCCTGGTCTCTGACTCCCCTGCCGAGCCGGACCTGCCCAGCAGCCCGGTCTGGCTGGCAGTGGACAGTCAGCGCGACCAGCAGAGCCTGTGGGTGGAGGCGCGTTGGAACACCATGTGACGGCCGCGATCGTGGAGGATCACCCGGTCGTGATCGAGGGAATCATCTCCTGGATCAGCGCGGATCCCGAGCAGCGCATCACTGTGACCCAGGTGGTCAGCGATATCACCGGGCTTGCCGCGCCCCGCGCGGCAGACGTGCTCATCCTCGACCTCGAGCTCGGCGGGCGCATGATCTCAGATGAGGTCACCCGGCTCGCGGCCAGCGGGTACCGGATCGTCGCCTTCTCCGCGCACGTCGAGCCGGCGCGGATCCTGGACGTCCTGGACGCGGGCGCCCACGCGTACGTGAGCAAGGACGAGGGGCGTGATCATCTCATCGAGGCGGTGCTGGCGGCCGCGTCCGACCGGCCCTGCGTGACCCGCTCGCAGGCCAAGGCGATCCTCGCCGATCCCCGCCCGGGCCGCCCCGCCCTGTCCGGCAAGGAACGGCAAGCGCTGCTGCTGTGGTTCCAGGGCATGTCCAAAGCCTCGGTGGCGCGCCGGATGTCCATCTCCGAGAACACCGTCCGGCAGTACATCGACCGGGCCCGGGTGAAGTATGCGACGCTCGGCCGGGCAGCCCGCACCAAGGACGCCCTGCTGGCCCGGGCCATCGAGGACGGGCTGATCCGGCCGGACGAGGTGGCGACCTACACCACCCTGGCCAGCCAGCCCCGCCCCGCGCTGTCCTGAGGCCGGGAACGCACTCAGCCAGCGCTGTCGGGCGCGGGCGGCAGCGGGGGCATGGCACCCGGCGCCGTGGGGGCCAGGAACTTCGCCACGTTGAGCCCCGATCCGACCATCTGCTTCAGCATGAAGTCGTGGTTGAGGTCGAGGATGGCCCGGGTCTCAGCGGCGATCACCGCGTTCCGGTTCAGGCTCAGCTCGTTGTCCTGCAACTGTTCCCCGGACAGGGACCAGTTGGTCGAGCCTTTCACCGTGTACACGCCGTCCACAATCACGATCTTCAGATGTGAGATGGCGTTGTGCACCGAACTGGTGCCGATCGCGATGCTGTTACCGAAGGCGTCGTTGTTCCACTTGGCCAGGATCTCCTTTTCGTGGACCCCTGAGGCCTGGCTACGGTCCAGGCTCATCTGGACATAGACCCGCTCGTCGGCCAGCTTGCCCTGGATGATCGTGTTCAGCTCGTCATCGTCGTAGCCGAACATGTTGACCACGATGGAGTGCTGGGCCGTCCCGAGCAGGGCGACCAGCAACCCGTGAACGTTGTCGCGCGGGGCGAAGAAGGTCCTCTCGTCGTCTGGATAACCATCCAGGAACGTGCCCTCGGCCTTGTACGTCCCAAGGTTTTCCCACACGAACGGCGCATCAGCCATTGTGACCCCCCTGTGTATACGTCAGGGGGAACGTATCCCGTCGCGGTGCGGCTGGCTATAGGCACCGGCGGCCGGCCGACCCGGAAAAGGGACCAGATGGACCGGGACCGGCCGACCCCGGCTTGCAGACGGTCAGCGGCGGGCGTAGTTGCTGGCCCCGTACCAGTCCACGACGACGACCGGCTCATCGCCCACCACCCAGGCGTCGTGTCCCTGGGGCAGCGCGGTGACGTCGCCCGGCTGGGCGTCGAATTCCACGCCGTCGGACATCACGATGTGCAGCGTGCCCTGCACGTGGTACTGGAAATGCGGCGCCTCGCACAGCTCGGTTCCGGCGAGCGGCTTGACGTCCTGGGACCAGCGCCAGCCCGGCTGCAGGGTGAGCCGGCCGACCTCCCCGCCGCCGATCCGGAGCAGGTGCAGGGCCCCGTGGTCGAAGGTTCGGGTCTCGTCGGGGGTCTGGAAGCTTTTCTGTTCCGGTTTTCCGGTCATGGCACTCACTTCTCCCTGGCCCGAAGGCCCGTGGCTGCTTTCCGCCGAGCCTGGCCGGCCTGGGTTGCACTGGCCTTGCAGCACCTCGCGTGGCCGTTACTGGCCAGGCCGCCACCGGCCGTGCCGCGGCTGACCTGGCGGTTCGCGCCGGGCGGGGGTTGGATACCAGCATGAGGTCGCTCGCGGTGCGGGTGCTCAACGACTTCGGCGTGGACGGGATGGAGCCGCAGTCGCTGGGCAGCCGGAAGGCGCGCCTGACGCTCCACCTGCTGGCCCTGGCCGGAGGGCAGGTGGTGACCTCGGGCGCGCTCGCGGACGCCCTGTGGGGTGATACGCCACCTGCCAAGCCCGACGATCAGATCGCGGTGCTGGTCAGCCGCCTGCGGGCAGTACTCGGCCGGGACCGGATCGTGCATCGTGACCACGGGTACCTCCTGCACTGCGACTGGCTGGACGCCGCCGAGCTGGCCGGGCTCACCGGGGAGATCGACCGGCGGCGGTGCGCGGGCCATGTGATGGGTGCGGCGGCCGCGGCCCGCGTCGCGCTCTCCCTGGTCCACGGCGACGGCCCGGCCCCGCTGCCGGGCAGCTGGGCGGAGCTGAAACGCGCCGACCTGGAGCGCCTGATCCGCCGCGCCCGCCAGGTGGCGGCCACCGCGCTGCTGGACGCCGGGGACTGGATGGCCGCCGCCGATGCGGCCGCGATCGCGCTGGAACACGACGCCTACGACGAGGTAGCTCTCCGGGTGCTGCTGCGCGCCCAGGTGATGGGCGGCCGGGTGGCGGCGGCCCTGGCGGCGTACGCCAGCACCCGGGAGCGCCTCGCCGACGAGCTGGGCACGGATCCCTCGCCCGAGACCGAAGCGCTGCAGCTGGCCATCCTGCGCGGCGAACTGCTCCCGCCCGGGCCTGCCCCGGCCCCGGCCC
>Ga0208717_1000753_pt1 | contig 10758 bp, 9 predicted proteins | sample NGESurF53shallow_FD_184489 | JGI IMG/M metagenome (GOLD analysis project Ga0208717, IMG submission 184489) | Arctic peat soil microbial communities from Barrow, Alaska - NGEE Surface sample F53-3 shallow (SPAdes) | ecosystem: Environmental > Terrestrial > Soil > Wetlands > Peat ... | reverse complement strand
GCGTGCTCGCCGAGGACACGCTCGTCTACGCCGTGCCCTGGTTCCGTGACCCGGAAATCGGCAGCGTCGGCGCGCTGGAGGAGCCGCGCACCGACACCCGCACCTGGTTCCACGAGATGCGCCGGCTGGAAACCGCCTTCCAGTTCCGGTTCGCCCGGCTCGGCCAGAGCCTGGTGGACGGGATCGTGGTCATCCCCGGCACCTTCACCGCCCTGCGCCGCGGGCCGGTCGAGGCGGCGGGCGGCTTCCCGGTCGGGATGAACGGCGAGGACTCCGACGTCACGATGCAGATCGGCCGGCTGGGCTACCGGGTCGTGGTCGACCCGCGGATCCGCTCCTACGAGGACGTGCCCCGCAGCCCCGGCGAATTCGTCGAGCAGCGCACCCGCTGGGCCCGGGCCGGCTTCCACGTGTTCGCCCGGCACGTCCCGCTGCGGGCCGGCTCCGCCGGCCCCCGGGTCTGGTTCTGGACCCTGCGCCGCGGCTTCTCCTGGTTCTCCATCCAGGCCGGCCTGGTCGCCCCCATCTTCCTGCTGGAACTGGTCCTGACCCAGCCCAGCGTCCGGGGGAACATCCTGACGTTCCTGCTGCTCTACGTGGCGGGCGGCGGGGTGGTGCTGGCCATCAGCCTGCCGTACGCGGTGCGTTACGGGTTCTGGCGGAGCATCTTGTGGGCACCGGCCTGGTTCGTGTTCGCGTTCCTCCGCCGGGTCGCCACCCTGGAGGCGGCCATCTCGCTGCCGGTCCGCCCGTTCCCGGCCCGCGCCGCCGCCGCGGCGCAGGAGCCGGCCGCCGGTGAGCCCGCCAGCGTCCTGTTCGAGGCGGCTGCGGTGGATGCGGGCTGGGAGGAAGACCCGTTGCCGATCCCTACCCGTCCTGGGCTGCTGTTTCCTGAGGACGACTAGCCTCCCGCGCAGGACCGGGCGCGCGGGTGCCATCGCGGGACCCGGGACGGTGCCGGCCGGGCCGGGCCAGCGCCGCGGTCAGCTCGTGCAGCGCGTGCACCGAGTGCGCGCTCAGCACCGCGTCGCAGTACGGCCACGCCGCGGCCATCCCGCCGGCCAGCGGCCGGTACTGCTCGCTCTTGGTCCGCGGGTTGACCCAGATGATGCGGTGCGCGACCCGGGAGAGGCGCTGCATCTCGCGGCGCAGCATGGCCGGCTCCCCGGTGTCCCAGCCGTCTGAAATGATCACGACGACGGCTCCCCGGGCCAGGCCGGGGCGCCCTACGGTGTCGTTGAACTCCTTCAGCGAGGCCCCGATGCGCGTTCCGCCCAGCCAGTCCGGCGCGGCCTGGCCGGCCCGCTGCAGGGCCTGCTCGGGCGGCATGTGCGCCAGCGCGCCGGTGAGCCGGGTCAGCCGGGTGGCGAACGTGAACACCTCGGCCTCGGCGCCGCCCGCCGCGCAGTACAGCAACTGGAGCATGGCCCGCGCGTAGGGCTCCATCGATCCCGAGATGTCGCACAGCACGATGAGCTGGCGCGGCCGCAGCGCCGGGGCCCGGCGGGCCAGCCGGAGCGGGTGCCCGCCGGTGCGCCGGGCGTGCCGCAGCGTGCTGCGCAGGTCGGTCCGGCGGCCCCGGGCCGAGGGATGCTCGCGGCGGGACCGGCGGAGCGGGACGGCCAGGGTCAGCTCGCTCATCAGGCCGGTCAGGTCCTGCAGCTCACCGGGGGTTAGCTCGGCGAAGTCCGTGCCGGCCAGCCGTTCGACCCGGCTGGCCAGGACCGGGCGGCCGGTCTCGGGCTGGTCCTCGTCCGGCTCCGCGGCTTCGCCGGCCGCTCTCTCCGGGGACCCGGTGCCGCGACCGGGATCGTCCGCCCCCTCCGGGCCGGCCGGCGGCGGGCGGGGGCGGGAGGCCGGGTGCTCCTGGGCGGCCCGCGCGGCCTCAGCCAGCAGGTCGTCCGGAGCCGGGTGGGGCGGCGTCCCCGGCAGTTCTGGTGCGACCGGCTCCGTCTGGCCGGCCGTGCGGCCGTCCACCCCGCCGAACAGGTCACCGAACACCCGCTGCACGGTCGCGATCTGCTCCGGCCCGGAGGCGAACGTGGCCAGCGCGCACAGGTACAGCTCGTACTGGGTGGCTGGGCGGGCCAGCGGTACCGCCCGGGCGAACCGCTCGCAGCGGCCCGAGTCGGCTGGCACCCCGGCATCCCGGAGTTCCGCGCCGAGCCGGGCGGCGATCAGCGCCAGGTCGGCGGGACCGCGGGCGCGGCCCTCAGTCACCGTCGGCGGCGGCGAACCCGGCCGTCCGGAGCAGCTGCAGGTCCTCGGAGTACTTGAGCACCACGCCTGCGGTCTGGGCCGCCACCGTCTCGTCGAGCCGGTCCGCGCCGAGCACGACCAGGGCCTCGGCCCAGCTGATCGCCTCGGCCACGCCCGGCGGCTTGGCCAGGTCGAGGCCCCGGAGCCGGGCGACACCCCGGGCCACCTGCCCGACCAGCGGCTCCGCCGCGGCGGGTACCCGGCGGCGGATGATGGCCGCGACCCGCTCGGTGTCGGGGTACTCGATCCAGTGGTACAGGCAACGCCGCTTCAGCGCGTCGTGCAGGTCCCGGGTCCGGTTGGACGTGAGCACCACGACGGGCGGCACCGCGGCCCGCCGGGTGCCGAGTTCCGGGATCGTCACCGCGGACTCGGCGAGCAGCTCGAACAGGAACGCCTCGAACTCGTCGTCGCCCCGGTCCACCTCATCGATCAGCAGCACGGCCGGCCGCGGGCCGGGGTGATCCAGCGCGGCCAGCAGCGGCCGGGCCAGCAGGTAGTCGGCGCTGAACAGGTCGGCGTCGCGGAGCGTCTCGCCGCGGGACTCGGCCAGCCGGATGGCGAGCAGCTGGCGCGGGTAGTTCCACTCGTACAGGGCCTCCGCGGCGGTCAGCCCCTCGTAACACTGCAGCCGGATCAGCGGCGTGTCCAGGACGGTCGCGAGAGCCTTGGCCGCCTCGGTCTTTCCTACCCCGGGCTCACCTTCGAGCAGGATCGGCTGGCCCATCCGGGCGGCCAGGAACAGCGCCATGCCCAGCGGCTGGTCGGTGAGGTACCCCGCCTCATCCAGGTCGCGGATGAGAGTCGCTGCGTCGGGCAGCCGTCCGGAAAGGTCACTCAAGGGCATATCTCCATCATGCGGCACGGGGCCGGATGCTGCGGGCATAGTCACCGGGGCTATAGAGCCAGGTCGGCCCGGACCGGGCGGCCCTGGAGGGCGGACCAGACGTTGGCTGGGGTGAGCGGCATGTCCGCGTGCCGGAGGCCTAGCGGGCGCAGCGCGTCGACCACGGCATTGACCACCGCGACAGGTGAGCCCACGGTGGCCGATTCCCCGACGCCCTTGGCGCCGATCGGGTGGTGCGGGCAGGGGGTGACGGTCTGGCCCAGCTCCCACGACGGGCACTCCACCGAAGTGGGCAGCAGGTAGTCCATGAACGAGCCGCCGAGGCAGTTCCCGTCCTGGTCATAGGCGATGACCTGCATGAGCGCCATGCCGACCCCGTCGGCCAGGCCGCCGTGCACCTGTCCCTCCACGATCATCGGGTTGATCCGGACCCCGCAGTCGTCCACGGCGATGAACCGGCGCACGGCGACCGCGCCGGTGCCCGGGTCCACGTCCACCACGCAGATGTACGCGCCGTAGGGGTAGGTGAGGTTCGGCGGGTTGTACACGGTCTCCGCGTCCAGGTGCCCCTCGACACCGGCGGGCAGCTCCAGCGAGGAGTGCGCGGCCATCGCGATCTCGGCGATGGTCCGGCCCTGCTCAGGGTCGCCGCGGACCTGCCACCGGCCGCGGGCCCACTCCAGGTCTTCCGGCGCGGCCTCCAGCATGGCCGCGGCCACCACCCGGGCGCGCTCCCGCACCTTGCGGGCCACCACCACGGCCGCGGCACCAGACACGGGCGTGGACCGCGAACCGTAGGTGCCCAACCCGAACGGGGTCCGGTCGGTATCGCCGTGCACCACCTCGACGTCGTCCGGGCGCAGGCCGAGCTCGTGGGCGACGATCTGCGCGAACGTGGTCTCGTGCCCCTGACCCTGGGTCTGGCAGGAAATGCTCAGCACCGCCGCGCCGGTCGGGTAGATCCGCAGGTCGGCGCCGTCGGCCATGCCGAGGCCGAGGATGTCCATGTCCTTGCGGGGCCCGGCGCCGACCCCCTCGGTGAAGAAGCTCAGCCCGACACCCATGTACTCGCCGCGGGCCCGCCGCTCCGCCTGCTCACGCCGCAGTTCCGGGTAACCGGCCAGGTCCATGGCGACCTGGAGGGCCCGGGGGTAGTCGCCGGAGTCGTACTCCCACCCGGTCGGGCAGGTGTAGGGGAACTGCTCGGGCCGCAGCAGGTTCCGCATCCGCAGCTCGGCCGGGTCCAGCCCCAGCTCGGCGGCCAGCAGGTCGACCATCCGCTCGACCAGGTACACCCCCTCGGCGATCCGGAACGAGCAGGAGTACGCGACCCCGCCGGGGGCCTTGTTGGTATAGACCCCGGTGACCTCGCAGTGCGCCGCCTGCAGGTCGTAGGAGCCGGTGAACATGTGGAAGAAGCCGGCCGGGTACTTGCTGGGCTGCGCGGACCCGTTGAACGCGCCGTGGTCGGCCAGCACCCGGGCCCGCAAGGCGAGGATCCGGCCGTCCCGCGTCGCGGCGATCTCGCCGTGCATGTGGTAGTCCCGGGCGAACGCGGTGGACATCAGGTTCTCCGACCGGTCCTCGACCCACTTCACCGGCTGGCCGGTGATCATGGTGCCGACCACGGCGCACAGATAGCCCGGGTACATGGGGACCTTGTTGCCGAAGCCGCCGCCGATGTCCGGGGAGACGATCCGGATCTTGTGCTCGGGCAGGCCGGCGATCAGCGCGTACAGAGTGCGGTGCGCGTGCGGCGCCTGGGTGGTGGCCCATACCGTGAGCTTCCCGGTGACGGGGTCCAGCTCGGCCACCGCGCCACAGGTCTCCAGCGGCGCGGGGTGGGACCGCGGGTACAGCATGTCCTGGGTGACCACCACGTCCGCGGCCGCGAAGGCCGTGTCGGTGGCGGCCCGGTCACCGGCGGCCCAGTCGAAGATGTGGTTGTCCCGCCGCCCGGCCACGTCGTCCCGGATCACCGGGGCGCCCGGGTCCAGCGCCCGGGTCGCGTCCACGACCACCGGCAGCGGCTCGTACTCCACCTGGATCAGCTCGAGAGCGTCCCGCGCGGAGTAGCGGTCCTCGGCCACGACGAACGCCACCTCCTGGCCCTGGAACCGGACCTTGTCGGTGGCCAGCACCGCCTGGACGTCCCGGGAGAGGGTGGGCATCCAGGCCAGTTTGCGCTGCTCCAGGGTCTCGCCGGTGATAACGGCCCGGACCCGGGGGTGGGCCAGGGCCGCGGCGGTGTCCACACTCACGACCCGGGCGTGCGCCAGCGGGCTGCGCAGGATCGCGCCGTATAGCATGCCGGGCCGCTGGATGTCGTCGACGAACGTGCCCTGGCCGCGCAGGAACCGGGCGTCCTCCTTGCGCCGGACCGGGCCGTAGGCCCCGTCGGCCCCGTCCAGGGCCGGATCAGCAGCTGCGGTCATCATCCCTCCCCAGGCTGCTCGCTGGCACCGTGCTCGCTGGCCCACTGGACCGAGCGCACGATGTTCTCGTACCCCGTGCACCGGCACAGCTGGCCGGACAGCGCCTCGCGGATCTCCTCCGCAGTCGGATCCGGGTGGTGGTCGAGTAGCCACCGGGCGGTCATCATCATGCCCGGCGTGCAGAATCCGCACTGCAGCCCGTGACATTCCGCGAAGCCCTGCTGGACCGGGTCAAGCTGGCCGCCGCGGGCCAGGTCCTCGACCGTGCGCACCCGGCGCCCGTCCGCCATGGCCGCCAGCACCGTGCAGGACTTCACCGGTGTCTCGTCCAGCCAGACCACGCAGGCCCCGCAATTGGAGGTGTCGCACCCCCAGTGCGACCCGGTCAGTCCGAGGTCATCACGCAGGAAATGGATCAGTAGCAGCCGGGCCTCCACATCCCTGGTGTGGCTGACCCCGTTCACGGTCATCGTTATCTGCATATCGGCTGCTCAGCCCGCATCCCGCGGAGCGCCGCCGGGCCCGCCCCCGCCATGCTGCCGGGCTCGCGCCAGGGCGCGGCGCAGCGACCGGATGGTGAGCTCACAGGCCAGGTGGCGCTTGTAGTCGGCCGGGCCGCGCTGGTCGGACACGGGCCGGCACGACGCGGCGGCCAGCTCACCGGCCCGGGCGAAGCTCTCCTCGGTGGCGGGGGCGCCGCGCAGGAAGTCCTCGGCCTCGGCCGCGGCGAAGCGCGGCGCGCCCACCGCGGTCAGCCCGATGCCCGCGTCGGCGATGGTGGGACCGTCCAGCCCCCCGCCGTCCAACCACAGGGCCGCCCCGGCTGCCCCGACCGGCCAGTCACCGGCCCGGCGCCCGACCTTCTCGTACGCGCTGCCGCCCCCGGGCCGGAGCGCGATCCGGATCTCGGTCAGGATCTCGCCGGGCCCGACCACTGTCTCGTAGGGGCCGGTGTGGAAGTCCCGGACCGGCACCGTCCTGGTCCCGCCGGGCTGCGCGATAACCATCGTCGCCTTGAGCGCGGCGAACGCCGCCGACAGATCCTCGGACGGGTCGGCCTGGCAGAGCGAGCCGCCGACCGTGCCCCAGTTCCGCACCACCGGGTCGGCGATCACCTGCTCCGCGTCGTGCAGGATCGCGAAGTGCCGGGCCGCTTCGGCTGAGTCGAGGAGCTGCGCATGCCTGGTCAGCGCGCCGATCCGCAGCTCATCACGGGTCACCGTGAGATAGGACAGCTCGCTGATCCCGTTGATGTCGATCAGCGTCTCCGGCTGGGCCAGCCGCAGCTTCATCATCGGGATCAGGCTGTGCCCGCCCGCCAGGATGCGCGCCTCAGGACCGAACCGGGCCAGCAGGGCGAGGGCGTGCGCGACGCTGCTGGCCTTCTCGTACTCGACGTACGCCGGAACCTGCATACGCCCTCCCTCGAGTAACCCGCCGTCTGCGCAGTGTACGAGTGCGCCTTGCCAGCGGTAATAATCAGAAGGTTATGACCCTGACTCAGCTCAACGCGTTTGTGCTGGTCGCCCGGCTGGGCTCGGTGACGTCCGCCGCGAACGCGCTCGGCGTCAGCGAGTCCGCGGTCTCGCAGGCGCTGACCGCCCTCCGCCAGCACCTCGGCGACCAGCTGGTCAGCCGCGGGCCCAGCGGGATGACGCTGACCGCAGGCGGCTCCCGGCTGCTGGCCACCGCATCGCAGATCGTGGTGCTCGGCGCCGAGGCGCACGCCGCGGTCCGGGCCGCCCAGGGCGCCCCGGAGCAGCTTCGCCTGGTGGCCTCACCCACCTTTGCCGAGTTCGTGGCCAGCCCGCTGACCGAGGCGTTCCGGCGCCGCTTCGCCGGGCCGCTCGAGGTGTCCGCCGGGGTGGCCGTGACCAACGAGATGGCGGTGCTGGTCGGCAACCGGCTGGCCGACGTGGCCATCGGGACCCATGTGGCCACTGACCCGGAGCTGCCGGTGGTAAGCGAGCCGATCTTCCGGTACCGCCTGGTCGTGGTCACCGCCGGGCAGTCGCGGCTGCGCGGCACCCCCCAGCAGTGGCGGTGGCTGGTGGACCCGTCCGGCACCGACCCGGGCAGCGACACGGGGCAATTGCTTACCGCGTTGCGGATCCCGGAAGACATGATCGGCGTGTTCCCCAACCAGACCGCCGCCTGGGCCGCGGCCGCCGACGGAGCCGGGGTCGCCCTGGCCGTCGAGCATCTCGTGACCCAGCAGCTGCGCCGGGGCGAGCTGTCCCTGGTGGACGTGCCGGGCGCGCCGGTGGAGGCGTGCTGGCACGTGACCCTGCTGGAGCGCCAGCACCGGAGCACGGTGGCCAGCGCGCTGCGCCGCTTCCTGACCACGCCGGAGGCCATGCAGCTGATGCGCGCACCCACGGCGGGCGTCCCGCCGTCGCGGTTCCGGCCGCCGGTCTACGTCACCATCTGGAGCTAGTCCGCCCTGTCCGGACAGCCTGGCGCAGGCGGCCGGGGGGGCAGTTAAGCAAGCACTTATTCACGTATTGCGCCCGCCTGGGGCCCGGCGGATCATGTGCCTCACCTCACACGAGGCATGCATGCCAGCCAATCCAGGGTAGGAGTGGGCTGATGCCGATCGAATCCGACGGGCATAGCCGCGGCAACCCGCGCATGTACGAACTGGTCGAAAACGCTCCAAAAGAGGGCAAGAGCCCCACGGTGTGGGCCTGGCCGCAGCTCATCGACTACCTGAAGATCGCCGGCCAGCCCGTCGCCGGCCCCTGGCCGCCGCATCAGGAGCCGCGCCCCGATCCGGAGGAGGACACCCTCCCCGTCGCGGTGGCTGATCCAGAAAATTCGCCGCAACGAAGCCCGGCCGGGCCAGCTGCCACCACCATCGGTGCCGCGGACGGCGGTGCTCCTGTCACCGGCACCCGGGGCAATGCCGCGGGCAGCGCTGGCGACGACGCCTAACCACTATCCGGCGTTTGGCAGGACAATGCCGTCCGGACAGGACACTGGAGGATCGGATGTACCCGTCTCGGTTCCGCTACGAGGCACCGCGCTCCCTCGACGAGGCCATCACCACGCTGCGCGACGGCGGGGACTACGCCAAGGTGCTGGCCGGCGGCCAGAGCCTGGTCCCGCTGATGAAGCTGCGCTTCGCCTCGCCGGAACTCGTGGTGGACATCAACAACGTGCCCGGCCTGGACTACCACCGCGCCGACCCGGACGGGACGCTGCGGATCGGGGCGCTGTGCCGGCACGCCGACCTCGAACGGTCGGCCCTGCTCAAGTCCGCGCAGCCGACCATGGCCGCCGCCGCGCCGCTGATCGCCGACCCCATCGTGCGCACTCGCGGCACGCTGGTGGGCTCGCTCTGCCACGCCGACCCACAGGGTGACTGGGCCTCGGTGGTGCTCGCGCTGGGCGGGTCCGTGGTGGCCCAGGGCCCGCGCGGCCGGCGCACCATCCCGATGACCGGCTTCGTCACCGGGCCGTTCGAGAACGTCCTGGAGCCCGACGAGATCGCGGTCGAGGCGGTGATCCCGGCCGCCACCGGCACCCGGGCGGGCGGGTACCTCAAGCTCGAGCGCCGGGTTGGCGACTTCGCCACGGTCGGGGTGGCGGTCGCCCTGGAAATCTCCGGGGACACCGTGACGAGGGCCGGGATCGCGCTGACCGGGGTGGGCGGTTCCACCATCGCGGCCACGGACGCGGCCCGCGCGCTGACCGGGCAGCCGCTGACCGGGCAGACCATCGAGATGGCCGCCGGGCTGGCCGCCGAGGCGTCACACCCCCGGACGGATCACCGCGGCAGCGCGGACTACAAGCGGCACATGGTGCACACGTTCGTGACCCGCATCCTGGGGCGGGCCGGCGGCACGGGCGCAGACGGCAATGGGGTAGGCGGCACGGCGGAAAGGGCAGCCTGACATGACGATGGTGTATGAGGATCACGGTGATGAGGCCGCATCCGATATCCCGATGCGCCGGATCCGGTTCACGGTCAACGGCCAGAAGAAGATCGCGGAGGTGGAGCCCCGGCTGCTGCTGTCCCACCTGATCCGCCGCGGGCTCGGGCTGACCGGCACGCACATGGGCTGCGACACCACGAACTGCGGCGCGTGCACGGTGCTGGTGGACGGCCGGCCGATCAAGTCCTGCACCATGCTGGCCGTGCAGGTGGACGGCCATGAGATCAGCACCGTGGAGGGGCTGGCCGGCGGGAGCGAACTGCACCCGCTGCAAGAAGGCTTCAAGGAGGAGCACGGCCTGCAGTGCGGGTTCTGCACCCCCGGGATGATGATGGCCGCCAAGGCCCTGCTGGACGAGAACCCGGACCCCAGCGAGGAAGACGTCCGCTGGGCGCTGTCCGGCAATCTGTGCCGGTGCACCGGCTACCAGAACATCGTGAAGTCGGTGCTGTGGGCCGCCGACAAGCTCCGAGCGGAAGGCTGACGCGCCGTGACCCAGGCACTCGACGAAATCAAGATCGGCGGGCTCGGCGCGAGCCGCAAGCGCGTCGAGGACAACCGCTTCATCCGCGGCAAGGGCAACTACACCGACGACATCACCCTGCCCGGCATGCTGCACATGGAGATCCTGCGCAGCCCGCTGGCCCACGCCCGGATCAAGTCCATCGACGCCAGCAAGGCGTGGGACATCCCCGGGGTGCGGCTGGTGCTCACCGGCGAGATGATGGCCACCCGCAACCTGGCCTGGATGCCGACGCTGTCCTACGACACCCAGGCGGTGCTGGCCACCGACAAGGTCCGGTTCCAGGGCCAGGAGGTGGCCTGCGTCATCGCCGACGACCCGTACATCGCCAAGGACGCGTGCGAGCTCATCGACGTCGAGTACGAGCCGCTGCCGGTGATCGTCAACCCGACGCAGGCCGTGGCCGACGGTGCGCCGGTCATCCGGGACGACAAGACCGGCCAGGCGGGCAACGTCATCTACGACTGGGAAGTAGGCGACGCGGAGGGCACCGAGCGGGCGTTCGCGGACGCGGACGTGATCTCCCGGCTGCAGCTGCATTACCCCCGCTCGCACCCGTCACCGATCGAGTGCTGCGGGTCGGTCGCGGACTTCGACCGGGCCACCTCCAAGCTGACCGTGTACATGACCACCCAGGCGCCGCACATCATCCGGGCCGCGGTCGCGATGGTCGCCGAGCTGCCCGAGCACATGATCCGGATCATCTCGCCGGACATCGGCGGCGGGTTCGGCAACAAGGTGCCGGTCTACCCGGGG
>Ga0208717_1000751_pt1 | contig 10779 bp, 12 predicted proteins | sample NGESurF53shallow_FD_184489 | JGI IMG/M metagenome (GOLD analysis project Ga0208717, IMG submission 184489) | Arctic peat soil microbial communities from Barrow, Alaska - NGEE Surface sample F53-3 shallow (SPAdes) | ecosystem: Environmental > Terrestrial > Soil > Wetlands > Peat ... | reverse complement strand
GGGAGCCTGGATTCCCGAGGAGGACTCAGGCCGCAACCGAGTTGATGCCGTGGTGCATTGTCGCCTGGCGGCGGGGCTGCTGCCCGAGGCCCCCGACGGCGTCCTTCCGGAGTACCTGCGTCTCCCCGACGCCGAGATCTCCCTCCGTGCCGCCCGGCAGTGATGACATCAGACAGCTCCACGATCCGGACTCTCGGGTACGCCGATCTCCCGCAGGTGATCGCGATCGAGCGGCGCGCGTTCACCACCCCGTGGTCCCTGGCGATGTTCGTGCTCGAGCTCTCCAAGCCGTCGGGGCTGTGCCTGGCGGCGATCGGCGAGCGGGACACGCTGCTCGGCTACCTGATCTGCGCCCGCTACGACACCGTCTGGCACCTGATGAACATCGCGGTCGACCCGGCGCTGCGCCGGCGTGGCATCGCGTGGTCCCTCCTGGAGCAGATGATCCAACGCGCCGGGCGCGATCGTGAGTACACGCTCGAGGTCCGCACCTCCAATGCGTCGGCGATCGCTCTGTACGAGCGGTTCGGGTTCCGCTCCGCCGGCACGCGGCCCCGCTACTACCGCGACAACGGCGAGGACGCGGTGATCATGTGGCGCACGCTCGAGACGACCTCCCCGTCGGGCGCGACGGGATGATCCTCGCGCTCGAGACCAGCTGCGACGACACGTGCGCGGCGGTCCTCACGCCCGACGGTCGGATCGCGTCCAACGTCATCTCGTCGCAGGGAATCCACGATCGCTACGGCGGGGTGGTGCCGGAGATCGCCTCCCGCCACCACCTCGAGCTGGTCGGCGCCGTCATCCAGGACGCGTTGCGACAGGCCGATGTCGGACTCGAGGCGGTGGAGCTGGTGGCGGTCACGCGTGGCCCCGGACTGGTGGCTGCCCTCCTCGTCGGGCTCGCGACCGCCAAGGCGATCGCCGCCGCACATGAGATCGCCCTCGCGCCGGTCGACCACCTGCACGGTCATGTCGCCGCCGGATTTCTGGCGCCGTCGACGCTCGGGGGGGATGGGAATCCGTTCCTCAGCCTGATCGCCAGCGGGGGTCACACCTTCCTGGCGCGGGTGACCGATCGCGGTCCCGACTTCGAGGTGCTCGGCCAGACCCTGGACGACGCCGCCGGCGAGGCGTTTGACAAGGGGGCGCGGCTGCTCGGGCTCGGTTACCCCGGCGGCGCGGCGCTCGAGCGGCTGGCCCGTGACGGCGACCCCGCGGCGTTCCCGTTCCCGACGGCGGCCCGGATGCCGGGCCTGGACTTCTCGTTCGCCGGGCTCAAGACGGCACTGCTGTACCGCGTCCGCGACCTTGGGCCGCCGGAGACCGAGCGCCGGCGCGCGGACCTCGCCGCCTCCTATCAGCACGCGATCGTGGAGGCGCTCGCGCTGCGCGTCGAGCGGGCGCTGGAGCGGACGGGGCTCGAGCGCCTGGCGGTGGGCGGCGGGGTGGCCGCCAACGGCCCGCTCCGCGAGCGTCTGGGGCGTCTCGGCGTGCCCGTTGACGTTCCGCCGCGGGAGCTGTGCACCGACAACGCGGCGATGATCGCCTCAGCGGCCCGCTTCGTCACGCCGCTGCCGTTCCCCGAGTACCTCGAGCTCGACGTCTACGCGACCGGCGAGCGGGCGCTGGTACCGACCCGGTGACCATGGACATCGTCCTCTACGGCCGGGAGGGCTGCTGCCTGTGCGATGACGCGCGCGTCATCCTGGAGCGCGTGCGCGCGGACATCCCGTTCACGTTCAGCGAGCGAGACATCGACCGCGACGAACGTCTCCTGCGAGCGTACCTGGAGCGAATTCCGGTGGTCACGATCGACGGGGCGCAGGCGTTTGAGCTGCGCGTTGACGAATCTGATCTCAGGCGGCGGCTTGGCTTGAGTAGAGTTGGCGGCGGATGAGCTACACAGTCGGCCGCGGTACCGAGCCGGCGGGACCAGACCTCGACAAGCCGGGTGAGAAGCTTTCGCTCGGAGTTGCGGCTCGCCTGTCGCGGTATCTGCAGGTGCTCACACAAGCGCGAAAGGTCGGGAAGGAGACGATCTCCTCTCAGGAGCTCGCCGACTACACGCACGTCAACTCCACCCAGATCCGGCGCGACCTCTCCGGCTTCGGCAAGTTCGGCAAGCGGGGCGTCGGCTACAACGTCGAGTCGCTCGTCAGCCAGATCCGCAAGATCCTGCGCACCGCCGGCCAGCACAACATCGCGCTGTTCGGTGCCGGGCACCTCGGCACCGCGATCGCGACGTCGGACATCTTCGCCGATCACGGTTTCCGGGTGGTGGCGATCTTCGACGTCGACCGCGAGCGGGTCGGGGGTCGGATCGGGTCGCTGGCCATCCGTCACAACTCGGAGCTGCGGACGGTGGTGGACGAGCAGGACATCGTCGTGGCCGTGCTCGCGGTGCCGGCCTCGGCGGCACAGAGCATCGCCAACGAGCTCGTCGAAGCGGGGGTGAAGATCATCTTCAACTACTCCGAGGCGCTGGTGCAGGTCCCGCCCGAGGTGACCGTCCACACCTCTAGCCCCGCAGTCGATCTGCTCTACGCGCTGTACTTCTATCTGACCTAGCTCCGGCTCAGTTGTTGTGGAACTCGATCTCGACACCGCCCGTGCGGCCCTCGACGCCTCGACCGACTTCACGGTCGGGCTCGAGGAGGAGTTCGCCCTGCTGGACCCGGCCGGGCTCGGCATGGTCGGGCGCTTCGAGCAGCTGCGTGACGCCGCCGCCGACGATCCGTCGCTGGCGGAGTCGATCGCCGGCGAGCTGATCTCCTCCGAGATCGAGATCCGGTCCGGGCGCGGCGAGGACCTGGCGATGGCGCGCGCCGCCCAGCGCGAGTTGCGCCGGCGGCTGTTCGCACTGGCCGCCGCCCAGGACCTGGAGCTCGGTGCCACCGGGACGCACCCGTGGTCGGACTATCGCCAGCAGCAGATCATCCAGACCGAGCACTACCGCCGCGTCGAGGAGGGGCTCAAGTACGTGGCATGGCGCAACAACACCTTCTCGCTGCACGTCCACGTCGGTGTGCGGGGCGCGGATCGGGCGGTGCAGGTATGCGATCGGCTGCGACCGGTGCTCCCCGTCCTGCTGGCCATCTCGGCCAATTCCCCGTTCCTGGACGGCTCGGATTCGGGCCTGCACAGCGCGCGCACCCAGACCTTCACCAAGAGCTTCCCGCGCTGCGGGGTACCGGATGCGTTCGGCACCTGGGACGCCTTCGGCGACTACATCGAGCTGCTGGCTCGCACGCGCTCCATCGTCGAGTACACGCAGGTGTGGTGGTCGATCCGCCCGCACCTCTCGTTCGGCACCGTTGAGGTGAGGATCTGCGACGCCCAGATGACGGCGCCGGAGTCCGACGGCGTGGCGGCGCTGATCACCGCCTGCGTCGCCCAGGCCGCCCGGGATATCGACGCCGGCGTCCCGTTCGTCGATCTGCCCAACCGTCTGATCGAGGAGAACATGTGGCGGGCGCTGCGGTACGGGCTCGACGGCGATCTGCTCGACCTCGAGCGCGGCGAGGCGTATCCGGCGGCCGGCGCGCTGGACCGCCTGCTCGAATGGACGGCGCCGAGCCGCGCCGAGCTTGGCATCGACGTGAGCCTGCCCGCGCTCAACGGAGCCCAGCGCCAGCGGCGGATGCTCGAGTCCGGCATGAGCCTGGCCGAGACCTATGCCTCGGTGCTGGCCGAGACACGGGAGAGCTATTCGGGCGCGCTGGAGCCCCACCGCCGATGAACCACCCTGCCCACCCCGACGAAAGCAGGACCGATGAGCACCAGCGATCAGCCCTCTGAAGCCGAGTTGCAGGCCGCCTACGAGGCCGAGATCAAGAAGATCCGCGTTGAGCAGATCGTGCTCGAGCAGGTCGTCTCGCTCGTGAACCTGGGCATGCGACGCACCGGGCTGTCACCGGGGACCGAGGACGAGCGCGATCCCGGTCAGGTGCGGATCGCGATCGAGGCCGTCCGCGCGCTCCTGCCGCTGATCGAGGAGTCGGCGCCGCCTCAGGCGAGCGCGATCCGCGATGCTCTGTCCCAGCTGCAGTTGGCGTATCTCCGCCTGAGCGGCGCCGGAGAGCCCGGTCCGGTGCCCGGTGAATCGAGCCCCGCCCGCGCCGATCCCCCGGCGGCCGCGGCTGGTCCGCCGCCGTCCGGTCCCGCGCCCGAGCCCGATCCGTCTCAACCGGGCGAGCCGGGACCGGCGCAGCGCAGCGGGCGGCTCTGGATTCCCGGGCAATAGCCCCGTCGCCCCGCTACCGCCGGTGATCTCCCCATTCTCGCGAGGGCGACCAACCGCGCTCATAGGGACGACGTCCGTCGCGCCGGCACGCTAGACTCGCGCCGGTCTTATGCCGGGGTCTGCGCACCGTTGTCAGGGCGGCAGACCCTTTTTGCCGTTGTGATGGCGCTTTCAACCGCGCTTGAAACTAAGAGCTTCTCCGGAGGATCTCCTTGTCTAGCTTTCTGACGCATCACGGCGTCGTGGTCGCGCTTGTGTGTGCAGCGGCGGCCATCGTTTACGGTGCCGCCACGTCCCGCTCCCTGCTCGCACTGTCGCCCGGGAACGAGCGCATGCGCGCGATCTCGGCCGCGGTGCAGGAGGGCGCCTCGGCGTATCTGAACCGGCAGTACACGACCATCGCCGGAGTCGGCGTGGTCGTCTTCATCCTGCTGATCCCGCTCCAGAACATTCGCGTGGCGATCGGGTTCGCCATCGGCGGCCTGCTCTCGGCATCTGCCGGCTACGTCGGCATGAACGTCTCGGTGCGCGCCAACGCTCGCGTCGCCGAGGCCGCCCGCGGCGGAGTCCCCCGGGCGCTCAGCGTCGCGTTTCGGGGCGGCGCCGTGACCGGCATGCTGGTCGTCGGCCTGGCGCTGATCGGTCTCGCCGGCTACTACGGGGTCCTCACCTTCATCGCCGGCGAGACCACTCGCCAGGCCGTCGACGCGTTGATCGGACTCAGCTTCGGGGGATCTCTGATCTCGGTCTTCGCCCGGCTGGGCGGAGGTATCTTCACCAAGGGCGCCGATGTCGGCGCCGACATCGTGGGCAAGATCGAGGCCGGCATCCCCGAGGATGACCCCCGCAACCCGGCCGTCATCGCCGACAACGTGGGCGACAACGTCGGCGACTGCGCCGGCATGGCCGCCGACCTGTTCGAGACCTACGCGGTGACCGCGGTGGCCGTGATGCTGCTCGGCGTCCTGACCTTCGATCAGAGCAGCGCGGTCGCCGTGTACCCGCTGGTGCTCGGAGGCGTCTCGATCATCGCGTCCATCATCGGAACGTTCGCCGTGAGGTCGAAGGCCGGCAACGTCGAGCGTGCCCTGTACCAGGGACTGATCGTCTCCGGCGGCCTGGCGGCGCTGATCTTCATCCCGGTGACCTACTGGCTGATGCACGGCCTCGTCGGGCACGGCGGCGCGATCGAGCCAAAGTGGTGGCACTACTACCTGTGCGCGCTGATCGGCCTGGTCATCACCGCCTGCCTGTTCGTGATCACCGACTACTACACCTCCACCCGCTTCTCCCCGGTCCAGTCCACCGCGCGCGCGTCCCAGACCGGCCACGCCACCAACATCATCCAGGGCCTGGCCCAGGGCTATCAGTCCACGGCGCTGCCGGCGATCGTGCTCGCGCTCGGCATCTTCGGCTCGTGGAAGCTCGGCCACGGGATCTACGGCATTGGCGTCGCCGTGATGGCGCAGCTGTCGCTCACGGGCCTGATCGTCGCGCTGGACGCGTTCGGGCCGATCACCGACAACGCCGGCGGGATCGCCGAGATGGCGGAGTTGCCCGAGGAGGTCCGCAACGTCACCGACCCGCTGGACGCGGTCGGCAACACCACCAAGGCCGTGACCAAGGGCTACGCCATCGGCTCGGCCGTCCTAGCGGCGCTGGTGCTATTCGATGCCTTCAAGCAGGAGCTGATCGCCAAGCACGCTTCGGCCAGCTTCGATCTCTCAAATCCGCCCGTGCTGATCGGACTGCTGGTCGGAGGCCTGATGGTCTACCTGTTCGTCGCGCTGTCGATGGAGGCCGTCGGCCGGGCCGGTGGCGCGGTGGTGGAGGAGGTTCGCCGCCAGTTCCGGGAGAAGCCCGGAATCATGGACGGCTCGGAGCAACCCGAATATGGCCAGTGCGTCGACATCGTGACCAAGTCCGCCCAGCGGGAGATGATCGCGCCGGCGCTGATTCCGATCGTGATTCCGGTGATCGTCGGTGTGATCAGCATCCAGGCGCTCGGGGGGCTGTTGATCGGCGTGATCGTGGTGGGTCTGTTCGTGGCCGTTTCGATGACCGCCGGCGGCGGCGCCTGGGACAACGCCAAGAAGCTGATCGAGGACGGCGCGTACGGCGGCAAGGGGTCCGAGGCTCATGCCGCGGCGGTCACGGGTGACACCGTGGGCGACCCGTTCAAGGACACTGCCGGCCCGGCGATCAACCCAATGATCAAGGTCGCCAACATCGTGGCGCTGCTGATCATCCCGCTGATCACCTGATTCGTTAGGACGCTTCGTCGGAGCTGCCCACCGCCTCGACGACACCATAGGCTGGCCTGGTGCGAGGAGCTGGGTCAGGGTTCGTCGAGTGTCGTCGAGACGGCGCGCAGCTCCGCCGTGCGCTGCGGTTCGCGCTAGCGGGCGTGATCGCTGCGGTCACGCTCCTTGGCTGTGGGGCCCCCACACCTCGAAGGGTGTCGAGGACCTCGACGTCAGTGACGTCAGTGACGTCAGTGACGTCAACGACGTCAGCGGTGTCAGCGTCGGGGTCATCGGGGGCGCCGACGGTCGCGACGATCTGCACCGCGCGGGGTCGCGCCGCCGTCGGGAGGTATCTGAGGACGCCGGCGTCGTCGATCTCGGTTCACCCCTCCATGGCCAACTCCGGCTATCCGCAGTGCCGGTTCACGGTCCAGGCGCGCGATCAGAGGGTCGTGAGCGTGACCGTGGAGGTTGACGTCGAGCCCCAGGCGTACGCGATCCTGGAGCGGACCATCGAAGAGGCGGCGCAGATCTTCCCCCAGCGGCTGTTCGCGGCCCCGCAGCAGGTGCGCGGGTTGGGGATCGATGCGTCGTGGTTCCCGCCCCAGCAGCATCTGCTCACCACCGACGCGGTGCGGCTGGTCACCGCCACCATCAATTGGCGCGACGCTCGCCCGGCCCGCAAGGTGGCGCTCGCCAAGGTGGTGGCGCGAACGTATCTCGGCCGCTCTGAGCCGAAGCTCGCCCGGGGGCCGGCGCCGTGAGGCGGTGACGGCCACGTCCGACGGTCTCGCCGCGTAGCCTGCGGTCAGAGATGAAGCTCTCGGTCGAGGTGGGACTCGTGCTGGCGGTGCTGACCGCGTTCGGATCGGTGGCCGGCTTTCTCTACAAGTTCCGGGGCGCTCGCGAGGCGCCGTCGGTCGAGCTCAGCCATCCCTGGCACAGCACGGTCGAACTGTTCCGCTCGCCGATGTACTCGCTCGGCATCGCCATCGCGCTCGGCTCGTGGGGCTTTCACGTCGGGGCGCTGGCGCTGGCGCCGATCTCACTCGTCCAGTCGGTGATCGCCGGCGGCCTGGTGCTGCTCACCGTCGTCGCCGACCACCTGTTCGGGATCGAGGTGACACGGCGCGAGTGGATCGGAGTGGGCCTCACCGCGGCGGGCCTGGCCTTCCTGGCCGCCACGCTCGCCGGCGACGCGAGCAGCGCCCATTCTCACTACGCCCCCGGCACGCTCGCCGTGTTCCTCGCGGTCGTCGGCGTTGCCGGCCTCGCGCTGGCGACTCGTCCGCGCCGCCCGGCGTTCCTCGCCGTCTCGGCCGGGTTGTTGTGGGCGACATCCGACACGTCGATCAAGGCGCTGAGCTCGCATCTCGGTGCCCTCGGGGTGGGGGTGGCCATCCATCCGCTCGCGTTCGTGATCTTGGTGGCCTCCCTCGTCGGCCTGCTCATCTCGGCGCGCAGCCTCCAGCTCGGTGATGCCGTCCCGATGATCGCCCTGACCAGCGCCGCCGCCAACCTGACCACGATCGCCGCCGGGCCGATCGTGTTCGGCGAGCCGATGCCGTCGAGCCAGCTCGGGGTCGCGGTCAGGCTGGTGGCGTTCGCGTTGGTGATCGTCGCCGCCGCGTTGACCCCGCCGCCGGCGCACGCGCCGGATCCCGCGCCCAGTCCCGCGGCATGACGTCTCGATGTGACGCCATTTATCCCGGCGAGCACCTAGAGTCCTGGCCATGTTCATTCTGATCGTTGGAGCCGGCCGCGTCGGGTCGGCCGTAGCCAAGCGGGCCCTGGACGCCGGGCACGACGTCTCCGTGCTGGACAGCGACCCGCTGTCACACGAGCGACTGGACAAGGACCAGTCGATCAGCTGGGAGGATGCCGGCGGTCGCTTCACCGTCGGGGCGGCGCTGGAGATCGATGGCCTGATCGAAGCTGGGATCGAGACCGCGGATGTGTTCATGGCCGCCACCCGCGGCGACAACACGAACCTGGTCATCGCTCAGCTGGCGCAGCGGCGGTTCAACGTGCAGCGCGTCGTGGTGCGCGTCGCCGATCCGGCCCGCGCCGCCTGGTACGCCGAGCAGGGCCTGCTCACCATCTGCCCCACCCAGCACGCAATTGACCAGGCCGAGCAGGTCGTCCTGGCGGCCTGATGTCTCGATCCACGATCTCAGCGGCATCGGAGTGGCATCGAGGGGGAATACTGGCGCTATGTACGTGATCATCGCCGGAGCCGGCAAGGTGGGGTGGAACCTCGCCCGCGAGCTGATCGCCAAGGACCGCGAGGTCACTTTGATCGAGTCCGACCATCGCCGCTACCGGGTGGTCGAGGAGGAGCTCGAGCACGCCGTGCAATACGGGGACGCGACCGAGATGTGGGTGCTGGAGCGAGCCGGAATCGGCCGGGCCGACCTCGTGATCGCGGTCACCGGCGACGACGAGGACAACATCCTCATCTGCCAGGTGGCCAAGGAGAAGTACGGGTGCGAGCGGATCGTGGCTCGGGTCAACAACCCCCGGAACCTCGATCACTTCAAGACGCTCGGGGTCCAGCCGGCGGTCTCGGCCACCGATCTCATCCTGCGCCTGATCGAGCACGAGGTGCCGGAGTACGGCCTCGTCCAGCTCCTGGCGCTCGAGGAGGAGCATCTGGAGATCATCGAGCTCGAGGTGGGGGAGGGATCGCCGGCGGCGGGACGCCCCGTGGCCGAAGTCCTGCTCCCCGAGGGCTCGCTGATCATCTCCGTGCTCCGCGGCGGGACCGGCTTCGTCCCCAAGCCCGACTCGGTCATCAATGCCGGCGACCAGGTGCTGCTGATCCTCGATCCGGGCCTGGAGGGTGAGATCACCCCGCGGTTCGCGGTCAACGAATCCAAGGTTTCCGCCGGCTGACAGCCGGCCGCGCACGGACGATGAGCGATCGCGACGTCGAGTACCTGCTGATCGGAGGCGGCCTGGCGGCCGGCAACTGCGCGCGCTGGCTGCGCAAGTCCGGAGCCGACGGCTCGATTCTGCTCGTCGGCCGCGAGCCCGATCTGCCCTACGACCGCCCGCCGCTGTCCAAGGGCTACCTCCAGGGCAAGGAGTCTCGCTCCGATGCTCTCTTCCAGGACGCCGACTGGTACCGGGAGCAGGAGATCGAGGCGCTCACCCGCACCTCGGCGATGAAGCTCAACCTCGAGCAGCGGACGGTCACGCTGTCCACCAAGCAGGAGGTCGGCTTCGGTCAGGCCTTGCTGGCGACCGGTGCCAACGTCCGCCGGCTGAACGTGCCCGGGGCCGAGCTGGAGGGTATTCACTACCTGCGGACGTTCGGCAACAGCGATGCCATCCGGGAGGACGCGGCCGGCAAGCGCGTGGTCCTGATCGGTGGCTCCTACATCGCCAGCGAGGTCGCCGCGACTCTCACCGAGCTCGGTAGTCGGTGCACGATGGTGATGATGGAGCCGGTCGCGCTCAGCCGCACGTTCGGGGTGCAGGCCGCCAGGTACTTCCATGATCTTCTCACCGACCACGGCATCGAGATCCACGGCGAGGACGAGCTCGACCACTTCGAGGGCGTCGAGGGACGGGTGACCACGGTCGTCACCACGTCCGGCCGCGAGTTCGCTGCCGATGCGGTCGTGATCGGCGTCGGGGTGACGCCCGACGTCATGCTCGCCCGCGGTGCGGGCCTGCGGCTCGGTGACAGCGGTGGCGTGGTGGTGGATGCCCAGCTGCAGACCGCCGTGCCCGGCGTGTACGCCGCCGGCGACATGGCCGAGTACGAGAGCGTCGTCCACGGCGGCCGCCATATCCGCGTTGAGCACTGGGACGTCGCCTTCAACCACGGCAAGACCGTCGCGCTCAACATGCTCGGTGCCAACCAGCCCCACGATGCCGTCCCCTACTTCTTCTCCGACCTCTCCGACTGGGCCGCGATCGAGTACGTCGGCCCGGCCCCGGACTGGGACCGCGAGGTGATCCGTGGCTCACTGGACGACGGCCGGTTCACCGTCTTCTACCTCCACGAGGGACGCGTCGCCGCCGCTCTCACCGTCGGGCGCCCCGACGACCTCCAGCACGGCCGCCGGTTCATCGCCGAGCACACCGAGATCGGGGACCGCGCCGAGGTGCTCGGGGACCTGTCTGCCGATCTCGAGACGATCACCTGAGGCGCGAGGCCTGGGGCGCGAGGCCGCGGGGCACGGCCCCCGGCGCGCCGGCGCGAGACGGAACGCTCACAGCCCCGTGCGGGCGATGATCTCGCCGGACTGCACCGCCCCGACGAGCCGGGCGCAATCC
>Ga0208717_1000750_pt1 | contig 10794 bp, 10 predicted proteins | sample NGESurF53shallow_FD_184489 | JGI IMG/M metagenome (GOLD analysis project Ga0208717, IMG submission 184489) | Arctic peat soil microbial communities from Barrow, Alaska - NGEE Surface sample F53-3 shallow (SPAdes) | ecosystem: Environmental > Terrestrial > Soil > Wetlands > Peat ... | reverse complement strand
CGACGCCTACCGCTCTGATGCTTTGGTGGTGTGGGCCAACGATGCACTGGCGGATCCGAACGCACGACGCCGGCACGGGCGGCGCCAACAGGTGCAGTTCATCACCGACCTGCCGTCCCTGCTCGGGTTGGCCGATCACCCGGCTGAGCTGGTCGGTTACGGGCCGGTCCCGGCCTCGTTGGTGCGTGACGGGGCCGCCGAGGCGGAGTGGCGGCGGCTGATCGTCGAGCCGGTGACTGGGTTCCTGCTGGATTACGGCAGCGTGATCTACCGGCCACCGGTGGAGCTCGCGGACTATGTGATGGCTCGTGATCGGCGCTGTCGGTTCCCCGGGTGTAACACTCGCGCCACCGTGTGCGACATCGACCACAACATTCCCGCTCCCCGCGGGGCTACCTCGGCCAAGAACTGCTGTTGCCTGTGTCGGCGACACCACCGGCTGAAAACTTTCGGCGGTTGGACCGTGCAACTCCAACCCGACGGCAGTTGCCTATGGACATCACCAGGCGGGCGCCAGTTCGTGTCCGGCCCACCACCCCAACTCGACTGAAGTCGTGGGGGAACCGCTCAGTCGGAGTGACCTTGGCCTGAGGTGAGTTCGGTCTGCTCAGCCGCGGGCAGTTCGCCGTCCGCGTGCCCGCTGCTTGCATGGCCGTCGCCGTGGCCGTTCGTCAACGGCTCGACGTCTGGCTCGTACAGGAATCCACCGATGCGACCGCGGACCTTCTCGAGTGGATTGTGGCGCGATTTCGAGCGCACGCCATGCTCGTCGACGGGCGGCTCTAGTGCCGGCGGCGGTCCTTGACGGTACTCAAGACCCATGCGCGCAACGACATCTTCCGGCAGCGCGGACTCGACCTCGATGAACTCGCCGTTCGCGAGCATCACAATGCGGCCGGTCTCGTAGCCGTGTTGCGCGCTGTGGGCGTCGCGATACTGCAGACCCAGGCAGATGCGCCGCGTCGCCATGAAGGCGAGCGGCGGCAGGACGAAGAACGCGACCCGGAACGTCCATGTTGTTGCATAGAGGCTGACGTTGTACTTCTCGGAGATGACGTCGTTGCCGCCGGCGAGCAGGCACACGCCGAGTTCGGTGAGCACGGCGACACCCAGCGCCGTGCGGCCTGGCCGATTACGCGGCCGGTCGCAGATGTTGTGAATGGCGTAGTCGCGAGTGACCCACGCTTCAAGGAAGGGGTAAATCGCCATGGCGGTGAACAGGAGGCCGGGAATCACTACAGCCGGAATCAACACGTTCCAGCTGATCGTGTGGCCATCGACGTGCGTCTCGAGGTTAGGCATCATGCGAAGCGTGCCCTCGAGCCAGCCGATGTAGAAGTCGGGCTGTGAGCCGGCACCGACCTGCGCTGGGTTGTAGGGCCCGTACAGCCACACCGGGTTGATCTGCACCAGGGCCGACAAGCCTGCTGTGACGGCGAACGTCGCGAAGAAGAAGCCGCCCGTCTTTGCCATGAAAGCGGGGTAGAACGGGGCGCCGACCACGTTGTCGTTTGTGCGGTGCTCGCCGGGCCACTGCGTGTGCTTTTGGTGCCACATGATGATCATGTGCGCGGTGATCAGCGACAGCAGGATGCCCGGCACCAACAAGATGTGGATCGTAAACAGCCGTGGAATGAAGTCAGGCCCGGGGAACTGCCCACCGAACACGAACGAGCCCAGGTAGGTACCGACGATCGGGATCGATTCGATGATGCCGTAGGCAATCCGCAGGCCGGTGCCCGACAGCAGGTCGTCGGGCAAGGAGTATCCGGCGAATCCCTCGAGCAGGCCCAGTGAGACGAGCCCGACGCCGATGAGCCAGTTCGTCTCACGCGGCTTGCGGAACGCGCCGGTGAAGAAGATGCGGCAGCAGTGCGCCACGATCGCGGCCATGAAGAGCAGGGCTGCCCAGTGGTGGATCTGCCGGATCAGCAGGCCACCGCGCACATCGAACGAGATGCGCAATGTGCTCTCGAAAGCCTCGGTCATCGGAAGGCCGCGCAACGGCACGTAGTTGCCGTTGGTCGGGTAGATCACGGTATTGGTGCCCGGCCGGAAGAAGAACGTCAGGAACGTGCCCGAGATCAGCAAGATGACGAACGAGTACAACGCGATCTCGCCGAGCATGAACGACCAGTGGTCGGGAAAGACCTTGTTCAGGTTGCGCTTCAGAAAGCCAGCAGTGCCAAACCGTTCGTCGACCTCGCCGAGCCCCTTCTTCAGGATCTTCGGCGCGGGCTTTGGGCCAGCGGGGTTGGGTGTCGTGGCCGACTTTCGGGCGCCACCCGGCCTGATCGTGGTCATGAGCGTTCGAAGAAGCTCGGGCCGACAGGCTGGTCGAACGGCGCGGTGGCGATGAACTCGCCCGCGTCGTTCACCGAGATCGGCAACTGCGGCAGGGCACGTGCGGCGGGGCCGAAGACGACCTTGCATGCCTTCGGCACATCGAACGTGGATTGGTGACACGGGCACAGCAACTTGTGGCTCTGCTTTTGGTACAGCCCGATCGGGCACCCGACATGCGTGCAGATCTTCGAGTACGCAACGTGGTCTTGATAGGCCCAGTTCTCCCGGCCAGGGGCCGGCTTGTTGATTCCGGGCTCAAGCCTGATCAAGAGCACCGGGGTCTTCGCGTAGTCCTCCTCGGACATCTGCTCGACCGGCACCGGCACCACTGTCGTGAAGGATCCGACCTCAAGGTCTCCGAGCTTGACTGGGCTTCCGGTCTCGGCGTTCAGGAGTGGCGAGTTCGCCTTCCACAGCGTGGTGTCGAGGCTCGTACGTGGGAGTGGGCCGAGATCGCGCAGCACCAGCACACCGGGCAACGCGAATAGGCCGAGCGCGAGCCCAAGGGAGCGCTTGATCAGTGAGCGGCGCGCGATGCCGGTCTCCTCGACGCCGACAACGATGATCTGCGATGCGATTTCGAGGTCGGCGTCAGACGCCGCCAGCGAGTGCCGTTCTTGGACGACTTCGTGTGCCGGCATGATCCAGCGCACCCACGCGATGATGCCCGCAGCAAGACCGGCGAGTGAAACGGTGAGCGAGATTCCGAGCCAGAAGTTCGACCATCGAACATCTTTGGTCGTCGAAAGGGTGGGAATCGCAATGTAAGCCGCGATGAAGCCGATCGTGCCGGCGGCCGACACCAAGAACATCAACGCGATCTTGCGCTCTGCCCAGTCAGCCTTCTTCGGGTCGGCGTCCTGCGGCCGCACGACGCGTTCGATGATGGGCGGGCGTACCGAGCCCTCGTCGTGCAACTCGACCTGATCGCTCATCGTGCCCGCCTTGCTCGTGCGCCGATCCACATCGCCACGCCTGCGAGAACGCCAATCCCGGCCAGCCAGGCGACTAGTCCTTCAGCAATGGCTCCGGACCGACCGAGGTTGAAGCCGCCTGGGTCGGGTTCGGCCTTCATGCCCTGGACGTAGGCGATGATGTCCTGCTTTTGGGCGGTCGTCAGTTGCCGGTCTCCGAACACCGGCATCGTTCCGGGACCCGTCAGCATCGCTTCGTAGATCTGTTGGTCGGTGGCGTTCTTCAGCGACGGCGCGCTTTTGCCGTATGACAACGCACCGCCTTCACCAGTGAAGTTGTGGCAGGAGGAGCAGTTGGTGCGAAAGAGCGTCCCGCCCAGTGCCATATCAGCGTCCGTCGGTGTGTATTGGTCCTTGCTCGGCACCGACGGGCCAGGCGCCAATGCGGCCACGAATGCAGCGATCTCCGCGGTCTCCGCCGGGGTGTACCGCGGCGGCTTGCGGCGAGCCTCCGCGTCTGTTGCTTGCAAAGGCATCCGGCCGGTGCTGACCTGGAAGTCGACTGCGGCCGCTCCGACCCCGATGAGCGAGGGCGCGTCGGTGCCACCCTCGGCGGCAAGTCCGTGGCAGCTTGAGCAGCCCTGTAGATACAGCGCCTTGCCCTGTAAGACTTCTTGGCTGGGGTTGCCTGCCTCCGCGACGCCTGGTCGTTCGGTGACGAATCCGTAGGCGGTCCCGACGCCGAGCAACGCGCCCACGATCACCGCGTAGCCGGCCAACCGGCGACGTCGGCGACGCGCTCGGGGCTCGGGTGTTGTCGACATCAGCGGATCACCTGATCAGGAAAATCATCGAGAAGAGACCAATCCATACGACGTCGACGAAGTGCCAGTAATACGACACGACGATGGTGCTGGTGACCTTCTCTGGCGTGAACCGACCGCGCGACAATCGAGCGAGCAAGAACACAAATGCGACGAGACCGCCGGTCACGTGCATGGCGTGAAAACCCGTTGCTAGAAAGAAAATCGAGCCATAAGCGGACGACGAGATCGTCATGCCACCGTGGCCCGCGAAGTGGTCCTTCACATAGTTCGTGTACTCGAAGATCTGACCGCCGACGAACACTGCACCCATGAAGAACGTCAGGATGAACCACTCGCGCAGACCCCACAGCCAGAACTTGAAGATCGGTCCGGAGCGATGCAACCGGCGCTCTTCAGCGGCGAATACACCGAACTGGCAGGTGACACTCGAGAGCACGAGCACGACGGTGATGACACCGTCGAATTTGGTATCGAGGGTGTCTCCCTTCGGCGGCCATTGTGTGCTCACCGAGCGGATTGTGAAGTAAATAGCGAAGAGTGCCGCGAAGAACATCAACTCTGAGGAGAGCCACACGATCGTGCCCACGCTCACCAGGCTCGGCCGCGTCAGTGAACCATGCGCCGGGTTCTTGCCGAGGGTCGTCGCAGTGGCCACGAGGGCCATTATTGCGAGCCCGCTCCACGTTCACACCGCGACCCCCTCACCCGGGCGAGTCGGGGGTCACGAGCGTCGCCGGGTGCCTCGCGGCGATAGCATCGCGACGTCCCACCCCGCCTCCGGTTGCATCCCGCCCACCGCCCAGCCATATCCCGCCCACCGCCCAGCCATATCCCGCCCACCGCCCAGAGGAGCACCACCCGCGATGAGCAGTGCCGAGTCGCCACCAGCCGTTATGACCGTGCTGGTCTACAGCGATGACGTCACGACCCGCGAGCGCATTCTGTTGGCCGTTGGCGCTCGGCCGGTCGCGGATCTGCCCAGCATCGACTACATCGAGTGTGCGACCCATCGCGCGGTCATCAAGGCTGTCGATGCCGGCGGCATCGACGTCTTGATACTCGACGGCGAGGCGGTGCCGAGCGGCGGCATGGGCATCTGCCGGCAACTGAAGGACGAGATCTACAACTGCCCGCCGATTCTGGTCATCACCGGTCGTCGGGACGACGCGTGGCTGGCCTCGTGGTCGCGAGCGGACGCCGCTGTGCCGCATCCGATCAACGGCATCACGCTGGCGCCAGCAGTCGCCGAGTTGATGCGGCAGCGGCTCGCTCACGCGCCGGTTCGCTGACTCGGTCGCGATGACGACCTCGGCATAGGGCGGACACCTCATGGCCGACACAGCCGAACCTGGCGAGGGAGCTCAGCCGACCTGGCCCGCCTTGCTCACTTCGCTGCTCCATCGCACCGACTTGACCACCGCACAGACCGCCTGGGCAATGGCACAGATCATGAGTGGTGAGGCGACGCCGTCACAGGTCGCTGGCTTTGCCATCGCGTTGCGGGCCAAGGGTGAGACTGCAGATGAGGTCGGTGGCCTCGCCGGCACGATGGTCGAGTTTGCGGCGTCCGTTCCGGACGTCGGCGCAGCTCTCGACATCGTCGGCACCGGCGGTGACCGTAGTCACACCGTGAACATCTCAACCATGGCTGCGATCGTGGCTGCGGCGGCCGGCGTGCCGGTGGCCAAGCACGGCAACCGCGCAGCATCGTCGTCGTGTGGCTCGGCCGACGTCCTGGAAGAACTCGGCGTCGCCATCGACCTGTCGGGTGCAGGTGTCGCGTCCTGTGTTGTCGAGGCCGGCATTGGCTTTTGCTTCGCGCCGGTGTTCCATCCGGCGTTTCGGCACACCGCCGTCCCGCGCCGTGAGCTCGGCGTCCCGACCGTGTTCAACTTCCTTGGCCCGCTCACCAATCCGGCACGGCCAACGGCGAACGCTGTCGGCGTCGCGGATTCCAGGATGGCGGCTGTAATGGCCGGCGTACTGGCCAAGCGCGGCAACCGGGCGTTGATCTTTCGCGGCGATGACGGGCTCGACGAGCTGACCACCACGACGACATCGCAGGTGTGGGTTGTCAACGACGGCACGGTGACGGCCAGCGTGCTCGATCCAGTCGCTCTCGGGTTGAAGCCTGCGCAGCCCGATGACCTGCGCGGTGCGGATGCTGTGCACAATGCCGACGTCGTGCGTCGCCTGCTGGCGGGGGAGAAGGGTACGGTGCGCGATGCGGTCGTGCTCAACGCAGCAGCTGGTTTGGTCGCCTATGCAGGTCCTGACGCGGCTCGACTGGTCGAGCAGCTTGAGACGGCCATGACCCGGTGCGAGACGGCGTTAGACGACGGCTCAGGGGCCCGCAAGCTCGATGTGTGGATCGCGGCGAGTCAAGCGGCTCGAGCGGCTGGCTAGCTGTCGCTGAGGCCGAGCGAGAACGCCGCCTCGAGGTCGTGCCGTGAGTAGGTGCGAAAAGCCACGTGCGTCTCGGTCGAGAGCACGCCGTCAACCTTGTTCAGGCCTCCAGGGATGACCTCGGCGAGCTCTTCGTGCTCGCGCACCCTGACCATGGCCACCAGGTCGAACTCACCAGTGACCGAGTAGACCTCGGTGACGGCCGGCAACTCCGCGATCGCCTGTGCGACGTCGGGCACCTGGTCGACTGCGGTCTTCACGAGCACGATGGCGGTGATCACGCTGGGAAGACTAGCTCGCGCGAGCCGGCCGCTGCACTGGCCGTAGGCCGCGGCGGTCAGCGAACGGGTCGGGATCGGACTCGAGTTCGATTGCGAGGTCGAGGAGAACTCGCTGGCCGCCTGCGCCATGAGCCGGACACGACCACGAACCGTCAACCTCGACGAGCCTGACGCCCGGCGAGTCGAGCCATCGCAGCACGCACTCGATTTCGTCGGTGCTCGCCGCCGCAAATGACACCGTGGCGCTGGCCACCGCAGTTGCGCCCGCGGCAGTGCTGTCGAGCACGACCGTCTCAGCCGTAGCGATCAGCGCGTCGACGTACGGGCGCGGCGCCGCGCTCGGAGGGATCGTGCCGGTCGCCACGAGCCGGCCGTGCCGGACGACCACGACCTCGTAGCCGTGCTCGGGCGTTGGTCTTGCAGCCACCAACTGGGCACAGCCGGCGAGTGCCGAAAGCCGTTGCCCGCGGGCGGCTGCCCGGATGAATGCGGCGAGCCGGTCACGCTGTGTCGCCGCATCTTCGTAGCGCAACATCGCTGCGAGCGTTTCGATGCGCCGTAACAACGTCCGCACCACACCCCGCGCATCGCTCTCGATAGCGTCTCGCACGGCAGTCACGTGGGCGGCGTATTCGTCCACGCTCTCGCTGCCGTCGCACGGCGCTCCACACTTGCCCATCTCGGCAAGGACGCACGCCGATATCGGACGCCGTGGATGCAGCCGCGCGCGACACTGCCGAATCGGGACCGCCTCGTGGACCGCCGCAACGGCAAGCTCCGCTGACCGCGTCGATGAGAACGGGCCGAGGTAGCTGCCTTTGTCGGCCTTGACTCCCCGAACGATCGACAGCCGCGGGAACGGCTCGACAGTGAGCTTCACCCACACCGAGCGCTCGGGAAATTTCGAGCGGCGGTTGTACGGCGGCTTGTGTTGCGCGATCAGCCGCAGCTCGCGCACTTGTGCCTCGAGGTCGGTACTACAAACGATCGGGGTGACGTCGTGCGCGATCGCCACCATCTCGATGATGCGCTGCCGCATCTCCGACGACGTGAAGTACGTGCGCACCCTCGTGCGTAGGTTTTTTGCCTTGCCGACATAGAGAACGCGCCCTCGTTCGTCTCGGAACACATAGACCCCGGGGGAGTGCGGCATCACCTCTGCGAGATGACGCTTGCTGCGCTGCTGAGCCGTGACCTGCCCGGTGAATGTGCGCAACTCCTCAAGGGAGTGCACACCGAGACCCCCGAGGCGTTCGAACAACACATGCAGGACGTCGACGGTGGCACGTGCGTCGTCGAGCGCGCGGTGCGTTGGCTGCACGCTCGCGTGCAACACGCGGGCCAGCGTCGCCAGTTTGCAGTTTGGCGCTTCGTCGCTGGTCAACACGCGCCGCGCGAGCCGCGCCGTGTCGATCGAATCGAAGCCGGGCCAGTTCACTCCGAGCCCGGTGCATGCGGCCTTGAGGAACCCGAGGTCGAACGGTGCGTTGTGCGCCACGAGCACGCAGTCACGCGCAAACTCCAAAAATGCAGGCAGGACGGCGTCGATCTGCGGCGCGGTCGCGACCATGCCGTTGGTGATGCCGGTAAGGACGGCGATGAATGAGGGGATCGGCTCGCCCGGGTTGACCAGGGTCTGCAACTCTCCGAGCACCTCGCCACCACGCACCTTGACGGCGCCGATCTCGGTGATGCCACAAGTCGCCGGCGCGCCGCCGGTGGTCTCGAGGTCGACCACGACGAACGTGACCTCGCGCAGCGGGACGCCGAGTTCGTCAAAGGTGCCCTGGACGGCGATCGACCTCTGTGTCGAAGTTCCAGTGCTTGCCGAGACTGCAGTGCTCACACCCCGGACGGTAGGGCGGTCGGCCGACAGTTCGGCGACGCCACGCGGCGCCGGGCCCGCCCGGGAGAAAAGTCGGCGAGCGGATTGTCGACGGCAGTGAAAAGTGTCACTGCCGGTTCTTAGTGTCGTGGTGATTGCCGGGCGGCTAACCCCGAGCCGTCCGCGACGAAGGTGGAGGAGTCATCGTGCTGATCGACTGCGACAGCTGCGCTGTCCGCGGGCTTGCCTGCGGCGATTGCGTGGTCACCGTCCTACTTGGCGTCTCACCGGCCGGCGTCGAACTCGACGCTGCCGAGCAGGCGGCGATCAGCGTCCTCGCCGATCAGGGCCTGGTGCCACCGCTGCGGCTGGTGGCCGCGCTCACGGCCGAAACGGCTGCAAATTCGGCGTTGCAAGAGGGTCAGGAGAGGCCACTGGGACAGGTGGGACAGACGAGGTCCGCGGCGTCCTGAGGTGCCGTAGTCCGTTCGGGTGACGGGCGAGCGATCTTCTTCGATCGCTGCTAACCTGCCCGCGGGCAACCGTTTCCCAGCCGTGAACTGCACGGCAGCGGTGCCTGCGCCTAATTCGTTCGGTGCGGACCGCTTGGTCTGCAGCAACGAAGCCGGGGACCCAATCTCCGTTGGGGTGAATCGAGTACGGCGGACTTCTGCCGCACTTGTAGGGCCGCTTCCAGCCCGAACCCGTCAGCTAACTTGGCCGGCGCCGAGGAAGAAGGAGATCGCCCACGTGGCGTCCCCTCAGATCGTCTTTGCCCCGCAACTTTCACGCGCCGCCAGGCGTCTATCCAGTCCTCGCCGGGCTGCCTTGCTTGCGGGATTCACCGCGACGCTGGCCCTGACCCTGCTGCCCACCGGCTCCGCGCAGGCTGATCAGGCCACCACTGTCGATACCGCAGCCGGCCAGGCCCAAGTCCAGGCTCTTGCCGACAAGGCCGAGATCGTTGTCGAGCAGTACGACGCTTCGCAGGACGCGCTGTCTGCCGCGCAGGTCCAGCTCGCCACGGACCGGGCTGCGATCACGGCAGCGCAGACGACCGTCGACTCGACCCAAGTACAGGTCGACGCGATCGCTCGCGACGCCTACGAGTCGGGCGCACTTGGTGGCGCCGCCACCGTGCTGCTCTCCCAGGACCCGCAGGCCGCCCTGCGCGGCGCCGACTACTTGCAGCGGGTTGCGGATAACCGCGACCGCCAGCTTGCGCAGGCCACCAACGCGCGCAACGCGCTCGTCCAAGCGCAGGCGGCGGCTAACCAGGAACTCGCGAGCGTGCAGACGCTCCAGGCGTCGCTCCAGGCCGAGCAGAAGACGATCAACGCCCTGATTGGCAAGCAGCAGGCCGCACTCGACGCGACGCAGGCACAGGCTGCCGCTCAGGCGGCTGCTCAGGTCGTCGCGGCAACACAGGTGAGCCGAAGCCAGCCGAGAACCGCGTTGCCGGCGGCGAAAGCGAAGGCCGCGGCACCGGTAGCCAAGGTCGCGCCCCCCGTCGCGAAGGTGGCGGCTCCCGTCGCGAAGGTGGCGGCTCCCGCCGTCCCCGCCGTTGCAAGTATCAAGGCCGCCGCGGTGCTGCGGTACGCCTACGCCCAGCTCGGCAAGGCCTACCGCTATGGCGCGGCAGGTGCACGGACATTCGACTGTTCGGGACTCACGATGAAGGCTTGGGCAGCGGCTGGCGTCGCGCTCAGTCACAACGCGGCGGCGCAGTACTACTCGACCAAGCACGTAGCGAAGAGTGCCCTTCAACCCGGCGACCTGGTGTACTTCGGCCGCCCGATCCATCACGTCGGCATCTACATCGGCGGGGGCAAGTTCATCGAGGCGCCCTATACCGGCGCCAAGATCCGGATCTCCAACCTCAGCGCTCGCCACGACTACGCGGGTGCGTCGCGGCCCTAACGGCCTTCTGTCGACCTGCTTCAAGATCGGCCGCCCTACGATGACGGCGTGACGCGCACGCTCGTCGTGACGAACGACTTCCCGCCGCGCGCCGGCGGCATCCAGTCCTTCGTCCACGAGCTCGTGGCTCGACTCGACGACGTGGTGGTGTACGCGCCGGCCTGGGACGGCGCGGCCACCTTCGACGCCGCGCAGGGATTCGAGGTCGTCAGGCACCCGTCGTCCCTCATGCTTCCTACCCGCGCCGTCTCGAGGCGAGCTGCCGCGTTGCTGAA
>Ga0208717_1000749_pt1 | contig 10799 bp, 10 predicted proteins | sample NGESurF53shallow_FD_184489 | JGI IMG/M metagenome (GOLD analysis project Ga0208717, IMG submission 184489) | Arctic peat soil microbial communities from Barrow, Alaska - NGEE Surface sample F53-3 shallow (SPAdes) | ecosystem: Environmental > Terrestrial > Soil > Wetlands > Peat ... | reverse complement strand
GGGCGCGGGCCGCGCTCGACGGCCGCGACTACGTCATCCCCGATGACATCCAGGCCCTGATCGTCCCGGTGTTCGCGCACCGGCTGCTGCCGACCGCCGAGGCGCTCGTCGAGCGCCACCTGCCGGAGCAGGTCGTCGCCCGGATCGTCGCGCAGACCCCGCTGCCGCGGCCCTGACGAGGGGCCGGTCACGTCATGCACAGGCTGCTGGGGACACTGACGGTACGGGGCCGGTCGTTCGTCGCGGCCGGCGCCGCGGCGGTGGTCTGCGGACTGCTGATACCGGAACCCGACCTGCTGCGGATCGGCGCGCTGCTGATGGCGCTGCCGCTGCTGTCCGCGTTCGGGTCGGGCCGGGCCAGGTACCGGCTGTCATGCGTGCGCCAGATGACCCCTTCCCGGCTGCCGGCCGGGCAGACCGCCGCGCTGACCATCCGGCTGATCAACGTCTCGCGGCTGCGCACCGGGCTGCTGCTGGCGGAGGACACCGTGCCGTACGCGCTCGGCTCCCGCCCCCGGTTCGTGTTCGAGGGGATCGGCGGCGGCGGGTCGCGGGAGTTCACCTATCAGCTCGGCGCGGAGATCCGGGGCAAGTACACGATCGGGCCGTTGCGGGTCCGGGTCGCCGACTCGTTCGGCCTGGTGTCGATCACCCGGGCGTTCACCACGACCTCAACGCTGACCGTCACCCCTGCGATCGTGCCGCTGACCCGGCCGCCGCTCGCGGGCAGCTGGCTGGGCGACAGCGACCAGGGCCGGCGGTCCATCGCCGCCAGCGGCGACGACGACGCGGCCCCCCGCGCCTACCGGACCGGGGACAGCCTGCACCGGGTCCACTGGCGGTCCACCGCGCGCTACGGCGAGCTGATGGTCCGCCGCGAGGAGCAGTTCTGGCGGAACACGGCGTCGCTCTTCCTCGACACCCGGCGGACGGGGTACTCCAACGCGCTGTTCGAGCTCGCGGTCACCGCGGCCGCGTCGATCGGCGTCCACCTGGCGGGCGAGGGATTCGACGCCAGGCTCGTCACCGAGCTCGGCGAGGTGCCCGGCCAGGGGTCGTTCCGTGACACCCTGCTGGAGACGCTGGCCGTGGTCCGGCCGTCCCGCGCGCTCGGGCTCGACGAGGGCATCAGGGCCCTCGGCAACGGCGACGGGCAGCTCATCGCCGTGCTCGGCGAGCTGACGGCCGGGCAGGCGCAGGAACTGTCGGCCGCGCGGCACGGGAACACCCCGGCCCTGGCGCTGATCTTGTCGCAGGACCAGCGGGCCGCCGCCATCAGCGCCCGGACGCTGACCGGGGCCGGCTGGCGGGTGGCGGTGGTGCCCGACGCGGCCCGGCTGCCGGTGGCGTGGCAGGAACTGCACCGCGGCGGGGCCGGGCGAGGACCCGGGGTCGGCGCAACGGCCGACGCGGCGGCCGCAGCAACGGCCGGGGCGGCAGCGGCCGGGCCCGCCGGCGGGCCGACGGCGGCCGCGAACGGTTCTGCCGACCGGAGGGCCAGCCATGAGTAGTCATCGGCGGACGCTGGCCGCGGCCCTCGCGACCGCCGCGGCGTCGGTGTCGCTCTACCCCGTCTTCACCGGCGGCCTGTGGTTCCTGGCCGGGCTCGGCTCGATCGCCGTCGTGGCGGCGGCCGGCACCGCGACCCGGCTGCGACGGCTGCCCGAGCCGGTCTGCCTGGGCGGCGGCCTGGTCGCGCTGCTGCTCTACCTGAACGCGGCGTTCGCGAACAGCAGGTCGTTCCTGTACCTGGTGCCGACGCCCGCCTCCGCGCACCTGCTCGCGCACATGGTGCACCAGGGGTTCAACGACGCCGGCAAGTACGCTCCGCCGGTCCCCGAGCTCGCCCCGATGGTACTGCTCGCGGCGGCCGGCATCGGGTTCGCGGCCCTGCTGACCGACTGGATGGCGGTTCGGCTTGGCAGCGCCGCGCTGGCGGGCCTGCCGCTGCTGCTGCTGTTCACCGAGCCGTTCACGCTCAGCGTCGGCCGCGGCTTCCTCGGCACCACGGTGGCGTTCTGCGTCGGTATCGGCGGGTATCTCGGCCTGCTCAGCAGCGAGGGCAAGGACCGCATCCGCGAGTGGGAGTCGCAGGACCCGACCGCCCGCAACGCGCCGGACACGAAGGCGCTGGCGGCGGCCGGGCGGCGGGTCGGCTTCGGCTCGGTCGTCGTCGCCTTGATCCTGCCCCTGGTGATCCCGGGGCTGCACGTCACCCGGCTATTCGGCGGGCAGGCGGGGATCGGCGGGCACGGCGGCGCGGGCGTCAGCGGGTCGGCCGGCGTCGGGTTCCCCGGGGTGGCCACGCAGGTCTCACAGCAGCTGTCGTCGGAGCTGAACACGCCGGCCCAGATCGTGCTCGGCTACACCACCGCCGTCCAGTCCCCCGACTACCTCCAGCTCTACGTGCTCGACAACCTCACCGATTCCGGCTGGACGCTGTTCAGCCAGCCGAAATCGACGGTGCGGGTCGACCCGCAGCTGCCGTCGCCGCCCGGGCTCGCCGACGCTTCGCTGGACGGCACGGTGAGCACGACCATCACGGTCGCCCGCGACGTCGGACCCGACCAGCTGAACGCGCTGCCGGTGCCCTACCCGACGACCGCAATCAAGGCCAAGGGGGACCTGGAGGCCGATCGGTCGACGCTGATGCTGTTCGATACCGGACCGGCCCTCGGCGGCCTGTCGTACCAGGTCAGCAGCCTCGTCAACACACCCTCGGAAGAGTCGCTCAACATCGCGCCCGCGCCGCCCGCGGTGATCAGAGACCACTACCTGGAGGTCCCCCCCTCCTACGACTCGCTGCGGGCCGTGGCCGAGTCGATCGCCGGCAACGCCAAGTCCCCGTTCGAGAAGGCGGTGGCGCTGCAGAAGTATCTGGCCGGCGGGACCTTCGCGTACACGCTGAAGGCCCCGACCGTGCTCAGCGCGAGCGACCTGTCCCGGTTCCTCAAGGTCACCAAGAGCGGCTACTGCCAGCAGTTCTCGTTCGCGATGGCGGTGCTCGCACGGCTGCTCGGCATCCCGTCCCGGGTCGCCTACGGCTTCACCTCCGGCTCCCCCGTCGGCGACGACGAATGGCAGGTCACCACGCACGACGCGCATGCGTGGCCGGAGCTGTACTTCTCGGGCTACGGGTGGCTGCGATTCGAGCCGACCCCGTCCGGCCCGACCGAGCAGGGGACGGCGTACGCGCCGACCTACACGACTGTGCCAGGCAGCTCCTCGGCTGGGGCAGCGGGGCAGTTTGCGCCGACCTCCGCGCCGACCTCGCCGGCCGGCAGCAGCGCCAGCCAGGCGATCCTGCGACACCACCTCAGCGAGCAGCTCGGCCTCGGCGACCAGGCCGACCCAGGCCTGACGGCCGGGGGCACCCAGACCGCCGCCACCGCCCCCGGTACGAACCCGTGGGAGGTGTTCGGGCTGGTGGTGGCCGGGCTGCTGATCCTCGGGCTGGTGGCGCCGTGGGCGGCCCGGCTGGCGATCAGGCGGCGGCGCTGGCACCGCCGCAGGCACCTGGACCGGCCGGACCAGGCGGACGCGGAGTGGGCGCACGCGGCCTGGAGCGAGCTCAGGGACGACCTGACCGACTACGGCGCGGGCTGTCTGCCGAGCGACACGCCGCGGTCGGCGGCGGCCCGCGCGGGCACCGGTCTGGCCCTGGCCGAGCCGGCCCTGTCCGCGCTCGGGCGGATCGCCATGGCGGAGGAACGGGCCAGGTACGCGGCCCGGCCGACCGACGGCAGCGGGCTGCGGCAGGACAGCGTGACCGTGCGGCGAGCCATCGCCGTCGCGGTGCCGCGGCCCACTCGGTGGCGCGGCAGGCTGCTGCCCGCCTCGGTGATCGGCCCTGCCCTGAACGCAACGGCCCAGGCAGCCGACATTTTCGGCCGCCTGACCCCGGAGTGGCTCAGCAGGTTCAGGACTCCGGCTCCCTAGAAGCCGCCTTCCTGTCGCCTGCGCCAGCGCTCGTCGAACCGCTCCATCATCGAGCCGCGAGCCGGCTGGCCGCGGCCGCCGCGCCGCGAACGGCGCGAGCGGCGCTTGCCGACCGGGCCGTTGGCCGGCCCGCCGCCAAGCGTGACGGTGGCCATCTGCCGCCAGCTGTTCAGCGCCCAGATGCCGCAGAGCAGCAGGACAACGAAACCGCCGGCCGCCAGGCCGATCAGCGGCAGGATGATCCCGACGGCAACCATCGCCGCGCCGAGGGCCAACCCAACGAGCGCCTCTACCACCCGACGCTTGTAATGCACGTGGGGATCGCTGGAGCGAACTAGACGGACTAGCCTCCGATCCTCCCTGTAGAGCGCCTGCTCGATCTGCTCGAGCTGGCGCTGCTCATGCTCAGAGAGCGGCACGACGCCTCCCATGGAACCCGGGGGGTGAGGTGACTTTCACCTCACTTGGCTACCAGGTTCATTTCCCAGAATACGAGGCTCCTCACGTTCCGTGGAAGGGGCGTCCGCCGGACCGTCCTGAGAAGATGGCAACAGGGCGGCCGGCCGCACCGCGTCAGTGCCGAACCGCCTGGCGATCTTGTCCACCGCCTGCTCCGCCTCACGCCAGCCGATCGGGCGGTCGTCGAACGCGAGCTGCCGCGCGGAGCCCTCGGCCGGCCGCAGTCCCGTCGCCCGGACGCCGACCAGCCGAAGCCTGGCCCCGACGCCGAGCCCGGAGCCCTCGTAGAGCTGGCACGCGGCCGCGTAGATCTCCCTGGCCACGTCCGTCGGCTCCGACAGCGTCCGCGACCTGGTAATCGTACGGAAGCTGGCCAGGCGGAGCTTGACCGTCACGGTCCGCCCGACGCACCCGGCGCCGCGCAGCGCCCGCGCCGTCCGACCCGACAGCCGCAGCAGCTCGCGCCGGATCACCTCCGGGTCGTCGACATCGGTCGGGAACGTCTCCTCGGCCCCGACGCTCTTCTCCTCCCGGTGCGGGCTCACCCGGCGCTCGTCCCTGCCCCAGGCGAGGGCCCACAGGTGCTCGCCCGCCGCGCCGAGCTCGCGGCGCAGGGTGGCCTGGGAAACGTGAGCGATGTCACCCACGGTGCGCAGGCCGAGCCGTCCGAGCACCTGCTCGGCGTGGTCACCCACCCCCCACAGCGCGCTCACCGGCAGCGGGTGCAGGAAATCGAGCAGCCCGGCGGGCGGGATCACGAGCAGGCCGTCCGGTTTGCACCGGGCCGACGCGATCTTGGCGACGAACTTGACCGGAGCGACCCCGACCGAGCAGGTGATGGACTGCTGCTCGAGCACCTGCGCCCGGATCAGCTCCGCGATCGCGCGCGGCGGGCCGAGCCTGCGCACCGCGCCGGACACGTCGAGGAACGCCTCGTCCAGCGAGAGCGGCTCCACCTCCGGGGTGATCGACCGGAAGATCGCCATGACCTCCCTGGACACCTCGGCGTAGAGATCGTGCCGGGGCGGGATGAACACCGCCTGCGGGCACAGCCCGCGCGCGCGGCCGACCGGCATCGCCGAGCGGACGCCGAACGCCCGCGCCTCGTAGGTGGCGGAGAGCACCACGCTGCGGGGCCCGAGGCCGCCGACCACGGCCGGACGGCCCCGAAGCTCCGGCCGGTCGCGAAGCTCCACGCTGGCGTAGAAGGCGTCCATGTCCACGTGCAGGATCCGGCAGTCGGCGTCGTCTGCAAGCGGGCGGTCGGGCATGGTCAACGGTGGCCGAAGATGTGCAGGCGGGCGGCGATGTCACGCAGCGCCGGGTAGTCGGCCGCCGCCGCCTCCAGGGCGCGCAGCGCGTCGGCGGTCGCCGGGTCGGCGCCCACGCCCGGCAGCAGCCCGGCGAAGATCCGCACGCCGTGCGGGTCGCCGGCCCGCAGCCCGGCCCCCTCGATGAGCGCGGTGAGCTCGGCCAGCGTGAACCGGCGGTGCTCGGTCAGGCCCTGGGCGGGGACGCGGGCGGGAGCAGAGCCGGGGCCGGGGGCCGGGTCGGCCGCGTTCGACGTGAGCAGGCGGCGCGCCTCTTCGTAGCGGCCGGCCAGCGCGCGCTGCAGGACCGCCGCGACCACGTTGGCGGCGAGCACGCTGACCGTGCCGCCCGGCCGCAGGACCCGGGCGATGGCCGCCATCGCGGCGGCCGGCGAATCGACGTACTCAAGCACGTTGTGGCAGACCACGAGGTCCGCCGCGCCGTCACCGACCAGCCCGGCGATCTCGCTCGCCTCGCCCTGGACGGCGGTCAGGGTGACGCCGAGCTCGTCCGCCCGCCAGCGCGCGGCGGCGAGGGCGTCGGGGCTCGGGTCCACCACCGTGACGTGGTGCCCGAGCTTGGCCAGCCGGACCGCGAACCCGCCGGTCCCCGCGCCGACGTCGACGACCTCGAGCGCGGTCCGGCCGACCCGGGCCGCGCGAACCGCCAGGACCTCATCGAGGGCGTCGGAGACCTGCGTCGACGGCGCCCCGCGGCGGCGCTCGGCGTCGTCGCCGTAGGCAATCCTCACGGGTGCCTGCGCGGGCCCGAAATCCTTGCCGCTCATCGGGCGTCCTTCCGAGAGATGTCGGCCCCGAGATCCCCGGGCCGCATCGGAGAGTATCGGCCGGGGGCCAGGGTCCAGGGGTATCGGGGGCGGGAGCCCTCCATGCCAGGAACGAGTGGGCGGGAGCCCCCGTTCCGGAAAACTGTCCCACCGGAGACACTGTAGTGGGCCGGGCCGCCCGTCGCCCGGCAAGGCACGACCTCGCGTTCGGTACGCAATGTATTCGTTTGATCTCAATACGTTACTATCGAGATTGAACCGGACCGACCTCGCCGCCGTATTCAGAAATGTGAAGACAACGCGAGCCAGCGCGACATGGCGGTCAAATCGGGAGCATCTCCATTCCGGAGAGCGGTCAAAACCGACACGCCGCCATCATCGAATGTCCAGCCGGGACCCAGGCTCGGCACGTATGCTCATCGGCATGCCAGCCCCCGAGCATATTGAACTCCCCAACCCCCGACGGCTGCTGCGGACGACCGCGTGGTCGATGGCGGAGTCCGTGGGGCTGCCGTTCGGCACCTACGTGGCGGTGACCGACCTGGTCAGCCCGGACGCGGGGCTGCTCGCGGGCACCGCGGTGGTGTGGCTGCTGATCGCGGCCCGACGGATCGTGACCGGCTCCGTCACCTCGCTGCTGATGATCTCCGCGGTGGTGCTCACCATCCAGACCGCGGTCGCGGTCAGCACCGGCTACCTGTGGATGTTCCAGCTCCAGTTCCCGCTCGCCAACCTGGCGATGTGCCTGGTGTTCGCGCGGACCGCGCCGACCAGCAAGCCGCTCGTCGCGCAGCTGGCGGCCGAGGTGGTCGCGTTCAAGCAGAGCGAGGACCACCACCCGGGGCTGCACCGGTTCTTCCAGGGCGCGACGTGGTTCTGGGCCGGGCTGTTCCTGATCCTGACGCTGGGCATGGCGGTCATGATGGAGACCGAGCCGTTCAAGCTCTTCATGCTGCTGTCGACGGTCGTCACCATCGGCCTGACCGTGCTCGGCGCGGGCGTGTGCGCGCTCTGGTTCTTCGCGGTGCTGCGCCGTCTGGGCGTCGGCCTCCGCTTCACCGCCGCCTGACGAGGCGTTCGAAAAGATCGTGGAAGAAAAGCACGCTACATGCGTGCTTTTCTTCCGTCAAGAGCAAAGTTTCCAAGATCTTTGTGGCCGCAGCGGCGCTTGAGGCGCGTGTTACGCCTGGGGGCGGGGCGCGGGCTCGGGGTGAGGCTCGAGGGCGGCGGCCTTGTCGGGGGCGTCGTCGGGGTTGGGGTCGTTCTCGGGGTCAGCGTCGTTCTCGGGGTTGGGGGCGTCGTCGGCCTTGAGGTCGGGCTCGGGCTCAGCGTCGGGGTCGGGGTCAGCGTCGTTCTCGGGGGCGTCGTCGGGGTCTAGGGAGGGCTGTGCGTCGACGGACAGGTCCCGGTCGAGGGCGGTGGTGGGCTTGTCGGCCTTGATCCGGGCCAGGACGCCGTTGACGAAGGACGGCGAGGCGTCGGTGGACAGGTCCTCGACCAGCGCGACGGCCTCGCTGATGGCCACCCCGTCGGGCACGCCGTCCGCCCACAGCAGCTCGTAGACGCCGAGGCGGAGGACGTTCCTGTCGACGGCGGGCATCCGCTCCAGGGTCCAGTCGACCAGGTTCCAGGAGATCAGCTCGTCGATCCGCTCACGGTTGGACGCCACCCCCCGGACCAGGTCGGCCGCGTACTCGGGAACCGGATGCTCGCCGAGCGACTGCCGCTCGGTGAGCAGCTCGAGCGTCGGCAGCCCGCGCTGCTCGGACTCGAAGAGCAGGTCGAGCGCCCGCTTGCGTGCCTTGCTGCGCGCAGCCACCTACGCGCGGCCGAGATAGGCGCCGGTGCGGGTGTCGACCTTGATCTTCTCGCCGGTGGTGATGAACAGCGGGACCTGGACCGTGGCCCCGGTCTCGAGCGTGGCCGGCTTGGTGCCGCCGGTGGAGCGGTCGCCCTGCAGGCCGGGGTCGGTCTGGGAGATGATCAGCTCGACGGCGGCCGGAAGGTCGACGTAGAGCGGGGTGCCGTCGTTGAACGCGATCGTGACCATCTGCTCCTCGAGCAGGTAGTCGGCCGAGGTGCCGACCACCGCGGCGGGGATGCGCGGCTGGTCGTAGTCGCTGGTGTCCATGAAGACGAAGTCGCCGCCCTCGCGGTAGAGATACTGCATCTCCCGCTTGTCGACGTTGGCGACGTCGACCTTGATGCCCGCGTTGAAGGTCTTGTCGACGACCTTGCCCGACATCACGTTCTTGAGCTTGGTGCGCACGAAGGCCGGCCCCTTGCCGGGCTTGACGTGCTGGAATTCAACGACATTCCAGAGCTGCCCCTCAAGGTTCAGCGTCATGCCGTTCTTCAGGTCATTCGTGCTTGCCACGGATCGTCTCCCACTTATTACAGGACCAGCAGGCATCTGCTGGTATTACAGGACCAGCAGTTCCCTGGTGGTCGAAGTCAGGATTCTGGCTCGGTCGCCCGCCGTCACGACCAGCACGTCCTCGATTCGGACGCCGCCGAGTCCGGGCAGATAGACACCAGGCTCGACGGTGACAGGAACCCGATCGCTCAGCTTACCCGTTCTTCCGTACCCAAGCATCGGCGCCTCGTGGATCTCCAGGCCCACGCCGTGCCCGAGGCCGTGCTGGAAATGCCCGGAATGCCCGGCCGCCTCGATCACGTCCCGCGCCGCGGCGTCCACCGTCCCGGCCTCCACCCCGTCCTCGAGCACGGCGATGCCGACCTGCTGGGCCAGCGCGACCAGCTCGTAGATCTCGCGCTGCCAGTCGGCGACCGCGCCGATCGCAACCGTGCGGGTCATGTCCGCGTGGTAGCCGTCGTAGAGCGCGCCGAAGTCCATCGTCACCAGGTCGCCCCGGGCCAGCGGGCGGTCGGTCGGGACGTGGTGCGGGATGGCCCCGTTGGGGCCGCTGGCGACGATGGTGTCGAACGCGGGGCGCTCGGCACCGAGCAGTGCCATCTGGTGGTCAAGGCGCAAGGCCACGGTCCGTTCGGAATCCCCTGCTTTGATCGTGGGCAGGACCTCGGCCAGCGCGGCGTCGCTGAGCTCGCACGCGACCTGCAGTTTCTCCAGCTCCACGGGGTCCTTGACCATGCGAAGAGCTTCAATCATCCGTCCGAACGGTCGCGTGCTGACTCCCTCCGCCACCGCGACGAGCTCTGCGTGGCGTTCGACGGTCATCTCGTGCGCCTCGAACGCCAGCCGCGCGAGCCCTCGGCGGGACGCCTCCTGGGCCAGCCTGCCCTCGAGGAACCGCTCGCTGATCAGATCGACGTCGGGGGCGTCGCGCTGGGCCGCCCCGACGTACCTGAAGTCGGTCGCGAGCAGCGCGTCGCCGTCGGCCGGCAGCAGCAGCGCGGCATTGGAGCTGGCCAGACCGGTGAGGTAGCGGACGTTAGGTCGGGCGGTGATCAGCGCGGCGTCCGCGTCTGCTTCCCTGACGAGCTGCTGAGCGCGGCGGCGGCGGGCGGCGTGAATCTCCGGCATGCCTGCGACTTTAGCCGAGCGCCACGGCATCGGCGGCACGGCTGTTGACGGTTAACGCTATATGAGTAGAGTTAGCACTCATGCAGCGGAACCGTCCCCCTTCCGCGCAGGCGATCAGCGTCCTGCGGGCGCTCGCGGCCGATCCGGCGCGCTGGCGCTACGGCTATGACCTGGCCACCGAGGTTCGTCTGAAATCCGGGTCGCTCTACCCGATCCTGGTCCGGCTGGCCGACCGCAGCCTGCTTGAGACGTCGTGGGAACCAGGCCAGGGAAGCCGACCGCCCCGCCACCTGTACCGGCTGACCACGGCCGGCCGGGAGTACGTGGCGGCGCTGCCCGCGGCCCGGGCCGCCCGCGTCCGCGCAACCGTCTGAGTGAGGCGTAAATGCCGATTTTCATTCCCTGATGTGCCTGCTCGGCATGGGAGTAGCGCGGTTCCGCGGCCACGCCCCGGAGGCGATTCGCGATGACGGGCCAGTGCGGCTGCTGCGGTGGGCGGTCGGCATGCTGACGGCGCAGCGGGACGAGTGGGGCCGGGCGATGCTCGGCGAGCTCGGCTACATCGACGGCCGGGGCCGGCGGTGGCGGTTCGCCGTATCGACGGCCGGGGCCGGCGGTGGCGGTTCGCCGTCGGCTGCGCGGGGGCCGCGCTGCTGCTGCCGCCCTGGGGGCGGGCGGCCGCGGCGGAAAGATTCGTCCTTGGCCAGCATGCCCCGCGTGAACACGGCCTTGAGGGCTTCGATCGCCTGCTCGCGGTCCGCGTGCGACGCCCGCAGATCTCCGCCGGCCGCCGCTCCC
>Ga0208717_1000748_pt1 | contig 10810 bp, 13 predicted proteins | sample NGESurF53shallow_FD_184489 | JGI IMG/M metagenome (GOLD analysis project Ga0208717, IMG submission 184489) | Arctic peat soil microbial communities from Barrow, Alaska - NGEE Surface sample F53-3 shallow (SPAdes) | ecosystem: Environmental > Terrestrial > Soil > Wetlands > Peat ... | reverse complement strand
GCGGCCGGGTGCCTATCCCGCCGGGCAGTCACGTCTATGGGGGTCAGCCGCACGCCGGTGACTGGCCGGGCTCGGCCGGAATGCGGGGGCACGCCCGATGAGTGCGATCGGCGCAGGGTCGCAGGGACTCTGGTTCGTCTCGCGGGCCAGCGGGCTGGCGGTGCTGGCTTCCTTCAGCGCGGTGATGGTGCTGGGTGTGGCGCAGCGCCTGGGCTCAGCACCCCGGCGCTGGCCCCGCTTCGCGGTCGCGGAGCTGCACCGGACGCTCGCGTTGTTCTCGGTCGCATTCCTGGCCCTGCACGTCGTGACCGCGATCCTTGATCCGTACGTCAGCATCGGCTGGGCCGCCACCGTGCTGCCCTTCGCCTCTGGCTACCGGACGCTGGCGGTTGGGCTGGGCACCCTCGCTGTGGACTTCGGGGGCGCGGTGCTCCTGACCAGCCTGGCCCGGGTGCGGCTCGGCTGGCGGGCGTGGCGGGCGGTCCACTGGCTGGCGTACGTGGCGTGGCCAGTGGCGTTCGTCCATGCCCTCACGGCAGGAAACGATCTGCGGATCTGGTGGGTGGCGCTGGCCGTGTGGGGATCGGCGGTGGCGGTGGCGACCGCCGCGGTGGCCCGCCTGCTGGAGGCGATCAGGCCAGGGACCCGGAGTGGCAGGCCGACCGAAGGGCCCGCGGCTACCTCCGGGCAGGTCATGCGGGAGGCGACCCCCGGTCATGCGCGCAGCTAGCAGCCATCATCAACTGGCCGACAGCCCGGGGCCGCGGCTGAGCCAGCTGCCACGCCTGCTGGCGGCAGATCCTTGGGCGGGCCCGGCCAGCCTGGCCGAGCACATCGGCAGGTACGGCCTTCCGCCGTCGCCGGGCCTGGACCAGCCGCGCCGAAGGGCGCTGATCGACGAGGTCGCACAGTCCGGGCTCGCTGGACGCGGCGGGGCGGGGTTTCCCGCGGCCAGGAAGCTGGCCGCGGTCGCGGCACGGCACCGGGCCCTGGTGGTGGCGAACGGCACGGAAGGCGAGCCGGCCAGCGCGAAGGACAAGGTCCTGCTGGCCGTGTCGCCGCATCTCGTCGTCGATGGCGCGGTTCTCGCGGCCGAGATTGTCGGCGCGGACGAGGTGACGGTGGTCGTGCATCACGCGGTGCGGGAGATCGTAGACGCCGCGGCCGACGAGCGCAGGCGCGCCGCATTCGACCGGGTCCGGATCCAGGTCGCGACCGGAGCCGGAGGTTTCGTCGCCGGCGAAGCCAGCGCTGTCGTGCACTGGATCGAGCGCGGCGTGGCCACTCCCGCGCTCACGCCGCCGCGGCTCTCCGAACGAGGACTCCGGGGCAGGCCGACGCTCGTGCAGAACGTCGAGGCCCTGGCGCACCTCGCCCTCGTAGCCCGTTTCGGCGCGGCGTGGTTTCGCAAGGCCGGGACACCGGAGGAGCCAGGGTCGATGCTCGTCACCATCCTGGGCGCCGTGCCCGACCCCGGGGTGCACGAAGTAGCGATCGGCACCCCCATCGACGAGGTGCTTGGCCGGGCCGGCGGCCCAGCGGCGCCCTTGCCGGCGCTGCTACTGGGCGGCTACTCCGGCACCTGGGTCAGCGCGGCCGCAGCCGCCCTGCCGTACTCATCGGCTAGCCTGGCGACCCTCGGCGCGAGCGTCGGAGCCGGCCTGATCGCGGCGCTCCCCGGGGATGCGTGCGGCCTCGCTGAGACAGCCAGGGTGGTGCGCTATCTCGCGGACGAGTCGGCAGGCCAGTGCGGCCCCTGCCTGTTCGGCCTGAGCGCAGTCGCCGGTGAGATTCAGCGGCTCGCGGACGGGCGCCTATCCGATCTCAGCACTGTCCGGCGCTGGCTCGGCCAGGTCGATGGCCGGGGCGCGTGCCATCATCCCGACGGCGTGGTGCGGCTGGTCCGCAGCGCCCTGAGCGTTTTCGGGGACGAATTGGAGCGGCACAGCCAGGGCTGGTGCTGCGCCACCGGGACGGCCAGCGTGCTGCCTGTCCCGGTGCGGAGGCACCGATGACCGGCGCCGCCGCCAGGCTGCGGGTCAATCCCATTGCCTGCGACGGCCGGGGGCTGTGCGCCGAGATCCTTCCCGAGCTGATCACCCTCGATGACTGGGGGTTTCCGGTCATCCGCGACGGTGACGTGCCCGACGGCGTCTATCCGGAGGCCCGCGAGGCCGTCCGGCTCTGTCCCAAGCTCGCTCTGTGGCTCGAACGGTAGCTGCGATGCCAGCAGCCCGGCCTCCGGCCTTGTCCGGTCTGGTCACTACGTGGCTGCCGCCAGTGAGGAAACCTACCGGTCTGGGCTGGCTCCAGCCGGGCCGCTGAAGTTCAGCGTGCGCCAGTCCGCCTCCCAGGCGGCTAGCCGGCGGCGGTCCAGCACATGGCGACAGGCCATCCCGGCGCACAGCAGGGTCAGGGCCCAGACAGGGACCGCGATCGCGGCAGCAAGGGCGGCCTGGGTCACGGCCTGGCGCGGCGACATCGGGGTCGCGGTGAGACGCCCCGAAGCGTCGGTCCAGACAGCCACCCTGGTGCCCGCCCGCGCACCAGGCGCGGCCAGGAACTGCCCCGTGTGCCGCACGCCGTCGGGCGCAGCCCAGCTGACGGGAACGAGCGAACCATAACCGCCAGTCCAGTCAGGCTCGTCGGCCAGCAACACCGCGGAGGTCTGCCGCCAGCCGGCCGCAGCAGCCTCAGTGGTGCTGAACGTGCTGTTGAAGGTCAATCGCCAGGTGGTGAGCGCGATGAGCGGAGTACCGATCAGGAACGCCGCTACCAGCAAGGCCACGATCACAGCTTCTGCGCGGTCCGAGGACCGCCTGAGCGGATTGTGATCTGGCCAGAGCCCACGCACGGCTCTCGCCGCGCGACCCGTGCGTCCTACTCGTCGTTCTCTCATGACGGTCCTCCTCGTGACCAGGATCAGGGGCCCGGCGATGGCGGACGAGAGTCGCAATTCCTGGCCGTACGGGACTTTCGGCTCCCCGGCCTCACCTCCTGCGCAGCCTTGCGCTCCGCTGGCCGGCAGTTCATCGCCGCACCGAGGCCAAAGGTCCTTCCTCAGCGGCACCTGAGTCCCTACTGCGGGGATCGGAGCATTGATTTGCTAAGAGCAAGCGCTGCCCTAGACGTGCACCGACGCAGTCAGCCGGAGGAATCGATGAATCATCGGCCAAGTCTTGACCAAGCAGGCCTCAGCACGGGCAAGAAAGCCAGACTGCACCGGATTCTCTATCAGTACGGGCTGGGCAACGGGACCGCTGTCTTCCTCCCCTACGATCAGGGCCTGGAGCACGGACCCCGGGACTTTTTCGCCAATCCGGCCGCCGGGGACCCCAAGTACATCCTGAAGCTGGCCCTGGAAGGCGGCTTCAACGGCATCGCCATCCAGATCGGCCTGGCGGAGAAGTTCTACTGGGACTACGCCGGGGAGATCCCCCTTATCCTCAAGCTCAACGGCAAGACGGACATCCCGTCGGCCGACCGCCCGCTGTCCCCGGTCAACGCCACCGTCGCCGACGCGGTCCGACTGGGCGCCGACGCCGTCGGCTACACGCTGTACGTGGGTAGCGACGCGCAGGAACGTGACTTCCAGCAGTACTGCCGGGTCCGCGAGGATGCGCAGCGGCTCGGGATGCCGCTGATCGTGTGGTCCTACCCCCGCGGCGAGGCGATCGACGCCAAGGGCGGCAAGGATTCGTTCTACGCCGTTGATTACGCGGCCCGAACCGCCAGCGAACTGGGCGCCGACGTCGTCAAGGTGAACTTCCCACACCCACAGAAGCACTACGGCACACCCGAGCACTACCATGCCGAGTTCTCAACCCAGCGGGCCATCGACGCCGTGGTCAAGTCGGCGAACCGGACCCTGCTCCTGGTGTCCGGCGGGGAGCGCGCCGGGGACGGGGCCATGCTGGACAAGGCGCGGCAGTCGATGGAAGCGGGCGCGACCGGGCTGATCTTCGGCCGCAACGTCTGGCAGCGCGAGCACACCGAGTCGCTGCGATTCGTCGCGCAGCTCAAAGACATCCTGGCCAAGTACCCCTCGGGCTGACCGGGGCCAGCGATGGCGAGGAACATGTCATGACAGCGCCCCATCCGGCCGGGCCGGTGGTCATCACCCGGGATGGCCTGGACCGCCTCGTCGAGGCCCTGATCACCGACGGTTACCAGGTTATCGGCCCGACCGTGCGGGACAGCGCCATCGTGCTGAGCGAACTGGACTCGGCCGTGGCACTGCCGGCCGGCTGGGGAGTGGAAACCGGCCCCGGCCTCTACCGGCTGCGCCGCCGCGACGACGCCGCGGTGTTCGCGCATTCGGCGGGCCCGGGAACATGGAAGCAGTTCCTGCACCCGCCGCGGCGGCAGCTGTGGTCCACTGACGCCGACGGCGGCTACCAGCCCGCCCAGACTCCCGCGCCGCGCTACGCGTTCCTCGGTGTCCGTGGCTGCGACCTGGCGGCGATCAGAATCCTCGGCCGGGTGCTCGGGGAGGGCGCTCACCCCGATGGCGCGTTCGCGCGGACCCGCCAGGCCCTGTTCGTGGTCGCGGTGAACTGCACCGAGCCGGGCGGGGTGTGCTTCTGCGCGTCGATGGGGACCGGGCCCGCCGCCGGGCCCGGCTACGACCTCGCCCTCACCGAGCAGATCGACGAATCCGGCCACTGGTTCGTGGCCGAGGCCGGTACCGCTGAGGGTGAGCGCATCCTCGCGAAGGTCCCGCAGCGCAGCGCTTCCGTTGCGGAAAAAGAAGGGGCGAAGGCAGACGTCAGCGGGGCGGCGCAGCGGATGGGGCGGGCCATGCCCTCGGTCGACCTGCCCGCGCTGATCCGGGAGTCCGTGGCGTCACCGCACTGGGAAGACGTGGCCAGCAGGTGCCTGACCTGCGGCAACTGCACCATGGTATGCCCGACGTGCTTCTGCACCACGACTGAAGACGTCTCCGACCTGACCGGCGACCACGCGGAACGCTGGCAGCACTGGGCGTCGTGCTTCGAGCTGGACTTCTCTTTCATGCACGGGGGGAGCGTGCGGCAGTCGGGCGCCAGCCGGTACCGGCAGTGGTTCAGCCACAAGCTCGGCACCTGGCACGAGCAGTTCGGGAGCTCGGGCTGCGTCGGCTGCGGCCGGTGCATCGCCTGGTGCCCGGTCGGCATCGACATCACCGAGGAAGCTGCCCGGCTCGCCGGGCTGGACCCCGGCCCAGATCAGGACCGCGCATGAACGGCGTTCACGAGGCCTTGGCGGGTGACCCCCTGTTCGCCGGGCTTTCCGGGACGGAACTCGGGCTGATCGCCGCGGCGGCACGGCCGGTGCGGCTGGGAGCACGCGAGCGGCTGCTCCGCGAAGGGGACCCGGCCCGGGGCTGCTGGCTGATCCACAGCGGCTGCGTCGCCCTGGATCTGGCCGTCCCCGGACGTGGCCAGGTCGTCGTGCAGACCCTCGGCCGTGGCGATGTGCTGGGCTGGTCCTGGCTCGTGCCTCCGTACCGCTGGCAGTTCGGGGCGGTGACGGTGCAGCCGACGACCATGACCGAACTGGACACGGCGCAGTTGCGGGCCCTCGCCGAGCAGGATCCCCGCTTCGGCTACACCCTGACCCTCGCACTGTTCGGGGCGCTCGCCCACCGCCTGCAGGCCACCCGGGCCCGGCTGCTCGATCTGTACCGGGTTCCCGATGGCCAGCCCTGACGGGACCGGCGCCCGCGAGCCGATGCTCCCGGTGCCCTACCGGGTGACCAGCCGTCAGGCGGAGACGCATGACTCGGTCACCCTGCGGCTCGATCCGGTCGGCGAGCGGCTGCCCCCGGCGCAGCCCGGCCAGTTCTCGATGCTGGCCGCCCCCCGGATCGGGGAGGTGGCTATCTCGGCCAGCGGCGTGCCGCAGCCCGGTGAGGCCAGCCTGGAACACACGATCCGCGCGGTCGGGGCGGTGAGCCGGGCCCTGCACGGCGCGAGGCCGGGGACCATCCTCGGCGTCCGCGGGCCGTTCGGCACGACCTGGGACCTTCTGTCGGCCGCCGGGCGCGACCTGGTGATCGTGGCGGGCGGGGTCGGGCTGGCCCCGCTCAGGCCGGTGGTCCTCGGCGCGCTGGCCGAGCGGGACACCTACCGCCGGGTCTGCCTGGTCGCGGGCGCCCGGACGCCGGCCGAATTCCTGTTCCGCCGGGAACTGGACGCCTGGGCCTGCCGCCCCGACCTCGAGGTGGACCTGACCATCGACCAGCCCTCGGCAGGCTGGGACGGCCAGGTCGGGTTCGTCACCGAGCCGCTGGCCCGGCTCCGGCTCGACCCGCGCCGAACCACCGCGTTCCTGTGCGGCCCCGAACCGATGATGCGGTTCTGCGCCCAGGGGCTGCTCCGCAAGGGCATCGCGGCCGGGGACATCCGGCTGTCCCTGGAACGGAACATGCAATGCGGCATCGGCCTGTGCGGGCACTGCCAGCTCGGGCCGATCCTGGTCTGCCGGGACGGCCCGGTCGTCGGTTACGCCCTCGCCGGCCCGCTGCTCAGCATCGGGGAGCTGTGATGACCAAGCCCTCACTGGCGGTGTGGAAGCTCGCGTCGTGCGACGGCTGCCAGCTGACCCTGCTCGACTGCGAGGACGAACTGCTCACGCTGCCCGGCGTGGTGTCGATCGCCCACTTCCTCGAGGCGTCATCTGCAGTCCAGCCCGGGCCCTACGACATTTCCCTGGTCGAGGGCTCGATCACCACGGCCCGTGACGCGGAGCGGATCCGCGAGATCCGGGAGCAGTCCCGGATCCTGGTCACGATCGGGGCCTGCGCAACGGCCGGGGGAATCCAGGCGCTGCGGAACTTCGGCGACATCGCGGAGTTCACCGCCGCGGTCTACGCCAGCCCGGAATACATCGACACGCTGGCCACCTCCACCCCGGTCGCGGCGCACGTGCCCGTCGACTTCGAGCTGCGCGGCTGCCCGATAGACCGCCGCCAGCTGCTCGAGGTGCTGACCGCATTCCTGGCCGGGCGCAAACCCGGCATCCCTGACACCACCGTGTGCACCGAGTGCAAGCGCCGGGGCCTCACCTGCGTCATGGTCGCGGACGGAACGCCGTGCCTTGGACCGGTCACGCACGCCGGATGCGGCGCGCTCTGCCCCGCCCAGTCCCGGGGCTGTTATGGGTGCTTCGGGCCGGCCACCGGGGCGAACGTGCCGGCCCTGGCCATGCAGCTGGGCCGGTCCGGGATGGGCGAGGACGCCATCCGCCGGGTGTTCGCCACCTTCAACGCCACGGCTCCCGGCTTTGCAGACCCGGCCCGGCCGCCCCAGCCTCGCGGAGAGGAAACGCGATGAGCCACGGCAGCAGGAAACTCATTGTGAGCGGGCTGGCCCGGGTGGAGGGCGAGGGCGCCCTGCGCGTCACCGTCCGGGACGGCCAGGTCGAGCAGGCCGAATTGAACATTTACGAGCCGCCGCGGTTCTTCGAGGCCTTCCTGCGCGGCCGCTCCTACACCGAGCCGCCGGATATCACGTCCCGTATCTGCGGGATCTGCCCGGTCGCCTACCAGACCAGTGCCTGCAACGCGATCGAGCAGGCTTGCGGAGCGGAGCTCGACCCGCCGCTGGCGGAACTGCGGCGGCTGCTGTACTGCGGGGAATGGATCTCCAGCCATGCCCTGCACATCTACCTCCTGCACGCTCCCGATTTCCTCGGCTACCCAGACGCGATCGCACTGGCCCGCGAGCACCGCGACATCGTGGAACGGGGGCTCGCGCTGAAGAAAGCGGGCAACGCCGTGATGGAGTTCCTGGGCGGCCGGGCCATCCACCCGGTCAACGTGCGGGTAGGCGGGTTCTACCGCGTTCCTGGCCCCAGCGAATTCGCGCCGCTCGCTGATCAGCTGCGCCGCGCGCTAGAGCTGGCCCTGGACACAGCCCGGTGGGTGGCCGCATTCGACTTCCCGGACCTGGAACTCCGCCACGACCTCCTCGCCCTCCACGATCCCGGCCGCTACCCCATCGAACGCGGCACCCTGGCCACCACGGGCGGCCTGGCGTTCACTCCCGGGGAGTTCCCCCGCCATGTCACCGAGCAGCAGGTCCCGCACTCCACCGCGCTGCACGCCACCCTGGACGGGCATCAGTACCTCACCGGCCCGCTGGCCCGGTATTCGCTCAACTCCGGCTCCCTCCCGCCCGCCGCCCGGCAGGCCGCGGCGGATGCCGGCCTTGGCCCGCAGTGCCGCAACCCATTCCGCAGCGTCGTCGTCCGCGCCGTCGAGATCATCTGCGCCGTCGAGGAAGCGCTCCGGATCATTGACAGCTACCATCGCCCGGACCGTCCTGCGGTGGAGGTGACCCCGTGCGCGGCCACCGGGCATGGTGTCAGTGAGGCACCCAGAGGCCTGCTTTATCACCGCTATGAGCTGGACGGGGACGGCCTGATCCAGTCGGCCACCATCATCCCCCCAACCTCGCAGAACCTGGCCGTGATCGAAGACGACCTGCGCCGCGTGATCACAGCCCACCTTGACCTGGACGATGCGAAGCTGACGGCCCTGTGCGAGCGGGCCATCCGCAACCATGATCCCTGCATCTCCTGCGCCGCCCACTTCCTCACCCTGAGCATGCGCCGCCGGTGAGCGACATAGACCCCACGCGGGGGGCGGTACCCGTGGACGCCGTCCGGGCGGTGGTCATCGGGGTGGGCAACTGCTATCGCCGCGACGACGGAATAGGTCCTGCGGCCGCCGCCGAGATCGAACGGCAGCACCTTCCGGGTGTCCGGGTCGTCATCTCTGACGGGGAGCCCGCCGGGCTGCTAGAGGCATGGGCTGGCATGGACCTGGCCATCGTCGTGGACGCCGTGCGCTGCGTGCCCGCCACGCCCGGCCGCATGCACCGTTGGCCGGCCAGGCAACTGGAAGGCGGCTGGACGGCCAGTTCCCATGGGCTGGGCATCCCGGACGCGCTCGACCTTGGCCGCGCCCTGGACCGGTGTCCGCGCCGGGTGGTGCTTTTCGCAGTGGAATCGGCTGATCTCCGTCCGGGTGCCGGGCTCTCCCGGGCAGTGGCCACCTCACTTCCGGACGTCGTAGCGGCCATCGCCACCGAACTTCGCAGGGCAAAAGTCCCGCCAGGGCGGTCCGGACGACCCTGACGGTCCGATCCCGCGTGCCGGAAACTGAGCAGCACAGCACACGCCCAGAGGAAGGCCGGACATGATACGAAACAGGAGCACGACCCGACGCATCGTGGCGGGAGTGGACGGATCGGCTTCCTCCCTGGCCGCACTGCGCTGGGCTGTCCGGCAGGCTGAGTTGACCGGCGCCGCTGTTGAGGCCGTGATTGCCTGGCGTTATCCGGTCCTTCCCGTCCCGGTTGGACCGGCTCCCGCAGCGGTGATTGACCCGGCCGACTTCGAGAAGACGGCCGACATGACCGTGACGGAAGCCATCCACGCGGTGGCGGGCTCCGGCAGCAACGTGCAAGTCAGCGCACAGGTGAGGGAGGGCGACGCCGCCCAGATCCTGATCGCCGCGGCAGCAGGCGCGGACCTGCTCGTCGTCGGCAGCCGCGGGCATGGCGGCTTCACTGAAGCGCTGCTCGGCTCGGTGAGCCAGCATTGCGTGCATCACGCTCCGTGCCCAGTCGTCATCGTCCGCGACAAGGGTGGCCTCGGCTAAGCCGGGCTCCCCACCTCACCCACTGTGCACAATGCCGACTGGGCATGGCGCATGCTGGAGCAGGGAAGTGCTGACCGAGCCGAGCATCATGCCTTCGATACCGCCGCGCCCCCGGGCGCCGGCGACGAGCAGCTGAGCCTCGCCCGCAGCGCCGAGCAGCGCGGTGCGAGCGCAGCCCTGCGTGACGTGCCGGCCCACGACAACCTCCGGGTGTGCCTTCTCGTACCGGTCAATCAGCCGCTCAAAACTGTCCTTGATCTGCCGCGCGGCACCCAGGTTTCCGGGGCTGTCAGCCAGGGCGCACACGGCGAGCAGGGCCGTGCCGTGATAAGCAGCCTCCTCGAAGGCGAACTCCACCGCGGGCTCCGAGGCATCGGAGCCTTCCGTGCCCACGACGATAAGGGGCGGGATGTGGTTGGGGACCCGCCGCCAGTGCCCGCGGACAACCACGATCCGTCCGGGTGCATGCGCAGCGACCTGAGCGCTGACCGAACCCAGCGGCAAGCCTGCGAATCCGCCCTGGCCCCGTGACCCCACCACCAGCATCTCGGCCCTGACGCTGTGCTCACACAGCACCGCGGCGGCTGGCCCAGCGGCGAGGAGCGGCCGGGTCTCGACTGGCACCATGAGGTCGTGCACGAGCTGCACTCCCTGCGCCAGCGTGCGCTCACCGCTCCGACGCGCGAGATCGAACGCAGTAACCTCGCCCGGCGGGGCCGGGTATCCGGGCGCCCACGCCTGGCAGACGGTCAGCGGGGACCCTCGTGACGTGGCCTCTGCGGCCGCCCAGGCCAGGGCCTCCTGGCTGCTCGGTGACCCGTCGTACCCGGCCAGTATCCCAAGCCCATTTCCCGCCATGGTCCCCTCCCTAACGTGAGGCCCACCAAGCTTCGGTGACCCGTGACCCGTGACCCGTGACCCGTGACCCGCGGCGCCGGGGGCGGCAGGCTTAGCGCCGCGAGGGCCAGCAGACGACGGCGCCTGGGACCGGCGGATCATGAGGATGCTGGCAGGCGCGATCGATCGCCCGTATACTCCAGCCGGTCCCGGACCGTGACCACCCCTTGGACGTGCGACACCGCGTCAACGATCTGCTGGCCAACCTGGTCGGTTTCCGGGCGTCCGGACAGGGTCACGATGCCGCTCTGCACGGTAACGTCG
>Ga0208717_1000746_pt1 | contig 10834 bp, 6 predicted proteins | sample NGESurF53shallow_FD_184489 | JGI IMG/M metagenome (GOLD analysis project Ga0208717, IMG submission 184489) | Arctic peat soil microbial communities from Barrow, Alaska - NGEE Surface sample F53-3 shallow (SPAdes) | ecosystem: Environmental > Terrestrial > Soil > Wetlands > Peat ... | reverse complement strand
GGCGCGGCGTCCATCCCGGCGGTCGATTCCGCGCACTACCGGATGGCCACCGCGACCGGCCGCCGGATCGTGGACATGGCCTGGGAGCACCTGACTCCGGACCAGATCCTGACCGCCGAGGCGTTCGAGGACGCGGTGGCCACCGTGCTGGCCCTTGGCGGCTCCACCAACGCCGTGATCCATCTCATCGCCATGGCGGGCCGCTGCGGGGTACCGCTCAGCCTCGAGGACTTCGACGAGATCTCCCGCCGGGTCCCGGTCCTGGCCAACGTGCGTCCCGGCGGGAAGTACCTGATGGAGGACTTCTACTACGCGGGGGGACTGCCCGCGCTGCTGGCCCGGCTGGCCGAGGTACCCGGCGCGCTGCACACCGACCGGATCACGGTCACCGGCCGGCCGCTGGCCGACCAGCTGGCCGGGGCCCAGGTCTACAACGACGACGTCATCCGTGACCCGGCGACCGCGCTGGCCGCCGAGGCCGGCCTGGCCGTGCTGCGCGGCAACCTGGCCCCCGACGGTGCGGTGATCAAGCACATCGCGGCCGAGCCCGCGCTGCTCAAGCACACCGGCCCGGCGGTCGTGTTCGACAGCTACCGCGAGATGCAGCGGCAGATCAACGACCCGGCGCTGGGCGTGACCGCCGACTCCGTGCTCGTGCTGCGCAACGCGGGGCCGCTCGGCGGCCCGGGCATGCCGGAGTACGGGATGCTGCCCATCCCGGACTACCTGCTGGCCCAGGGGGTGCGGGACATGGTCCGGATCTCCGACGCGCGGATGAGCGGGACCAGCTACGGCGCCTGCGTGCTGCACGTCGCTCCCGAGTCCTACGTGGGCGGCCCGCTCGCGCTGGTCCGCACCGGTGACCTGATCACCCTGGACGTCGCCGAGCGGTCGCTGCGGGTGGAGGTGGACGACGCGGAGCTGGCCAAGCGCCGTGCGGCCTGGCAGCCGCCGCCCCGCCGGTTCGAGCGCGGTTACGGCGCGCTGTACGCCGAGAACGTCACCCAGGCGGACCAGGGCTGTGATTTCGGGTTCCTCGCCCGGCCCGGCCGTAACCCCGAGCCCGACCCCCGCTGACACTGGCTCCTGGCCGCCCCCGAGCGGCACCGGTACCACCGGAGTAACCCCACTCCACCGGAGGTAGTTCAATGTCGAACGAGTTCAACCGCCGTGCCCTGCTCCGCTACTCGGCGCTCGCGGGAGCCGGTGCCTTAACCAGCCCGCTCTGGTCCGGCGCCTTACCGGCCAGCGCGGCCGCCCGGGCCGGCCGGGGCCGCTCCGGTCAGCACACTCGCGCGGACCTGGCTGCCGACCGCATCGTGGCCTCGGTCCGGCGGCCCGGCTTCCCCGGCCGCTTCTTCCCGGTTACCCAGTTCGGCGCCGTGGGCGACGGCGCCACCGACTGCACCCAGGCGTTCGCCGCGGCTATCGCCGCCTGCCACCAGGCCGGCGGGGGACACGTCATCGTGCCCCCCGGCCAGTTCTTCACCGGCGCGATCCACCTGCTCAGCTACGTGGACCTGCACCTGGAGGCAGGCTCGACGATCCTGTTCAGCCAGGACCCCAGCGCCTACCTGCCGGTGGTCTTCACCCGGTGGCAGGGCATCGAGCTGATGAACTACTCGCCGCCCATCTACTCCTATGGCCAGCGGAACATCGCGATCACCGGCTCGGGCACGCTGAACGGCCAGGCCGACGCCAGCCACTGGTGGAACTGGAAGAACCTCGAGACCCCCGACTTCGACCTGCTCGAGACGATGGCCGACGACAACGTCCCGGTCGCACAGCGGGTGTTCGGCCCGGGACACTACCTGCCGCCGCAGATGATCCAGCCGTTCCTAACCGACACCGTGCTCATCCAGGGCGTCACCATCATCAACTCGCCGTTCTGGCACCTGAACCCGAATCTGTGCCGCAACGTCACGGTCGAGGGCGTCTCGATCAGTTCCTCCGGCCCCAACACCGACGGCTGTGACCCCGAGTCCTGCGACGGCGTGGTCATCGACGGGGTCACGTTCAACACGGGCGACGACTGCATCGCCATCAAGTCGGGCCGGGACGCCGACGGGCGCCGGGTGAACGTGCCCAGCCAGAACGTCGTCATCCAGAACAGCGCATTCGCCAACGGTCACGGCGGCATCACCCTCGGCAGCGAGATGACCGGCGGAGTCAAGAACGTCTACGCCCGAGACCTCACCATGAACAGCGCCAACCTGCAGGCCGGGCACCGGATCAAGACCAACACGCTGCGCGGCGGCTACGCCCGCAACAGCAACGTCTACCGGATCACGGCCGGCACGGTCGGCGGCCCATTGCTGCTGATCCAGGGCAACTACGACGCCCAGACCGGGGACTTCCCGCCGGACATCACCGGCATCACGCTGGCCGACTGGACAGTGGACACCTGCGCCGGGATCTGGTCGCTGACCGGCGCGTCCGCAGCTGACCCAGTCGGCACCGTCACCCTGGACGACCTCACCATCACCGCGTCGACCGCGGCCAACTCGGCTCAGTACGTATCCGACCTGGTCGTGGACGACGTGACGGTCGGCGGCGTCCCGGTGACGTCGTGACGGCCGGGCGCCAGCGCCGGACCGGGGGCGGATGATCCTGTGCCATGTCCGCCGCCGGTGAGCGCGTAAGGTCGACTGCCGTGCCAATCATCGTCATCACCGGCGGTTCCGGCCGGATCGGGTCCATGCTGCGCGAGCGCCTGGCCCGGCCCGGCCGGACACTGCGCCTGCTGGACATCACCCCGCCAGCCTCGCCCGGACCGGATGAAGAGGTGGTCATAGCGTCGGTGACGGACATGGCCGCGATGACCGAGGCCTTGTCCGGCGCGGACGCCGTGATCCACCTGGGCGGCGTGTCCGGTGAGGGGCCCTGGGACCAGATCATCGACATCAACATCCAGGGCACCTACACCATGTTCGAGGCGGCCCGCCGGTCCGGCGTGCCCCGGGTGATCTTCGCCTCGTCCAACCACGCGGCCGGGTTCACCCCCCGCTCCGCCTTCCCGGTCCCGGACTACGCGTTCCCCGCCCCGGACACCTACTACGGGGTGTCCAAGGTGGCCGGGGAGGCGCTGGCGTCGATGTACCACCATAGGTACGGCCTGGACGCCATCTGCCTGCGCATCCTGTCGTGCTTCGAGCGCCCGTCGACCCCGCGCATGCTGTCCACCTGGCTGTCCCCGGACGATGCCGGGCGGCTGTTCGAGGCCTGCCTGACCGCGGAGCGGCCCGGCTTCCGGGTGGCCTTCGGCGTGTCCGCCAACACCCGTGGCGGCTGGGTCAGCCTGGACGAGGCGCGAGTGCTGGGCTACGAGCCACGGGACGACGCGGAACAGTACGCCGCCGAGGTCGTCGCGGCCCACGGGGCACCAGATCCGGACGATCCGGTGTTCGCCTACCTGGGCGGCGAGTTCACCCTGCCCGGCTACGACGCAGACCACCTGAAGTAGACGCCGCACGCCTGAGCAATCAGCAGAGGACGGATGGTTCATGATCCAGGGATATGACCCGCGCACCGGCAAGCCGTCCGGCGAGCCGGTCGCCGAGACCACCGACAGTGCCGTGGACGCGATCGCCGAGGCGGCGGCCGCGGCCCGGCCCGGCTGGGAGGCCTTGGGGCCAGCGGGACGGGCGGCGGCCCTGAGGGCGGTCGCTGGCGCGCTGGACGCCCAGGCCGCTGACCTGGCCGCGGTGGCCGACACGGAGACCGCCCTGGGCAGCGCCCGGCTGACCGGCGAGGTGGCCCGCACCACCGGGCAGCTGCGGATGTTCGCCGACGTCCTGGAGGACGGCAGCTACCTGGACGTGATCACCAGCCCGCCGGCCCAGGGCGTGCCGGGGCTGCGCCGGATGGTCCGGCCCGTCGGCCCGGTCGCGGTGTTCTCGGCGTCGAACTTCCCCTTCGCGTTCTCGGTCGCGGGCGGCGACACCGCGTCCGCGCTGGCGGCCGGCTGCCCGGTGGTGGTGAAGGCGCATGAAGGCCATCCGCAGACCTCGGTGGCGGCCGCCCGCCTCGTGCAGGATGCGCTGGCCCGGGCGGGGGCGCCGGACGGAACGTTTGCGGTGATCTTTGGCGTGCCTGCGGGGGTCAGGCTGCTCCGTCATCCGGCGATCACCGCGGCCGGGTTCACCGGGTCGGCCCGGGGCGGCCTCGCGCTGCAGCAGATCTGCGCCGGGCGCGACATCCCGATCCCGTTCTACGGCGAGCTGGGCTCGGTCAACCCGGCGGTGGTCCTGCCGGGCGCGGCCACGGCCCGGGCGGCGGAGACCGCGGCCGGCTACGCCGGATCGCTCACCCTCGGGGCCGGCCAGTTCTGCACCAACCCCGGGCTGCTGTTCATCCCCGACGACGAGGGCCTGCGCACGGCCATCGCCGGCGCGGTCCAGGACACGGCGGGCGCCCCGATGCTGTCCGAGCGGATCCATGCGTCGTACGACGCGGCGGCCGCCGCGCTGGCGGACCACCCCGCGGTCACCCCGCTGGCCACCGGGCAGCCCGGTGAGGGTCCGTGGACGGCGACCCCGCAGGTGTTCCTGACCAGCCTGGACGCGTTTGCCGCCGGGCTGCCGGAGCTGGCCGAGGAGCGGTTCGGGCCGGCCGGGCTGGTGATCACCTACCCGTCCGTGGACGACCTGCTGCCGGTGCTGGCCCGCCTCGGCGGGAACCTGTCGGGCAGCATCCACGCCGACCCGGGGTCCGCCGCCGACCTGGCCGCGGCGGCGCCGGTGGCCGACGTGTTCAGCCGCACCGTGGGCCGGGTGATCTGGAACGGCTGGCCGACCGGCGTGGCCGTGACCTGGGCCCAGCACCACGGCGGCCCGTTCCCCGCCACCACCAGCCCGCACTACACGTCGGTCGGCGCGACCGCGATCCGCCGCTGGCTGATCCCGGTGACATACCAGGATTTCCCGGACGAGCTGCTGCCTGCGCCGCTGCGCGGCTGATCGGGGTCTCGTGCGCATCGGGGCGTATCTGTATCCCTGGGACGTGGACGGCGACCCCGCCGCTGCGGACCGCATCGCCGGGCTCGGGCTGACCGAGGTCACGCTGGCCGCCGCCTACCACGCGGTCCGGGCGGTGACCCCGTTCCACCCGCGGCACCGCATCGTCACCCGGGATGCCGCGGTGTACTACCGGGCGGACCCCGCCCGCTGGGATGGAATGCGGCTGCGGCCCCCGGCCCGGGACCTGGCCGCCGCAGACCCGGGCCTGGCCGCCGCAGACCGGGCCGCCCCAGACCCGGGCGCCGGCGACCCGGCAGGCTCGTTCGAGCGGGCCGCCGCTGCGCTGCGCAGCGCAGGCCTCAGCGTCACCGCGTGGCTGGTCCTCACCCACAACTCCCGGCTCGCCGCGACGGGGGAGTGCGCGGTCCGCAACGCGTTCGGTGATGTGTATCCCTGGGCGCTGTGTGCCGGCTCGCCCGATGTGCGCGAGTACACGGCGATGCTGGCGGCGGAGGTCGCCGCGCTTCCCGGGGTGGACGCGATCGAGCTGGAGGCGTGCGGCTGGTACGGCTTCGAGCACGGCAGCGCGCACGACAAGACGGGGAGCGTGGCGGGGCCAGCCGGAGACGACGGACTCTGGCTCCTGTCGCTGTGCTTCTGCCCGGTGTGCTCCGAGTCCTATCGGTCAGCGGGCGCCGATCCGGCCAATCTCGCGGCCCAGGTGCGCGCAGCCGCCGACGGCGGCGCCGCGCTGCCTGATGACGCGGCGGCCCTGCTTGACCAGGCGCGGGCCGCCGCCGCGGGCCGGCTGCTCACCGGCGTGCTCACCGCGGTCCGGGCCGCGGCCCCGGGCCGGGCTGTCCTGGTGCACTCTGCGCCCGACCCACGGTCCGTCGGTGCCAACCCCGGCTACGACCCGGCCCAGTTGTGCGGCCCCGGTGGCGCGGATGGCATCATGCTGGCCTGCGGGAACCGGGCCACCGCAGCGGACCTGGTCGCCCGGACCGCGGCGGCCGCCCCGCCCGGAGCCCGGATCGCCGCCGTCCTGCAGGCCGTGGCCGGCCTCGGCGGCCAGCCGCAGACCCTGCCCGCCCAGGCGGCCGCGGTCCGCGCCGCCGGCGCCACCGAGCTGCGCCTCTACCACGCCGGGCTGGCCGCCGGCGGCGACCTCACGGCTATCAGGGAGCTCTGCCAGGCGGCTGTCCGGCCGTGAGTGACCGCAGCGGTGCCGGGTGAGCTGGAACCTTAGCCACGCGATGTTGTGCTCGTCGTAATGGTGCTTGCAGTTCTCGCAGATGCTTCCGTGTCCCTCGAACCGGGAGCAGGTGCATTTGGTGCACGACCCCGTTCCAGCCCGCGCTGGCCCGCGTTCGGTCCCGATCGCCATGGCGTTGCGGTTCCCCTCTCCCCGATCGCCTGAGCGGGGTGGCCGGTGTGGCCTGCTCAAGTGATCTCCCGAGGGGAGGACGGTCAACCCGGCGCGGCGGTTGTCAGGAATGTCCGCTGAGTGACCGCAAAGTAAGAATCACCTATCCCGGACCGTTCGCGGCGGCCGGCGGATACGGCGCCCGGTATGCGGTCAGCAGCGCGACATGCAGCGAGGTCCGGGATTCGGCCGAGTCTAGGCTTACCCCGAGAATGCGCTCGATATGCCGCAGACGCTCGTACAGGGTGGGCCGGGCCAGGTGGGCCCGGGCGGCGGCTTCCGCCTTATTCCCCCCGGCCGCCAGGTAGGTGGTCAGCACGCTGATCAGGTCGGTGCCGTGCGCCGCGTCGTAGTCACGCAGCGGGCCCAGCTCCCGGTCCACGAACGTGGCCAGCCGGGGGTCCCCGCCGAGCAGCGAGAGCAGGCCGCGCAGCCGCAGGTCAGCCAGCCGGTAGAAGGCCCGGCCGTCCTGCACGCCGGCGGTCTCCGCGGCCGCGTCCGCGACCTGCCGCGCCTCCAGCAGTGAGCGCCGGACCTCCCGCAGGCTGCCTGCGGCCGTGCCCACCCCGATCACCGGCTCCCCGCTGGGCATGCCGTAGGGGCGCCTGGCCCGGCGGGCCAGCGCCAGCCGGGCCGCGGCGCAGACGCCGGCCAGCACCTCCTCGGGGTCAGCCGCGCCGTCGGCCGACAGCAGGGCGCCCGCCCGCACGTCGTCGAGGGAGCCGACCAGGGCCGGGATCCGCTCGGTGCGGCAGGCATCCGCGAGCGCCTCGGCCAGGTCCAGGACCCTGGCCTGGGCCAGCAGCCCGGCTCCGCCCTCCGGGGACCTGATCACGGCGGTGATCAGCTGCCGGCCGGTGACCGGGACGCCCAGCGCCCGGCACTGGGCGGCCATCTCGTCTGGGTCGGCATCGGGCTGGGCCAGCAGGATGCTGATCAGGGTGCGGTGCGCCTGGCGTTCCAGGCTCTCCTGCTGGCGGGCCAGCAGCCGTCCCAGCGCGAGTGTGGTAGCCGCGCGTTCCACCAGGGCGGTGTCTACCGGGGCGGGCGCCCGGTCGCAGACCAGGATGACCCGGCCCCAGTCTTCGCCGCGCGCGCCCACGGTGGTGACCAGCCAGCCGGGACCGGGGTGATAGGCGGTGCGGGGTGAGGTCGGCACCGCGGCGGAGCGGGGCCCGAAGTCGGCCAGCAGGACGGACGGGTCGGCGCCGGCCGGCTCGCAGGCCAGCACATGATGCGACAGGTCTTCCAGGATCAGCGGGCGGCGCGCCAGCAGGGCGGCCTCCCGCAGGATCTCGGCCGGGCCGGCGCCGGCCACGGCCAGGTCGGTGAACACCTCGTGCAGCCGGGTCGAGGCCCGCAGCTGCTCGAGCTGGTCGTCGATGATCAGGCCGTGCACAGCCTCGGTGATCTCGATGAACGGGACCTCGCGGGTGAACACGATCAGCGGCAGCCCGCGGTCCTGGGCCGCCGCGATGAACGCGGCGGGCAGGCCGCCGGTGTACTTGCGGCCAAGCTCGACCGCCAGGGCACTCACCCCCACCCCGGCCAGCCCGGCCACGTAGGCGCCGAGCAGGGACTCCTCGTCCGGCAGGGCTATCCCGGTGGTGAGCACCAGCTCGCCGCCGCGCAGCAGCCGGGCCGCGTCGGCGAACTCGATCGCATGCACCCAGCGCACCGGGGCGTCCAGGCCGCCCGCAGCCGCCACCACCTGAGGGTCCCCGCGCCGCACCACATCGAGCCGGAGCACCTCTGCGACCGTCGGCATCCGCCGCCTCCCTCCGCCGCCCGCCTCCGCGACCTTTCACGCGCGTCGTTCGCGTGAAAGGTGGATTAGGGCCGGTGTCACCAGCGTACGGAGTGCTGGTCATAGTGTCAGGATCGGGGGGATATTCGTGACAGAGTGTCGGGCACCGGAGCGGGGGTCGCCGGCCAGACTGGGGGGATGTCGGAACTCCACGAGCGGCACCGCCGCGTCCTCCCGAACTGGCTCGGGCTCTACTACTCCGAGCCGCTGGAACTCACCAGCGGCAGCGGCAGCCGCGTGACGGACGCCAGCGGCCGCACCTACCTGGACTTCTTCTGCGGCATCCTGACCAACATGCTGGGCTATGACGTGCCCGAGGTCCGCGAGGCGGTCCAGCGCCAGCTGGACACGGGCATTGTGCACACATCCACGCTGTACCTGATCCGCAACCAGGTGGAGCTGGCCGAGAAGCTGGCCCGGCTGTCGGGGATCGAGAACGCCAAGGTGTTCTTCACCAACTCCGGCACCGAGGCGAACGAGACCGCGCTGATGCTGGCCACCGCCGCCCGCCGGTCCAACCAGGTGCTCGCGCTGCGCAACAGCTACCATGGCCGGTCCTTCGGGGCGGTCGCCATCACCGGCAACGGCGCGTGGAAGAGCTCGCCGCTGGCCCCGTTCGCCGTGCACTACCTGCACGGCACGGACCGCCAGCTGCCTGCCTTCGCCGGGATGGACGACGCTGAGTACAGCGCGGCGTGCGTCCAGGACCTGCGGCACGTGCTGACCACCGCGACCGCGGGGGACGTGGCCTGCCTGATCGCCGAGCCCGTGCAGGGTGTCGGCGGGTTCACCATGCCACCGGACGGGCTGCTGGGTGACTACGCCGCGGTGCTCCGGGAGCGGGGTGCGCTGCTCATCTCCGACGAGGTGCAGACGGCGTGGGGCCGGACCGGCGAGCACTTCTGGGGCATCGGCGCGCACGGCGTGACCCCGGACATCATCACGTTCGCGAAGGGCCTCGGCAACGGGATGGCCATCGGCGGCGTGATCGCCCGCGGTGACCTGATGGACGGGCTGCCCGGCAACGGGATCTCCACCTTCGGCGGCAATCCGCTGTCCACCGCCGCCGCCAGCGCCACCCTCGACTACGTCCTCTCCCACGACCTGCAGCGGAACGCTGCCGAGCTGGGCAGCATGATCATCAGCGGGCTGCGCGAGGCGGCGGCGCCGCTGGCCGCGGTCGGCGAGGTCCGCGGCAAGGGCCTGATGTTCGCCATCGACCTGGTCGACCCGGCGACCGGAGAGCCGAGCCCGGCGCTCGCCACCCGGATGCTGGAGGAGACCCGCGAACGCGGCCTGCTGATCGGGAAGGGCGGCCTGTACGGGCACACGCTCCGGATGGCCCCGCCGATGAACCTGTCCGAGGCCGAGGCCAAGGAGGGCCTGGGCATCCTGGCCGACGCGCTGCGCGCGGTCAGTGAGGAGGCCAGCCGATGACGGACAAGCACATCAGCCACTGGATCGGCGGCCACCCCTGGGATGGCGTGGCCGAGCGGCACGGCGACATCTACGACCCCGCCACCGGCCAGGTGACCGGCACCGTCGACTTCGCCTCGGCCGCAGTCACCGGCGACGCGGTCGCGTCGGCGGCCAAGGCCTTTCCCGGCTGGCGGGCCGCATCGCTGGCCAAGCGGACCGGCGTGCTGTTCGCGTTCCGGGAGCTGCTGGCCAAGCGCACCGACGAGCTGGCCGCGCTGATCAGCGCCGAGCACGGCAAGGTGGCCGGGGACGCGGCCGGGGAAGTGGCCCGCGGACTCGAGGTGGTCGAGTTCGCCTGTGGGATCCCCCACCTGCTCAAGGGTGGTTTTTCCGAAAACGTTTCTACCGGCGTGGATGCCTACTCGATCCGGCAGCCGCTCGGCGTGGTGGCCGGCATCACCCCCTTCAACTTCCCGGCCATGGTGCCGATGTGGATGTTCCCCATCGCCATCGCCTGCGGCAACACCTTCGTGCTCAAGCCCTCGGAGAAGGACCCCTCGGCATCGCTGCTGCTCGCCCAGCTGTGGGCGGAGGCGGGCCTGCCCGAGGGCGTGTTCAATGTCGTGCAGGGAGACAAGGAAGCCGTCGACGCGCTGCTCGGGCACCCCGATGTCCGCGCGGTGAGCTTCGTCGGGTCCACCCCGATCGCGCGCTACGTCTACGAGACCGGGACCGCGGCGGGCAAGCGCGTCCAGGCGCTGGGCGGGGCCAAGAACCACATGGTCGTGCTGCCGGACGCGGACCTCGACCTCGCTGCGGACGCCGCAGTGTCCGCGGGATTCGGCTCCGCGGGCGAACGCTGCATGGCCGTGTCCGTGCTGGTGGCGGTCGGCCCGGTGGGCGACGAACTAGTCGCGAAGATCACTGAGCGGGTGGCACGGCTCCGTGTCGGGCCGGGCAGTGACGAGCGCTCGGAGATGGGGCCGCTGGTCACCGGGGCGCACCGGGATAAGGTCGCCTCCTACCTGGACTCCGGGGTGCGTGAGGGGGCGACGCTCGCCGTGGACGGGCGGGTGCACCCGGTCATCGGCGGCAGCGAAGGCGGGTTCTGGCTCGGGCCGAGCGTGCTCGACCACGTCACCCCGTCGATGGCCTGCTACACCGACGAGATCTTCGGCCCGGTGCTGTCCGTGGTCCGCGCCCCGACCTACGCCGAGGCGGTCC
>Ga0208717_1000745_pt1 | contig 10839 bp, 7 predicted proteins | sample NGESurF53shallow_FD_184489 | JGI IMG/M metagenome (GOLD analysis project Ga0208717, IMG submission 184489) | Arctic peat soil microbial communities from Barrow, Alaska - NGEE Surface sample F53-3 shallow (SPAdes) | ecosystem: Environmental > Terrestrial > Soil > Wetlands > Peat ... | reverse complement strand
GTGGCAGACCTTGTCGGATGTCGGTGCAAGCCTACGGCTGCAACTGCCCCACAAGTTCAGTGTCACAGCCATGGCGGCGATCCCGGTGAGGAGCGACGGATTTAACGCAGTCGGGCGAAACAATCTGGATCTCAATCGAATTGATGCCTTCTTTATCGTCCAGAAGAGGTTTTAGAGTGATGCGCAGGTTCCCGTTCGTCGCCATGATAATGGTCGGCCTTCCGGCCATTGGCCACGCGCAACTTGTCGCCCAGGTCGGCGGCGCGTCGATAACGCAGAAAGACGTGTTGGCTGCAAACCCCGCAGCAGCAAAGAATCCAGCGGAGCGCAACAAAACGCTTTTAACCCTCATCGACCGGCAGGCCGTATTGAACGCGGCGGCGAAGAGCGGCATCGAAAAGTCGCCCGAGTACAGGAAAGCCGTGAAGCAAGCCAGCGCCAATCTTGCCATTCAGCTGGTGGCGCAGCAGTTCAGTCAGTCTCACCCCGTAAGCGACCAAGAAGCCGAGGCCAAATATAAGGAGTTGATCGAGAAGCCACTGCCCGAACAGTACCGGCTGCGAGAAATCACCACTGCATCCTACCAGGATGCCGAAACGGTGATCGCGGAGATTAAAGCCGGTAAATCCTTCTCGATGATGGCTGCGGAGAAGTCACAGGATCTCCATACAGGGCCTATCGGTGGTGAAACGGGATGGCTTGCCGCGCCACAGCTTCTGGCGCCCATCTTAAAAATCGTGGAGAAGACAAAAGTAGGCGACGTCACTGGTCCTATCGCGGTGCCAAACGGCTTCGTCGTCCTACAGGTACTGGGAAAGCGGGAGACCCCAAAACCCGACTTTGCCCGGATTAAGTCCCAACTGATAGCGGCGCTGCGTCAGGAAGCATGGAACAAGTATGTTCTCAAACTCCGCACAGAGCAGGGTGCGCATCTGATCGTGCCCTTGCCCGAGAAATAAGGCCATGAAGAGGTGCTTGATTCTGAGTGCTGTAGTCGCGGTTCTGCTCAGTGGTTGCGCTGGCCAGCCTGTCGCGATCGAGGTGACACACCTCGCCGGATGGGCAACGTATCCACCCCAGCCGTTCGTTCAGGTGCTGCAAGACCGCCCCGCCGGAGGATATGTCCCGGTAGCCCGTCTTTCTATAAGTGGTTCATCCGGACTGGATCGCGCTCAGGCACTGGCTGCGCTGCAGCAAAAGGCTGGCGCGCTGGGAGCCAATGCAATCATCGTGAATGATGAGACAGAACCCGAGCCTCCGCGGCTCACCTTCAATCCCTCCGGCGGCTCATACAATTTGGCCCCTGTTGAGCGGCCCATGCATACGGTAGCGGAAGCAGTTCACCTCGAAAGCGCCGACGTACCCAAACAGTGAAGCGGCTAGGGATTGCTTCAGTGGCGCACAGTTTGTGTATCGTTCGGAAATCGCCACGGGTGCGTGCAGGTCGTCATTATCAGAAGGATCGACCGAAGGCGATAGAAGTCGGTCCTCTTTGCAAGAGCATCGCTCATGAGTGAGCCGCGAGTCAGCTTTGGAAGAAGCCTCAGCGCATGAGCCAGACAACCAAAATCCACTCGGCCGATGCCCCCCAAATTGTCGTTCTGGTTGTCGGCATGCATCGCAGTGGCACATCGCTGTTGGCCAGCCTGATCAATGCTTTGGGCGTGAACGTAGGTGAAAGTCTCTATCCGCCGGATGTCCATAATCCCGCAGGGTATTTCGAAGACCAAGCCTGCATGCAGATCCAGGAACGGATACTCATGGCTCTTGGACAGCCATGGTCGGAAGCTCCCGGAATGCAGCCGTTCCCGCATCGTTGGTGGCGACAGCCGGAGATAGGGCCCTTAGTAGGCGAGTTAGAAGCTTGGATCGACCATAGGAGGCAAAACGCAGGGCCTATCTGGGCGTTTAAGGATCCTCGCACGACCCGCTTCCTGCCACTGTGGCAGGAGCTTCTGCAAGTTCGAGGCCTCACTCCCCGGTATGTTCTCGCCGTGCGCGATCCAGACGAAGTAGCCGCGTCCGAAGTGGCACGCGATGGTGTACCGTCAGAAAGGGTCTATCGGACGTGGTTGCGTTACAACATGGAAGCCCTGATTCACGCTGGTTCTGAATTAGCGGGCATCTTCATGTATGGTGATTGGTTTGCGGACGGTGTGCCCCACCTGCGGCGCCTGGCGCGTATTTTGGATCTATGCATCGAGGACGACGCATTGGCGGCGATTCTGGCCACAGTACTGCGCGAAGATCTATACCGAAGCAACGGTCTGCCAAACATAGCCGCGCCACCGTGGGCTAGCTGCCTATATAGTTCCCTTAAGGAATTTTCTCGGAATGCGGGGACTGGCGCGGCGGCAACGCTCGCGACCGAAGCCGAGTACATCGACGCGTTGCTACAGCAGGGGGAGAAGCCCGAGCTTACTGGCCCATTGGTAGCACTATTGTTAAATGGTCCTGCCTCGCCCGAGGCATTGGGATTGATAACGATGCTTCGCGCCGAGGGGGCCCGCGTCGTGCTCAGTGTCCCGAATAGGCTGTCTGAGCCTGTTTCGGGGGTCGCGGTTCTGCCGCGTGAAACAGATGGGCCGCCGCTGATAGGCAGGGTCGACACGTGTGCCGCTTATGTGAGTTGGCTCTGGTTGCAGCGTCGGGCGTATGCCGAGTTGCACTTCGAAGGCGGCAGGGGGCTCGCCGCGCATTTTCTCGATGCTCGCCGATTTGGTTGGTCGGATGAGCACGGCACTCTTCATATTTGGTATTTTGAACCCCCGCCTTGGCTCGATGAGGATGGTCGCCTTCGGCTTCGCAATGTCGATGATATAGAGGCCCTTTGCCTGGAGCAGCGTGTTATCGGCCTCGACCAACGCAAGGTTGGCGGGTCGAGCGTGTTCCTGCACGCTGCCCCCCCCTTGCATGCAATCCTCAAGTCAGCTATCGAGAACGGGTTTCCGGCATCGCAGCCCGACACATCAGAAGCAGCGCCGCTCGTTAGTGTCTGCATAACTCATTTCAATCGCCCCGCCCTGCTTCATGACTGTCTCACCACCGTGCGTGCACAGACATATCGCCGAATCGAAGTCGTTCTGGTCGATGACGGAAGTACCCATTTCGGAGCGATTGCCTTTCTTGATGGCCTCATTGAGGAATTCAAGGCCAAGGATTGGAAACTTATCCGGAAGGAAAATGGTTACCTTGGCGCAGCCCGCAATACTGGTATCAACGCCGCAAGCGGCGACTACATTTTTATCCTCGATGACGACAACCTTCTACGACCAGAGGGGATAGCATGCGCGGTGCAAATTGCACAGCGGACAGGCGCCGACATTGTGACCGCCACTATGGCGCGCTTTCAAGGCTCTCCAGGGACTCGTCCAACATGGCCCGAAGAGTTGTGGGTGTTTCCCGGCCACTCCGCTCTGAGAGGACTATTCAGTAACTCTCTGGGAGATGCTAATGCACTCGTCCGACGGAAACTTTTGTTGAGGTTGGGCGGTTTTACTGAGGACCGTGGTACTGGTGCGGAGGACTGGGAGTTCTTCTCGAAGGCTGTTCTCCAGGGCGCAAGACTTGAACATAGCGTTCAGCCGTTATTATGGTATCGAGTAGACCCTCATAGTATGTCTCGTTCGGGTAATTGGTGGCACGATTATCGGCGTGCATTACGGCCTTATGAAACATGCCTACCACTCGCGTTGCGCGAACTACCTGCACTCGCTGGTTTACTGTCTAAACGGAATGACACACTCCGTTCGCGACAAACTGAGAGCGATTGTAAGCTAGCCGAAATAGGCGCAGAGTTAGAGAGAAGCGAGCAACAGGGGGCGATGCTTAACCACAGGCTCGCTAACGCCGAAGCGAAAGCGACAGCTAGTGAGGAAGTAATAGCAAAAGCTAGCCTTGAGCGGGCTGCCGAGAGAGAGGACAGAGAACGCCAACTCCAACTCATGGTGGAGAGACTAGAAGCTGCACAAGTCTCAACAGCCAGAGCAGAAATTGCAGCGGGTCAGGTTATGATCGAGAGAGATGCGCTCTGGCGCGAAAATGCATACTATCGGACTCTCTATCATGCGTTACGACGCTCAACATCCTGGCGAGTCACTTTACCAATGCGTGTGGTAAAGAGGATCCTATCTTGGGACTGGAGTGACCTTGGGCGAGCTTGGTGTATTCTTATGAGGACTAGGGCCCGGACTCATAGCCAGCTACCAGATTGCAGCGGCCAGACAGACGGGGGCGAGAGTTAGACGCGAGACAGCGGTGACGCGTGGCGATGCGGGGCGCTGCCGATCATGGCGCGCACCGGCTATCCGGTGGTGTTCGACGCGACCCGTTCGGTGCAGCGGCCCGCTGGGTTGGGCGCAGCGTCGGGCGGGAAGCGGGAGTTCGCCCCGGTGCTGGCGCGGGCGGCGTCGCGGTGGGGGTGGCGGCGGTGTTCATCGAGTGCCATCCGGACCCGGACCGCGCGCCCTCCGACGGGGCGGTGATGGTGGCGCTGCGGGAGATGGCGGGGTTGGTGCGGGGGTTGCGGGAGTTGGATGGGTTGGCAAAGGGCAATACGGTCCTTGCCAATAGTTTGTGATGCTGTAGAGCCACCCAGCGCCCGGCAATGGATAATGGCATGAATGAGCAGCCTGGAAGCGACCCCACTTGTGATTATGGACCCGAGTATTACGCCTCCCACTGCGGCGACGCGCCCTACTCTCGAGACGTTCAAGCATGGCTGGACTTCTACGCGGCGATCGCGACGGAGATTGTTCGTAGCCTCACTCCGCAGAAGGTGTTTGATGCAGGGTGTGCGATCGGGTTTCTAGTCGAGGCGCTCTGGGATCGCGGCGTCGAGACGCATGGACGCGACATCTCCGCCTTTGCCATCTCGCAGGTGAGGCCTGATGTGCGGTCGTATTGCGCCGTAGGATCGATCGCCGACCCAATCGAGGGAAACTACGACCTTGTTCTATGCATCGAAGTTCTAGAGCACATGCCACCGGCCGAGGCCCTACGGGCGGTCGCGTCAGTGACGGCCTCAGCATCCCGGATTTTGTTTTCATCCTCTCCGATCGACTTTGACGAGCCGACGCACGTCAACGTTCGGCCGACAATCTACTGGCTGCGGGCGTTCCGCGATGCAGCGTTCGCTCCAGTCGTTGAATATGATGCCGGTTATGTCTCCCCGCACGCCATGCTCCTACAACGTCGCGAGGGCGCTATCAGCGAAAGCGAATTGTTCGCTGTCGCCGAGCTCGTGCGGCAGCGTCTACGAGTGGCCGACCTACAGCGCAAGGTAACCCGCCTCACCGAAGCGGAGCGCGAGGCTTTGCGGGAACGGGACGCCGCCACAGCCGCGCATTCAGCAGCCGAGCGGGCAGAAGCGGACATAGCGCGCGCCGAGGCCGATCTGGCGCGATCCGAGGCAAGGGCCGCGCGTACGAAGACGGAGGCAATGCGCCGTGACACGATTGCTGCCCGTGCCATCGCCGATGCCGAACGCATGAGGTTCGAAGCGGCGCGGGACGAGGCGGACGCGGCGCTCGCTGCGCGGGCGGAGGCGAGCGCGCGAGCGGAGGCAGCGCAAACCGCTCTCGTCGCACTGCAAGCGTACGCGGGGGACCTGCGTGGCCAGATCGCCGCGATCCAAACGAGCACGAGTTGGCGGATGACATCGCCTGCTCGTCGGATACTCAGACGGTCGTCGATCGCCAAGCGGCTTGGACGAAGTACGGTTCGGGCTCTGGCGCGGATTGCGCCTTCGATCACTGCGAACCGCCGAGCCGCCCGTCGTCGGCTGACTGAGCAGGCAGCCATGCTGATCGCGTCGGGAGAGTTCGACCCAGTGTGGTATCTGCAACAAAATGTTGACATCGTCGAGGCCGGGATTGATCCGGTCACCCATTATCTTGAGCATGGCAAGGCCGAAGGGCGTCTGCCCCGCCCCGAATGTCAGCCTGTACCTGAACCCAAAGCCCCGCTACCTGAGCCGATCTCGCAGGCGGAAGCGGCTGGCGCCGTGGTCGCCCGCCCGAGCGCGGCGCAACTGATTCAAAGGCGGTTTTCGTATCTGGAGCCGCTGGCGATGTTCGATGCCCCTCATGAGCCGGCGAGAGTCACGGTCGTAACGGATGGCATCAACGTGGGGTCATCGTTTGGCGGTGTGGGGACGTCGCTGATCATGGCGGCCCAGATGGCGAAGCGCCTCAATGCGGCGGTTCGCGTCGTGACACGCACGGACCCGGCCGATGCGGCGAACTTCGGTGCGGTACTCGCCGCCAACCAGGTGCTGTGGGACGGGAACGTTGATTTCGTGCATTCAGCCGTCGAAGACGGCCAGCCCGTGGCGGTTGGCCCCGACGACGTGTTCCTGACCACCTCCTGGTGGACGACCGCAGCCGTGCGCCGGGCGGTCAATCCCGCGAGGATCATATGCCTCGTGCAGGAGGACGAGCGGATGTTCTACCCGCATGGCGACGACAGGTTGCGCTGCCACGAGACGCTTTCAGACCCCGCTGTCCGGATGATCGTCAACAGCAGATTGCTGTTCGAGCATTTTGTGGATGGTCCGGAGCCGCTGGCTGATCTGCGTGACCGGGCGGTCTGGTTCGAGCCCGCGTTCCCGGCATCGATCTTGGATGGGAGGCGCAGCTCGGATGGCAGCCGCAGGCGCCGCTTCTTCTTCTACGCGCGCCCCAACAATCTCAGGAACCTGTATTGGCGGGGCCTGGAGGCGATCGCCGCGGTCATGGAGGATGGCCTGCTGGACCCGGAGGAATGGGACGTGTTCTTCGTGGGACGCGGCCTGGAGGAACTTGTGCTCCCAGGCGGCGTAACCCCGCATCTGCGGCAGAACCTCCCCTGGGCTGAATACACCGATCTCGTCCGGACGATGGACGCTGGTCTGTGCCTCATGGACACCCCCCACCCGAGCTATCCCCCGCTTGACCTCGCGGCCAGCGGGGCAGCGGTCGTAACGAACCGACATGGCCGGAAGACCTCGCTGCTATCCTACTCAAGCAATATCCTCTGCGTGGAGCCGACGGTGGTGGGTCTCAAGCAAGGTATCAAGGACGCCCTGGCAATGGCCTCCGACATTGGACGGCGGACGGCCTCCTGCCGGGAAGGGATCGAGACAGATTGGGCTTCGGCGCTGGCCCCCGTCCTGGAATTTCTGCTTCCGAAACAGGCGTAGCCGGTGTTCACCGCACCTGGTGCCGAACCCTTCGCCTACCACGATCCGTGGTCAGCGTCCCTCGACGGACGCCTGAAGGATCTCGTGGCACGATCACGCCGGATTGCGTACTACTACGACAAGCCCGATACGAGCACGTTCCGCTACCGTGCCTTCAATGTCGTGGAAGCCTTGGCGAACGCCCCCGAACTCGACATCTCCGCGTCATGGTTCTGCCGCGACGATCTCTGCCGGGTATCCGCCTTCATTGATCGCGCGGACGTGCTAGTGATCTGCCGCGCCCGATACGCGCCCCCCGTCGCGCAACTGATTGGCCGGGCCAGGGCGCGTAACATCCCGGTCTTGTTCGATGTGGACGATCTCATCTTCGATCCGGAATATGTCCACCTCATCGTCGAGACGCTTGACCAGGATGCCGGCAATGACTGGACGTGGGACACATACTTCGCCTTGACGGGGCGCTTTGGGGCAGTCCTGCGGATGTGCGATGGCGCGATCACCACCAACGAGCGCCTTGCGAGCTGCATCCGGCGATACGCTCCCGGAATCCGGGTCGCCATCGTCCCTAATTTCTTGAACCGCGCCCAGCAAAGGGTGTCATCCGCACTGTTTGCCGAAAAGAAGCTATCCAGATTCGCCCGGGACGAGTGTATCCACATCGGGTATTTCAGTGGCACCCCCACGCATAATCGCGATTTCGCCGTTATCTCTGGTGCGTTGGGCAAGCTGATGGATCGGGATTCCCGGATCAGGGCGCGCGTCGTCGGATTTCTCGATCGCCGCGCTGGCCTGGAGCGCCACCAGGATCGGATCGAGGTGTTCCCGCTTCAGGACTTCATGAATCTCCAGCGCCTCATCTCACAAGTGGAGATCAATGTGGCGCCTTTGCAGGACAATAGCTTTACGAACTGCAAGTCCGAACTAAAGTATTTTGAGGCAGCGATCTGCGGCACGATCACCGTAGCAACCCCGACGTTCGCGTTCGCGAACGCGATAGCCGACGGCTGCAACGGCTTTCTCGCAAATGCCCACGAGTGGGACGAGAAGCTTGAATCCGCTCTTGCCGTTGTGGAAGACCAAGACGCCTATATGGCAATCGCCGAACGGGCGTTCCGAAATGCCGAGGAGAAATATGGCTGGGATCGCCATGCTAAGGCTGTTGCATCGGCTGTTTTTGATTTGGCGATGCAGCCAATCGCGGGCGGCCGTGCTTCGGAAGCTGTGGAGCCTGTAGTTTCGGTGTGAGCATTTAGTGCAAGGGGCTTAGACATGAGACGGACGGATTTCCTGCGATCGCTGATCCATGTGGGCGGCGTCGGGCTTGAGATCGGTCCGAGTTTCAATCCACTCCTCCCGAAAGCCGAGGGCTTCAACGTGGAGACTGTCGATTACACCGATGGCAACGGCCTTCGAGCGAAGTACCAGGATGCTCCAAACGTGGATATCGCGAAAATCGAGGAAGTAGATTATGTTATCCATGACAATACGCTGGCGGGAAGCATAGGTAGGGACAGTTACTATGACTACGTCGTTGCGTCGCATGTTATCGAACACACGCCCGATATGATCCAATTTCTAAGGGATTGTGAGAGGCTTCTGAAGCCAGGTGGCATTCTGCTTCTCGCTATCCCGGACAAGCGGCACTGCTTCGATGTGTTTCAGCCGCTGACAAGCACGGGGGCCGTCCTCCAGGCCCATTACGATGGCCGGCGCCGCCCCGGGCTGGGGGTTATCTTCGACGACCGTGCTTATAATGCTGTTCGTGCGGGCGCGATTGGCTGGACGGCAAACGAGGGTAGATCAATAGATTTCTGCTTCGATGTTCAGGCAGCAATTGCGTGTTTCGACGCCGACCGGACCAACCGTGCGTATATCGACGTTCATGTCTGGAAATTCGTTCCTTCAAGTTTTCGCCTAATTCTTACGGACTTGAGGCTACTTGGCGAAATTGACCTGCGGGAACGCGAGTTCTTTGAGAGCATCGGAAACGAATTTTACATGACGCTCTCGACCCTAGGTATCGGCTGTCCTGTCGGTCGCCTTAGTCTAGCCAAGCAGATGCTTGTGGAGCACGCGAGTATAACGGTGAGTTGCCGTTCAGTGTCGGAGCGTAGGGAAATGAACGTCATGGATGCAGCCGCCCTAACCAATGACGGCGAGCGCATGATCGAGGGGAATATGTGGCCATATTGGGCGCATCTTTCCATTTACAGGTTCGCTCTGCCCTCCGCGGTGGGTCGCCGTGTTCTTGATGCAGGGTCAGGTGCGGGCTATGGCGCGGCCTACTTTGCCCGACATGGCGCTGCCGGCGTGCTCGCGCTGGATGCCGGCCAAAATGCCGTCGAGCATTCCCGCAGACGCTATGCCGGCGATGCCGTAACGTATGAGGTGGCGGACCTGAACGATCGTCTACCTGTTGGGGATCGGGTGTTTGGGCTAGTGTTCTCCAGCAATGTGTTCGAGCATGTCGGAAATGTGGACGGGCTCGCTGCGGAGTGTGCGCGGGTGGTGGTGGAAGATGGAGTGGTGATCGTTGCCGTTCCACCAATCGGATCCATAGAGGTTATGACCTCTGACATCGGCAACCATTTTCACGTCCACCACCTCCCACCCAGCGCGTGGCACGCTAAGTTGCAACGATTCTTTTCCGAAGTTCGATGTTACGCACATTACGGGCTAGGAGAATTCGCCTCGAAAGAGCGTGAGCGCGAGGAGATAGCGACTCCGCCGGATCGGGTGACGATCCGCGAAACGGATTTTGAGTTCCCTGAATCCGAGCCTGGGTCATTGCAGAACAGCATCACCGCCGTGTTCGTATGTCGCGGACCGCGCAGCGATCACGGGGCGGAGACGCTCTCTGAACGCACACCGTCGGTCTGGCGCGAGGGAGAGGTGGCGGCACGGACCATAGCAGCTGAACGCGCGACCGTCGCTGAGTTGCGACGACAGATCGCCATGAGACAGGCCGAGCCTTCCGGCTCACGTGCCGACATCGCAATGCCGGAGGAAATCGCCGCAGATGCAACTGAGGTGGAATTGCGCCGCCGCATCATAGCACTGCAAGCCGAATTAGCCGAAATGAAAGCCCTGTCGAACCGGCTTAAGTCTCGGGTCGCCGCGATGGAAAAGTCTACGAGTTGGCGAGTCACCGCGCCAGGCCGGGCGATTGCAGGGGCTCTCTGTCGTAGTTGAATTTTTGATGGGGCTTTGACGCTCTCGTCCGCCGTGTGCGCCGTCCGAGCGATGGGTCCCGCTAGGTGTTTGGTCCCGGAGAGTCCTGGTGCATCATTAACCCGTAAAGGGGAGGAAGCGCTTTGGCAGCAAGCGGTCTCGATTCTGCTCGATCGCGCCAACGTCTGACATGCGCCGCAGTGGGCCCGCTCCTGGGAAACATTTCGTGCATTTTATTACTAAACGCCTGCTTGGCACGATTCCGGCGGTATTGCTGCTGACCGTGGTCGCAATCGGGCACGCGGCCGAGATTTCGTCCGCCATGCAGCCCATCAGCGGGACCGCGATTGCCCGAGCAACTCGACGGCCTGCGCGGGACGTTCGGCTTCCGTAGTGGAGGGCTTCCAGGAATTTACGGTCGTCATGCCCCGGTTCTCCCCGGCTCGATTGCGCCGCATCAAACACTTCCAGCACGATCGACCAATCGC
>Ga0208717_1000743_pt1 | contig 10844 bp, 10 predicted proteins | sample NGESurF53shallow_FD_184489 | JGI IMG/M metagenome (GOLD analysis project Ga0208717, IMG submission 184489) | Arctic peat soil microbial communities from Barrow, Alaska - NGEE Surface sample F53-3 shallow (SPAdes) | ecosystem: Environmental > Terrestrial > Soil > Wetlands > Peat ... | reverse complement strand
GGGTGCCCGGTACTGGCCGTCCCGCCCGCCGCGCTGAGCAGCACGACCGGGCTGCGCGGCTGGGCGTTCCGGCACCGGGAGCTCACCCTGGACCGGGCCATGCGGGAGTGGGACCGGTTGGCTGCATAGGCCCCGGCGGTTAGCCGCGGCCGGGTGGCAGCTCTTGCCGGCGCGGGCCAGCCAGGCCGCGCTGGTCAGGATCCGGCGGATCCGGGCTCGGGTGCGCCGGCGTGATCCGGGTCCGCCGCGTCCGCGGCAGTCGGCTCGCGCTGGGCGATGACGTGCACGTCGATACCGACCGCATTGGCCTCCCGGATGACCCGCTGCACGTTCGACCCGCCGCTGGTCAGCTGCTGCCACCGGCTGCGCTGGCTGGACCCGATCACGATCTGGGTGATCTGATGCTGCCGCGCGAACCGCGCGATGGCCCGGGCGGGATCGTCATCGACCAGCTCGAACCAGCGGGCACCAACGTCGTCCGCTAGCTCCCGCAGCTTCGCGAGCGCCTGGCGTTCTCCTGGCCGGCTGCCATCGCCGGAGCCGACGTGGACGACGTCAAGTTCCCCCTTGAGCCGGGACGCCATCCGGGCGCCCCGGCGCAGCAGCGCGTCGGTCCCGGGCGCCGCCGTGACGGCAACCATGATGCGCTCGGCCGTCTCCCAGATGCCCGGTGATTCATGCCGCCGGAGGTGCTCGAGAAGCTCCTCGTCCGTCTCGTCGGCGAGGAAGCGCAGCGCCAGCTCGCGCAGGGCGATCAGGTTGTCGGTGCGGAAGAAGTGGGTGAGCGCCTGGTTGACGCGTTCGGCGGGGTAGATGTTGCCGTGCAGCATCCGGCGGCGCAGCTGCTCCGGCGAGGAGTCGACCAGCTCGATCTGGTTGGCCCGGCGCATCACCCAGTCCGGCACCCGTTCCCGGACCCGCGCGCCGGTCATCTTCTCCACCTCGCCGGCGATGCTCTCCAGGTGCTGGATGTTGACCGTGGTGATCACGTCGATCCCGGCGCCGAGGATGTCCATGACGTCCTGCCAGCGCTTGGCGTTCCGGCCGGATCCAGGGACGTTGGTGTGCGCGAGCTCATCGACGAGGGCGAGCTGGGGCTGCCGCCGCAGTACCGCGTCGAGGTCCATCTCCTCCAGCTGGCTGCCGCGGTAGGCGACAGTCTTGCGGGGAACCACCTCCAGCCCGTCGATCAGTCCCTCGGTGCGCCGCCGCCCATGGCACTCGACGAACCCGATGACCACGTCGGTGCCCCGGTCACGGCGGCGGCGGCCCTCGTTGAGCATGGCGAAGGTCTTCCCGACACCGGCGGCCGCCCCCAGGTAAACACGGAAATGGCCGGCCGCCTCGACCACATCGGTAGCATCCTGCGCCGTCTCCGCGGCCACGCTGACGCCCTCGTCGGTCGTCGTGGAGCCAGGGACTCCCGCGTGGTCAGTCATGGCGGCCGACCTCCCTCTGTGGTCACCAGCCGGCCGCTATCCATTGTGCAGCGCCGGTGGCCCCGGCCAGTCAGGATTTTGCTTGGATCTTGCTTGGATCCCCGCATAGATCGGCGACGCGGAGTGACTCCTCTTGACAGCCGGCGTAGTTTTCCACCTGGCCCTGTTCTGCCTGATCCCGGGGCCGCTGGAGTTAGCGTATGACCGTCGCCGAGGGCATCCTCCTCACCATCTCCGTTGTGGTGTTCATCTACCTGGGCATGGCCATGTTCAAGCCCGAGTGGTTCTAGGCGCCCCGATGCGCGCGCACCGCACGGGAGCACTGCGCCGGGCCAGCCATGACTGACGTCGTCGTGATCGCCATCATCGTGGTGTTCTTCCTGCTGGCGGCCTTGCTGGTCGGTCGCCTGGACCGGCTGATCGCGAGTTCCGGCAGCGACACCGACTACGAGGACGACCCAGCGGACGACCCGGACCCCGAGCCGGAGCGGCCAGCAGGATACCCATCATGAGCGATCCGGCCAGGCCCGCCGGCGAGCAAACCGGGGGGACGGCCCTCGCGCCGGCCCCGGAGACCCGCCCGCCCAAAGTCCGCACCCGCCCGGCCCGCTCCATGTTCGAGGCGTCGCTGCTGCGCCGGGCCGCCGTCGAGGCGTTCCTCAAGCTCGACCCGCGCAAGATGGTCCACATCCCGGTCATGTTCGTGGTCGAGATCGGCAGCGTCGTCACCACCGTGGAGTTCATCGCCGCGCCCAGCCTGTTCGTCGGGCTGATCTCGCTGTGGCTGTGGGCCACCGTCCTGTTCGCCAACTTCGCCGAGGCCGTGGCCGAGGGCCGGGGCAAGGCCCAGGCCGATACCCTGCGCCGCAGCCGCAAGGAAACGACCGCGTGCGTGCTGCGGGCGGGCGGCAGCACGGACGTGATCCCCTCCACCCAGCTGAAGATCGGCGACCAGTGCGTGGTCACCGCCGGGCAGGTCATTCCCGGTGACGGCGACGTAGTGCAGGGAATGGCCGTCGTCGACGAGTCGGCGGTCACCGGCGAGTCGGCCCCGGTGATACGGGAGTCGGGCGGCGACCGCAGCGCGGTGACCGGCGGCACCGTGGTGCTGTCCGACCGGATCGTGGTCCGGGTCACGTCCAACCCCGGCGAGACCTTCCTGGACCGGATGATCGCCCTGGTCGAGGGGGCGGACCGGCAGAAGACACCCAACGAGATCGCGCTGGACATCCTGATCGCCGGGCTGACGGCGATCCTGCTGGTCGCGGTGGTCACGCTGCAGCCGATGGCGATCTACTCCCACGCCATCCAGTCCACCGCCGTGCTCGTCGCGCTGTTCGTCTGCCTGGCCCCGACCACCATCGGCGGGCTGCTGTCGGCCATCGGCATCGCCGGGATGGACCGGATGGTGCAGCGGAACGTGCTGGCCATGTCGGGCCGGGCCGTGGAGGCTGCCGGGGATTGCTCGACGCTGCTGCTGGACAAGACCGGCACCATCACCTACGGGAACCGGATGGCCGCCGAGTTCCTGCCGGTGGGCGGCACGACCGGGCCGGAACTGGCGGGGGCGGTGTACCTGTCCAGCCTGGCCGATGAGACGCCGGAAGGCCGCTCCATCGTCGAGCTGGCTCAGGACCGGTACGGGCAGGCCCGCAGCGACGTGTCCGGCGGCGAGCTCGTCCCGTTCTCGGCGCAGACCCGGATGAGCGGGATCGACCTCGGCGGGCGCCGGATCCGCAAGGGGGCTGCTGAATCGGTCCGGCGCTGGGTCACCGACCAGGGCGGCACCATCCCGGCCGACCTCGCCCCCATCGTGGAGCGGATTGCGGACAGCGGGGGCACGCCCCTGGTGGTGGCGGACGGCCCGCGGGTCCTCGGCGTCATCCACCTGAAGGACACGGTCAAGCAGGGCATGGTGGAGCGCTTCAACGAGCTGCGCGACATGGGCATCCGGACGGTCATGATCACCGGGGACAACCCGCTGACGGCGGCGGCCATCGCCAAGGAAGCGGGCGTCGACGACTTCCTGGCCGAGGCCACCCCGGAACAGAAGCTCGCGCTGATCCGCCGCGAGCAGCGCGGCGGCCACATGGTGGCCATGACCGGCGATGGCACCAACGACGCGCCCGCGCTCGCCCAGGCCGATGTCGGCCTGGCCATGAACTCGGGCACGCAGGCCGCCAAGGAAGCCGGCAACATGGTCGACCTGGACTCGAACCCGACCAAGCTCATTGAGGTCGTGGAGGTCGCCAAGCAGTTGCTGATCACCCGCGGCTCGCTGACGACCTTCTCCATCGCCAACGACGTGGCCAAGTACTTCGCGATCATCCCGGCGATGTTCCTGGTGGCCTACCCCAAGCTCAAGGTGCTGAACGTGATGCACCTGGACAACCCGCACACAGCCATCCTGGCCGCGGTGATCTACAACGCCGTCATCATCCCGGCACTGATCCCGCTCGCGCTGCGCGGGGTGAAGTTCCGGCCCCGCGACGGCGCGGCCATCCTGCGGCGCAACAGCCTCATCTACGGCCTGGGCGGCATCATCGCGCCGTTCGTCTTCATCAAGCTCATCGACCTGGTCCTGACCGCGATCGGATTCCACTGACATGCGCCGCCACCTCCTCGCCGCCGTCGTGATGCTCCTCGGGGCGACCATCGTGCTCGGATTTGGTTACCCGCTGCTGGTCACCGGCCTGTCCCTGGCCCTGTTCCGGCACCAGGCGGACGGCTCGCTGGTCTACCGCAACGGCCGCCTGGTCGGCTCCTCGCTGCTCGGCCAGAGCTTCACCACCAGCAACGGCACCCCCCTGGCCCGGTACTTCCAGCCGCGCCCGTCGGCCGCGGGGACCGGGTACGACGCCGCCTCGTCCGGTGCCAGCAACCTGGGCCCGTCGAACCCGCTGCTCATCGGGTTCGTGCCGGGCATCAACACGGTCGGCCTCGACGGGAAGCCGTCGCCGGTCGACCCCTTTGCCACCCAGGCCGACCCGGCCTGCGTGCCCACCGACCCGAAGGGGACCCCGGTGACCAGCCCGGTGCCCGGCCAGCGGTACGCGCGAGGTCCCGGCGGCTCCTACGCCTGCGACCCCAACACGGTCCCGGAGCGGGCCATCGCCTACCGGAAGCTCAACGGGATGGCCCCGGGCGCTGCCGTGCCGGTGGACGCGGTCACCGCGTCCGGTTCCGGCCTGGACCCCGGTATCTCCGTGCAGAACGCCCTGGACCAGGCGCCGCGCGTCGCCCGGGCCCGCGGCCTGGCGGTGAGCGCGGTCATCAGCCTCGTGCACCGCTACACCCAGGGCCGTCAGCTGGGGTTCCTGGGTGAGCCCACGGTGAACGTCCTGTCCCTCAACCTCGCACTGGACCGGCTCAGATGACCGCATCGGGATGGGAACAGCTGGCCTTCATTGCCGCGGTGACCGCAATTCTGGCCCCGCTGCTCGGCCGCTACCTGGCCGCGACGTTCCGCGGCGGCCCGGCGCCGGGGGACCGCGTGTTCCTCCCGGTCGAGCGCCTGGTGTACCGGACTCTGGGCACCGACCCCGAGAGCAGCTGGACATGGCGCGGCTACGCCCTGGCCGTGCTGGCGTTCGGCCTGGTCTCCACGCTTTTGCTGTACCTCATCCTGCGGCTGCAGGGCGTGCTCCCGCTGAACCCGACGCACGCGCCCGGGATGCCGCCGCTGCTCTCGTTCAACACGGCGGTCAGCTTCATCACCGGCACCAACTGGCAGGTCTATGAGGGGGAAACCGCGGCCAGCTATCTGGCGCAGATGGCCGGGCTGGTGGTCGCCCAGTTCACCGCGGCCGCCATCGGGCTCGCGGTGGCCCTGGCGGTGGTCCGCGGCATCGCCGGGCGGTCCCGGACGATCGGCAACTTCTGGGCCGACTTCACCCGGAGCCTGGTGCGCGTCTTCATCCCGCTGTCCATCCTCGCCGCCCTGGTGCTGGTCGGCCAGGGCGCGGTGCAGAACTTCAGCGGCTTCCGCACCGCGCAGACGCTGGCCGGCGGGACGCAGCTCATTCCCGGTGGCCCGGTCGCCTCGATGGAAGTCATCAAGCTGCTGGGCACCAACGGCGGCAGCTTCTACGGCGCGGGCGGGGCCCACCCGTTCGAGAACCCCACCGGGTTCACCAACATGTTCGACCTGCTGCTGGTGATCGTGCTGCCGTTCGCCATCGCGCTGATGTTCGGCCGGCTCATCGGCCGGCCACGGCAGGGGCTGGCGCTGGCCGCCGTGATGGTGCTCATCTTCCTCGGCCACACCCTGGTCTCCGTGCAGGCCGAGGTGCACGGCAACCACCTGCTGCCGGCCACCGTGTCGCAGGTGGCGACCCGCCAGAACCTGGGCGGGAACCTGGAGGGGAAGGAGACCCGGTTCGGCGCGGCCGGTTCTGCCCTGATGACGGTCGGGACCATGGGCACGACCGCCGGGGCCACTAATTCAGCCCTGGACAGCTACACGCCGGTCGGGGGAGCCGGCGCGTTCGTCGGCATCCTGCTCGGCGAGATCAGCCCAGGCGGTGACGGCGGCGGCCTGTACGGCATCCTGGTGCTCGCCTTGCTGGCCGTGTTCATCGCCGGGCTGATGGTCGGACGCACCCCGGAGTTCCTGGGCAAGAAGATCCGCGCCACGCAGATGAAGCTGGTCCTTGCCTACGTGCTGACCATCCCCACGGTGGTGCTGGCCCTCGGCAGCGCGTCGCTGGTGCTCGGGGCCGGCACCCGGTCCATCCTCAATCCCGGCTTCCATGGCCTCACCGAGATCATGTACGCCTACGCGTCAGTGGCCCAGAACAACGGATCAGCCTTCGCCGGCCTGGCCGCCAACACCCCCTGGTACAACGTCACCCTGGGCCTGGTGATGCTGGTCGGGCGGTTCATCCCGATCCTGCTGGCCCTGGCCATCGCCGGCTCGCTAGCCGGGGCGCGGGTGCACGCACGCACCCGGGCCACGCTGGATACCGCGGGGCCGACCTTCGCCGCGTTCCTGATCGGGGTGATCGTGATCGCCGGCGGCCTCATCTACTTCCCCATGCTCATCCTCGGCCCGATCGGCGAGCGGATCGTCGGCTGAGACGGATTTCCGGCTGTAGCCGCAAGCCCAGCGGCAAGCCGCATCGCCATCCTGACCTGCGCCAGAGACGGCGACGCTGCGGCGTCAGGAACTGGCTGGCCTACTCGCGGTGTGGCGCGCCGCCCGCGGCCGATGATGGCCAGCCGCCTGGTCCGGGACTGGCCGCCGCCGCGGCGACCCCATGACGAGCTGGCAGGCGATCAGATCCGGGCGGCCGACAAGGTCCGGCAGGACGAGCGCAATAGTCCTGCACCCGCATCGTGTGCGTCGTGGAGCCGTCGGGGTGAGTCCGCCGGCCCGCAGCGTGGACGGCCGGAAGTTACCGGGTCGAGGTCGGACAAGGTCCGGTGGGGCGCAATGATCCGGCCGTCGGGTAGCAGGTCGCCGGTGTCCTCGAACACAATGACGCCATTGCACAGCAGGCTCCAGCCCTGCTCCGGGTGGGCAGCCACGACGTGTGCGGCCTCGCGGTCCACCGCGTCCGGCGACGGGCAGGGCGGCTGATGCGGACAGGTCATCATCCCTCCCCGGATGTGCAGCCCAGGTGAATCCCCCGCCAGCTTGACTCTCACCGCAGCGCCCGGGAAAGCACGCCCACACGATGCATACGCCACCCACGCGGGATCCTAACGATGCGGCTGCGCGACGGCCATCATGCCGCCCCCGCCCGGGCGCGCTTCGCACGAGCACGGCCACCCGGCGCGTCATATCAGGGTGTGCCTCGTCTGCGCTGTCGCTACCTCGCCGCCCGTGAGTGCCCCGTTAGGAATGGGCCCGGGGGCGTTAGATCTGCGTGTGCGGATGCCCGCGCGGCCAGATCCGGGTTTAGCGTCACCAGATGTGAGCCCGATGGGACTGCTGGCCGCTCCGGTGGGAACCGGATGCGGGATGGTGTGCCTCCTGACCCCCGGCCTGTGATGGCCAGCCCCCTGATCCGGCGGGACATCATCTCGCTGGCCAGGCTGGTCGGCTGCCCGGTCTTGACCCAGGCAGGCAAGAAGGCTGGCCGGGTGGCCGATGTGGCCGCCCGGGTGCCCGGCGGTGATGCCTACCCGGCGGTCACCGGGATCGTCGTCCGGGCCGGCCACCGCCGCGCCTTCCTCGACGCCACGGCGATAGACCGCGCCGGGCCCCGTGCCGTGAGGCTGCGGGCGGCGCGGATCGAATGGGACGGATCCGGGTGCCGTGCCGGTGAGGTGTTGCTGGCCAGGGACATCCTGGATCGCCAGCTCGTGCACACCGGCGAGGCCAAGGTGATCCGGGCGGCGGATCTGTACTTCGCTGCGGCCGGTGAAGAGTTGCGCCTGGTGGGAGTGGCAGCTGACCTGCGGACGCTGCTGCTCAGACTTGGCCCAAGACGGTGCCGGGGACGGCCGATCGGGGACGAGATCATCGACTGGGCCGTGATCGAGAGATTCAGTCCCGGCCCGGGGCCTGATGCGGGGCGGCCACGCACCCCGCACGCGGGCTTGCGCAAGCTGCGCCTAGCGGAGCTCGCCCACGTGCTGGAAGCACTCGGCGGGCACGAACGCCAGGAACTGCTGGCCAGTCTCGGCTACGAGATCGCCGCCGACGCGCTCGAGCAGATGCAGGACGACGACGTGACCGCGCTGCTGCGCGCAGCCGATCCAGCACGGGCGGCCCAGCTGCTGGCGGCGATGGAACCCGGCGAGGCGCTGCGCGCGCTGCGCCGCCTCCCCCCGTGCGATCGGCCTGGCCTGCTGGACCGGATGCCCAGGCAGGCGCAGGTTGAGCTGGGCTCCCTGCTGGCCTATCCAGGTAACCAAGCCGGGGGTGTCATGAGCACCCTGCTGGCGTGCGTGCATCCCAGCGAGACGGTGGAGCAGGCCCGGCGCGGGCTCGGCAGGCAGGGCGGGTATCGGACCGGGACCGGCTCGGTGGCCGTGCTCGATGAGTCCGGCCAGGTGGCCGGTGACGTTCCCGTCTTCGACCTCCTGCTCAGCGACGGCACCCGGCGCGTAGCCGACCTGATCGACCCCGGTAATCCGCCGGTGACCCTCCACCCAGACGCCCCGCTGGGCACGGTCACCGCCACGCTCATGGATTCGCGGCGGTCCTCCCTGCTGGTCGTGGACGGCGCAGGCCATCCCCTCGGCAGGATCCGGCCCGAAGATGTGCTCGATGCCCTGGTACCCGGCAACTGGCGCCCGCGTTGCCCGCACCTGCCACGGTGAGCGCGGCGAGCAGGGTGATGAGCACAGCGGGTCCTGCACTCCGGCGGCACGGACAGGCAGGGCACCCACGGAGACAGCGCCAGCGGGTGACGGTGGGGCCGGGCACAGCCGGGGCAGGCTGCACGTGTACTGGGCGCGGCTCCCGGCGCCGGCAAGACCTAACCTAAGCGCTGCTGGCCGAGGGGCACCGTCTCGCCGCGGCAGGGTCCGATGTCGTCGTCGGGTTGGCGGAGGCCCACGGCCGCGCCGATACCGAAACGATGCTGCGTGCACTGGAGCGGCTGCCGCCGCGTCAGGTCAGCCACCACGGCGCGGCGTTCCATGAGCTTGACGTGGATGCCCTGCTGGCCCGGCATCCGGCGGTGGCACTGGTGGATGGGCTTGCCCACCCCTGTGTGCCGGGGGCCGACCCCGGATCCTGGGCTGCGCCGCACCCCGGCCTGGCATGGAGCCGCTCATCAGGCGCTCGGCCGCACTGGCGGCGCAACTGGCCGGGGACTTCCTGGTGGCCGTCGTCACGCCCATACCGGCATCCGCTGACCTGGACCAGGTGCTGGTGGGTACGACGCGCTGGCATCGCAGCTCCGTGGCCAGTTCACCGCGCTGCAGGGCAGCCCGGCCAGTGCCCTCGCGAAGTTCGCACACCAACACCAGGTCACCGAGATGGTGCTGGAGCGCCACCCCGGCGCTAGCCGCCACCGCATCCTGAACGAACTCACCCACAGGGCCGGCGACGCCGAGGTGCACGTCCCGCCCGCACAGGCCCGTTAGCCGCGCGCAGCGGCGGGCCATGCACTCGGACCGGGGCGGAGCCGGCCAGGGCGGGTATAGTCGGGCGCGGTGAGCCGGGAAGCCTGGTCGGCAGCGTTCGAGCGCAAGGGCTCATCATGCATCGTCGTTACCCGTCGTCGGCACTGGGCGCACACTGGCGCGCAGAGGTACTCCGCACTAACCTGTGGCTGGTCCCGGGGATCGAGGTCGTCGCGGCCATCGGGCTGTTCGCCATTACACTGAGCCTGGACCGTGCCGCCTACCGCGGCGAGTTCGGCCTCCCCTCCTGGGTCATCAGCGGGACGGCAGACGCCGCCCGGCAGATTCTCACCGCGATCGCCGCCGCCGTCATCACGGTGATCGGCGTCGTATTCTCGATCATCCTGGTGACGCTCACCCTCGCTTCCACCCAGTTCGGGCCGCGGATGCTGCGGAATTTCATCCGCGACCGGGGCACGCAGCTGACCCTCGGCACCTTCGTGGCGACGTTCGTGTACGCCGTGCTGGTCCTCGTCTCGATCGGCCCGGGATCCCACGGAGACTTCGTGCCGCACATCGGCGTCACGGTCACGCTCGCGCTGATGGCCGCCGACATGGGCGTGCTGATCTACTTCATCCATCACACGTCCACGTCGATCCAGCTCCCGCAGGTGATCGCGAGCATCGCCCGGGACCTGTCCGAGGCAATTGACGTGCAGGGCGGCCCGGACAGCCGGCTGGGCCTGGCCGGTGACCGGGAGAGCGGCCCGTCATCGACGGAATTGCTCATCCGGATGCAGGGAGGCAGCGGCGTGGTCCGAGCACCCGCGAGCGGCTATCTGCAGTTCATCCGGCACCTGAGCCTAGTACGGTTCGCCGCTGAGTCGGACACGGTCATCGCCTTGAACTACCGGCCGGGTCATTTCCTCGTCCAGGGGCACCCGTTCGCCTCGGTGTGGCCGCCCGAGGCGGCTGGCCGGGTGAGCGAGGCGCTGGGGAGTGCGCATATCACGGGGCCCTACCGGACCCTCACGCAGGACATCTCCTTCGGCGTCGACCAGCTCGTCGAGATCGCGATCCGGGCGTTGTCACCGGCGGTCAATGACACCTTTACCGCTTTGACCTGCATCGACTGGCTGGGTGACAGCCTCTGCAAGATCACTGGCAGTTGGCATCCGGCCCGGGTGCACCGGGATAGCCAGGGGTTCATCCGGGTCATCACGGCTGAGCCGAGCCACGAGCGCCTGGTGCAGCGCGCGTTCGAGAAAATCCGCCAGGCCAGCCTGGGCATGCCCGCGGTGATGATCCGCCAGCTCGAAGCGCTCGCGAAGATCATGGCCGAGACGTCCAGCGCCGGGCAGCGCCGCGTACTGCTGGACCAGG
>Ga0208717_1000742_pt1 | contig 10849 bp, 4 predicted proteins | sample NGESurF53shallow_FD_184489 | JGI IMG/M metagenome (GOLD analysis project Ga0208717, IMG submission 184489) | Arctic peat soil microbial communities from Barrow, Alaska - NGEE Surface sample F53-3 shallow (SPAdes) | ecosystem: Environmental > Terrestrial > Soil > Wetlands > Peat ... | reverse complement strand
ACACCATTAAATTATTTGCATCTTTTACTTTGGCTGTATCATCTTTATCATCAATTACTACATGATATTGTACATTGGTACCGGGGAAATAAAAGGTTTTATTGCCATCAAGTACGATGGTGACATGTGGCGCTTCGTTGCCAGCATATACATCAACCGAACTACTTTTTGAAGAAGCGTTTTTATCATCCTTTACCTCTACGGAAATCGAATAATCGCCAACGTTAGTAAGCGTGTATTGCAGCCTGGGGTCTTTTGTAGTAACCTTTGTTCCGTTCCCCAAATCCCACACATAAGAAAGTGGATCATTTTCAGGATCTTTCGCTTCAACCGTTGCTGTTATTTGTAGTGGCAAATCACCTGAGGTTTTATCAACATGGATAGAACTGATCTCCGGTGGCCTGTTTCCTGCGAGATAATCAATCCGGGACAGACCTGCATCAGGATTTTTGGTAAACCATCCGGTACCGTATTCTAATACATAAATACGTCCATCGGGGCCAACTTCCATATCGGAAGGATTGGCAAATTTTGTATGCAACATAAAAGGTTCCATATTATCAAAATCACCATTAGGTAACATAGTAACTACTTTTATCCAGCCACGTATCCATTCATAAATAAACAATTTACCATTGTAATAATCCGGGTAGCGTGTTTCCTCAGGATATAAATCGGGATAATAAACCGGTCCTGCCATAGCACATCTGCCGCCACTTCCCAATTGCGGAAAATCTTTTGAAGCGGCATAAGGGTACCAAATGAAAGCAGGTTGTGCCGGCGGCAATTGCTCTAACCCGGTATTATTGCGTGAATCATTTATTGGTTTTGCAGGATCGAATGCGGCTCCGGATTTACCTGTGGCATAGTCATATTCCCGGTAAGGAATATTGTTTGCTATGAAAAAGGGCCAGCCAAAAAAGCCTGCTGTCCTTGCCTGGTTAAATTCATCATAACCACGTGGGCCACGGGTTTCCATACTGTCGTTATTTGCATCGGGGCCTACTTCACCCCAATACAAAAATCCATTCTTTTGATCTACCGAAATACGATAAGGATTCCTGTCGCCCATTACATAAATTTCCGGCTTTGTTTTATCTGTGCCTTTAGGAAATAAATTGCCATCAGGAATTGTGTATGTTCCATCTTCGTTTACTCTTATCCGTAAGATCTTACCACGCAGGTCGTTGGTGTTGCCTGCACTACGCCGGTCATCATATTGCAGATGCCCGGGCCGGTCATCTAACGGGGCATAGCCGTGACTTGCAAAAGGTTGTTTGGGTTCATCAAAAGGTGTTGTATTATCGCCGGTAGATACATACAAAAGGCGGTCTTTCCCAAATGCAACAGAGCCGCCTGTATGGCAGCAGATGTCTCTCTGAGAGTATAATTGTAAAATTATTTTTTCGGATGCGGGATCAATAGAATCATTATTGAAAGTAAACCTTGATAACCGGTTAACAGAAGTATCTGCAGGGCTATAATAAATATATACAAAATGATTTTTAGCAAAATCAGGATCTTTCTGAATGCCCAGCAGTCCTTCCTCTGCGTTAACACCCGGCTTATCAGTTTTCCAGTACACATTTAAAAATCCGGCCTGTTTAACCGCTTTGGTATCGTTCTTATATAACATGATTTCTCCACGGCGTTGTGCAACTAATACGTCAAGGTTGGGAAGAATCGTCATTTCTGTTGGTTCAAAAAAAGTGCCCTGTACCAATTGTGTTTTCACAAACCGGTTTTCTTCGGGAATAAGCGGCGTAGGTACTTTTGAATAGTCCAGTTCGTTATTATCTCCCATGGCATATTTAATCCCGCCCAGAATATGTTTTAAATAATTGGAATCACTATAAGATTCTTCGGTATGACCCAACTCTGTGTACCAGGCTCTTCCCCCGTCATAATCATGATACCATGCCATCGGGTGGTAGTCACCGTTAGTACCGCCTTTGTAACTTTTTTCATCAATAGTTAATAATACATGCAGATCTTTATTAATATTTTTAAAATTGTACCACTCATCTTTTCTTATCCATGGGTCAGGTAAATGTTTGGTAGAAATATCATTTTTATCAACTACGTGTAGGCTTGCCTGTTGTTGCTCAGGATGTCCGTTGAAAGTGGCTCCTACTAATCGCTGGTACCAGCCCCAATGATAGCCTGCATCGGTTGCGGCATGAATGCCTACAAATCCGCCACCAGCTTCAATGTATCGTTGAAAGGCATTTTCCTGGTAGTTGTTTAAAAGAACATCATCATTATCGGTTGTGCTTAAAAATACAACTGCGGCATATTTTTTTAAAGTATCTTCTGTAAACAGTGCGGCATTGGAAGTAGTATCTACATCAAAGTTGTTTTCCTGTCCAAGTTTTATAATAGCGTTTACACCGGCAGGTATAGAAGAATGATGAAATCCTGTTGTTTTGGTAAACACTAATAACCTGGGGTGACCAGTGCGTTTGTTACAACTTGATAGCGATAAGGCGAAAAAAGTAATGATGGCGACACTGAATTGAATGTAATTTTTCATTAGACGATTAATGTGGAGAGGTTAAGTTATTGTATTAATATTTTATTCAAATGTATTTAAATTAAAAGATTTACTTTTTAAACAGCCTCCATTATGTGAAAGCCATAAGGTTGTATTATCAGGTATTCATGATCGTTACCAACCCTGTATTTTTCCTGCGACCAGTGATCATATAATTTTTGAGGAATGCTGTTATTTTCTTTAAATGCATACCAGGTCAGGTATGCAGGCTTGCTGCTGAAATTATATAAACAAAAAATCTGCTGCTCATGTGTAGCCCTCATAAATCCTGCAATGTGAATATTATGCGGTGTAATCCATGTAAGATTACTGGCATCAGCAATGGCCGGCAATTTTTTTCGTATGCTGAGAAGCCGCTTCGTGCCTTTAAATATCCTGTTTTCAATGGTGCCATCTACACCCCTTATTTGGTTCTTATTCCAGTTAATTATCGGCCGGTGCATCCATCGGTTGTCATAGCTTTTTCCGATATCATTTAAATAAGAGTGATCGTTGGTGTAACCAACCTCATCTCCATAAAAAATCATGGGAAGCCCACCAACAAAAAAACTTAACGATTGCATCAATAAAATCTTATTGATGGAAATATTGATTTCATTTTTATTATTTCCTTCTACTGCTTTTTCAAGTCCGCACAAAGATGCCAGCGTACCACTGATTCGGGCATCGCCGGTTTTTGGATTATAAGAAAACAAAGCCCCTCTTGCCGGAGATCCGAAATAATTTCCTGAATAATAATTTTTTAAAAACTGCCGGTGTTCATAAGCATTAAATCCTGATTGCTGAATCATATAATCATCGTAACCTAAGCCAATATCATCATGACAACGTGTGTAAGTAATCCACGAAGTGCCAACAGGTTTTTTTAATAAAATGCTTTGAGCGGCAAGCATGGTTCGTGTATTAGAAGTTGCCAGCGCATCCCATTGCAAGGCCATCTGAGTAGCGTTATAAGCAAAGTCGCATTCTTTGGCAGTAAAGGTTCCTGTTCCAAAATAATTCATAATTTCTTTTGGCGAAACAATCGCTTCGCCAAGCAAAGCCATCCCCGGCGTTGCTACTTCAGTACAAAGTTTTATGACTTTTAAAATGTTATGAGCCTCCGGCAGGTTTTGGCAGGAAGTTCCAATCTGTTTCCAGATAAACGCCGGTGCATCAATGCGCAGGATATCGATTCCTAAATTTGCATAAAAAAATATTGTATCAAGCATCGCAATAAATACTTCGGGATTTGAATAGTTAAGATCCCATTGATAATGATGAAAAACAGTCATTACCCACTTGTTGCATTCCCTGATCCAGGTAAAATTTCCGGGCGAACTTTCAGGAAAAATTTCGGGCATTGATTTTTCAAACTCGCCAGGAATTTTTCGGTCATCATACATGTAAAAAAAATCCTGGTATTTTGCGTCTCCTGCCTTTGCTTGCTCAGCCCATTCATGCTTATGCGATGTATGATTCAAAACGATATCAACCATAAGATACATATCCTTTCCACTCATGGTTTGCTTTAGTTGTTGCAGATCATGTAAAGAACCAAAGCGTTCATCAACTTTTCTAAAATTGGATACTGCATAGCCGCCATCACTCTCGCCTCCAGGGCTTTCAAAAAGCGGCATAAGATGCAATACATTTACACCAAGTTCTTCAAAATACGGAAGCTTTTTTTCGAGGTTGTTAATGGTTCCGCAAAAGCGGTCAACATAAAGACTCATGCCTGCCAGTTCATTACTGAGAAACCAGTTTTCTTTTTGAAGTTTATCAATATCTTTTTGCTTTAATTGAAGGGAACGGTTTTTAAAACCTGTAATAATAGTTTCCAGTAATTTTTCAAAAAAAAGATCTGCGTTTACATGATCCCGGTATAAACCATAATACAATGAACTTATAAAAGATGCATTGGCGATAAATCTTGAAAAAAATAAATTGTCTCCGGTTGATTTTTCAGGAAATTGGTCAGCAATGATTTTTTCTATTTTCGAATGGACTTTAAAATCGTACATGCCTTTCCGTTATTAATCTAAAATAAGGTTATTTAAATGTTTAAATGCTTCCATAGCGCCCATATATTCGCAGGTGCGTGCCCCGGCTTTGTTGCCATTGGCAATAATTTCTTTCCAGTCTTCAGCACTAAATGCCTGGATCATTTGCGCAGAATATTTGCTCAGCTGGTAAAGTACAGCTCCAACAAATGCATCGCCGGCGCCTGTGGTATCTATGGGTTTCACGGGAATACTGGGAATAGTTGTTTTATTATTTTTATGTACAAGCAGAGTGCCTTCTTTACCGAGGGTAATGGCAAAAGTGGCATTTGTTTTTTCTGCTAAAATGTTAGCCGCATCAAACACAGAATCTTTGTCAGTAAGAAGCATCGCTTCTTCATCACTTACTTTAAAAAAATTACATTGTTCCATGAAATTCCATGACTGTTCGATAAAAGATGTTACGTTAGTTTTCCAAAGTAGCTGGCGGTAATTGGGATCAAAACTTATGAAAATATTTTTCTCTTTTGCTTTTTGCAATAAGCTCTTATAAGCGTTTTGCAAAGGCCCCGGAAGAAAGGCTGTAGCCGAACCAAAATGTATAATGGCACATTCATCTAAATCAATTCCTGAAATATCACTTTCACTCAATTGGCCATCTGCGCCGCGATTGAAAACAAAGTCACGCTCTCCGTCCTCCATAAGTGATACAAACGCAAAAGTGGTAAAGTGATTTTTGTCCTGTAGCATCCACACAGTTGAAACTCCAAAATCTTTCATAACGTCAATCAGTTGCTGGCCAAAAGGATCAGCGCCAACCTTTGCTGATAACAATACATCGCCTCCTAAAGCAGCAATTGCCGCTGCAACGTTAGTCGGGGCACCTCCCGGTTTTTTTAAAAAGTTTTCACCCTTTGAAAGTGATGAACCTGTGTCGGTGCAAATCATATCTATAAGCGCTTCGCCAATGCAGAGAATTTTCATTTTTCGATTTATAAATTGAAGGTATAATTAAACCCTGTTTAAAATAAATTTATACTGGTCGTTTTTGTGTCTTACTAATGACCGCCTCCGGCAGGAACGATTTCATCAATGCCAGGCTTTTCCGCTTTAATAAGAAGTGTTGCGGAAGCGGCAATCAACAAAAATACGCCGGCAAAAGTTATGGCATTCCGGGGATCGTCATTTAAAAAATGTTTCAGTATAAAACCAAATGTAGTTGTTTGAATAAACATCGGAATAACGATCATCATGTTGATGATACCCATATAAACGCCATACCTTTCCTTTGGAATTTTACTAACAACCATTAAATAAGGGATACCCATCATGCTTGCCCAGCCGATCCCAAAACCCGTAATGGCGGGAAACAGGAAATACTTATTTCCAATATGCGGAAATGCAAGGAAACCTATACCCGCTAACACCAAACATCCAAAATGAACCAGCTTGGGCGAATATTTTTTTGCAAACCAAACCAGGCCAAAAGCACATAAAAAAGTAACAATATTATACCACCCATTTACCAGGCCTGTCCAGCTTACAGCCTTCTCATATAATGCAGCATTTTGTTTGGGAGTAATATGCCATACTGATAAAGCCACGCTTTTAGACGAATTCTGCCAATAGCAAAAAAGGGCATACCATTGAAATAAATAAATTAACGCTAACTGCCACATTACTTTTGGCATATCCGCCATAGCATCGAGGATTTCAATATTCTGTGCAAACAGTACTTTCAGAAATGGATGTGCCCTTGCGTAATTAAGAAATTTCCTGAATAATTTTCGGTAAAAAATGGTAGGTATAATTAAGAGTGCAAGTACTACATAGGCAACAACAGAAGTTAGAATGGTTAAAAGAAATTGTATAATGGCTGGCGGCATTCCTTTGTTTCTTTCATTTAAAGCGGAGAGTTCTTCAGCGCTTGGTGGTATTTCCGGCGTTTTAAAAATACTCCAGCAAATAGAACCAATGGAACAGGCTGCACCCAAAAAAAATGATGCAAAAACCCAGGTAGGTAATTTGCCGGTTTTTCCAATAAATATCATCGGGAAAATAAACAATGATACGTTAGCGAGTGTTTGCCCGAAACCGGTAAAGAAACTTTGTGCCTGGAAGCCCGTGGGTTGCTGGGAAGCATCTAATTTATCTGCAATAAAAGCCCGGTAAGGTTCCATTGCTGTATTATTGCCTGCATCTAATAACCATAATAAACTGGCTGCCATCCATAGAGCGCTACTGAATGGAAACAGGAACAATGCTACACTACAGGTCATTGCACCAATAAAAAAGTAAGGAGTTCTTCTTCCCCATTTGGGATGCCATGTTTTGTCACTTAAAGCTCCGATGATTGGCTGTATTATTAAACCCGTCAGAGGACCCGCTAAATTGAGCCAGGGAATCTGTTCCGGGCTGGCTCCTAAAAAATCGTAGATCGGGTTTACCGCACTTTGCTGCAATCCGAAGCTATATTGAATGCCAAAGAACCCAACATTCATATTTATAATTTGCGAAAAAGTCAGCCGGGGTTTATGCCATGTCATATATTGTTCTCATGTTAATGTAAAAGCAATCGAAATTAAATATAGTGATTTGTTTTATTGGTACTAATTGAATTTACAATGTTGCATTTTCAAGACAATAAAAAGAAAATTTTTATCGCTTTAAAGTTGTTTCAGGAGTTATCACGATATATATATTAGAATTAGCAGCACAGATAAAACATGAATTTCTACGGAATTAATATTCGTGTTTAATTTACCTATTGAACCAAATTAAAACGATTAATAAAATTCTTACACATTATAATATTATTATAACATTAGCTATAATATAGTTCCATCGTAATTCTACCAACAATTTTCCATCAAAAATCTTTTAGAATAATAATCTATCAATACAATTATATCATTTCTTAATAGTATTTTAATAATACGCAATTTTTTTTTTTTCGAAAAAATTCTTTTACATAGTTTTAGTTTCAAATTAATTCATCTTACTCCAATTACTTGATTATGAGAAAAAAAACACTGTTCATCAGTTTACTTATCTTTTTTAGCGTTACGCAAACGTTTGCACAGCAAAAAACGATTTCCGGAAAAGTTACAGATGCGTCAACAGGGCAACCTGTGGTCGGATCTACTGTTATTGTAAAAGGATCGAAGGAAGCAACGCAAACAAATAACGAGGGAAGTTTTACGCTTTCAGTTCCCGGTTCAGCCAAAACGCTGGTAATTACCTCCATAGGATACCAATCCATGGATATTGCTATTAATGGCCAGAGTCAATTCAATGTATCATTAAAAACTTCAATGTCTAACCTGAATGAGGTGGTTGTAGTTGGTTATGGTACTCAAAAGCGTAAAGATTTAACAGGCTCGGTAAGTAGCATAAGCGCTGCAACTATCGAAAAAACTCCCGTCATTTCTGCATCGCAGGCACTGCAGGGGCGTGCAGCGGGTGTGCAGGTTACCAATAATGATGGCGCTCCGGGTGGCAATATATCTGTATTAATAAGAGGTACGGGTAGCCTTGCCAGTTATGGTAATGAGCCCTTATATGTTGTTGACGGGTATCCGGTAGGTACCAGTATAAACAATATTAATCCAAATGATATCGCCACAATAGACGTTTTGAAAGATGCTTCTGCTACGGCAATATATGGTATTCGTGCTGCCAACGGTGTAGTGATTATCACTACAAAAAGAGGCAGAAAAAGTGGGCTGGAGGTTTCTGTGAATGCCTATTCCGCTTTCCAAAGTGAACCGAAGAAGTACAAGATATTAAATGCGCAGCAATTTGCTACGCTGTCTAACAGTGTGGAGGCTTCGGATTCAACACATACATATCACGGATTAAGTATATGGCACACACCTAGTTCACTTCATAGCGTTGATTGGCAAAATGCGCTCTATCAGAAAGGTCTTACACAAAGTTACAATGTGGGCATAAGAGGTGGTGGTGAAAAAGCTCAGTCTGCTATGTCAGTTGGGTATTATGATCAAAAAGGCATCGTACTGGGATCATACTTTAAAAGACTCACTTTTGATCTTAGCTTAGATTACCAACCTACCAAATGGCTCAAATCGTCAACGAATGCTAAATACACTTACCAGGATGCAAATACTCCTTTAGGAACGGGACAGCTATTCCAATTGGCGGTGAATCCTCCTACTCTGGATAGCGGTAACAACCTTACTAATCAGATAAAAGATAATAAAGGTAATTATGGCTTTTATAATCCGATAAATCCAAATGTATTCAAATTTAGCAACCCTGTCTACAGTATTGAGACCAATCAATATAAAAATATAACCAATTATTTATTGGTTAACAGTTCATTGGAAGCCACTATTTTTGACGGCCTTAAGATAAAAACACTCGCGGGTGCTAATATAAATGTGTTTTCCGGCTCTTATTTCCAACCGGAAGATGACAGGGAAAATCAGCAATATCCGGCAGCGGTTGCAGGTACAGCATTTTATCACCAGAATCAAAATAATACTTTTGAGTGGCTATGGGAAAATACGATTTCGTACGATAAAACATTTGGCTTGCATGCTATCAATTTTGTTGGTGGCATATCTGCGGGAAAAAATACCTACACGGCAAATGGAGGAGGCGGCATACCACCTAATGGAGTGATAAGGGATATTGCACAGGTTACCAATCTCCAGTTTGATCAATTTGGTAATGGTACAAGTATTTCTACCTTAGAATCCCAGTTTGCAAGGCTTACTTATAGCTATGCTGATAAGTACCTGATTACCGGTACAATCAGAAGGGATGGCTCTTCAAAGTTTGACAGCAGCAACAAATATGGCGTATTTCCTTCTGGTGCAGTAGCCTGGAAGATAAAAGAAGAATCATTTATGAAAAACGTGACCTGGTTATCGGAATTGAAGTTGAGGGGAAGTTATGGTGAAGTGGGCAACCAGGGTTCTATTGGCTTATTTCAATACCAGGCACTTTACGCTGGAAATTACGCAGCTAGCGTTAATGGCGGAGGAGCTGATAACCTTGGTTATCCTTTCAATAAAATTTATCAGAATGGGATTGCACAAAGCCAGCCTGCTAATCCGGGTTTGAAATGGGAAACGGACTACCAGACAGATATTGGATTGGATGCCGGTTTCCTGAACGGAGCCCTTACTGTTACTGCTGATTGGTTTAATAGAAAATCTAAAGATTTCCTCCTGACACTGGCAGCACCGGCGCAAACAGGTTATACTTATATAACCCGCAACGTGGGAAGTATGCAAAATAAGGGATTGGAACTTGCTCTTAATTATAATGGCAACAGCGGGAAAGATTTTCATTATAGTGTAGGTGCAACCTTTTCTACAATTAAGAATAAGCTTACCAGTATAACGTCTGGGGCCAATTATGTACAAAATTTTGGTGGACTTTCGGGTGGTAATTTGGCGGGACAAGGCTGGGATGAGTTTTCTCATTCAAATATAGGCGGTCCGGTGGGTGAATTTTTTGGATATAAGTCATTAGGTATTTTTCAATCACAGGCTCAGATAGACGCATTAAATGCAAAAGCTCCCGGTGGCATATATTATAGAGCTGCTACAAGCCCCGGCGATCGTTATTTTGAGGATGTAAACGGCGACGGTGTAGTTAATGCTGACGATAGAGTCGCCATTGGTAATCCCCAACCGAAATTTTTCGGCGGCTTAAATCTGGATGCCAGTTACAAGGCATGGGATTTTAACCTGATATTTTATGGAGTTTACGGAAATAAAATAATGAACTATGTCGAGAGTGATTTAGAAAGCTTCCAAAAACGTGGTTCAGAGGGTGTTGAAAACGTAAGCGTTAATTATTACAATAATCGTTGGACGCCTACCAATCCTTCTAACACCTATTCCAGGGCGCTTGCTGTTGATGATAATACACTTAACAACATTCCTTCCAGTGCCTGGGTTCAGGACGGCAGTTTCCTGAAGTTAAAAAACTTCCTCGTGGGGTATACGTTGCCTGGTAGTTTAACAAACAAACTCCTGATAAAAAAAGTGAGGGTTTACGTGTCGACTCAAAACCTTTTTACTATCACCAAATACAAAGGGCTTGATCCGGAAATCGGAACTCAGGGAGGTAACGCCACTCAAAATGGCTTGGACAACGGTACGTATCCATCATCAAGGTTTTATACATTTGGCCTAAACGTTACATTCTAAAATAAAGAACGAAAAAAATTCATTGATATGAAAAGAAACAATAAAATTAAAATCATTATTATAGTAGCCTTTTTCGTGGTTGGTATCCAGCAGGCATGTAAAAAAAGTTTTCTATACCAGACCAA
>Ga0208717_1000741_pt1 | contig 10857 bp, 8 predicted proteins | sample NGESurF53shallow_FD_184489 | JGI IMG/M metagenome (GOLD analysis project Ga0208717, IMG submission 184489) | Arctic peat soil microbial communities from Barrow, Alaska - NGEE Surface sample F53-3 shallow (SPAdes) | ecosystem: Environmental > Terrestrial > Soil > Wetlands > Peat ... | reverse complement strand
CTCCAACGCCCACGCCAACACCTACTCCTACGCCAACACCGACGCCTACTCCGACCACCACGCCTACTCCAACCCCGACACCATCGGGAACTCCCACTCCAACACCGTCTCCTTCCGGTAATTGTACCAATGGGTTGTTCGTTGCACCATCCACGTACCCCGATGCGTGTTACCAACCATATGCAACAAATTCAGTTTGGAATTATCCATATAGCTTATATGGGTCAGCCGTAACGACGAATTCTAATTCAACGACTTGGACAAATTTCTATACAAGCCAATCAGGGTATTTCCCCATGATTACCGGCTTTGGTGCGAAGACCGCCGCTGCTAGAGAATTTGGGCATCCGATCTTTTTCGGCCAAAGCTCTGATTCACTGTTTACCGTGGCTTGTACTCAGAGTTATGCCTCCGGCTATTGCCCTACTTCAGCTCATTGGCACGTCCCCTCATATGCACGACCCGCCGGTGGCTACGCTAACGATTCACCAGGATCGGGCGACGGCGGCGATCATCATATGGCTGTTGTCGATCAGACGAACAACGATGAACTCGATTGCTGGCGCGTACAGTCAATCTCCGGTGGCGTAATCACTGCAGATTCATGCAGTCATGACCTCGTTACCAATAAAGGTATTAACGGATTTGAAACCCGGTCTGGATATAAGCTCTGGGCTGGTGAAATTCGTCAGCAAGAGATCGTCCAAGGTACTATCAATCACGCATTGTTTTTAGTTGTGCCATGTACCAATAACGGTGTAGGAAGTACTTCCTCCAGCGCAACTGCTGCAGTATTTCCTTCGAATGATACTGGCACCGATACGATGTGCTCAAGTAATCAAGGCGCTCCGTATGGCTCATTCATGAGATTGAATATGAGTGACGCGGCAATCAACGCATTGGCTATCCCAGCATATAAGAAGGCCATCTATCGTGCGTTATCCGATTATGGCGCTTATGTTGGCGACACCAATGGTGGATTCGCATTCGGACTCCAAGTCGAATCCGATGATATGTATATTGATGCCGGTTACACAAATTCTAGCTGCCCGACAACGACCCCCTCTACTGGAATTCCATGTACTCCCGCAACTGCATATTTCCACACACTGGGCGACCCCGGATGGACCGGAAGCTCCTACCAAATTACGCTCAATGATATCTCTTGGAATACCTCGACGATTCAATGGCTAACGGTACCTCCGACATCAGTTCCGTCACCAGCACCAACTGCAACGCCAACCGCATCACCCTCATCGACACCTAGCCCAACTCCGTCACCATCAGCAAGCCCAACTCCGGTCACGCCGAATTTGCAGACCTATGTCAAGAATCTTGACCTAGATACCGTCAGCAATATGAATTGCCCCGGATCAACGCCTGCCCCGGATGATAGCGGCCATTGGAGCTGTGCAAAGGGCCTCATCGGATTCGCCGATACAGGTATTAAATCAGACAACAATGCTGACCATATCAATCACATGGTTTCCGTCATTCCTTATGTTGGCGGTTACATGGATATCAGCAACGGCTGCGGTGAAAACAACAGCTCAACTGGCGTCTGCGCTCCTGATCTTAACGTCGAGCATACCTTTGGCTCGACGGTCTCTGCGAACTTCTTTGCAAAGACATCTGGCGGAGCACGTATCCTTGATACAACCGGAAGCTGGACCTACAATCAATCAACTGCTGGTAGCAGCGGTACCGGCGCAACTTGCAGTGTTTCACCATACACCTTCACCGCAACTATCGCTCAGGATGACTGTACGTTAAATCCAGTTGTGCCTCTTCCAACTGCAAGTCCTGTATCGAACCAGCTTGATCCGAACATCAATAACGAACGGTACATTGCTAATTACGAAGGAAATCCAACTGCAGTACAAACGGTTCAAAACCAAACTATTGCTGCACAAGATTCAAGCTACTTAGCTGCATCGAACCATCTCACGACATCTCCGTTAAACTACTCCTTCAGTGATGATAGCTGGGATAAGGGCGATCTCGCCGGATACCCTGATTACTATGCTTGGGATAACGGTGAGTTCAACGCTGGACATTCATTCTCACTTGCTGAAATGACTGGCAGTAACTACCCATACCCGACATATAATCACGCGAGTTATATCAGCGGACTGTCGAGCGTGATTGCAGGTTCCACGAAGCCAATTCTCTTCAACTTATCTGGATATATTCCAGACTCAGGTAGCGGAGGAAAAGATGGCGTGGCACAACCAGCAGCCCCATCAGCAATTACTGCATGCGGAACAAACTGCTTAGGTTTCATGCAAGAAAATACATGGAATAACCCATACCAGACCAATAACCAGCCAACCCAAGGTGGAAGCTGGGCATCGAATATGAATGCGCTTATCTGGGCTCAAAATAACAGCAAAGATTTCGTATCATTTGATGAGTCCGGTACGATCCCATCCGGCACGTTTACACAAGCCGTAGCAACCGGAAGTCAGACGGTCACCGTGTCGAGCCTTGATGGCATCGACATCGGTTATCAGCTAACAACAGCATCCCCGGTAGAAACCGTGACAGTAACGGCAGTCTACAGCAACTCATTTACAGCAACCTTCGCGCACACGCATACAAATGGAAGCTCCTTCACGCTTGATCCAAACGGAGTGGGCGCTGGCGGACTGTTCTCTCGGAAGTATGAATATGCTTCAGAGATGCTAGCTATGGATCACCCTCCGCAGATCTTCAATTCATTCCAGTACCAACTTGATGATGCGAACGATGCTCCCGGATCGTATATCCCATTAGCAGTTGAGAATGGACTCATTGCAACGTCACCCGTTGTATCTCAACCACCCATCTGGAGCACAATGGCTCCAACCACAAGCGGCGTGTTTTCGCTTATGGATACAAGCCAAGCCAGCGGAAGTACCTATGCGTGTCCGTCTATGGGTAGTCCCACAACTGGGGTGAACTGCGCATTCGTGCGAGAGTTTACACACTGCTACTTCAATGGAACGCAACTAGGATCTGGTTCTTTCCACGGCTGTGCAGCGATTGTCTTCCCATATGCCGGTATATTCAAAATGCCGACACTAACGCAGACATATACGCACACAGCGGATATAAGCGGATTTGATCTAGTGCCGGGGTACTCCACAAGTGGAACCCTAACCACTACATATTACGCAGCCCCTCCGGCTGGCAGTAATATCGCAGCCCCGCGTGGTTTTATCCTAACTCCATAATAGCGAGAGGAGCCGTATCAAAGCGGCTCCTCTTTTCTTATTAGTATCTGCGCTAAGTAGCGTAGATACTGAACATACTAGATATAAACCGAATCCCGTAGGTGTATCATGGAAAATGCTCTCACTCCGGGAGATCGTGAATCGTTCGAAGGCCACGTTGTACCGAACGCTGGATTCGACCTATCAAATTATGAAGCGAATGAAGATTACTTCTTCGCCGCATATCGGCTACTTTCGTGGTTCCCAGTTGTTAATGTCTGGGGGAAAACATATTTCCCCGAAGACATTGGTGCTGATGTTCTCGGGACACTAACCGGTAGCGAAGTTAATCTTTTTCACGACGCCTCCAAAATAGTTGGTATAGTTGCCGACGCAGCGATGACACAGGATGGTCTCGATGTGCTGATTCGCTTAAAGCGAAGCGCCATCGAATCGCAGAATCTTGAAATTGAAGATATCGTTGGGTATCTCAATAAATGTTCGCTCGAACTCAGAAAATCTCCAGACCTTTGCGACTATCTCGTATTAAACGATGATCTCACCATTGATCGCACAGTTCCGGTGCTAGCTGGACTTCGCTCCGGTATGAGACCAACTTCACCAAATGATGACGTTCCTTTCATGTATCGCGGATCGCAGCGTGTCGTGGAACGCGTAAAACCGACCCGATTTACAGGTGTCGGACTATTAAATAACCCTGCTGACAAAACAGCACTCGGCTACGGTATCGTCGCATCTGACGATATGCCGGAAAACCCAGTCGCCCCGGTTCAAGAACCAGCGGGTGAATCTGACAATAAGGATACACTAATGGAACTTGAGCAATTGCAGGCGGCGCTAAAAGAAGCGAACGATAAGCTCGCAGTGTACGAAACCGAAAAGGCCTCGGCACAGAGCGAAGTTGAAACGCTGAAAGCGCAGAACGCCGAACTCTCTTCGAAGAATGAATCGCTGAATACGGAACTTGCTTCGGCAACCGAAAAAGCTGGTTCACTGCAGTCTGAAAAAGATGCACGTCTCAAGCAAGAAAAGACCGCTGAGATTCTCGCTCAGTTTGTTTCTATTCTTGCTCCTGAAACGGACGAAGATAAATCCCGCTATCAAGAACGCGCTGCTGCAGCGTGTGATGACAATGGTGTTATCAGAGAGTTCACGCTTGATTTGCGTGAAGCAAAATTGAACAAAGCTGAAGCTGCTGTGCAAGCTGCTCCTGCACCGGTTGCAGAACCGGTTGTTGAAGCTGCTCCCGCTGCGGCTGAACCTCAACTAACCCCCGACACTCAAATCGTTTCGAGTGAGACCGAGCAAGCCTCCGCTGGTACCTCAGTGGTACCGATTGTGCCTACCTTTGATGGTGGCGTTAGCAATTCGGGCGAGTCTTCGGACGACTTGTTGCTCCTAGCCTAATATAAATTTCAAAAGGATATAACAATGGCATTTGCTCCGAAGCATGTCCCCTATTTCGACAGAAAGATCCTGTCGATCTACACGTCTGCTATCCAGCTCAATCAAGGCGCATTCGTTGACATCGACGTTACCGACACTACGCTGATCTCTGGCTCGCTCGGCCAATCCGCCTTGAGTGGTGGTGGTGTCGTTCTCGCAACGTGCGCTACGCAATCTGCGTCCGTCTTCGGTCGCGAGCTTGGTATCTCGGTTATGCAAGTAACTGCGAACGGCCCGTCGATCATCGAGCGCATCCTCGAACTTTCAAACTCCTACATGACGCTGCCCGAAGGCGTCGGCATTCCGATCTACATTCCGTCTGCTGGTGATATCATCGCCACCGATCAGTTCGTTGGAGCATCGACGAGCGATTCGAGCACGACCGGCTACCTCAATCCGGCTTCGCAGGGTAACCTCGGCGCACCGGTCGGTATCTACCAAGGTAAGCTCCGGCTCGCCCAAAGCGGCGATGCGGTGCGCGCACGTTACATGGGTCAAACGACCATCAGCGGCGTTGCTGCTGGCATGTTCCAGTTCTGCTAATTCAATTCGACGCGATTATATCAGAGGAAATAAATAAATGATTCTCACTCTACCGGCTAATCAAGCCCGCGTCGAGAAAGCAAACGCTGAATACGCAAAGATCGTTGGCCGCTCCTTCGCGGAACGTGCAACGCTGCGTAATCAAGAGTTTGCTTCGGGTGACGCAGATTTCACGCGCATTAAAACTGCCGAAGGTCGTTTCATCGACCTAGCTATCCATAAAGACACCTTCGCGGATGACTTCGCGTTGATGACTGATCTGGATGTCACGGATATTCCGATCTGGAAGAGCCGTTACGAGCCCGTGGTTGGTATCACGACTGGTTCCGTCTATGGCGGACCCACCAGCACGTTGTATGCGACCAAGGATAACTACGCTACCCTTCAACCGTTCGTCATTGACGTTGAAGATGTGCGCGTACCGAAGCTCGCACTGACGATGGACCCGGATAAACTGGGTCAGCGTTCAGCGGCTCTCGAACGCCAGGCTGAAGCCTTGAAACTCAAGCTGGAAACCTTCGTGATTAACATCGCGATGGGACAACCGCTTGGTCAAGACCTCGCGACGACTGTCTCGACGTACTTCAGCAACGGTAACAGCTACACCGGCAAGACCGTGTATGTCGCTGATCCCGGCGTTCAATCCGGCACCTACGAAACCACGAACTTGATCGACGTGCATACGGAAGGTGGCTTGACCCCGACCGTTGCCGAGGCAATTGCTTCGCAAGATCAACTGACGGGCCGTATGTCGCGTACGATCCATTTTGCCAAAGCTGGTCTACCGGCTCGCAAGCTTTACCGCTATGCGACTGTCGTTGCAGATCAAGGCTCCGGCGAAACGAACCCCGGCCTCCGCGCCATCCCGACTTCCGCATGGGAAGATGTGTGGAATTCGAACTTCAGCAAGGGCGTCATCCTTAATTGGTTTGGCTCTACGATGAAGTTCAAGTCGAACAATGCACTGCCGCAAGGTTATGGCGTTGTGACGACCGATCAACCTGCCGCCGAAGTGTTCAACATCTTGTCGATGGCGACTTCCGGTGAATTCCAGGCTGATCCCCGCGACCAGTTCTTCTCGACTCACTGGGTCAAGCGCCAGATGGCGATCTGCACCCCCGATCCGTGGCTGCGCAACTTCTACGTTGTGTCCTACGGTAACACCTCACTCTAATTGTGATGAACGGGAGAGCCTAAAAACTCTCCCGTTCTTTGAATAGGTAAGAAAAGAATATGCCACGTTCAACTGTCTCGGTCAACCAAGCTGCTGCTCTGTCTGCACCTCAGCGTATTATTGATGATAAAAAGCCTTCTGAAGAACAACCCAAAAAGGGGATACGTGTTCGGAGAGAAGTGCCCTTACTAAAATTTCGGTTTGTAAAAAACCGTTTCATCACGCTGAAAGAACTTGCCACGCCGATCATCCCTTCCCGACCCGTAGAGGTTGTCACGAATAAGGGAACATCGACCGTACATGAGTTTGATCTCTCTGTAATTCATAGCATTGAATTACGTGATGAGGAGCCTCGTATACGTCCGCGTACTGATACAATGACCGACAGCTTCTTCGAGAAGATTCAAGATCAGGCTGAAAAGACTGCTGTTGAGAATCGCATGTGGAACGACATGATCCGATACGATGTAGCGAGCTATGTCGAAAATGGAACGCTTGAAATTGTAGACGATCCTTTTGATGGTCGAGAAGTTACTGAGTCAGAATACGACAGTGCAGTAATGATCCACCGCCCTAATAACAAATAAAGAAGTAAGAGGGCCTCGCCGTGGCGACTTTGTTTTCGATTCCGGCTTATATTCCTGACCCTTCGTCAGTAGAATCGGTAGTTGGATATCAAGTACAAAGTTCTGCTGCAACGGTTGGACAGGCCGTGTTCACGGGAGTCTGGAGTGATATTTCAGGCTCCCCTTTCACTTCAAATCTGAATATCATTGATCCATCGGGGAGTGCCCTAAGCAACGCCACGATGTATCGCTGCAGGCCGATCCGGCAGGTTACCGTTAGCGGATCGCCTGTAACGCTCGATACTCCGTGGTCAAGAACCTTCACCGCTCTCACACCGTTATTCGACTATACCTTCACGCGATTGATGCTTCCGTACTTCCGCAGTGTTATTCTTAAAGACGAAGGTATTGCGCAGAGCAACGGAACGAATGTGAACGAGAATACCGGCGCCGGTAATGGATTACTCGTACCGGATGGTACAACCACAAAGTTTCAGCTTCAGTTTGTCTACAACGACGACCCGATTAAGCTGCTCGATAGATTTATCAATGTCGTGAGAATTCCTAATAACAGTTCTCAAGTACAGATGAATCTCGATGAAGATTATACCGTCGATGTGCGAACCGGAACGATCACCTTTAAGACCGCTCCACTCGCTACCGACTACCTACGAATCGACTTCAGAAAAGTCGATTTTGTAAATGATGATCTCCTCCTCGCTCTCGGCGGTGGAGTCGATAGTCTATCGCACTTCGGACTTGGTTCGATGTTTACATATAACCTCAACAACCTAACAATGATTGGTCAACCTTTCGATAAGGATCTGATGGATATCATTTGCATGGTTGCAATGTTGAATATGCGTGAAGGTCTCACTGAACAGGCCTTGCGGTCAACGTATGCGTGGCGAGATGGCGGAGTCAATGTAGATCCGTATCCAAGCCGTGCGATGGAATTCCTGGTTGAAAAACTCCAGGTATCAAAAGAAATGGTTCAAGATCGTGTCAACGGTTACCTCAAAACAACCGTCAATTTCATCACTCGTGGTGATTTCGATCTGACGTTCGATCTGTCTCAGATGACTCCATTCGCTGTCGGGATGTTCGATAGATTCGCCCCGAACTATGGCATATCTGGCGTCGGCCTCGGCGGTCTGTATTTTCCGTTCTGGCTGTAGGAGAAGAGCATGGCTCAAAATGAACGTGCTCGTCTTCGTCAGCAAGCGCAAGTCATCCGCCAGGAAGGCCAACCAGTCTTCCTGCGCATAGCTGATGAGACATCCAAATCGGTTGCAAACCTGCTCGATGGAATAACTCCGCAGCGCCCACCAAGCCCATCCCTCGATAAAAGAATTCCCTGTTATGCTGTGGTTCGATTCCATAAGCAAGCTGAACTTAAATTTGATGAAGCTGGTAGAATGACATTCCGCCAAGCAACCGTCGAACTCATTTCTATGTATGAGAGAAATCAATCGCGGACGATATCTAAAGCATATGCCGTCGAACTTCAAGACGGATCAATCATGCAAATTATGTCTCGCGAACTTTCAGAAGGTCAAGATACATATACACTTGAGACATCAGGCTATGTCGGAATAGCGCAGTAACATGCCGCTCACACAATTACAAGCAGAGTCCAATAATATAAAGAATTCTGTCTTATGGTTCCTGAACCGAAATGTGAAGATTCCATACGATATAAGAGCCACAGCTACAAGCAGTGCTGCTGAAGTATATACATCACCACTCAACGTAGCCATCGGAAAACCTGATGATCCGAATATCGAGAACAACCCTCCGGTTGTTGCGATAGACGATGTGACATCGACCGAGAAGAATCGTTTCTATGAACTCGGTACGAGCAACTTGTATCGACACTACAACTATGTACTGTGCTGCTACCCGTCGCTCACATCAACCGGCTTACCGAGTGTATCGGCAAAAGAACTTCTGGAAAGCCTCATGCGGAATGCAATGAGTGCTGAATATGTATTGATACCAGACTACACGAATGGTTCATTTAGTCCGACGAATATCATATACTGCAGTGACGTTCTTGAAGTGACGAACTTCTCTGGACCTGATCCACGCGGTAATAACTCAACCCTTGCGCAACAGAAGCATCGCTTCGATATGCACCTCAGCCTTCGAGTCGTTGTAGCCGAGGGAGTTATCACATAATGCCACTGGATAGCAGCAAGTTCGAGAGACGATTCAAAGAACTCATGCAGATGTTTGATGAAGATGTTCCTAAGTTTGCTGATGAGGCTGCTGAATCCGTCCAACTAGAAATCGCCGCAAGATCTCCTTCGCATGAAGAAGAGTACGATTCAATTATGGTTGGTGAAGGTGGAACTCCAACAGTTCCACTGAGTGGCGATAGATCAGCCGATACAGATGGTAGGACCAGGTTTCAAAAAGAACCTGGGACGTGGTTACAAGACGTAGCATCCGTATCAGGTAATAGACTTGTTCAAGTGGATGGAACGCGCACAAGAGTATTGCTTGGCAATATGATGCTGCTTAATAGGTCAGCTCGATTCAGTTTTACCAACCTATTCGGTAAAGAACGAATGCCCATCACGCATGAGTCAGGTTCCTATTTCGATTTCTTCGAAAATGGTGCTAGCTACGTCGTCGTTCCGACACATCAATCTACGAAGCAATATCCATTGCGTCCAGACGAAACACAAAAATTCTTTGAGTTTCCAAAATCAATTAGTGCTCACCGTGCATACTTCCCGGAAGTTCTTAATCCGATCTTCCAGGAGAGCGTGAAAGCCGCCCTATCGGCTCTCAACTTTAACGCAAACAAATAATCGCGCTCTGTAAGCAGTAGTGCGAACTTAACGTCCTTATTAAAGTATTAGGAGCCACAATGGCAGCTAGAACTACTGCACTTAGCCCGACTGCGTTTGTCACGAATATACCGGGTCGGTATGCTCCCGTACGCGTCGTCGATAAGCGGAGCCCCTCAACCATTACGACTTCGACGACCTCAACGAATCAGAATGCTCTTCTGTATCGTACGGAAACTGTCGATTCTTCGCTCGATACGCCGACCACGGCAATCGTCGAACTTGGTACCAACTACAACGTCGGTGAATATGATGATATCGCCGAATCGAAGATGACGATCACCAGCTATAACGTCGGTGTCAATAACCTCTCGCTTATTACCGGCAAGGTTGTAAACACTACGGCGTCATCGACGACCACGTTTGGCTTCCCTGATTTCTCTTCGGCAATCGTTGATATTGTTCGCCAGTTCGCTGATCCGAACGGACACATCTTTGCATCGCTCTACATGGGCGACATGGTAATTGACAGCTATAAAGCGTCTCTGAAATCCCGCTCAAGCGCAATGGAAGAGTATTCGCTCAAGGGCTTCAATGCGATGTTCTTCCGTGGTCAGATCGAAACCAAAGCATACGTCGTTCTGACTGCTGACGTGACCAATGGTTACGTGACCTTGAGCAGCGTGTTCGGCACCAACACTGGTCCCATTGCACTTCCGGTTCCCTCCGGTGGTCAACCCGCATCATACTGGATTCAACGTGGTTCGCTCAACTTCTTAAAAGTTGAACGGTATCGTTCGAGCCTTGGCTTTGTTCGCATTGCCGAGACAAGTGGTTCAGTAGCAACGGGATTCTGCAAATATACGACCGGCAGTACTCAGCTCGCATTCGCAACCGGCGATATCGTTGCCGGTGATGTATTATTCATCACCTATTGCACCTATGTCTCTGATGTAACGGGCTATTCTGCGATTCAATCGACCACTCCTGATACGAGTGATCCGGTTGCGGTCTCAACCCGCCTAACCCCCATCACCATTAGTGCAAACGCACTCTCTCGTGGTACGAGTTTCGACATGACGCTCACCATGAAGCGCGACCGTGCAGATGGCGTT
>Ga0208717_1000739_pt1 | contig 10865 bp, 16 predicted proteins | sample NGESurF53shallow_FD_184489 | JGI IMG/M metagenome (GOLD analysis project Ga0208717, IMG submission 184489) | Arctic peat soil microbial communities from Barrow, Alaska - NGEE Surface sample F53-3 shallow (SPAdes) | ecosystem: Environmental > Terrestrial > Soil > Wetlands > Peat ... | reverse complement strand
AGACCTACATCGACGCCTGGAACGAACGCTGCCAACCATTCACCTGGACCAAGACCGCCGACGACATCCTCACCAAAGCCGCCGCAGGTCAAAGATCATCGTTCACGCGACACTAGGTGCGCTTTACCCGGTAGGTAACCACAGCTCAACGCACCCGCATTTCACGCAGCTGTCCACTGCCGCCGTCCGCGCACAGGTCACCGATGCTCAGACAGCGATCACGGCCGCGGCCGGCCGTGACCCGCAGCCACTATTCCGCTTCCCGTTCGGCGACCGCGATACTCGCACCCGGGCGGTAGTGAACAGCCTCGGCTACATCTCGATCTATTGGACCGTCGACACCTTGGGCTGGGAAGGCACGTCGGGTGGTCAATCCACTAGCTCTGTCGTGCAGCGGGTCTTGGATAAACTTCAGCCTGGCGAAATCGTGCTGATGCACGTCGGGTCGAACCCGGTCGACCATTCGACGCTCGATGGAGATTCGCTGAAAGCGGTCATCGACCAGATCAAGGCCGCCGGCTACGGATTCGTCACGGTCACGGAAGCCCTCGGTCTGCCATAGGTCACAGTCGGAGTTCGCGTCGGACGCGCGAGCGACTTGCTCGGTGTTCACGCTGTACACGCCAACATCCGCCTTCGGCGCATGCGAGCCGGCGCGCTTTCATCGGATCCGACTGGTCGAGGTCCCAACGCAAATGTCGCGCTACTCGGGGCGAAGTCCTGACAGCGTCACGGCGACGAGTCGTCGCACCGCGGCTTTGGTGGGCAGGCTGCTGGCTGAGGTGAGGGCGTACAGGCAGTAGGTCGCGAGTTCGCTCGGCGGGATGTCGTCGCGCAGTTCGCCGGTGTGCGCGCCTTCGGCGATGAGGTCTCGGATGAGTTCGTGTAGCTGGTGCTGGGCCCGGGTGACGTGGTCCCCGCGGTGCAACATCGCCCCGAGCTCGGTGTCGTGGCTTTGATGGGAGATGAGGGCGAAGGCTTGCAGCACGGCTTCGAGTCGCTCGCCGGAGTTTCCGGCGTGGTCGCGGATTTCGGTGAGTTGTTGCAGGTGGCCTGCGATGTGCCGTTCGTGCCAGGCCGTCAGGATCGCATCGACGTCGGGGAAGTACTTGTACAGCGTCGCACGACCGATGCCGGCCCTTTGGGCGATCTGCGACATCGTCACCGACGTGAGGCCGTGTTCGGCCACAAGTGCGGCGGTGGCGTCCAGGGTGGCGTCGCGCACCGCGCTGCGGTGCGCGTCGATCGTGTCAGTCCACAGCTTCGGCACCGGTCCAGTATGACGCATCGCCGCCGTCGGTACAGTCTGATTTGACAATGACACTGTGTCTCGATAAAGCTGAACAAGCGGTGGACAGACGCGGATGACCAAGGAGATCGTAATGGCTGAGTTGCCCGAGTACCCCGACGGTGCCGGTCGGCCCGGTGAGGGTCGCGAGCCTCGGCCGGCCCGCTCGCGTCGCGCGTACCTCCTGTGGATCGCAGGAATCGCATTGGTTGTGTTGATGCTTGCGTTGCATCTGACCGGTGTGCTCGACCCGGGTAGCCACTGATGGCGAGGCCGACGACCGGAGTCCGGCCATGATCGAAGCAGTCGGCTTGACGAAGTGCTACGGCGACACGGTTGCGGTGGACGACTTGTCGTTCGCGGTGCCGGCCGGTCAAGTGACAGGGTTTCTTGGCCCGAACGGTGCCGGCAAGTCGACGACGATGCGTTTGATCTTGGGTCTGGATGCGCCGACGTCGGGGTCGGTGACGGTCAACGGGCGCCCCTACACCGCCTACCGCCGTCCGCTGTTGGAGGTCGGTGCGCTGCTCGAAGCCAAAGCAATGCACGGCGGGCGAACCGCTTACAACCATCTGCGCTGCCTGGCACTGAGCAACGGAATCGGGGCGGCTCGCGTGGACCAAGTGCTTGACCTGGTCGGACTTGGGGCGGTCGCTCGCACGCGAACTGGCGGCTTCTCCCTCGGTATGGGGCAACGATTAGGTATCGCTGCCGCGCTACTCGGCGATCCGCGGGTGCTGATGTTGGATGAACCGGTCAATGGCCTGGATCCCGAGGGTGTCGTGTGGATCCGCACGATGCTGAAGTCGCTAGCAGCGCAAGGTCGCACGGTCTTTTTGTCGAGCCATTTGATGAGCGAGATGGCGCTGACCGCGGACCGGTTGATCATCATCGGGCGCGGCCGCCTGATTGCAGAGACCACGGTCGAGGACTTCCTGGCGACCGGATCGGGCAACTTCGTGCGGGTTCGCTCCCCGCAGGCAGCCGGTCTCGCGACGCAACTTCAGGCGCGCGGCGTCACCGTCGTCTGGCACGGCGACGATACCCTCCACGTCACCGGTGCGACCACCGACGACGTCGGGGCGCTCGCCACGGCGAACGGGCTCACGGTGCAGGAACTGTCGACCCAGCAGGTGTCACTCGAGCAGCGGTACCTGGAACTGACCGGTGACGCCGTCGACTTCCGCCCAGCCGCGGGCGCCCGCGTCCCGGCATCGAACTAAGGCCAGCCATGGCAACAACCGCCACAACCCCACCGCGCCCCTACGCCGCACTGGCGAGTGTTACCGACGTGCTGCGATCGGAGTTCTGCAAACTCCGATCGGTTCGCTCAACGTGGTGGACCCTGATCTTCGCGATCGCGTCCAACATCACGCTGGCGGCGCTCGCCGCGATCTTCCTGCCCGCGCATCTCAGCGCCCAGCAGAAGATCACCCTCGACTCGATCCGAGTCAGCCTCGCCGGCCTGCACCTCTCCCAGATCGCATTCGGCGCACTCGGTGTGCTGTTCATCACCAGCGAATACAGCACCGGCCTGATCCGCGCCACCCTGGCCGCGGTGCCGCGGCGCCGTCTCATGCTCGGCGCCAAAACAATTGTGTTTGCCGCAACCGCACTGATCGTGGGAACGCTCGGCTGCCTCGCCGCCTACTTCGTGTTCCAGGCCTCACTATCCAGCGACACCCTGCGAACCACCATCAGTGACCCCGGGGTCCTTCGGGCCGTCACCGGAGGCGGCCTCTACCTGACCGTCCTCGGGCTTCTCGGTCTCGGCCTGGGCGCCGTCCTTCGATCCAGTGCCGGCGCGATCGCCGCGCTGTTCAGTCTGCTGTTCGTGCCGACAATCCTGGCCGACATCTTGCCGCGGGCCTGGCAGAACACAATCGGGCCTTACCTACCGATGAACGCCGGCGACGCGATCTGCTCTCTGCACCGCACCACGGGCAGCCTCGGCGCATGGTCCGGGTTCGGCATCTTCTGCCTCTACCCCGCAACCGCCCTGGGAATCGGATTCCTGCTCATCACCCGTCGCGACGCCTAGCCCAACCCAACCCCAGGAGACCCCATGACCATCACCACAACGTGCAAACGCTGCCGCGAACCGATCATCGCCGAGAACGAAGATGACCTCGTTGCCCAAGTCCAAGCCCACGCCCGCGACCACGGCGGCGCACACGGCAAACACATCCCCACCCGCAACCACATCCTCGCTCACCACCGACGTCAAGGCCCCCAAAAGAACGCCTAAACAGGTTTGACCGCGGCGTGGACCTGGGTCAAGACGTCGATGCCCTTGGTGTCTTCCTCCACCATCTGCTGGAGACCTCGAACCTGGCCTTCGATGCGGCGCAGCTGCTTGTTGTCCGCGTCCTTGTTGTCCGCGTACCCGGGCGCCGTCGTGCCTCGTTCGTTGAACGACATCGGACGACAAACGCATAACCCACCCCGGTATTTCTTGTCGTCGGTCGCCGCGACTCCTGGCCGGCGATGCCGTTTCATTGATCGCGGGTAGATGATGTCGCCATGGCTGGCCGGGAAGTCAAAGCCGCTCGGTGGCGCAAATACTGGGATCGTCACTCCAAGTCCTACGACCGCGAGATGGCCTTGTTTGATCGGCTGCTGTTCACCGACACCCGCGAGTGGATATGTAGCCGAGCTGCCGGCGATGTTCTCGAGGTTGCCGTCGGCACCGGCCTCAACCTGGCGCATTACCCTCCCGATGTGCGGCTGACCGGCATCGACACCAGCCCGGCCATGCTGGACATCGCGCGCACCCGCGCCAGCGGCCTGTCTCGCGACATCGACCTGCGGGTGGGCGACGCGGAGCATCTGGACTTCCCCGACGCCTCCTTCGACACCGTCGTGTGCACGTTCTCGCTATGCGCGATACCAGACGAGCGCCGAGCCGTCGCCGAGATGCAGCGAGTGCTGCGCCCTGGCCGGTTGCTGCTGCTGGCCGACCATGTCAGCAGTTCGGCGCGGCTGGCACGAGGCGTGCAGCGCGTGCTCGAAATCGTGACCGTGCCGATAGGAGGAGAGCACTTCCTTCGTCGGCCGCGAAACACCGTCCAAGGCGCGGGGATGACGATAGAACAAGAAGAGCGGTTCAAGCTCGGCATTGTCGAACGGCTGGCGGCCCGCAAGCCGATGTGAAGTAATTGTTCGTGTGCACGGATGCAGCCCTGATGGCCGCCGCTATGCCGCTGGTGTTGGGCCTATGGCAGTATGCGGCAGGTGAGGGCCAAGAACGTCGTCCACGATGCGGGAACGGATCGCGTCGAGTTTGACGCGACGCTTCCCCGGCGGCGGGTAGTGAGCAACAAGGTGCTGGTGATCGCGACCGCGGTCGCGGTCGTGGTTGCCGGGTTGGGCTACCTCACCGTTCGGCACCGGCAGTTGGTTGAGCAGCACAACGCGGCGCTTTCTCAGATCCGCGCGTCGGGGATACCTGCCGGCGTATCCACATCGCTTGCGAACCTGATGGGACTGTCGCCGCTGCCAGCCCAAGCCGCGCCGAACTTCACGCTCACGGACCAGCACGGCCAGATGATGTCGCTGGCGAGCTTCGCCGGTCGGTCGGTCGTTCTTGAGTTCATGGACCCGAACTGCGTCGATATTTGCCCCATCGTGTCCCAGGAGTTTGTCGACGCCTACCACGACCTTGGCGCAGCGGCATCACATGCTGTGTTCCTCGCCGTCAACGTCAATCCGTACCACGTCGACGTCGCATCGATGGCCGCCTACACCACCGCACATCAACTAGATACTGTGCCGTCGTGGCATTTTCTGACCGGCCCGGTGAGCAGCCTTCAGACAGTTTGGCGTGACTACAACGTTGACGTAGTTGCGCCGAGTGCGACGGCTGATGTGATCCACACGTCGGTCGCGTATTTCATCGATCCGAGCGGCCGCGAACGCTATGCCGCATTCCCGGCGATCGATCACACCGCCGCTGGTGGCGCGTACTTGCCGGCTGGGCCGCTTGCCCAATGGGGAGTCGGCATCGCCAAAGTCACCGAGTCGATGTCGTGACACAACCGTCGCGCAGCAAAGCGCATTGCTGATCCACTTCCGTGCTAGGACGGCCAGCGTCCGTGGTTTGTGGCACTGGCAGACCTTGGAGGGGCGCTATTCGGTGTCGTGGAGTGTGAGTTGCTGCCGGTGGTAGTTGAAGTGTTGGGTCGCGTAGTGGTAGACGTCGGCCAGCGTCATGACGTCGGTGAAGAATGGGTCCCATCGGGTTGGAAAGTGCATGCGTAGCGCGAGCGCGTCGTCGGTCTCGTGCTCGAGATGGCGCTGCATGGAGGCGATCACGCGATTCATTTTGCGGCCCATCCGGGCATGCCCGAACACGATCACGCCGCCTCGCGAACCCCAGTAGTTGATCGCGTGGAATGGGGCGCTAACGGAATTGAGCGCTCGCGCGAACCCAGCATTGAGCCTGTCGGGTAGCCGCCCGAACCCTTTAACGAGCCACCGCAACGCGCGAACGATCAGGTAACCGAACAGCAGGTCGAACAGCAACTGCTCGTTGTTCCACCGCGTACCTTGCGTGCTGCGCCGAAGATCGGCTGGCGTGGCGCAGCAGGCTCTGGAAGGTTTCGCGGGCCTGGTCCATCTCGTCGCGGATGTCCTGCCGGGACGGCGATGCCAACTCAGCCACCTCCAAACTCTGTGTTTTGGTTCGCTTATTCCATTTCGCCCGCCTCACCGTAGCCCGCAAGCCCAACTCGCCGACTTCTGCGTTGTCGTTCAATTTCGACGCTGGGCTGTCACCTGTCAGGGGTCCGTCGACCGATCGGCTGCGACGGTACCGACCGAGACCGGAGATACGCCCGGGTCATGACACACACCTGGGCCCTTGCTGGTTCGGGAGTTCGGGGAACCGTCCGCTCGCCCTGTCGCGTTGCGTCATCGGCGATCGCAGGTGAGGGCGGCGAACGGATGAACCGAAGCCCGGCGGTCAGCGGCTTTGAAGCCCAGGTGGGGCAGCCCTACGGGCGAATGTCGGGCGGCGCGGAGTTGAGCGGTAAGCCTGCCGTGATCCAAGCCTCGGCGCCGCCGATCATGTTGGTGGCCCGCCACAGTCCGATTGACCTCAAACTGGCCGCGGCCAAGCTCGAGCTGTGTCCCTGTCGGCAAATGATGACGATCTCAACGTCGTCGTCGACGGCTTCGGGTATGTGGTCAGCACCTGCCGCGTCCAGCCGCCATTCCAGCACGGTGCGATCGATGACCTCGACGCCGGGGATCTCGCCCTGGTTCTTTCGTTGGGTTTCCGTTCGCGTGTCGACCACGATCGCCCCTCGCGCGGCTGCGGCGAGTGTTTGTTGCGGCGTGAGGCGCGACAAACTGGCGCGAGCTTTCGCCAGGTCCGTCGCTATCCCGGGGATGTCTTCCTTGACCCTTCTTCCTTGGCGCTTCAAGGACCCCGCTCCCTTCTGGGTGACTTCGCGATGGGCTTTCGTCGAGCCGGCATACGCGGCGCAGAGCGGGAGCGAAGCAGTCGGCGCGGGTCGAGCAACGATCCAGTGACGGATCGGCGCTTGACTCAGCCGAAGCGTTAGAGAATGCTTACCGTTCGTGGTTGCTTACGGATCTGAGGGTGCGTGGGCGGCGCTCGGTGATCCGACTCGGCACGCGATTGTCGTGGCTCTGGCAGAACGGCCGCGGGCCGTGACGGAACTGGCGGCGGAGCTCCCGGTCAGCCGGCCGGCGGTGTCGCAAGCGTTGAAGGTGCTCAAGGACGCCGGATTGGTCACGGAGCGCGCGGCGGGAACGCGGCGGATCTACCGGCTCAACCCGACCGCCGTCGCCGCTCTTCGGGATCAGCTAGACACGTTTTGGAGCCGCGCCTTGGCCAATTTCAGCGACACCGTCGAGCAACCAGTAGCCGACCGACCGAGACAGGAGTCGTCATGACGCAGCTCGCCAGTGCAGTCGTCCGCAGGCACATCGTCGTCGAGGCACCGGCGGAGAAGGCGTTCGCGGTGTTCACGCAGCGGCTGGGCGACTTCAAACCACCAGAGCACAATCTGCTGGTGGCGCCGATTGTCGAGACGGTCTTTGAGCCGTGGGTCGGCGGTCACATCTATGACCGCGCGACGGATGGCACGGAATGCCGTTGGGCTCGGGTGCTTGTATTCGAGCCGCCGTTTCGGGTCGTGTTCAGCTGGGACATCGGCCCGACTTGGCAGGTTGAGACCGACCCGGAAAATGCGAGCGAGGTCGAGGTCTGGTTTATCGCGGAGACTGCCGATCGGACACGGGTGGAACTCGAGCACCGGAACATCGACCGGCACGGTGCCGGGTGGGAATCCGTCGCCGATGGTATTGGCCACGACGAGGGCTGGCCGCTATACCTCGCGCGGTACGCAGCGCTGTTTGGTGAGGGCAGCTAGGTGCCGCCGATCGTCGTGAGTGTCGAGGTAGGGCGGTCTGCTGAGGATGTTTACGCCTACGCCACTGATCCGTCGCGGTTCGGCGAGTGGCAGCAAGGCGTCGTCAGCGGACGTATGGAGCCGGCCGCGTCGGGTGGGCCGCCTCGGTGCGTCACGGTGCGCAGGATCGGCTTTGCCGAGCGCGCCAGTACCTCACAAGTCGTTCATGCAGACTCGCCGCGTGCCTGGAGTGTGCGCGGACTCGACGGGCCGATCCGTGCGGTTGTCGATGTCAGCGTGACACCTGTCGCGGATGCGCGCTCCCAGGTCACTATCTCGGTCGATTTCGTCGGCCACGGGGTCGGCAAGCTGCTCATTCCGCTGGTGGTGCGCCGGCAGGCCCGCAAGGAAATGCCGACCAACGTCGCGGCGCTGAAGCAGCGGCTCGAAAGCGTGTCGTAGGTAGCAGCGACACCGCCCCAGCACGCGGCTGTGAGTCGCCGACCACCGATCCAGGGGTCTGCTCGCAGCTACGCTCATGCGATGACGAGGCGGTGCGGGTGACAACCGAGTCGGGAGCCCATTGGGACTCCGCATACGCGCAGGGCGACACAACGCGAAGCTGGTTCCAGGACGAGCCAACCGAGTCGTTGCGCATGTTCGACGGTGCCCGCGTCTCGACCGCCGACAGTGTGATCGACCTCGGTGGCGGTACTTCGAGACTGGTGGACGCGTTGCTACAACGCGGATTCGAAGACATCAGCGTTTTGGATGTTTCGACTCGGGCGCTCCAGGTCGCCCAGGACCGCCTCGGTGCCGCCGGGGACGAGGTGGACTGGATCGTTGCGGACCTCTTGGCCTGGCGGCCGTCGCGGACATACGGGGTGTGGCATGACCGAGCGGTATTCCACTTCTTGACCGATGAGCAATCCCGTAAGCAGTACGTCAAGACCTTGCATACGGCTACCGAGCCCACCGCTGTGGCGGTCATCGGATGTTTTGCGCTGGACGGTCCGCAATCTTGCTCAGGTCTTCCGGTTGCGCGCTACGACGTCGCGGGGCTGGCCGGGCAGTTCGGTGATGACTGGCAACTCGAAGCGTGCAGCAGGCAAGAGCACACCACCCCAACCGCGGCTATGCAGCCATTCACCTGGGCACAGTTTCGCCGCTCGCGCTGACTCGGGAAGCGAACCGCAGCCATGTCCGTCAGAGGTTGTCCACTTTCCCTTTCCGTCAACGTCTAGCGAGAAATCGGCCCGTGCTGAGGCGTCCAGGCGAGGACATCGAACCGTCCGAGGCGGCCACTGCAGCCTCGGCTTGTACCGCTGGATCCAGCGGCCGTTGGCCTAACCGCAAGGCTCGGGATGCCGGCGGGGACCGAATCGGGCTCGTCGAAAACGCGATCAAGTAGCCGATGTGCGGGTATCGGTTACGGGAGGCGTTTGCCGATCCATCGGATCGGTCCACCGACCAGTGGGCTTTTGTGCCAGCCGCGTCGGATGACCGCACGACGCAGCGCGCGGAACCGATCACGGGCGATCACGAGCGGTCCGGTCTTGGCTTGGTCCTCGATCTCCCACGCCCACTTGCTGACCGAGTGCGCGCAGCGAAGGCACAGTCCGACCTCGGGGTGATTGCCGAGGCGGACCAGCCGGGTCGGATCCTCAACAGTGCCGCAACACCAGCACTGCGACGGGGAGATCTCGGCATCTTCAACCGCGGTGCGGTTCGCGCTCATCACTTCTCACCTTGCTTCGGGGGACATGGCGTGTCGGCGTAGGAGCAGAACACGCAGCAGTCACCGTCACGGGGTTTCAACATCTCACCGCACCCAGTGCAACGGTAGAAGTGCTGGCACGCATGCTGCGGCATCGTTTCCCGCGCCGTCGTGGCACACGCCGGGCACGTAATCACTGACTCCAACACCGCCACCTGGCCAGCGTAGAACTCAGGGCCCAGCATTCGGACATGGCTGCGTTGAATCGGCGGATCGCTCGAGGAGTCAGGGTTACACGGTCGCACTGGCACGAAGGGTCGCTGTGCTGAGCGTGACGGTCGCGGGCAGCATCCAGGCGGGAACCGACCGAACCACATCGACGGCCGCGGTGGCTCGACCGTGTCCTCGACAAGGGGTTACGGCCAAGAGGTACCGCAAACGCAGCTTGTGCCGCAAAGTGACCGGCATGGCGACCGCGCCTCGGGTCTTCGGGGGTTAGGGAGGTACTGGCGTTCGAGCGGCTCGACGCCGGATAGGAGCGGCAGTTGTCTTGGCAGTCGGGAAATGGGAGTAGGGCCTGTCGATGGCTTGCTGGTCACGGTTCCATTCGTAGTTGGCGGGAGACGACCGGGATCGAACCGGCATGGCCAGCTTGCCGGACTGGGGCCTGCCGTAGCGGGGTGGCAGCTACGGTCCCGCAAGGGACCCATGATCTAACGTTCAAGAGGCACGCGGCGGCCGTGGGCGCGCGAAAACCCCTGCACGGTAAGGGCTTTCGGTGGAGCAGGTGCCCGGGATCGAACCGGCACGGCCAGTGCGCCGGGTGATCCCTGGCACGGCGGCGGGGTACAGGCGTGGTATATACGGCCCCGCTAGGGACCCATGGTCCACGTTTCAGCAGCACCGGACGGCCGTGAGCGGGTGAAAATCCTTCCTGTTTAAGGGTCTTTCGGTGGAGCGGGTGACCGGGATCGAACCGGCATGGCCAGCTTGGAAGGCTAGCGGGACACGTTCGCGATTGAGCGTGAAAATAGGCGATGAGCTGCGCACATCTGTTGTTGATCTTGACCGTTGTGGTCCCCATTTGACCCGACTTTACCGGCCATACGGCCCCGCTTCGGCCTCGCTCGACGGGTTTCCGCGAACCTGGTTGATGGGGGGTGCGGTTTGGATTGAGAGGACTTGCGGCGCTACCTGGATGTGTCCGCTCAACCGGATTGCGCTTTGGTCTCACTGGGCACCAGTTGAGTCCCCGAGTTCTGCGCCGTCACAGTGTCTTTGTGGCGACGGACGCCGTGCTACTTGCCCCCGCCTCGAGAGAATCCGGCGCCCACTCGGCCCATGTGTCGAGGCTTTGCTGGTAAAGCTGCGGCACGAACTGCGTGGGCATCTTGCCAAGAAGAGTCGTAGCGGCGCGGTCTCGGTGTCCACTACTTTCACGATCGCGTTGCCGAACCCGAAGGGCTGCGTGCTGACCTTC
>Ga0208717_1000738_pt1 | contig 10871 bp, 11 predicted proteins | sample NGESurF53shallow_FD_184489 | JGI IMG/M metagenome (GOLD analysis project Ga0208717, IMG submission 184489) | Arctic peat soil microbial communities from Barrow, Alaska - NGEE Surface sample F53-3 shallow (SPAdes) | ecosystem: Environmental > Terrestrial > Soil > Wetlands > Peat ... | reverse complement strand
CAAAAAAACCGCGATGAACAGCGCGCCACCGTTCACATGGACCTCCGGATTCGCGCCCACCTGGAGGGGCGGTCGATGGTTCGTCAGGTGTTGATAGTAACAGCCGTTAGTTCTTCGACGGCACGGGGCGCGTCGCGGTCGCCGTTCGTGTGGGCCATCGTGCGTTCGGGGTCAAGCGCGACGTGCACGGTGGACCCGCGCGGATGTGCACCGGTGTCGAACACCGCCGACAGGGTGCCGGCCTCGCAGGCAATCACGTGGTCGTATCCGCGGCCGCGGTAGGCGACGTCGATCACTGTTCCGGTCAGGACGCCGTCGCGGACATTGCTCGACGCGGTCAGTGTGGTAGCCGCCGGCCGGACAAGCACGACGGCGTCGTGTCCGGGTTGCAAGGTGCTGTCGCAACGGGCGCGGATCCGCGCACTACCGGTGGCGACGATCGCTTCGCCGCCGGAAACCGACACCACGTGGCCGGGCAGTTCGCCGGCGAGCCCGGTGAACCGGGCGACGAATGCGTTCGTCGGGCGGTGGTAGATGTCTTCGGGTGTGCCGAGTTGCACGAGGCTGCCGCGGTCGAGGACGGCGATCATGTCGGCGAGCGCGAACGCTTCGGATTGGTCATGGGTGATGTACACCGCGGTGGCGCCGCTTTCGCGGGTCAAGGTGGCGATCTCGACCCGCAACCGTTCGCGCAGGTCGGCATCCAGGTTGGACAGTGGCTCGTCGAAGATCAGCAAACCGGGGCGGGCTACTACGGCGCGGGCGAGGGCGACGCGTTGTTGTTCACCCCCGGACAGTTCGTGGGGGTAGCGGGCCGCTAGGCCGACGAGGCCGACGCGCTCGAGCGCGTCGTTGGCGCGGCGAGCCTCTTCGACGGCGCCTAGGTGGCGGCGACGTAGCGCATACGCGACGTTGCCGAGGGCCGTCAAGTGTGGCCACAGCGCGTAGTCCTGGAACACCATCGCCAGGTTGCGCCGTTCCGGCGGTAGGTGCCGGCGGCCCGCGCTGACCAGCGCGTCGCCGAGCCGGATCTCGCCTTCGTCGAGTCGTTCGACACCGGCCAGCGCCCGAGCGAGGGTTGATTTGCCGGATCCGGATCTGCCAAGCAGCACCAAGAAGGTGCCCGGTGCGATCAGCAGATCAACACCGGCCAGTGCCGTGGCCGCCCCATAGCGTTTGACCGCACCGGCAACCTGAACCTCGTGACCGGACGGCGATAAACCGCGGTCGGTGGCTGACGTCATCGTGCAGCTCCGAGTCGTCGCCAGCCGACTGGGGCGAGCAGCCGGAACAGTATCCAGGCAACTGCAACGACAGCGAGGGCGAACAGCACGGCGATGACTTCCATCGCCGTGCCGCCGCCGAAGTCGTAGTTGGCGAGTGCTTTGGTGATGCCGACTGATACCGGCGGGTGGTTCGGCGGGTACAGAAGCTCGGACACCGGCAACTCCAACAAGGTCGCCGCAAATGTCAGCACCCAAGCACCGATAAGTGGACGTGCCAGCAGCGGCAACACGGTCCGGGCCCAGGAGCCGAAAGCGCCCGCGCCGTGGACGCGGCCGGCGTGACGCATCGACTCCTGCAGCTGGCTGACCGAACCGAGGAGCACGCGCGACGTCGACGGCAAGGCAGTCGCCAGATAGCCCAGCAGTAACAGGTACGGCGTCTCGTACAGGTGGATGCCGAGCCTGTTCGTGATGGGCAGGTTGTAGGTGAAGATGTACCCGGCGGCAAAGACGATCCCCGGCAGTGCAACAGCGGTGAGGAGAACCAGGTCAAGCATCCGACCGCTGAGCCGTGCGCCGCGGGTGGACAGCAGCCGTGCGGTGACCGCACCCAGCATCACGGTCGCGGTCGCCGTGATAACCGCTAACCGTGCGGAATACAGCAATGGGCCATACAACGCCGGGCTGTGCAAAACACGTTGGTAGTTGGAGAAACTGAACGCGTGGTTACCCGCAAGCGAGCCGAGCCCGTTGATCATGGACGCGGACACCGCGCCGAATGCCGGCACCCCCAATGCAACGACGCACAGACCGAGCATCGCCGCCAATGTCGCGACTCTTGCGCGCGGGGTCAACTGGTGCCGGCGCGCCGGGCGGCTACGACCGCCGAGGACCCGGTAGCTGCGACCGCGGGTCGCGCGAGCTTGCGCGAGCAGTGCCAAACCAGCGAGTGCCATCAAGCACCATCCCACCGCCGCGGCGACCGGGAACTGCACGGGGAAGTTGTCGATCGCGTTGTACAGGGTGAACGTCGCGACCGGGAAATGCGCGTCGTTGGCCAACGTCGCGGCGACCCCGAAGTCGCTGACCGATTCGGCGAACACGATCGCCAACGCCGACCAGATTGCCGGTGCCAACAACGCAACGATCGTGCGACCGGCAGCGAAACGTCCACCACCATGCACCCGCACCGCCGCCTCGTACTCTTCTCCTAAGCCGCGCAGCGCCGAGGAAATCGCGAGGTAGGCGAACGGGACACCTTTGACTGTCAGCACAACAATCACACCGAGCGGCCCGTAGAACACCGACCGCAACAGGCCGGGATGAACCCCGAGCACGTCCAAGACCCCACCCGGCTCCAGTAGCCGCTCCCACCCGAGTGCCACCAGGTAGGACGGCGCGAGTAGCAGCGCGAACATGCTGCCCGCCCATATCCGGCGGCCGGGCAGGTCGGTGCGCAACACCACCCATGCCACCGCGAAGCCGATCGCCGCTGCAGCGACCGCGGTAGTCACCCCGACGAATACGGAGTCGAGCAGACCGCGAAGGGTGGGCCCCGACAACGCCTGATGGAAACCCGTGAGGGTGAACCACTGCGGGCCTTGGGCGAACATCCGCGGAGACACCGCGACCAGCAGGAACAAGACGATCGGCAACACCAAGATGGCGACGATGATCAGCCAAAACACGACTAGCGGCGACCCGCCGAACCGCGACGCTGCGAGTCGCAGCGGCGCAGCGCGTAGGCGTCCGACGACCTGCGGCGGCCGGACGTCTACGCGCACGGAATCGGTGACCGGCACGGATCTCGGCTACTTGATGCTGGTATCGAAGAACGTGTTCACCTGGTTTTCCAGCGGACCCCAAAAGTACGGGTCAAGTTGCTGGTATGCCGTCGGGAACGCGGGCAACGCCGGCAACGCCTTCACGCCGGGAACAACCGGCCAAAACAGCGAGTCGCCTTGAGGATCACCGGTTTGCATCACCGCCTGACCCGCGGGTGACAACACGTACTGCACGAACTTCTCGGCCTCCGCCTGCACCACGGGCGATGCCGCCTTATCGATGCCGATCACCCCTGGGAGCAGTGTCGACTTCGGCAGATACACCACCTTCGGATCGAACGTGGCGCTCTTTGGAGCCTTCGCGACCTCGCCGGCTGCAGCGGAGCTTTGGATCATGCCGTAGACGATCTGCCCCGTCTCCAACGCGTGCAGGGTGTCGCCATTGGTCGGGTAGACATGCAGCCCATTTCCCTTCAGCTGCCGAAGAAATGCCTCCCCAGCGGCCACCCCGCCTGTTTGGCCACCGAGCTGGTTCATCAGGCCCGCGATAAACGGGTATGTCGGCCCGGACTGGGACGGGTCGTTCATCCCAACCAGCCCGCGGTAGGCCGAAGACAGCAGATCCTGATAGGTGGCCGGGACACTCTTTGCTTTCGCCGCGTTGTAGATCACCGCGGCCATCACCGTTGTGCTCACCGGGACGTAGGAATGATCAGCCGGGACCAACGACTGGCCGACGGTGTTCAACGGCACCGGCGGTGCGTAGCTCAGCAGTTGACCCTGCTTGTCCAACGCCGCGAACGCGGTGTCACCGTCCACCCACAACAGACCCCACTGCGGGTTGTTCTTCTCCGCCGCGACCTTCGTCAACAACGGGCCCGTGCTGTCATCGTCAAGCTTCACCGGAATACCCGTCGCGGTCGTAAACGCCTTCGTCACCACCGAGTCATAACCCTGCGCCGAATAGACCACCAGCGGCACAGCTGCCACGCTTGCCACGGCGGGCGCCGGGGGTGTCGCGCTGGCGGGATCCGATGAAACGGCGGAGGAGGAAGCCGCGTTCGGTGCCGGCGACTGTGGCGAGCTCGAGGCCGAGGTCGAGGCTGAGGTCGACGTCGACGAAGTTCCGGCGGCCGTAGCCGTCTTTGTGCTGCTGCACCCGGCCAAGGTCGCCGCGACCGTAACCGCCACCACCCCGCCGGCGATCGACGGGCAAGTGCGCACCCTCATCTGATTCCTTCCAGTCGCCCATAACGACCGCAACGTAACGGCCGTTAGCAACGGTGGCTCACAGCGGTAGCGAGCGTGCGACCGTAGGGTGGCCAGAAGGTGAACGGTGTTCGACCTCTCGGTGCACTGCATCCGGCGGGCTATCGGGGTCAGGAATCCACGGTCACCAGCCCGACCCCGTACAACGACGGCAGTTGGCACGACGTCGTCGGTACCCTCGGCGCCAGCGAGGCCCGAGTCCACGCAACGCCTGCACGCCGCCCCGATCTTGCCCGAATTATCATAAAATCCCCATACTTGGTCGATAGGTGGGCCTGGACGCCGTGCGGGGTCGGCCGGAGTATGCGACCTGCGGAAGGAGCTCGGCCGGTTCGTGCCTGACATCAGCGAGCCCCAACCCGACGTGCTGGACACGTCTGTCATTCGTCGGCTGCGGAGTTTGGGCGAGGCGACCGGCCACGACTTGATGAGCCAGTTGGTGCCGTTGTTCCTCGCCGACGACGATGAAAGGGCCGAGGAATTACGACAGGCACTACGGTGCCGTGATGTCGACGCCCTCGCGCGAACGGCGCATCCCCGCGGCGGTTCCGGGGCGAACCTGGGCGCCACTGAACTCGCCCGCTTGTGCGCCAGGTTGTCGGCGCCTTCGGCCGCCGCAGACCCGACATGCAGCGAGACGCTGTTCGACCGTATTGAAGCAGAACTGCCGAGAGTCAGATCAGCACTGCGGAAGTTGGTCGCTCCGGCATGAGAATCCTCGTCGCGGATGACGATGCGAGCTCGAGGCTGATCGTGAAGGCGGCCTTGCGAAATCTCGGCCATGAATGTCACACCGTGGCCGACGGCGATCAGGCTTGGAGTGCGTTCCAGACGCAGTTGCCTGATGTGGTGATCAGCGACTGGCAGATGCCAGGCCTGACCGGCCCGCAGTTGTGCCGCAAGATCCGCGAGCGCGACGTGAGCAGATACGTCTACTTCATCATTGTCAGCGGTCAAGGCCTGCTCAGCGAGATCCTGGAAGGGATGACGGCAGGTGCGGACGACTACCTGGTAAAGCCGCTCAATTCCGACAACCTGCAGATCCGTTTGATTGCCGCGACCAGGGTGACCGCACTACACGCTCAGCTCGCCGAGAACCGCACCGAGTTGAATGAGCTCAATCACGATCTGAAGGCCATCGCAAGACGTGACCCGCTGACTCGGTTGCGCAACAGGCGAGCACTGGATGAGGACTTGGAGTTTCTGGAGGCTCGGGTCACGCGCTATCGACACCGCTACTGCGTTGGGCTGATCGACATCGACCATTTCAAGGCGTACAACGACGCCTTCGGACACCAAGCTGGAGATCGGATATTGCAGGCTGTTGCGTCGCAGCTCAAGGCCGAGGTTCGCAGTGGCGACGCGATTTACCGCTATGGCGGCGAAGAATTCCTCTGCGTCTTTCCCGAACAGTCCATGGCTACGGGCATCCAAGCCGTCGAACGCATGCGCAGCGCCGTCGAACGACTGGCCGTGCGGCAAACAGACGCGGTGGGTGCATTTCTTACCGTCAGCGGTGGCATAGCAGTGATGGACGCCGAACACCCGCGACCAGCGAGCGCCGTCATCAAAGAAGCCGATGAAGCGCTGTATCGCGCGAAGCAGCTTGGCCGCAACCGCGTCGAAGGATTGGGGCCGGTGGATTCGCTTATGGGTAACGCCCGCTAACGTCCATACGTGCGCGCTTTCGCGCATCTTCAGCGCAGCTTCTCTGGCCACTGCCGAGCGGCAGCGACGACAGGGCTCGAAGCGTCGGCGGAGATTGCACCAGACTGCAGTAGCGGGTCCCTCGCCGGCGCGGACGACGTGCGGCAAGGTTGGGCGCATGACTAAGCGTGCACGGATGTGGGTGTGGGGCGCGGCGATCGCCGTCGTTGTGGTGGGCATGGTCGCGGGAGGGGTGGTGATCGGCCGCGCAACGGCGCCCGCGCACGACCCAGGCTTCGCGCAGGGAAATGCGGCCGGCTACGCCGAGGGCGTCGCGGCGGGCCGGTCGCTGCAGATCGGCGACACCGTGCCGAGCGGGTCGAAGGACGTCGCGAATACGGCATTCCAGGCGGGCTACCGCGCCGGTGAGGCCGACGCTTTCGGCGCGTACGACGGCGGCTGGAAGCTTGGCGCTCCTTACGTCGTCATCCTGGGCAAAGGCGTCGCCGGCGCGGCCTACCAGTTCGTCGAACGCGACGAGATGACACCCGGGACGACGTACCGGTTATGTCCCGACGGCACGACCCTGTGTCACAGCTAGTCGCGGCCCTAGCGAGTTGCCGTACAGCTAGCCGCCCATCCCTGGCATCGCCGACGGATCGAGGTCGGACGCCTTCGCGGTGATCAAGAAGAAGCTCCCGAGCATCGCTGCGATCCCGAACACCACCGATACCTGCAACGCCGTCGAGATGCCGTGCGCGAGCTTGGCATCGCCCGACGCGCCATGAGCGGCCGCGTGGCGCTGGGCCGTTGCGAACGCAGTGGTAAGGATCGCCAGGCCGAGCGAGCCGCCGACCTGCTGCGTCACATTCAGCAAGCCTGAGGCTGATCCTGCTTCTTCAGGTTCGACGCCAGAGACCGCCACCATCGTCAAGGGCACGAACATGAAGCCCATGCCAAGGCCGAAGATGATCAGCGGGCCGAGCAGGTTGGCAACGTAGGTGCTGTGCACATTCACCAGCGACAGCCACCAAAGGGCAACAGCGCACATGATGCCGCCCGCCACCATGAACGGCTTAGGACCAACCCTCACGAGCTGCTTAGCGCAGATCTGGGCGCTGATCACGATGGCCACGCTCAGTGGCAGATAAATGAAGCCGGTCTTCAACGGGCTGTAGTGCAGGATCCGCTGCACGAAAACAGTCAAGAAGAAGAACATCGCGAACAGCGCGCCAGCAAGGAACAGCATCACCACATAGCTGCCCGACCGGTTGCGGTTCTTGAACATGTGCAGCGGCGTGATCGGCTGCGGGCTGCGCATCTCGTTGACCAGGAACCAAACGAGCAGTACGGCGGCGGCCGCAAAGCAGAGCAGCGTGATCGGGTCGCCCCAACCGGCAGTGCCAGAGGCTCGAATAAACGCGTAGACCAATGCGGTCATGCCCAGCGTTGATGTGATCGCGCCGACGAGGTCGAAACGGCCCGGGTGCTTCTCCGACTCGTTGATGTACTGGCGCGCGATAAGCGCGATGAAGATGCCAATCGGGACGTTCACGAAAAGCACCCAGCGCCAGGATGCCCACGACGTCAACATGCCGCCGGCAAGCAGCCCGATAGCGGCACCTGAGCCAGACACAGCAGCAAACACACCGAACGCTCTGTTGCGCTCGGCGCCTTCTTCGAAGTTCGTCGTGATCAGTGACAGCGCGGTCGGCGAAGCGATCGCGCCGCCGACGCCCTGCAGCGCGCGAGCGGCGAGCAGCCACCACGACGCGGTGGCAAGCCCGCCGAGGAAGGATGCGAAGGTGAACAGCGCGATTCCAAAAACGAACACCCGTCGCCGTCCGAGAATGTCACCGGCACGACCACCGAGGAGCAGCAACCCACCAAACGTCAGCGTGTACGCGTTCAGCACCCAGGTGAGGTTCGTGTACGAAAACTTCAACGCCGTCTGGATGGTGGGCAGCGCGACGTTGACGATGGTGGCGTCGAGCACCACCATCAACTGACTCGCAGCAATTACGGCGAGTGCCAGGCCCGGATGGTGGCCACGTCGGGCGGCACCTGGTGCGCCCACAGCCACCTGCGTCGAGGTCGTCATGAATCTCTCGTTTCCCGTCGAAGGAACGCTAACGTTCACTAAGTACGGACGCTACATTGGAGGAGATAGAGAACGCAACCGTTCCTTCACGTCGTGAGGAGGCAACCGTGTCAGCTCCACGTTTGCGGTCCTCGACCACGCTAGCAACGGCCGCAGACAAGAACTTGGGCGTGCCCTTGTTCCGATGTCGGCGCCGCGGTGTGGCACTCGAAACTGCCATCTACGACGCCGTCCTTCAGCAACTGAGCACCGTCGGATTCGGTGCGATGACGATCGAAGGTGTGGCTGCCGCCGCACGCACCGGCAAAGCAGCGATCTACCGACGTTGGCCCTCCAAAGAAGAGTTGGTCGCCGACACGCTCGACAACGTGCTGCCCTCTCTCGATCTTCCGCTCGACACCGGGAACGTTCGCAGCGATCTCGCAGAGATCTTCACCGTCATGCTCGAGATGATGGCGAGCCCTGCCGGCGGCGCAATGCAAGCACTGATGGGTGAGCTCGGGCACGACCACGACTTCATCACGACATTGCAAGAAAGAGTGTTGGCTCCGCGCAAGGCATTAATGACCGAGATCATGCTGCGCGGAGTCGCCCGCGGCGACGTGCGCGCCGACGCCGTCAAACCGGTCGTTGTCGAAGCCGGTCCCGCTCTGCTCGTGCATCGGCTGCTGACGTTCGGGCCACCAGTCGACCCGGCCTACATGGAGGCCGTGCTCGACGACGTCGTGATGCCGCTTATCCGTCCCTGACTTCAAGCAATTGCTTAGTCGCGCCAGATCAGCACGAGCGCACGGTCGTCGCTGCCATCCGGCGCGACCCTGTCGACCAATTGCTTTGCGCCATCCCGAAATCCCTGTGTTACCAGGCGTTCTGCTTCACCGATCAGCTTGTCGATGCCAACGGCGATCTCACGTTCTGCGGTCTCGACCACGCCATCGGTGAAGAGCAGCATCGCGTCGCCCGAACCAAGCACACCGTGAGCCGACGTGTAACTGGCTTCCGGCAGCACACCGAGCACCGTGCCTTCACTGTCGATGAGCCGCCACGTGCCACTGCCCTTCACGAAATGCACCGCAGGCGGATGCCCGGCAGATTCGACGACGTAGTTTCCGGTGCTCAAATCAACAACAAGGTGGACGGCGGTTGCGAACCCTTCGCTCCACCCCTGGCGGAGCAGATAGTCGTTGGCTGCAGGCAAGAACCGCTCGGGTGGAACTGCACCGAGCAGACCCCCTAACGCACCCGAAAGCAGCAACGCCCTGGTGCCGGCATCGATGCCCTTGCCCGAGACGTCGACGAGCACCACTTCGAGAACGGCACCCTGACCGGTGCGCGACGCAACGAGGAAGTCGCCGCCGAACGAACCGGCACCAGCGGAGCGCAGGACGATCTCGTGCTGCCAGCCCGGAGGCAGCACCGGCATCTCTCCCTGGGCGCGCAACCTGTCGCGCAACTCCAGCAGCATCGATTCGCCGCGCAAGCCCTGAACGCCGAGCGTTTCGCGAGTGCGCGCCAAGCGATAGGCGAAGATGGCAACCGCCAGGACGACGACAAGCTGGCCCGCGCGCAAGGCGTGCCAGCCGACTATCACCTCGTCGTAGACGATCCCGAGCACCGCGACGGCGAGCAGCGCCAGCAGTTCGCGCCGACGCAGCAGCAACCCGCCGCCGAGAACCGGTAACGCCTCTGCCGCTGGGGGCAGCCAGTAGGAGCCAGCGACAGGGCAGAGCACGGCGATCGCGATGGCGATCGAGACCAGCCACCACACAGCTGTGGCTGGCGCCATCCAGCGGCTCGCGCGCACCGTGGCCCAGCCACCGCGACCCGACGCAGTTGAGCGTCTCAGTCTCATGATCGGGCAGCGTAACGGGCACGGCGGTACGGCGATCTAGCCGCGGTACAGCGATCGAGCCCAACCTGTGGAACAGTTCGGCCATGCCTAAACGTCACGAGCCCGGCTCTGGTGCGGGAACGAGCTCCGGGGTAGCTGCCGGGACAGGAGCACTACGCGGGCTGGTCGGCGCGGGGCCGTCGCAGGTCGGCATCGTAGGGGCATTGCGAGCCCGCGACGTGTCGCGGCCAACTCCCGACGATGTCACGCGCGCGCTGGCTAAGCCTGAGCCAACGGCCCGGCCGACGATCCATGCAGCCCCTCAGGAAGCTGCTGCGTCAGGCAACGGCGGCGGGACGTCCGTTTCCTCGTAACGGGTGACCTCCGCGAGCCGGCGCACGTGCCGCTCCTCGCCGGAGAAGTCGGTAGCCAGGAACAGTTCGACGAGTCGGGTCGCCTCGCCGATCGTGTGTTGCCGCGCGCCAATGCTGACGACGTTTGCGTCGTTGTGCTGCCGGGCAAGTGTCGCGGTGTCGTCGTTCCAGGCCAGGGCCGCTCGGATGCCCTTGACCTTGTTGGCGGCGATCGCTTCCCCGTTGCCGGAGCCTCCGATAACAATGCCCAGGCTGCCTCGATCGGCGGCCGTGGCGATCGCCGCCGCGATGATGTACGGCGGGTAGTCATCGTCGGCGACGTAGCTCGGCGGACCGCAGTCGACCGGCTCGTGGCCGTTGTCCGTGAGCCAGCCGATGAGGTGGCTTTTCAGCTCGAAACCCGCGTGGTCAGAGCCCAGGTAAACGCGCACGTGCCGCAGTCTGCCACGCCCGCGACGCCGCAGAGACCGAGCGGGTGCATTTGGCACCTGCCATCCCGATCGTGCGAAGATCGCTACACCGCACGAATGACAGAAAGGCTCCCGACCGGTGCCAGGCAACAACCTGAGCCGTGACGAGGCGACCGAACGGGCGCGCCTCATCGGCCCGGTCTCGGGCGAGGCAGCTCCGGTGCCCGCT
>Ga0208717_1000737_pt1 | contig 10872 bp, 7 predicted proteins | sample NGESurF53shallow_FD_184489 | JGI IMG/M metagenome (GOLD analysis project Ga0208717, IMG submission 184489) | Arctic peat soil microbial communities from Barrow, Alaska - NGEE Surface sample F53-3 shallow (SPAdes) | ecosystem: Environmental > Terrestrial > Soil > Wetlands > Peat ... | reverse complement strand
GATTTACTATAAAACTTTCCAAAAGTTACTTCACTTTTTTTATTCAAACTTATTCATAAATCAGAAGTATCGTTTTTATTCGGGCATTGAACAAAACTTTTGGAAAGTCCAATTTCGCATGACTTTTTGAAAGTTTTTTTGAGATCCTGAACTAAATAAAATAGCTATCCAACTTTCCAAAAGTTTTTCACTTATCCCAATTCAATTTGAGTTCTACAGGTTGCTTATGATATTCAATAAAATAATTCTTGCTTCCAAAAATTTCAATAATTTCTTTCTTTGAAAGCTTTGTTGTCAAATCGGATAAATAAGAATTATAAGAACTGAATTTCCAATCTTCAAGCTTTTTCACAAACCCATGATGCACGGGATTTGTATGTATGTAATGCGTTACTTTGCAAATACTGCTATTATCTTCAATTATATTTGCTTTCATATTAGGCATAAATAAGCTTCCCTTTCTTTTATAGATTTTATTATAAGATTGAGCATAACTGCTAAAAAGATTAGAAAAGGATTTGCTTATATTTTTTTCCATTAATAATTGAAGCCCTTCATCCGGTTTGTTTTGAACGAGCCTAAACTGTTTTAATAATTTTAGTTCTTCAAATTCTCTCACATAGATTAAGAAGTGAAAATGGTTAGGAAGTAAACAGTAAGCATGTAATTTTACAAATGGTAAAATATGCAAAGAAACTTTTTCAAGAAAGAAAGAATAATTTTTCTGTTCCCGAAACAAATTCTCATTGCCGTTTGCATGGTTGTAAACATGGTAATAATTTCCTGGATACATGGCTAAATATTTAAAGGAAAACTCGAAATTTTTTTATGATCCTGTGAAACTTTCCAAAAGTTAGAACATTCGTTTTTTACTCAGGCGTTGAACAAAACTTTTGGAAAGTCCAATTTCGCATGTCTTTTGGAAAGTTTTTTTGAGACTTTGAAATAAATAAAATAGCTATCCAACTTTCCAAAAGTTTTTTCACAAAATAGGATTTTTAATTATTTATTGATTTACTATAAAACTTTCCAAAAGTTACTTCACTTTTTTTATTCAAACTTATTCATAAATCAGAAGTATCGTTTTTATTCGGGCATTGAACAAAACTTTTGGAAAGTCCAATTTCGCATGACTTTTGGAAACTTTTTTTAAGACTTTGAAATAAATAAAAAACTATCCAACTTTCCAAAAGTTATAATTGTTTTTTGATTCATACTATTTTATAGATCACAACTATCATTTTAATGAGGTATTGGACAAAACTTTCCAAAAGTTCCAACTTTTTTTGATTCCAACTTTTTTACAAATCACAACTATTATTTTTATTGAGGCATTAAATAAAACTTTTGGAAAGTCTGCTTGCTGCTTCTTTGTCCAAATAAACGCTGAAATTTTTGTGTTTGCGTAATAAGCTTGCAGGAATCATTTCTGAAATATCTTCTTCCAAAACCTTTTGAACAATTCCGGCTTTCTTGCTACCACTTACCAATAATATTACCTTACCGGCTTCCATTAGATTGGCTATACCTAAGGTAATACCCTTAGTAAGCCGGCGTTCCTGCTTAAAATATTTTTGCCCTGTTTTTTGTGTGATGGGATCTATTTCTGAAATGTGAGAATATAAAGTGGGATTTGTTCCAGGTTCATTCATCCCTACGTGCCCATTCATCCCAAGCCCTACAATTGCGATATCAATGCCGCCATGCGCTTTTATAAAATTGTCAGTTTTTTGAATTTCATTTTGAATATTTTTTACGCTTCCATCAAAAAAGCAAACTTTTTTTTCACTCACCCGCAATGGTCCCAATAAATCATTATTCAAATGATACCTGCAACTTCCTTCATCATTTTCATTCATACCCAGCCATTCATCCAGGCCAACAAAGTACCAGTCGGAAATATCTATGTTTTTTTTGGCAATCCTGCCAATCATTTCTTTATACAGGCCTTTTGGTGAATCACCCGTGGCAGTGCATAAAAAAGGATTTGTAAGAGGGTTAATAATTTCCATTACTTCATCCGCAGCTTTTGCCGACATCAATTCATAATCTTTTTCAATAAAAATTTTCATATTTTATTTTGATAATTCTATATATATAATTGTTGTCCTGATAAAATTCTTCGAATCGGCTAAAACGGCTTGTGGACAAGGGTCGTGTCCCTCGCCTTTGGGAGAGGGGTTGGGGTGAGGCTTTAAAGGCTGGCAAAGGCTTTCACGCATTTAGTCGGACAACAATCAATTTTATACGCCATATCACAGAGGAAAAGTTTCGTTCAATTGAAGCCCGCAGTCTGACCTTCGGTACCGACTGCTATTATTTTATCCGCAGCTCAACTGGCGCAGGTCTCCAGGCCTGTGACTGTTCGTTATTTAATCCATCTTGTTGAAAACACAAATCCCCAATATTTATTTGCCTACTGCTCCGATCTATCAAATGATTTTCTTTTCTTATTTTTTTACCCCTTTAGGGGATAGGGGTTTTACAATTCCAGTTTTCCCCACCCTTCCCTGTACGCTCTTTTTACAAATTGATTGGCTGGTTCAAAATTGGTGATACGCATATTAGCACCATCCCATTTGTAAGATATATAACGGCCGGGAGTTGTAATGTCTTCTACTTCACCATAAACCGGATCGAGCCTTTTTGTTTTTTCACGAATTCCGAAGCTTCGTAATAAAAGATTACCCATCAATACTGTTTCTGTAAGTGGTCCTGCATAATCTTCAATGGGAGAATCCACGTATGCTTTTTCCTTGCCTGGCATAGCAAGTGCAGCATTTCCCTTATAATCGTTATGATAACCGGCAATAGCAGCATCCACCCATTGCCACCAATGACCATTCCCCGAACCTTCAACACGTGGATATTTTCGGGCTACATCTATGTCATTGTTTAGAGAAAGCGGTAGCAATCTCGGATTGCGTCCTCCCCAACCACATGATATTTTTCCTCTCTTCCCAATAAACAAAGTCCCGCCTTCATAATCACCTAATTTGGGAACACCGGCCAATGCATCGTTCAGGTTTACATCGGGGTCTAACTCATCCGGGCGTTCAGGTAACATGCCTCCATCCATCCAATAAAGCTTCAATTCATCTCCATTCTCTCGTTTAAATGTGTAACGAAGCCTGCTGGAAGCAGGAATGCTCATAGGATCATCGGCCTCTTTGAATACTCCGGTAAAAGCCGTACTGGCATCACACGTTACCTCAGTGGGATAACCAAGTCCCAACAATTTAAATGAAGGCCCTATAATATGGCAGGCCATATCGCCCAAAGCCCCGGTTCCAAACCGCCACCATCCGCGCCAATTGAAAGGAACGAGATTATCAATGTAATCAGTTTGTGGAGCGGTGCCCAACCAAAGGTCCCAATTCAATTCTTTTGGAACAGGTGGTGTATCTTTTGGCCACGGAATTCCTTGCGGCCACACAGGGCGGTTAGTCCAATTGTATACATGCGTAATATCGCCGATTAAGCCCGCATCAAACCATTCTTTTAAGGTTCTCATACCGTCAAAAGAAGCTCCCTGATTTCCCATTTGGGTTACTACTTTATATTTTTTGGCAGCTTCTGTCAGCACGCGTGCTTCATAAATATCATGCGTTAATGGTTTTTGCAGATATAAATGCTTATTTAATTTCATGGCATTAAGGCCTACGATTGCGTGATTATGATCAGGAATAGCCACAGAAACGGCATCAAAATTTTTATGTTCTTTGTCAAACAATTCTCTCCAATCGTGATAAAATCCTGCACCCGGAAATTCCTTCCTGCGGGGGTCAGACATGCGGTCGTCCACATCGCAAAGAAATGCAATCACAGCATTTTTTTTGGGCGCATAAGCATAGTGTTCAATATCATTTTGCGCTTCACCACCGCATCCCACACACGCGATATATAATTTATCACTTGGAGCTACATGTTTCTTACCGCCTAATACATGACTGGGTACAATAGAAAATGCTGCTGCCGTTAAAGCCGAATCTTTTATAAACTTCCGCCTGCCAATTATTTTTTTCATAACTATTTTATTTTTATTTTTATTTTTATCGAACGCAACGTTGAACTATATCATGTAGTGTAAAAGGTGAATAATAAAACTTATTTAGCCGGCAGGACCAAATCTAAATGTCTTTATTTTGATATTTCGAAACCATAATTTACCATCCTCTGTCCCCTGTAAAGAAATATGGCCCTTCCTGAATGTTCCAAAATCCGGCCATTGGTGAAACTTGGTGCGTGAGATAATTTTCCACCAGTTGTTATTCCAAAATTCGGTATCAACCACCTTATGCCCGTTTTGAAAAAATTGTACATGCCCGTTATTGGCAATAATTTCATATTGGTTCCATTTAGGAGCCGGGTTTACCCATTCTGTATCTGCAGGAGCCAGATCATAAAGCGCGCCTGCACGGTGCATATTAATCCGGCTATCACTGATACTACTATGGTCGGAAGTATAAAGGCAGGACAAATCAGTAATTTGCATTTCGGGCCCTGTTTCATAAGTATTTTTATATTGGGGGGATTCATTTACATAAAACATAACGCCACTGTTGGCACACGGTACCATTTTCCATTCCAATTTAAGATCGAAGTTCTCATATTCAGCATCGGTTACCAGGTCCGCAAAATCGTCATAAACACTTTTTGAATTTTTGTTGAGCATGATCATACCATTATGAACCTGCCATGCTTTTCCGGGTTCTTTTTCCAGGTAAGAATGCCATCCTTTTAAATCTTTTCCATCAAACAAAAGCTGCCAGCCATCTGCTTTTTCTTTTGCAGTAAGTGTGTTGGGTGTTTGACAAAATGAAAAGATTGGAGAAAAAGAAATAATGATTAAAAGAAAGAATAATTTTTTTAGCATAGTTTTTGATTTTTTTCTAAGGTACTTATTTGTTGTAAATGTTGTATACATTTTGAAAATTTATTTTGAAAACTTTCAAAATGACGGGTTTCACAAAATATGGAATATGAATGATTAATGAGTTTATCATTTTAATTATTAAAGTATATTATTTGGATAAAACTTTCTATTGATTTAAAATATAAAACCTGGTTATTCCTGCCCGAATTACGGCCAGGCGGGTATTTGTTTGCTGATGCAATCGAACGGTGGATAGCCACTTTATATTTCGCAGGTGGTTAACTAACTTATTATTTTGTGAAGTCTTCTACATTAAATTATCCGATATTAATTAGTTTACTGTAAAAGAATTTTTGACAAATTTTATTCCTTGTAAAATATCTGAAATTTAATAAACAGGATAATCCAATTCTATCTTTATTTCTGAACTATCTGATGTTGGTATCAAATCGTTCAGATAACGTTCAAAGGATTCTGCAGGGATAGAAAGAGCATGATCTGTAAGGTATTTTGTCATCTCATTATAAATTTTTCGCCTGTCCGAAAATTTACCTTCATAATTCCCTACCAGTACCCTTCCCTTTGCCGGTAAAGACAAACAACTAATGCCATCCGCAGGTGCCGCAACTTTATCTACAGGAATACCTACAGTTATTTGAAGGGAATCTCCCTGGAGAGGAATATATGAAATAGAAATATGGCCGGTTTTTATAAGCTTGTTGGTATTGAGGTAATTCATCAAATCCGTAAGAGAAATTTGGATTTGATGAAAAATATCTTTCTCTTTTATTTTGATAACAAAGCTCGCAATTATAGGATCCCTTATTTCAGCCATTTTTATATCAAAACCATAAAATTCTTCCGGAGTTTCCATGTAATTCTTGAAACCGTTTAACGCCTTTTCCCCGGCTTTGTTGATATTGAAAAGTGTAAATATCAGAGGATATCTATTTACCAAAAATATTTTCATTTTGTTTTTGGCTTCGCCGGGAAAAACAGTAAAAGCAAAATTGTTTTCCATGTGATTACCTACTTCATTTATAGTATATGACATAGGTGTTAAAATATGAATGATAAACTTTTTGCCTGGGATACTGATTGTATCTATTTTATTTGAGCTGTCTTTTTTAAAATTATAATCTGCAGGATTTGATTTATAGGCTTCTTTTATTTCGGGATACCAGTTTTTCCAATTCTCTATCTGAACGATTTGAAGAACGGTATTATCAAAAGTAGCGGAAATGTTTATTGTGGAATTTTGTGTAATGGGGAAAAAAGAGACAATAGAAAAGATAATAATAATTATCAAAATAACGACAATCCCTTTTTTCATTTTATGAAAGATACTTATATAGAAAATATGCGGGTAAAGATAGCCTGAAATAACATTACTTTTGTTCACTAAATTTTAAAATAAACAATATTTTATGAAGTTTTAATTTTAAAGTCTGATAGACTTTCGCACCTCTAACAAATTGTAATTATTTCATTTCACAATTTGCTTTCTGAAGTTTTTTTAGAAATATATCTATCTGATAGAATTAAAATTAGATTTCATAAAAGAATATCAATAACCTGGTTCGATCATGATTAAAAATAAAGGAATTCACCATCTTCTTCTCCTGTTTGTTTATGTCTTTATTTTTTGTGCCGGTTGCAAGCACAAGCCCTCTGTACCACCAACATTTATAGTAAAAGATAGTAAAAGTACCGGCCTTGATTTCTCTAATACTTTAACCCCAACTCAGCAGATGAATGCTTTGAAATATATGTATTATTACAATGGCGCCGGAGTTGGTGCGGGCGATTTTAATAACGACGGGAAAATTGACCTGTTCTTTGCCTCTAACCAGGGGGATAATAAATTATATCTGAATGAAGGCAATCTCCATTTTAAAGACGTAACCAAAGAAGCGATGATACCCGAGGATGGAGGATGGTCAACCGGTGTTTCCGTTGTTGATATTAATAATGATGGATTATTGGACATTTATATCTGCAGGGTAGGTAATTTTGGATCTCTTCAAAGTAAAAATCAATTATTGATTTGCCAGGGCATTGATAAAAACGGAGTACCCTATTATAAAGATGAAGCACATAAATATGGCCTTGATTTTTCGGGCTTTTGCACTCAGGCGGTTTTTTTTGATTATGATGGTGATGGTGATCTGGACATGTTCCTGTTGAACCATACTATTTTTGAAAATGGGATTGTTGGCGCACGAAGCATGTTATTAAAAAAGGAAGTGCCTGTTTCGGGCGACCGTATTTATAGAAATGATGGTAACGGCCATTTTACTGATGTTACTAATAAAACGGGCATCAACAGCTCTGTTTTGGATTTTGGACTGGGTATTTCTGTGTCTGATATTAATATGGATGGATATCCTGATATCTACATCGGCAACGATTTTCAAGAAAATGATTACCTCTACATCAATCAGCATAATGGCACTTTCAAAGAGGAGCTTACGGATCATATAATGCACACCAGTAAATATACAATGGGTGTGGATATTGCCGATGCCAACAATGATGGATACCCGGATATCATGAGTTTGGATATGCTCTCGTCAGATCCGGAAATACTAAAGCGCACTCATATAGACGATGATGAAGATCTGTCTGATTTGAAATTAAAATTAGGGTATTACTATCAATATCCAAGGAACAATCTTCAACTCAACAGGCGCAATGGTATGTTTAGTGAAATTGGTTTATATGCAGGCGTGGCAGCTACTGACTGGTCGTGGTCGCCGCTCTGGATGGATTTTGATAATGACGGATTGAAAGATCTTTTCATTTCAAATGGTATTCCCCGAAGGTTAAACGATATTGATTATATCAATTTTGTTTCAAATAATGAAATCCAGCAGGAACTACAATCGGGAAACATTGACAAAAATAATTTAGATGTCATTAATAAATTCCCTCAAACAAAAATTTACAATAAATTTTTCAGGAATGAAGGCAATATGCAATTTCAGGATTTGGGGAACAAAATTGGAAATGATAGAAAGACCTTTTCTAACGGTGCTGTATATGCGGATTTTGACAATGACGGCGATCTGGATGTCGTTGTAAATAATATTGATGATCCTGCATTGCTTTATGAAAATAAAACGAATGACAAAACCAATACAAAAAATAATAAGGACTTTGTTGAAATAAAATTAAAGGGTTCTGATAAAAACATAAATGCCTTAGGCGCCAAAATAATTTTGTATTGTAATGGTGGTATTCGTACTTATGAAAAATATCCTGTCAGGGGATTTATGTCGAGTATGGAAACATCGATACATATCGGCCTGGATAAAACCATCATAGATTCCGCTTTCCTGGTTTGGCCGGATAACACTTTCCAGCCAATAAAATTGCAGCCTGTTAATCATTTAATTACATTTAATTATATAAAAGGGCTTCCCGAATTTGATTACAGGCATATAACCGGTTATTGGAAAAACCCAACAAGACCAATGGAAGATATTACCTCAAAGGTGGATTTAAAATACAAGCATGAAGAAAATAGTTACCAGGAATTTAACGTGCAGCCTTTAATGCCTCACATGCTTTCTACCGAAGGGCCGGGATTAGCGATCGCCGACTTGAATCATGATGGATTGGATGACGTTTTTATCGGTTCATCAAAAGGTAAGAAAAGTGCAATCTTTATTCAAAAATCAAATGGTAAATTTTTTAAAACACCGCAACCTGCTCTTGAAAATGATAGCATGTATGAGGATGTAGGCGCCTGTTTTGCAGATGTAAATAATGATGGAAATACTGATTTAATTATTGCAAGTGGCGGAGATGAATCTTTCGGGAATAATATACTTTTAACTCCGCGGGTTTATTTGAATGATGGTAAAGGCCACTTCACTAAATTAAATAATGCTTTTGATAACTTGTTTGTGAATGCATCGTGTGTGGTACCGTGCGATTTTAATGGGGATGGAAAAATAGATTTATTTATTGGCGGAAGATCCGTGCCTGGTGATTATGGACAGGTACCGAAATCTTATTTATTGCAAAACGATGGATCAGGGCATTTTAAAGATGTCACCGAAAAATATGCTAAGGGTTTGTCTGATATTGGGTTTGTGACCAATGCTATTTGGTTTGATTTGAATAAAGACGGGGAAAAAGATTTAATTCTTTCGCTTGAGTGGGGTGGAATTATTGCTTTCATCAATCATCATGGAACTTTTACAAAAAAGATATTGACTGATAAAAAGGGATGGTGGAATTTTATTCTGCCTGTAGATGTAAATAATGATGGAAAAATAGATTTAATTGCTGGTAACCTGGGGCTAAATACTCGACTAAAAGCTTCTCAAAAAGAACCTGTACGATTATACTATAACGATTTTGATGATAATGGTAAAAAAGAACAGGTACTTACCTATTACTTAGATGGCCGGGAAATCCCATTTGCCAATATAGCTGATTTGGAAAAACAAATTCCGATTTTAAAAAAGCGTTTTTTATATGCGGCAGATTTTGCGAAAGCTTCTTTGGATGACATCTTTACAAAAGAAAAATTAGCGAACTCAGAAATTCTAACGGAAAACTATTTCCAAAGCGCTGTGTTAATTAACCAGGGGAATTTAAATTTTACAGTTCAGCCTTTGCCCTGGCAGGCGCAGTTATCGTCATACAGAGATGCGGTGGTAATAGATGCCAATGGAGATAATTTGCCGGACATTTTATTAGTAGGAAATTATTATGGAAACAATGTTCAAATGGGAAGGAATGATGCTGACTTTGGAACGATTCTTATCAATAAAGGAAATGGGCAATTTACCTGCGAAAGCATTAATGGACTGGAAATAAAAGGACAGGTGCGTCACATCAAAAAAATCAATATCGGCAAAAAGGAAGCTTATATCCTTGCGAGAAATAATGATAGTACTATGGTGATTGATTTTAAATAGAAACTTTTGGAGAGTACATCGTAGCATGGCTTTTGGAAAGTTTTTTGAGACTTTTGAAATAAATAAAAGAGCATACAACTTTCCAAAAGTTTTTCATAACACAGAATTTCCAATTATTTGTTCATCTACTATAAAACTTTCCAAAAGTTACAACTCTTTTATTGATTCAAACTTTTCGATAAATCACAACTATCATTTTTATTCAGGCGCTCAATAAAACTTTTGGAAAGTACATCGTAGCATAACTTTTGGAAAGTTTTTGAGACTTTTGAAATAGATAAAAAACTACCCAACTTTCCAAAAGTTTTTCATAAAACAGAATTTTCATTTATTTCCTGCCCTCCGAAGGAGTCCTTTGGACGAAACCCGCCCGCCCGCCTGTTCCGATTCGGACAGGGATGACCTGGTCGGACGGGGACACAGTCAGACGGGGTTCATCTGCTATAAAACTTTCCAAAAGTTAGAACATTCTTTTTCATTCAGATATTAAATAAAACTTTTGGAAAGTCCGATTTTGCATGATTTTTGGAAAGTTTTCAAAATAATCAAAACGTTATTTAGCGGAAAAATTAAGAATCCCGGATAATTGTTTTTCTACTGTAAGGCAACTTTCGGATTTGCTTAATAGTAAAAAATCTTTTTACGTTTATCCATTACTGTTATGTTATGACAACTTATTATTGACTCGTAATTTTTCAATTTTGTGAAATTGTAATTAGGATAAAGATTTGCTTTAGTTTTTAAATCTTGATTTTAATACATTTTTTATAATAATTAAAAAAAATTGTAGATAGAATTTACCTAATCATTTTTTCTCCCATTCTAATACTATTTTATCTTAATTTCTAAACAATATATTCATTAAGCATAGTTGTTTCAATTATGTTTGAGAATCAAGTGTCAATAATATATTTATATCCATAATAATATATTTAACTGCCTATCCCTTTCGGTCAAGTTCCTTTTGTAATTTCTTTAAACGGTTGTGGAGGAGTATCTACAGCTTGCTGCATTAGCCGATAAAACAACTTTCCTCTATATGTTGATAGTTTTCTATTAAAC
>Ga0208717_1000735_pt1 | contig 10883 bp, 6 predicted proteins | sample NGESurF53shallow_FD_184489 | JGI IMG/M metagenome (GOLD analysis project Ga0208717, IMG submission 184489) | Arctic peat soil microbial communities from Barrow, Alaska - NGEE Surface sample F53-3 shallow (SPAdes) | ecosystem: Environmental > Terrestrial > Soil > Wetlands > Peat ... | reverse complement strand
TCGGCGCGCTATAGCGCGCCGGGACGGGTGTTCATGCGGTCAGTTGGGGTTGGCGCGCGGGGAGCCCGTCGCCGCCGGCCCAGAGCAGCAGGCCCTGGACGTCGATCCCGTGGGGCGGATCGTCCTCGTACGGGGCGATGTTCTCGCTACCCCGGCGCAGCAGCGCGGTCGCACCGGTGGGGTTTCCGCGCGCCGCGTGCGTGACACCGACGGCCAGTTGCGCCAGCCCCTGCCACAGGTTGCGCTCGGCCGGCGGTGCGGACTTCCACGCGTCCTCGAGGACCTCGTGGGCGTGGAACGGGCGGCCGGCGTCGAACAGTCGCTGCGCTTCGGCCAGCACCGCGTCCGGCGCGACCTGCGGGCCCGCGTAGGGCTCGAAACCGCCGATGACCGCGTCGATGTCGGCCGCGATCCGGTCGGTGACCGCGCGGTTGCGGCGCACGGTCTGGATGAGCTGCGCGCGCAGGTCGCCGAGCCCCTCGCCGGTGCGAGCCGAGACCGGCAGCACCGGGGTGTCGGCCAGCCCCTCGGCGTCGAGCAGCCGGCGCAGGTCCTGCTCGCAGTCCCTGATCTGCTCGACCGGGAGCGTGTCGATCTGGTTGAGCACCACCGTGAACACCGACGCGTGGCCGGCCAGCGGGATCAGGTACCGGTTGTGGACGGCCGCGTCGGCGTACTTCTGCGGGTCGAGGACCCAGATCACCATGTCGGCCAGCTTGGCCAGCCGGTCCACCGCCGCCATCGACGCGGTCACCACCGAGTCGTGGTCCGGCAGGTCGAGCAGGATCAGGCCGTCGAGGTCGGACTCGCCGGAGTCGAGCACGCTGGCGCGAGCGTACCGGTGGCGGCGCTGCACGTTCAGCCAGTCGAGGAGCGGGGCGACCCCCTGCATCCCCCACACGCACGCGTGCACGTGCCTGGTGGTCGGCCTGGTCACCCCGGGCGGCGAGAAGGTCGCCCCCGACAGCGCGTTGAACAGCGTCGACTTCCCGCTGCCGGTGCCGCCCGCGAGCGCGATGACCGTGTGGTTGCCGGACAGCCGGAGCCGCTCGCCCGCCCGCTTGATCACGGCGTCGGCGTCATCGAGCAGCGTCGGGCCGAAGCCGGCCACGGCCTCGTCGTTCTGCCCCGGCGGCTGCGGCTGCTCCTCGCCCTGCCCCTGGCGGGCCCGGCCGATCCTGATCAGCTCGGCCAGCGCGCCGAGGCGCCGGGACAGGCTCTGCTCGGTCAGCCGCTGGCCGACCGAGGGGAATGATGATGTGGTCATCGCGCGGCCTCCAGCGAGTACTCGGCCTGGTAGAGACGGACGGCGGCGACCGCATCGACCGGGCCGGCCCCATCGATGATCTCGCCGAACCGCAGCAGCTCCTCGTCCAGCAGCAGCCCCACGTGCCTGGTCAGCTCGGCCCTGGCCCTGACCAGCAGCGCGGCCGACTCGCCGGGCCCGATGAGCGCGGCCAGCATCTCCCCCGGCGCGGTGTCGACCTCGTTCGCGCCGTCGGCCCCCTGCCCGGGCGCGCTTCGCCGGCTGGGCTCGCCGAGCAGCGCGACCAGCGTCAGAACGCTCAACGGGCCGGCCTCTCGGTTCGCCGTGAACGGCTGCGTGCCGCCTGCGGGCGACTGCGCCCCGACAGGGGACGATCGCTGCTGAATGAGACGATCCTGCCAGGTGCTGACGGCGCGGGAGACGCGCAGCGGGAGATCCGGCGACGAGCGGTCGAAGGCACCCTGCTTGAGCGGCTGCTGGGCGTCGGCGGCGGTCCCGAAGGCCGACTCGAACTCGCGCTTGGCGCGCTCGTCGCGGACCCGGTTCGCCTCGGCGGCGGCGATCAGGGTCGCGCCGCCCGGGTTGTCCCGCCAGACCCGCGCGACCTGCTCGGCCGCGCGGTCCGCGACCGAGACGACCAGCGACTGAAGCGCGGTCCGGAGCGCCGAGTCGAGCGCGGCGTAGCGGGCGGCGCCGGCGTCGGCGCGGGCCCGCCTGCCGCCGCGCCGGACCGGGGAGATGGCCCGTTTGCCGCGCAGCGCGGTGCCGAGGTCACCGCTGTCGGCGTAGTCCTGCCAGCGGGCCAGCACCTCGCCCGCCAGCAGGCGGCCGCCGCGGGTCCCCTCGTCGAACTCCGCCAGCGCGGCCGAGTAGGCGGTCTCGAGCTCCCGGCGCAGCCGGGTGCGGAGCACGACCTGCGCGTCGACGTGCGCGGCGAGCCTCGGCACCCGGGTCTTGAACGTGTCCAGCATCCCCGACATCGTCTGGCTGAGCACCGCCACCCGCCGGTCGGCCCGCTTGGCGGTGTCCTCCAGCCAGTCCCTGATCGGCTGGAAGATGTCGTCGGGGAGGTGGCCGTCGACCAGGCCGGTCTCCGGGATCACGAACCGGTTCTCGGCCTGGATGCCGTTGGCGTCGAGCATCGCGCTGAAGTGCGCGACCAGCTCGGTGCGGTGGCTCGGCGGCACCCGGGAGAGCACGACGCCGAGCGAGGCGCCCCGCTCGCGCGCGTGCTGCAGCAGCTCCCAGACCGGCGCGTCCGCGTAGCGGCTGGCGCTGGTCATGAACAGCCAGATGTCGGAGGCGTCGAGGAACTGGTAAGCGAAGTCGTAGTGCGCGCGCACCACCGAGTCGATGTCCGGGGTGTCGAGCAGCGCGATCCCCTTGGTCATCCCCTCGCTGGCGGCCAGCACCAGCAGCCCGTCGCGGCCCGGCCTGGCCAGGCCCTCCTGGCGGACCCGGGGCAGCGTGGGGAGGAACATGTTCTCCGCGAACCAGTGGATGTCGTCAGGGTGGCAGGCGAGGACGGGCGAGTTGGTGGTCGGCCGCCTGACCCCGGTCTGGCTCACCTGGGTGCCGACGATGCTGTTGACGAGGGTGGACTTGCCTGCCCCGGTCGATCCGACCAGGGCCACCAGCAGCGGCGCGGCGGACTCCCTGAGCCGGGGCAGCAGGTAGTCGTCGATCTGGCTGAGCAGCTTGACCCGCTCCAGGGAGACCTCATCGGCGCCGGGAATGTCAAACACCAGCGGAATGGCGGCGATCCGCTTCCTCAGGTTCAGCAGGGTCGCCTCGAGCAGCCGGGCGTCGACCCGGACTCGCGGCCGCTCCCAGTTCGCGGACATGCCCGGTTCATTCCCGGCCACCGGCAAAACAGCACCACGCATTGGCACTATTTCACCACCGTGCGCTTTGACCTCGATCTGCTCGTCGCGCTCGCCGTTTCCACTGGGCAGCGACGATTCTTCCGCCGCCGTGCCCTTACCTTCCATGGTCCCGCCTGCTTTTACGCTCGTCTAATTTAAGTCCGCCGCCAGTGGGGGTACCGGCGAAGGGGCGGCGCCGAGGCCATCGTGGTCCCGGTCGGCAAGCGCCCGCCCGAGCCCGGCGAGTTCTGCCGCGATAGTTACCACGTCGCCGATAACCACCACAGCGGGCGGCCTGACGCCTTCTTCCGCTAGTCGCCTCTCGACGTGTTCTAGCGTTGAGTAAATTGTGCGCTGCGTGGGCATAGTACCGTCCGCGATTACCGAAACCGGACAGTTCCGTGACCGTCCATGTTTGATAAGCGCCCGCGCCACCGGTCCGATCCTATCGAGCGCCATCAGAAGCACCAGCGTCCCGTCCGCCCCGGCCAGGGCGGGCCAGTCGACCGTCGAGCGCTCGTCGCCCGGGGGCACGTGGACCGAGATCACGTGGAAATCCTGGGCGGTGCCCCGGTGCGTCACCGGCAGCCCGGCCGAGGTCGGCACCCCGATCGCGCTGCTGACGCCGGGCACCACCGTCACCGGCACCCCGGCCCGCAGGCAGGCCAGCATCTCCTCGCCGCCCCGGCCGAAGACGAACGGGTCGCCGCCCTTGAGCCGGACCACGAACTTCCCGTCCCGCGCGTGCCCGATCAGCGCCTGGTTGATCTCGTCCTGGGACATCTGCCGCCGGTAGGGGACCTTGCCCGCGTCGATCACGGTCACGTCCGGCGCCAGCTCGGCCAGCAGCTCGCGCGGCCCCAGCCGGTCGGCGATCACCACGTCGGCCTCGGCCAGCAGCCGCCGCCCGCGGACGGTGATCAGGCCGGGGTCGCCCGGACCGCCGCCGACCAGCGCCACCCCGGCCGCGCGCCGTCGGTAGTGCCGGGCGGAGATCGTGCCCGACTGCAGCCCGGTCGTGATCGCGTCGCGGATCGCGGCGCTGCGGCGGGGGTCGCCGGTCAGCACGCCGACGCTGACGTCGCCGACCCGCCCGCCCGCGGGGGTCCACACGGAGGAGGCGGCCGCGTCGTCGGCCCGCACGCACCAGACCCGGTTCTGCTCCGCCTCGCCCGCGACCGCCGCGTTGACCGGCGACGGGCCCGCGCACGCGACGACCAGCCAGGCGCCCGCGCAGTCGCCGGCCCGGTACTCGCGGGGCTGCCAGTCGATCCGGCGCTGGGCGGCGAGCTCCTCCAGGGCGGGGGTGACGGCCGGCGAGATCAACATCACGTCGGCGCCCGCGGCGAGCAGCCTCGGCACCCGGCGGGCGGCGACCGCCCCGCCGCCGACGACGACGACCCGCCTGCCCTCCAGCCGCAGGCCGAGCAGATACGCTTCCCCGTGGCCGGGGCGGTTCCCGCCCCCTGTCTCCGCTGGCCCGGGGCCGTCTGCCTGCGCGGTCACGACTGTCGTCCTGTCACGCCGGCAGGGTACCTCGGACGGCCGACCCGGTCGTCCCCCGGTCGGCACCTTGCGCAGCGCATGGTTACCTTGATGTCACTAGAATCTTCGTGACTTCTTCAGCCCAACTGCGGATTGCCTAGAAGCTGGGTCCGTTTCGGGCGAATTGGTACGCGACGCTGGGGAAGTCACAGCATGCTGTAGCGCGAGGCCGATACACTTGGCGGGCGTTTGATCATCATGTCCCGTGCAGAGTCGCAGGCCACAGCCACAGGCCGTACCAGACGATCAGCGAGCTCTACCAGCCGGGCCGGGCCACCCCCGCCGGCGCACCTATTCATGCCGGAGGCAATCAGCGTGTTCTATTCCAATCCGGCCGACGCGGCGACCGATGCCGACGCGCTGCAGACCCTCGCCGCCGCCTACGGCGACCGGGTCAGCAAGCTCCCGCCGGTCGCGCTGGTAGTCGCCGCCTACAACGAGGAGGGCGGCGTCGGCCCGGTCGTGGAGGCGCTGCCGCGCACCCTGTGCGGGCTCGCGGCCGAGGTGATCGTGGTCGCCGACGGCTGCGCCGACGCCACCGCCAAGGAGGCCGACGCGGCGGGCGCGATCGTCGCCGACGTCCCGGTCAACCGGGGCCAGGGGGCCGCGCTGCGGCTCGGCTACCGGATCGCCCGCGAGGGCGGCGCGCAGTACATCATCACCACCGACGCCGACGGCCAGTACAACTCGGCCGAGATGCCGTCCCTGCTGCAGCCGATCATCGACGGTGAGGCCGACTTCGTGACCGGGTCGCGACGGCTGGGCAGCGAGGAGACCAAGGACCCGGTCCGCAAGGCCGGCGTGCGGTTCTTCGCCGGCCTGGTGACGCTGCTCACCGGCCAGAAGATCGGCGACACGACCTTCGGCATGCGGGCCATGCGGGCCGAGGTGACCGGGGCCGTCCAGCTCGAGCAGCCGCAGTACCAGGCCTCGGAGCTGCTGATCGGCGTCATCACCCACGGGTACAGGCTGCTCGAGGTGCCCGCCACCATCCACAAGCGCGCGGTCGGCGAGTCCAAGAAGGGCCAGAACCCGCTCTACAACCTGCACATCCCCGGGCTGAACAACATCTTCTACGGGAGCCGGTTCATGCGGGTCGTGCTCGGCACCTGGTGGCGCGAGAGCCGCCGCCGCAACCGCGGCAAGTAGCTCGGCTCGGGCGCAGCGGTGATCGTGTTCCGTTTGGGTCGCGTATTCGCGCCTGCGGGCATCAGCGTGTGCCGATGGGGGCAGCCCGCGACCTGAACGTCACACGATGACCCTTTGCTCAGTCGGATGTGGTGCGCGTTGTGCGGGTGAGGACGTTGTCGCCGATGCTCCGGGTGCCGTCGGCCGCCGAGGCTTGATGGGCGGGGCAGGCGGGGGTTATTTGAGCGCCGCCGCTGGCCGGCCGGAGCCGGGGAACATACGCGCAAGGCCTGGAACGGAGTCCGTTCCAGGCCTTGCGTTGGGGTGAAACCAGGGTCCGTTCGATAAGAAGATTTTGAATTTACGACTTGGCGTTTGAGGGCTTCGCGGCCGGGTCGGCGGCGGGCGTCACGATCACCGCGGGCGCGGCCGACGCGGGATTGGAGGCGCCGGCGGCGGTCACGTCGGCCGGGGACGGGGCGGTGCGGGTGCCCGGCGGCACCACGTCGGGGCCGGTGGCGGCCGCGCGGGCGGCGGTGGTGCGGTCGGCGAAGAGCACGTAGTGGAAGATGACGAACCGGAGCGCGAACGTCACCACGTTGGCCGCGAGGTACACGAGGTCGACGACGAGCACGTGCTTGACCCCGTGCAGGCCCATCCAGGACGCGAGGTGGTAGCCGAGCTTCGTCGCCAGCCAGAGGATCACCCAGACCATCGCCGAGATCACCCAGAACGGGATGGTCTCGCGGAGCACGTCCGGCCTGCCCTTGCGCTCCCAGGCCCAGCGGCTCAGGAAGTAGCTGACCACCGCGCCGCCGAACGTGCTGATGAGCGCCGTCGGCGTCGCTGTCATGTGGAAGACGCCATTGCAGACCGAGAGCAGGATCTCGCTGGTCGCCAGCGCCGCGGCCGCGACGCCGACAAAGCGGGTGAAACGAACGCCCACCTTGGTGCGTAGCTTCATCACGAGGCGGTTCTGAGCCAATGCCATCTGCTTCCCTTGGGCTGGGACCGGTGTTACTCCAGTAAACAGCACGAGAACCGCAGGCCCTCGACACCACCCCCGGAAGCGCCGTAGCAGGCACGTCTGCGAGGATGCTTCGGTCACGCGTACCTTTTTCACGTTACCTTGTACGGTCGCTCGCCGCCGCCCAGACCCGCCGACTCATGGGGACTCGCTTCGGAGCGTAACCTTGGCGGCATGAGAATCCTGGTGCTCGGCGGTGACGGCTACCTGGGCTGGCCGACGGCGCTTCACCTGTCGTCCTGCGGCCACGAGGTGGCGGTGGCCGACAACTTCGCGCGCCGCCACTACGACGACGAGCTCGGCGTCGAGTCGCTGGTGCCGATCGAGCCGCTGCGAGCCAGGATCGCCCTCTGGGAGTCGCTGACCGGCGCCTCCATCGGGTGCTACGTGGGCGACCTGTGCGACCCGGTCTTCACCTACGCGATGATCCGGTCGTTCCGGCCGGACGCCATCGTGCACTTCGCCGAGCAGCGGGCGGCGCCGTACTCGATGATCGACCGGTCGCACGCGCTCTACACCCAGTCGAACAACGTGCTCGGCACGCTGACGCTGCTGTACGCGATCGCCGAGATCGACCCGCGGATCCACCTGGTCAAGCTGGGCACGATGGGCGCCTACGGGACGCCCAACATCGACATCGAAGAGGGCTGGCTTGACCTCGAGCACAACGGGCGGACGGATCGCGTGCTGTTCCCGAAGCGGCCGGGGTCGTTCTATCACCTGTCGAAGGTGCATGACTCGCACAACATCGAGTTCGCCTGCCGGATCTGGGACCTGCGGGCGACCGACCTGAACCAGGGCGTCGTGTACGGGCAGGCGACGGCCGAGACGCTTTTGGATGATGGTCTTGCCACCCGGTTTGACTACGACTCCGTCTTCGGGACGGTGCTGAACCGGTTCGTGATCGAGGCGGTGATCGGGCACCCGCTGACCGTGTACGGGTCGGGCGGGCAGGTGCGCGGGCTGATCGACATCCGCGACACGGTGGCGTGCGTGCGGCTGGCGATCGAGAACCCGGCTCACGCGGGCGAGTACCGGGTGTTCAACCAGATGACCGAGTCGATGTCGGTCAGCGAGATCGCGTCGGCGGTGGCCGCCGCTTACCCAGGGCCGGTCACGGTCGAGAACCTCTCGAATCCCCGGGTTGAGGCGCCCGAGCATTACTGGAAGGTGAAGCACACGGCGCTGATCGATCTCGGGCTTGAGCCGCACCTGCTGTCGGACACGCTGATCGAGTCGCTGTTCTCGATCACCAAGCGGTACTCGCACCGGGTCCGGCCGGAGGCGCTGCGGCCGACGGTGGACTGGCGCAAGGCCGCGCCGGAGTAGTTCTGCGCTCACTTCGGGGTGTTCTGCGCTCACTTCGGGGTGACGGTGCTGCCGGGGCTGGCATGCCAGAGGGTGCGGGGCGGGGTCTTGAGGGTGCCGCCGGGGGCGCCGGTCTCGGCGTAGGGGGAGAGCGCGAAGCCGTTGGCGAACACCAGCGGGCGGGCGGGCGCGTTGTCCCGGTCCCGCGACCGGTTGGCGCTGTCTTGCGACGGGTCGGCGCTGGCGGGGTCGGTGGGGGTTATGAGGTTCTTGGGGGCGGTGGTTGCGGGGGCCGGGCCTGCCTGGCCTGCCGGGCCTGCCTGGCCTGCCGGGCCTGCCTGGCCTGCCTGGCCTGCCTGGAGGTCCTGGCCGGTGGCCAGCGCGGCGCGGACGGCCGCCAGGCCGCCCACCAGGCGGATCTCCTCCAGCGCGGGGATGTCCCAGCACTCGGTCGCGTTGACGGTGACGGCCATCGGGCCCGCGCCGGCCCGGCGGACCCGGCCGCGGACCAGCAGCAGCCACGAGCCGAAGAGCCTGGCCGCGCACCGGTCCTGCACCGACTCGAAGAACGCGAGGTCGACGAGGCCGACCGCGTCGTCGAGGGACGCGAAGATGATCCGCTGGCCGGAGCGGACGGCCGGGGTCTGCGTCGCCACCTTCGCGCCCGCCACCAGGATCGTCTCACCGTTCCTGCACCGGTCCAGGTCGGCCGAGCGGACCACGTCCAGCCCGGCCAGCAGGTCGGCGTAGAAGTCGATCACGTGCTGGCTGACGTCGAAGCCGAGGATCTCAAGCTCGGCCTCCACCCGTTCGGCGAGATCGAGCTCGCGCAGTTCGCCCGCGGGGACGAGGCCGGCCATGCCGTCGGCGGTGTCGGCGCTGACGAACAGGTCGAGGGCCAGGGACGTTCCCTGGCGGGCGGGCGCGGTCTGCCTGGCCAGCACGCCGACCCGGGCGAGCAGGTCCCGGCGGGTCGGCGTGGGACGGGCGAGGTCGACGGGGTGTGAGGGGGGCACGGGGTCTGCAAGGGTCGCGGGGGTCGCGGGGTGCGAAGGGGGCGCGGGGGGGTAGAGGGAGTCGAAGGCGCCGATGAGGGCCAGCCGCTCTACGACCGGGCGGGAGACCCTGGCGCGGTCCCAGAAGTCGCGCAGGCTTGCATAGGGCTGGCCGGAGACGATGCGCTCCACCTCGGCGTCGCTGATGCCCCTGACCTCGCGCAGCGAGCAGCGGATGGCCGGGGGCGCGCCGCCGGCGGCCGCCCGGTGATCGTCGCGACGCCCGGGGAGGCGGATGGCCCAGCGGGCCGGCCTGCGGTCATCGGGAGCGGGGCCGTCGGCTGGCGTCTTCTCCGTCTTCCATTCGCCGGACGAGGCGTTGACGTCCACCGGGAGGACCTGGACGCCGGACAGCCGGGCGTCGCCGATGATCACGCGCTTGGGGTACATGCCGGGGTCGTGGGTGAGCACGCCGGCGTAGAACGCGGCCGGGTGATGGCGCTTGAGCCAGGCCGACTGGTAGACCGGGATCGCGAACGCGGCCGCGTGCGCCTTGCAGAAGCCGAACCCGCCGAACGCCGCGACCACCTCCCAGACCCGCTCGATCGTCTCCGGGTCGAAGCCCCTGATGTCGGCCTTGGCCCGGAACCAGGGGGCGGTCCGCTCCGGGCCGCCGGGCGCGGACAGATGGCGACGGACCAGGTCCGCCTCGGCCAGGCCGCACCCGGTCAGCACGTCGATGATCCGCAGCACCTGCTCGTGGAAGACCACCACTCCCCCGGTCTCCTGCAGCGCCTCGCGCAGCTTGTCGTCCGGGTAGCGCGGCTCAGCCAGGCCGTGCCGGGCGCGCAGGAACGGCGTGATCATGTCGGAGTTGACCGGGCCGGGCCGGAACAGCGAGATGTCCACGATCAGGTCGGCTATGTCGCGCGGCGCCATCTTCTTCACCAGCTCGCGCTGGCCGGGCGACTCGATCTGGAAGCAGCCGAGCGTGTCCGACCGGCCGATCATCGCGTAGGTGGCCTCGTCGTCGCGCGGCATCGCGTCGATGTCGATCTTCTCGGCCGTGGTCCGCTCGATCTCGGCCAGCGTGTGCGCCATCGCCGACTGCATGCGGACGCCGAGCACGTCGAGCTTGATCACGCCCGCGATCTCGGCGTCGTCCTTGTCGAGGTGGCTGAGCGGGAACCCCTCGGCGCTGGCCTGCACCGCCGTCCGGTCGAGCAGGGTCCGGTCGGAGAGCAGCACCCCGCACGGGTGCATCGCGACATGGCGCGGCAGGCCGTCCAGCTGCTCCGCTATGTTGAATATCGTCGTTAGCTGTTCGGTGTTGACACGGGAGCGGCGGAGCTCCGGCAGCTCGGTGAGCGCGGCCGTGATGTGCTTCGCGCGGATGTGCGGGAAGGCCTTGGCGATCGCGCCGATCTCGTCGGGGGGAAGCGACATCGCGGCGGCGACGTCCCTGATCGCGCTGCGCGCCCGGTAGGTCTCCATCATGCTGACGCAGGCGGTGCGCTCCGCCCCGTACGCGTCGAAGATGATCCGGTACGCGTCCAGCCGGCGGGCGGACTCGACGTCCAGGTCGATGTCGGGGAGCGTGGCCCGCACCGGGGTGAGGAACCGCTCCATCAGCAGATCGTGCTCGAGCGGGTCGATGGCGCTGATCCCGAGCAGGTGGTTGACGAAGCTGCCCGCGCCCGAGCCGCGGATCGCGCAGCGGATGCCGGCCGCGCGGACGCGGTCGGCCA
>Ga0208717_1000734_pt1 | contig 10887 bp, 10 predicted proteins | sample NGESurF53shallow_FD_184489 | JGI IMG/M metagenome (GOLD analysis project Ga0208717, IMG submission 184489) | Arctic peat soil microbial communities from Barrow, Alaska - NGEE Surface sample F53-3 shallow (SPAdes) | ecosystem: Environmental > Terrestrial > Soil > Wetlands > Peat ... | reverse complement strand
CCGGTCGGTCTCCTCGGCGAGGGTGACGCGGTTGCCGGGCTGGGGCAGGAACTCGCACAGCGCCCCGAGGCAGGACCAGTGCACGTAGTCGCTCATGTACTCGCGCAGCGCTGCTCCCCAGTGACCCTGGGCGGCGATGTGTTCGGCCCAGGTGATCGGCAGCGGGGAGACGGTCTGGATGGAGAACCCGCGCTGGTACGGCTTGGCGGGGTCGGTTTCGTAGAAGTCCTCGCTGCTGACCTCGGGCGGCGGTGACTTGTACATCCGCACCTCGGCGTCGAACCGGCCCGCGGTCTGCGGTGCGCCCTGCACCATCAGGTACCGCCCGACCTGGTCGAAGTCGTTGCACAACCCATCTGGGAAGCGCTTGGAGGCGGAATTGAGGAGCAGCCGCGGTGTCTCGATGGAGTAGCCGGCGATCGCGACCATCCGGGCCTTCTGGAACCGCGGCACGCCGTCGCGGACGTAGTGCACGCCGGTGGCCCGGCCGGTGTGCTCGTCGACCTCGATGTGGGTGACCATGCAGTCTGGGCGGACCTCGGCACCGTGGGCGAGGGCGTCGGGGATGTGGGTGATCAGCGGCGAGGCTTTGGCGTTGACCTTGCAGCCCTGCAGGCAGAATCCGCGGTAGATGCAGTGTGGCCGGTTACCGAAGCGGCCGTTGACGATGGCGACTGGGCCTACTTTCGCGGTGATGCCGAGCTTGTCTGCGCCGCGCAGGAACAGCTCCCCGTTGCCGCCGACTGGGTGCGGGCGGTAGGGATAGGTGTGCGGGTCACCCCACGGCCACTTCTCCCCCGCGACGGGGAGTTCTTCCTCGATCTCCTGGTAGTAGCTGCGCAGGTCGCCGTAGCCGATCGGCCAGTCCGCGCCGACCCCGTTCTGGGTGAAGGTGCGGAAGTCGCTGGGGTGAAAGCGGGGGGTGTAGCCGGCATAGTGGATCATCGATCCGCCAACGCCGCGGCCGGAGTTGTTCGAGCCGAGCGGCACCGGATCTGACCCGGAGATCACCCGCGGCTCGGTCCAGTACAGGTGGTGCGAGCCGGCTTCATCGCTGACCCAGTCGGTGTCCGGGTCCCAGAACGGGCCGGCGTCGAGGGCCGCGACCTTCCATCCGGCGCGGGCCAGGCGCTGCAGCAGGACCGACCCGCCGGCCCCGCACCCGACAACGAGCAGGTCGAGTTCATCGCGGTCGTCGAAGCGGCGCATGTCGCGGCGCAGTGCGTGGTTGGTGCGGGTGCCGTCGTTGGGCAGCAGCCACGCCGATTCGTTCCGGTTCCGGACGCTGCTCATTGCTGCCCCCTCGCCGGGTCGGCGGCAGGGCGGGCGTCGCGGACCTCGAACGGCTCGCGGGCGTCGACGCCGGGGTTCTTGTAGCCGCGTGGATAGGCCGGCCCGGGGAAGCCCATCTCGTTCCAGGCCCGGGGGTGGGAGTAGAACGCGGTGCAGGCGTAGCGGGTCCACAGGCTCCACACCTGTTTGGCAGGCAGGCCGTGCCAGGTGCCTGCGCCAAGATCCTGGACCGCCTGGATCAGCGTCGCCTGCTCCTTGTCGGTGCAGGCCGCGAATCCAGTGCCGTGGCGGTCCTTGGCGTCGGAGTCGAGCGCGGCCAGCGTGTCGCGCCAGGCCTGGCTGTCCTCGGGCATGTCGTGGTAGTGCCAGCCGTCAGTCTGCCTCTCGGCGAGGCGTGCGTCGATCAGGTTGACCACGGGGACCTTCGCATCGCCGTGCTGGTCGAGCAGCTGGCCGCACAGGGCGGTGGCGGCGGCCTGCTCGGCAGGGGTGAAGAAGCGGATGTCAGGTGCCATCCCGACCCGGGACAGCACGACCCCGGTGGTCACCGGATCCCAATGGCGGCGCTGGGCCAGAACGTCAAAGCCGGGAAACCGCCCGGGTCCGCCGCCCGGTGTCGTGGGCTCATCAGACGCGGTCGGCCTGGCGGGGTGGCGGCTCACTGCTCACGCCGCAGGATCGCGGCCAGCAGGCCCATCCCGCCGACCATGGTGACCAGCAGCGGGGCCAGCAGCGGCGGTCCCATCTCCAGGTTGTAGCGGGCGTTGCGCCAGCCGCCGGGTTTCTGCGCGATCCCGCGGGCGTGCAGGTAGGTGCCCTGCAGGCCGTTGGCGACGATCGCCGCCGACGCGATCGGCAGCGCGGTCTTGGCCATCCGGCGGCTGAAGAAGCCGGCCACGCCGGCGACAGCTCCGACCGGTCCCATCACCACCGGCAGCCACATCATCTTGTTGCCGAAGCTGGCACTGTCGTGCTCGAAGTAGATCTCGGCCGCGGTCACCAGCGCACCGGCGGCGGTCAGCGCGGCCAGGCTGCGCTCGAAGCGGCCGGTCTGGATGTTGCGCACCATCCGGTCGATGCCCAGCACCGCCGGTTCGGCGATGGCGGAGTCCGTGACGGCTGTCATGTGCAGTCCTTCCACTCGCGTGAGCTGGCATTGCAGGAGTGTCGGCGTTCTCAGCGCGGCCGGCACGGCCAGAGAGTCACCGAGCTGCCAATTGATTGCGCTAAAGCAATCATACGCGCAACGGTTGCGGGAAGGCAACTATCGGGTCGATACTCTGACCATGTCCACAGAGAATCAGGATGCGGCCCTGGTCCCGGTTACCGAGGAGCAGATCGATGCGATCATGCTTGCGGCCCAGGCGCTGGTCGGCGTGACCGCGCAGTCGGTGGCCGAGGTCGAGGATCTGGTCACCCTGCCGCAGCTGCGCGTGCTCGTGCTGGTCGCCGGCCGTGGCCCGCTGAATCTCCACGCGCTGGCGATGGCGATGGGCATCCACCCATCCAACGCCACCCGGGCATGTGATCGCCTGGTGGCGGCGGGCCTGCTGCGCCGGCTCGAGTCCTCGGTCGACCGGCGCAACCTGGTCCTGGGCCTCACCGATGACGGGCAGCAGCTAGTCAGTGCGATGGTGCAGCGCCGCCGTCGTGCCGTCGCCGCGGTGCTCGAGCAGGTACCGGCGACCCGTCGCCGCGCCCTGGCCTCCGCGATGCGGACCTTCGGCCTGGCCGCCGGCGAGGCACCGGCAGGGAACGCATGGAAGCTGGGCTGGCCCGGCTGACGGGGCCGCCCGCTACCGGCGGCGGGCGCCGCGCAGCCCGGCGAGGACGGCGGCCGCGGCGAGCACAGTGCCGAGCAGTGGTGCGCGGTGCATCGAGGCCCACAGCCACGGGTCATGCGAATGCGCCTGTCCGTCGAAGGCGCCGTGGGCGCCGCGGTCAGTGTCAGCGTCCTGAGGGCCGAAGACGTTCGATCCCCACCGGGGCAGCTCCTTACCGCTCTGCTGGGACTTGATGCCGGTGCGGCCGAGGTAGAGGTCGAGCAGTTTGGGTGCGACCCGCTCACCCAGGATGGTGTATGCGGTGGAGATCCCTACCCACATGTTGCGGCGGGGGTGCTCGGCCAGGTAGACGATCGCCTTCGCGGGCAGTTCCGGCTGGAAGATCGGCGCTACCGGCATCGGGTGGCCGGCCATCTTGCTGAGGTTCCAGTTGAACTGGGGAGTGTTCAGTCCGGGCAGCTGGACGGTGCACAGCTTGACGTGGCTCTTCTCGCTGGCCAGCTCAGTCACCACCGACTGGGTGTAGCCGACGACCGCGTGCTTGGCTCCGCAGTAGGCCGACTGCAGCGGGATCGAGCGGTAGGCCAGCGCCGACCCGACGTTCACGATGACGCCGCGGTCGCGCGGGCGCATGTGCTGCAGCGCGGTCTGGGTGCCGTACACCTGGCCGTAGTAGGTGACCTCGGTCATCCGGCGGAATTCCTCGCTGGAGGTGTCCCAGGAGTAGGCCAGCGAGCCGCTGAACGCGACGTTGACCCATACGTCTATCTCCCCGAGTTCAGACTCGACCTGCGCGGCAGCCCGCTGCACGGCGTCGTAGTCGGCCACGTCGGCCGCGATTCCGAGGCCGCGGCCGCCCGCGGCAGCCACATCCTTGACGGCTCCGTCGAGCCCGGCCTGGCCGCGGGCGAGTGCCGCGACGTCATAGCCAGCGGCGGCGAGGGCTTGCACGGTGGCCCGCCCTACCCCGCCGGTTCCGCCGGTCACGACCGCGATCTTGCGTCCTGTTGTCGATGTCATCGCTTCCTCATCTCTTGTGCTGGGACCGAATGGCAGGATGGTGCCCTGCGCGACGCCGGTCAGGAATCGGGCCGTGCCGTGTGCCTGGCCCGCGCCGATGGTGCTGGGTAGCCGGGAACACACGCCGTAGCGACGCGGTCCGCCCAACTCTGGCGGAGTTCCTGCACGGCGTTGGCCGGTCGCCGCGCCGGCTCGTGCGCTGCCTGGCGGGCGGCGAGGGCGCCGGCCGCCGCGAACGCGCCGGCGATCAGCGCGTCGGTGAACGCGGCCCGCCGTCGCCGGCCGGTGACGGCGAGCGCGAGCATGCTTGCCGCGTGGAGCAGGTCCACTCCGACGCCCAGGGCGAGGACCGGGTAATTGGGCACCGGGCCTGACGCGAGGGCCTGGGCGAGCTGCCGGGCGCCGAGCACGCGCGCCGCACCCTGGCCGCGGGTATCGAGGCGACCGTGCAGCAGACGGCGGCTCACCAACGTGGGACTTGCCAGCTGCAGCGCGCCGTAGCCCCCGCGGACCAGGTACAGCGCTGCTCTGATCGCCGGGTTCCGGTGCTCAAGGATGTGGCGGGTCACTGGCCGGCCTGCCAGGGCCGGGCGAGGCGTACCGACGCCTCGAACATCAGCGCGTGCACGAACGCCTGCGGCAGGTTGCCGCGCAGCTGGCGCTGGGTGACGTCGTATTCCTCGGACAGCAGCGCTGGTGGTCCGCAGGCGGCCCGGTTGCGTTCGAAGTAGCGGATCGCACTCAGCGTGTCGCCCTGCTGGTGGGTGGCCAGGGCGGTGACGAAGCCGCAGAGCAGGAAGGCGCCTTCGGCGTCGCCGAGCGGGCCGGGCTGCTGGCGGAATCGGTAGACATAGCCCTCTTGGTCAAGTTCGTCCCGGACGGCGGCCAGGGTGGCGGCGGTGCGGGGGTCGCCGTCTGGCAGGGCGCCGCGGATGCCGGGCAGCAGCAGGGCGGCGTCGACGCGGTCATCGCCGGGCGCTCGCTGCCAGCGGCCGGACGGGTGAGTGCAGTGCGCGGCGGTGTCGGCCAGGATCGCATCGGCCAAGGCCAGCCAGTCGGCGATACGCGGCGCCGGCGCGCCGGGGGCCTGGCTGGCCGCGCGCAGCCCGGCGACGCAGATCAGCCGGCTCTCGCTCCAGCGCTCGTCGTCCAGTTCCCATATCCCTGCCTCGGGTTGCTGCCAGCGGGCGGCGATCGCGCCGGCCGCGGTCTCCGCCGCGCGCCAGCCGTCGGTGCCCAGGTGGTCGTGGCGGGCGGCGGCTGCGAGCAGCAGCAGCGACTCCCCGAACGCGTCGAGCTGGAACTGGGCGTTGACGTGGTTGCCGACAATGTCGTGGCCGCCGGGGTAGCCCGGCAGGTGCAGAGAGCGCTGGTCGGGGACCCGGCCGCCGGTCGTGGTGTAGGCGGGTGCCAGTTTCGGCCCGTCGTCGAGCAGCCGGGCAGAGACAAAACTGACGGCGTCATCGAGCAGCGGGTACGCGCCGGCCGCGGCGATGGCCTGGCCGGTGAAGCACTGGTCGCGGATCCACACATAGCGGTAGTCGTAGTTGCGGCCCTGGCTGGCGCGTTCGGGCAGGCTCATGGTGGCTGCGGCGACCATGCCGCCGCCGGAGCTGGTCAGCCCGCGCAGCACGGTATAGGCGTGGCGGGTGTCGTGCGGGGTGAGGGTGGTGCCGGCGAACTCGGGCACACCCTCGCGCCAGGCGAGCTCGGTGCTTTCCCATGCCTGGTCAGGGTCAGGGAGCTGGCTGGGAAGCGCCCGCTCGGAAAGCTCCAGAACGAGGTCGTGGTGACCTCCTGCCGGCACGGTGAGGTCCATGGCCAGCACGCTCTGGCCGGCCGGGCCGCTGGCGAGGCTGGCTGCCTCGCCGCCGCACCAGCGCAGCCGCAGGCCGCCGGTCTTGCCGGACCACGCTCCGCCGTCGCGGCTGAGGTCAGATAGCCGGTGCTGGCCGTAGCCAGCCCGGGCGTCCAGGCACACACGCACGCTGGCGTCTCCCTGGACGGCGATGATGCGGCGCAGCAGCACCGTGCGGTCGCGGTCGCCGGGGAAGGCGAGCGCTTCGCGGCATTCGATGATGCCGGTATCGGTGATCCAGCGGGATCGCCAGATCAGCGAACCGTCCTCGTAGTAGCCGCCCCACACGAAGCGGGCGTCCGTGGGGGTGATCGCGTATCGGCCGCTGCCGCCGATCAGCGAGGAGAACACGGCGTCGGAGTCCCAGCGAGGGGAGCACATCCACACGATGTCCCCGCGCGGGCCGACCAGGGCGCCGCGTTCGCCGTCGGCGAGCAGCGCGTATTCACGCAGCACGTGCAGCGGGTAGTCGGCGGCGCCGTCTTCGTCGTTTCGCTTGCCCGTCATCGTCTGTCTCCTAGATTCCGGCGGCGTTGGCGTAGAACTGCTGGTCCTCGCGCCAGCCGCCCATCCCCATGCCGATGTCCTTGACATCGGCCACGAACTCGATGCCGGCGATCCACTTGACCATCTTGAAGCCGAGCTGGGTCTCGATCCGCAGCCGCACCGGCGCCCCGTGCTCGACCGGCAGCGGTGCCCCGTTCATGTCGAGCGCGAGGATCGTCTGCGGGTTCGTCGCGAGGTGGATCGGTATGGTGCCGTAGAAGAAGCCGTAACGGCCCTCACCTTCTGTCAGCCCCTTGTCATCCATCGCATAGAAGACCACATGCCGCGCCGAGCTGGCCGGGCACACCTCCCCCATCAGCCGGGCGAGCGGGACGCCCGCCCACTCCGCTATCGCGGTCCAGCCCTGGATGCAGTTGTGCTTGGTGATCTGCCGCTGGTCCCCGAGCCCGCGCAACTCGGCCAGAGACAGGTTCATCGGGCGGGCGACGAGCCCGCCCACGCTGAGCCGGTAGTCACGGAAATCCCCGGCGGCCAGCGCCTGATACTCCTGGCCTGCGGGCGGGTAGCCGTTGACCCGGTGATAAGGCGAGATGTCGCTGCGACGGAAGTGCTGGTGAGAGGTGAACAGCCGGGAGATGACACGCTCGAACGGGTCGACCATGAACCCGAGCAAACGCTGGGTGCGGCGCCGGTAGCGCAGGGAGAACCAGCTGATCACGACATGGGAGACGAGAATCGCGAACAATCCGGCCAGGCCGATCCCCAGGGCGAGCCGCCGGTTGCCTTGCGGGTCGCCCAGGACGATGCCCGCGAACTCCTTCGGCACCCCGTGAATAATCACCATGAACGTGTGCATGACGATGAACGCGGCGAACGCGCACAGCCCGAGGAAGTGCAGGCTGCGCGCCCCCTGCTTGCCGCCGAACAGCTTGCCGTAGCGGGGGAAGCGGGCCAGCAGCGACGGAGACATCGCCGCGCCGGTGGCGATCTGCAACGGCGCCAACAGGAAGATGACCGCGAAGTAGGCCAGCTTCTGCGCCGGCTCGAACGGCTGGCCGGGGATCTTCGCCGGGAACTGGAAGCGCAGGTAAGTGCCGATCGACTTAATCGAATCCGGGACCAGCGACCAGTGCGTGGGGACCAGGTAGTGCCAGTAGCCGGTGGCGAACACCAGGCTCACGTACACCGCGCCGGTCAGGATCCAGAACTGCACCGTCATGAAATGCCAATGCCGGCCCAGGCCAAGGTTCTTGCGGCCCGGCAACGCGACGATCGGTGACCACGCTTCTTCCTCGTCCAGCGACGTCCAGGGCTTGCGGGAGTCCGCCCCGTACATCTTCTTCGACAACCGCAGCCATTCGCGCCCTGGCGGGCAGCTGTCATGCCAGTACAGCTTCGGGAACGCGGACAGCACCTCGATGCCCGACCGGAACAGCAGCAGCATGAAGAAGATGTTCAGGAAGTGGGTGATCACCACCCAGTACGGAAAAAACTCAGGCACTCCCCCGGCTCCCTTCGATCTGGCGCGGACCCCGACTTCGGCTGGCCCTCCGCCCATGCTCCGGAGGTGCCAGAACGCCCATGACTTCCTTGAAGCATAACCGCAATTATTGCGTAAGAGCAACTATATATGGCAGGCTGGTCTCCAGGTGCATGTCCCCAGCGGCCGAGACGGAGCAGCCACGTGAACCAGCAGCGCGAGACGAGCGAGGGCGCGCGAGAGGATGCGTCAGCTCGAGTGGCACAGCTGCGTGCCGCGCTGCTGACCGGCCGGGGGCCAGGAGCGCCCGACCACGAGATCGCCGAGCACACCCGCGACCGTGCACTGCTCGGCGCGGTGCCAGCGCCGATCGAGCGGGCCCTCGTGGCGCGCCAGGGCGGGCGATGGCGGGCCGGTCAACCCATCACTGAGCGCAACGCCCGTATTGGTTCTCGGCGCGGCCGGTGCCAGGCGGCCCTGGCCGGCGCGGCTGCAGCGCTGCTCATCCGCTGGCTCGTGCACCGGCTGATCCGATCCCGGCACGACCGTGGTGACTGATTGCCGTATCAGCCCGCGCGCCCCCTACCTGAAAGGTTCTCCATGGCTTCCGCAGCGTCCGGGCAGCAATTCGCTATCAGCGCCGGTGATCAGCACGCGACGATCGTCGAGGTCGGCGGCGGCATCCGCGAATACCGCGCCGGCGACCGCGATGTCCTTCAGCCCTACCCCGCAGAGCAGATGTGCGATGCCGCGCACGGCGCCCCGCTGATCCCGTGGCCCAACCGCCTCGCCGACGGCCGCTACACCTTCGACCACACCGAATACCAGGTCAGCCTGACCGAACCGGACAAGCACAACGCCATCCACGGCTTCCTGCACTGGCGGCCCTGGCGGCCGGTCGAGCAGGCCGCCGACCGGATCACCATGGCCGCAACGCTGTTCCCGCTGCAGGGCTACCCGTTCACCCTCGACCTCCGGATCGAATACCGCCTCGACCGCACCGGCCTGACGGTGAACACCACTGCCACCAACTCCGGCGACCGGCCCTGCCCCTACGGCTGCGGCCAGCACCCCTACCTGTCCCCCGGCGGCGGCCTGGTCGACGACTGCATCCTGCAACTACAGGCCGCCACGCGCATCCGCACCGACCCCCACCGTGAACTGCCCACGGGCTTCGAGTCGGTCGCGGGCACACCCTTCGACTTCCGCACTCCCCGGCGTCTCGGCGACCTGCGCATCGACTACGCCTTCACCGACCTCGACCGTGACGACGAGGGCCGCGCCTGGGTCCGGCTCGAACGCCCGGACGGCCACACCGCCGAACTCTGGGTCGGCGAAACGCTTCCCCTCATCGAGCTCTATACCGCCGACACCCTCAGCCCGGACCGGCGCCGACGCGGACTGGGAACCGAACCGATGAGCTGTCCCCCCAACGCCTTCCAATCCGGCCAGCACGTCATCCGGCTCAAGCCCGGCGAAACCACCACAACAACCTGGGGAGCCCGCCTGAGCGGCCCGGACCGATCAACATCCTGAGCCAGACCAGCGCGAGCGAAGGAATCCCTCGCACTGGTGGCACACCTGGTGGCATCCTGCAGGGCGCCGATGCCGTGCCGGCACGCCCGGTCCACCAGCTGAAAGTAGATCCTCTGACACTGCGGCCGGCCGCCCCCCTGCGGCAGGCTGAGCAGATGAACTGGTCGGCTGAATGACAAGCGGATAGCCCGTGTGCGTGCCGAGAATCCTGTCCACAGCGCTGACCAGCAGAGTTGCTCCCCCAGCGTCCGGCCGTGATGATCACCGGTCATGTGCCTGCGGTTCGCGTTCCTCCTGACCATGCGGCTAGCCCGGCGTGAGGAGACATGGAAGACCGCAGAGATCTTGATCCTGCGCCACCACCTCGCCGTCCTGCAACGGCAGCAGCCGCGCCTCCCGAAGCTGACCTGGGCGGACCGGGCCCTGCTCGCATCCTTGTTCAGCGTGATACCGAAAGCGCGTCGTCAGGGGCTGCGGTTGCTGGTCACTCCGGACACGATCTTGCGCTCGCACCGCGACATCGTCCGCCGCCGCCAGGCCGCCAGGTCCATGCGCGCCAAGACCGGCCGACCACCCGCCGGAGCACCAGGGCCCTGGTGCTCCGGCGGGCCAGGGAGAACCCCGGCTGGGGGTACCGCAGGATCTGTGAGTGTGTGGGGCAGCGGTTCTGGATGGATCCCTGCCAGGATCTGGTGCTGGTGGCTGGGATTGACTCGCGCAGGATCTGGCCGTTTCGGCGTGCCATGCCGTGGACTCGTCGTCCCGGTCGCCGGCACCGGACCTGGATCACCGTGCTGGCCTGATCAGAAGCATGTCCGCGCTGCGGCGCGTGACTCATCACAGATATGCCGTCCGGTGGCTCCGTCCAGGCCCGGAAACTCATGAAAGCGCCTGGAGGAGGCCTGGAGCGGATGACGATGCTTGCCGAGGTGGCCGGTGCCGTGGTCGGCGGCGGCACCCACCGCGATACCCATGCACTGGAAATGCTTGCGCCGAACGGGACGACGATCGCCGTGCTGGCGATCAGCAACGACGATGACGGCTTCGCCGGGGCGATCGCGTAGATCGCCGAGAACGCGCCCGGCCCGCGGGGTAGTCGCAGGGCTGGAGGGAACGCGCAGCTATGGCATCGGCCTGGCCCGTGCCGTCGCAGCCGGCCTGATCGTCGTGGAGGTGCAGGCCCCGCGGCGCGCTGACCGCCGTGACCGCGGCAAGCCCGACCCGATCGACGCGCACCTGGCCGGCCTGCAGGTACTCCGTATGCCGGCCGGGGAGCTGCCGGCGCCCCGCGCTGACGGTGACCGGGAGGCCCTGCGGATCCTGCTCAGCGCCCGGCGCGAGCTGACCATGGCCCGGACCCGGTAGATCAACCGGCTGCGCGCGCTCCTGCCCGGCGGTGACGACACCGA
>Ga0208717_1000733_pt1 | contig 10889 bp, 11 predicted proteins | sample NGESurF53shallow_FD_184489 | JGI IMG/M metagenome (GOLD analysis project Ga0208717, IMG submission 184489) | Arctic peat soil microbial communities from Barrow, Alaska - NGEE Surface sample F53-3 shallow (SPAdes) | ecosystem: Environmental > Terrestrial > Soil > Wetlands > Peat ... | reverse complement strand
CCGCCACCACCAGTGCCGGGCGACCAGCAGCAGCTACCGCATCGCCATCCATCGCTGGCTGCTCCAACTGCAATTGCAGAAGCACCGCCTCAACTCAAGAGCAGGACCCAAACCGCAATCGTTGCTGCGCTTGAGATCCGCCAAATCCGCTACCCCAGTGCCTGGGTCTCACCTAGGCAAAAGGACTGATGTAGAGCCCGCCCTCGGGGCCCCGCATTCGGCGAGCGCAGGCACCCGCCGAGGCGGTAAGCGCCAGCTCTGACGGAGTCACGTCCAATCACGCGGGGGCTCGCTTGCCGCGCTTAGGAGGTCGGGCTCAGCCACCGCGCCGGGCACCGCCCAAGCCAACTCTCGGGCGGCGAGCAGCAGCGCGCCGCGATCGCCCGCGCCCTGGCCGGCCGGCCGGCCGGCGCTGGTGATGGCCGACGAGCCGACCGGGAACCTCGACTCGGCGACCGGCGCATCCATCCTGGAGCTACTGCGCGAGCTGCACCAAGACGGCACCACGATCCTCGTCATCACTCACGACCTCGAGGTGGCCGCGGCGATGCAGCGTCGAGTCGAGATCCGAGACGGGAAGGTCATCGGTGATTCGCCGACCAGCCCGTGACCCCGATGCCGGCGGCTCCCAGTTGTCGCGGCGCGATCTGATCCGCCTCGGGAGCCTGGGGCTCCGCAGCCGACGGACGCGAGCGTCATTGTCGGCGCTCGGCATCGGCATCGCCGCGATCGTCGGCGTTCTCGGGATCTCCCAATCTTCGAAGTCGGGGCTGCTCAACGAACTGGGACGCCTGGGCAACCTGATCACCGTCGGGCCGGCCAGCAGCCTTGGGCAGCAGAGCGAACTCCCTACAGCCTCCGAAGGCATGGTCTCGCGCGTCGCGCCGGTCACCAACGTGTCCGAGATCGGCGCCGTTTCGAACGTCTACGTGTACCGCAACTCCTTTGTCCCGGCGATCAAGACCGACGGCATCTCGCTGACCGCGACCGACGCGGCTCTGCCCGCCACGCTCGGCGCGACCGTCGCCCACGGCACGTTCCTCAACGCCGCCACCGCGCGCTTTCCCGCAGTGGTGCTCGGCGCCGAGACCGCCAGCCTGCTCGGCATCACCAACCTGAGCCACCCCACCCAGATCTGGATCGGCGGGCACTGGTTCACCGTCGTGGGCATCGTGAACCCGGTGGAGCTCGTCTCCCAGATGGACAGCATGGCCTTCATCGGATTCCCGATCGCCGCGCAGTACTTCGGCTTTGACAGCCACCCAACCGAGCTGTACGTGCGCAGCGTGCCCACCCAGGTCAACGCCGTCGCCGCCGTGCTGCCCGCCACCGTGAACCCGTCCAACCCCTCGCTCGTGGCCGTCAGTCTCCCCTCAGACATCCTCAAAGCCGCTCTGGTGGCCAAAGGCGCCTACAACGGGCTGCTCCTCGGTCTCGGCGCCGTCGCCCTGCTCGTGGGCGGCGTCGGCATCGCCAACGTTATGGTCATCTCTGTCCTCGAGCGCCGTGGCGAAATCGGGCTGCGCCGCGCGCTCGGCGCCAGCCGCCGCCACGTTGCCGAGCAGTTCCTGGCCGAGGCCCTGCTCCTGTCGGTGATCGGCGGGATCGCCGGCACCGTCATCGGCACCGCCGTCACGATCGTCTACGCGATCAGCCAACACGAGGCGGTACAGATCCCCGCCGTGGTCCTCTACGGCGGCGTCGGCGCCGCCCTCGCCATCGGCGCGATCGCCGGGCTGTACCCCGCCACGCGCGCGGCGCGTCTTTCCCCCACCGAAGCGCTGCGAACCGTATAGGCGCGTGAACGCTCGAGCCGACCCGCCCAGCACCGCCCACCCATCTGAGTCACTACGAGCACGCGAATACCGCGCACGCTGACCCGCAGCACAAGCAGAAGACCCGTGCGATCTCAAACGCAGGTCTCTGCCCGCCTCTCCCGGCAGTCGCGCGCCCGGTGCCGCTGCCTTGGCGATCACTTCGGGAGCCTGGCTCCTGGATTTGGCGATCCGGCCCCGGGACTCGGAAGCGCCGCGGGTAGCGACAGGCGGTCGCCGCCCGAGTGGCTGCTGAGTCCCGGCGATCAGCCCTGGGACAGGGCTCGGCGATCGCGGGGCACGTGCAGGTCGATTCGCAGACCCTTTCCCGGTGATTCCGAGCGTCCGCGGTGGCGTGGAAAGCACGCGTCAGCGCGGATCTGAATCAGACACTCGCCGCCGATGAGTTTCCGAAGTCGGCGGAGTCCATAGCGCGATCTCATCCATCCGTGAAAGGAAGCAGCGCATGGCCTCGCTCGTTCTGAAGATGTCCGTCTCGCTCGACGGCTACGTCGCAGCCGCCGACGGGAGTAGCGACTGGGAGGCTGCCGGGCGCTCCGAGGACGGCGCGCGCTGGACGCTTGAGACCGTGAGTAACGCCGGGACGCATCTCATCGGTGCGGCGACCTACGCGAGGTGGGCCGGCTTCTGGCCGGGCGCCGCAGGGCCGTTCGCCCAGCCGATGAACGAGATCCCCAAGGTCGTCTTCTCCGACTCGCTCGCCTCCGCCGAGTGGGGCCCGACGACGATCGCCCGCGGCGACCTGGCCGCGGCCGTCACGCGCCTCAAGCACGAGCGCCCCGACGGATACCTGCTCGCCCAGGGCGGTGTGCGGTTCGCCCGGTCGCTGGTCCAGACTGGCTTGATCGACGAGTACCGCCTCGTCGTGCACCCGGTCATCCTGGGCGCGGGCGAGCGGCTCTTCACCACGCCGCTGACGATCGAGCCCGTGAGCACCACCGCCTTCGGCCGCGGAGCCGTTGCCCACGTTTTCGCGGCGCGCCCGTGATTCGAGCGCGACCGTCAACTGCGACGGCAGCGCGCAGCCGCAAGTCCTGCTCCAGGCCGGGTGCGGCAGTCTGACCGAGAGTGTCGGTGAGCCGACGAACCACAAGTGTGCAACGGTGCCTCGATCATGATCTCGCCTGCGGAGGGGAGGGCGCTGGGAGTTGCTGGCTGAGCGCGTCGGCACAGGCGGTAAGGTCGGCGAAGAGGCGTCGTCGTTGTTCGGGGTCGAACGGGGCGAGCATCTGTTCTTGGACGGCGGCGACGGCCATGGAGGCGCCGAAGAGGCGTTGGGTGCCGTTGTCGGTGAGGGTGAAACGCTCGTGGCGACCGCCACCGTCGCCCTGGACGAGGTCGGTGCTTTTGAGGGTGATGAGCAGCTGGTGCATCGCTTGGCGGGAGACGAAGGTGCCGCGTGCCAGCTTGGTGTTGGTGAGCCCGGGTTGGTGGGCGAGCTGTTCCAGGCACGAGTACTGAGAGACGGTCAGGTCGTGCTCGCGTAGGGCCGTGTCCATCGCGGCCCGTAAGGCGACGGTGGCGCGTTTGAGCACGTAGCCGACGGCGGTGTCGAGATCAACTTGACCCACGTCAACATCTTGACATATGCTGGATGTCAACACATTGACAAATGGTAGGAGTCCTTCTGATGCCCGTTGGTCCTGACTTCATCTCCCTGCAGGTCCGTGATCTTGATACCGCCGCGGCGTTTTATGAGGAGCGTCTCGGCCTGCGCCGCGCGCCTGCCTCACCGCCCGGCGCGGTGGTCTTCGCCAGCCAACCGATTCCGTTCGCCGTTCGCGAGCTGCTGCCCGCTACCGATCTCGACGCCGGCCAGCCCGGTCTCGGGATCGCGGTCTGGGTCAAGGTAGATGGCGCCCAGGCGCTGCACAACCGGCTCACAGGGCACGGGGTCACGATCGAGACTCCCCCGTTTGACGGCCCGTTCGGCCGTACTTTCGCCGTCTGTGACCCTGACGGCTACGTGATCACGATCCACGATGGCGCGTAGGTGACGATCACCCTGCATCCTCGCGGCCCGTTCTCGCTGACCGCAGCGGCCGCGTTCGTCGAGAATTTCCCCGGCACCCAAGCCGAGCGACCACCGGACGCGTTGCGCTACGCATGGGCGGTCGACGGGGATTGGCGCACGGTGCAGGCCACAGTGCGCCAGGATGACCAGGCGGTCCACGCCGAGCTCGCCGGTCGGCCAGCCGCCCCGTTGGCCCGCCGGGCCGCCCGAGATCTCGAGCAGATGCTCTGCCTGGACGTCGACGGGAGCGGTTTCACCGCGCTCGGCGAGCACGACCGCGTCGTCAGGGCGCTGCAGCAACGGTTCTCCGGACTGCGACCGGTCCTGTTCTACACCCCGTATGAAGCCGCAGTCTGGACGATCATCAGCCAACGAATTCGCATGACGCAGGCCGCCGCGATCAAAGCCCGCCTCGGCAATGAGCTCGGCGAACATGGCGCATTCCCCGCCCCGGCGCGCCTCGCGCAGCTCTCCGCACCTCAACCAGGGCTCACCTCGCGGAAGGTCAATCAGCTGCGGACGATCGCGGCGGCCGCCCAGTACGGCGCACTCTCACGCCAACAGCTGCGAACGATGACCTATCCAGACGGGCTTGCCCACCTGCAGCAACTCCCGGGCATCGGACCGTTCTCCGCCGAACTGATCCTCATCCGCGGCGTCGGGCACCCCGACGCGTTCCCTGACCACGACGCCCGCCTCGACCAGGCGATCCGCTCCGCCTACAACACAACCGACGACGCCGCCATCCGCTCGATCACCGACAGCTGGCGCCCCTACCGCGCATGGGTCGCGCTCCTGCTCAGAGCATGGCGCGAAGCCGAGACCAACGAGATCGCTCGCGGCCGACGCAGCACCACCCGCCTACACCCCCCGACGCGACCTGAGCAAAACGCACCTCAGGCTTCGGAAGCATGAACCAGCAGGCATCTCCAGACGGCCGAACGCGCCCTTCGGACTGCTGCTTCGCTGTCGGCAACCACCGGCTTGGGACGCCTCCTATGCGACGTACTGAGACGTCTGCGACTGAGCGACGCAGGGAGTGCTTCCCGCTGCAGGGGGCGCCGATGGCAGCTGCCCGAGCGCCGATGGCCCTCTGGGTCAAGAGGTGGACGCTGCATGGGTGTAGGTACCGCCGCGTCAAGCACGGTGTCGCCGGGCGCCCTGCCCTCGGCGAGAACCACGAAAGGCCCGAAACCTTGTGGTTCCAGGCCTTCTGAGGAACGCGCCCGGAGAGATTCGAACTCCCGACCTTCGGTTCCGTAGTTTCACCTTTTCCCTGCAGTTGGCGTGTTTTCGGGCGTGTGAGAGACGCTGAGGTGACCTGGCAGGGGGTCAGATTTGCTGAGTTCGGGACATGTTTCGGGACACGTGTGCTGCGTCGCGTGGGATCGGCGGCGGTCGGCAAGGCGCGAGCTCGCTGGACGCGGTTCGGCTATGGGGCCGCAGCTGCGAGCAGAGGCGAGAGCCAGTGGTCTTGGACGCGTTCGCTGTGGGAGCCGGGCCACACGTGCCCGCGCTCAGGGGCGGTCGTAAAGAGTCGTGTCGCCCCGCGTCGCGGGGCGACCTTCGTGCCCGCGCTCGCCTCACTGATCCATCCGGCACCCCGGCGTTGCATGGGGAGCAGCACTTTCAGCGAAACTGCCCAAGTGGCGACTGAGCGGCAATGTCGCTTGGCATAGCGGCGCGGGCTGAGGGTGCAGCCGGCGAGATTTGCCAAGGCAGGCGACTTGTTCGGTACAGATCGTTCTCGGGTTTCCGAACAGATTCGTATTTGTTCGGTACTCTTTGATCATGCCCCAGCCGAACAACTCTCGGCGTGGCCGTCCGCCTCGCCAGGCGATCTACGAGCGGCTCGGCATTCAGATCGGTGAACTGCGAGACCGGCTCGGCGGGCTGCCATCGCCCGTGGAGGCCGAAGGCATCTGGCGAGGCATCTGGCTGGAAGAGGCGCATCACTCGACCGCGATCGAGGGCAACACGCTCGTGCTCAAGCAGGTCGAGGCGCTCTTGGCAGAGGGCCGCGCGGTCGGGAACAAAGAGCTGAGCGAGTACCTCGAGGTCCGCGGCTATGCGGACGCGGCCGACTGGGTCTACGGACATGCGATCCAGCCGGACGAGTGGGCGGGGCAGGGTCTGATCACGTTGACCGAACTTCGACACATTCACACGCTCACCATGACCCCGGTCTGGGATGTCGCGGCCCATCCACAGGCCAGCGATCGAGAGGGACCCGGCTCCTTCCGCGAGCACGACATCCAGCCCTTTCCCGAGGGTATGACTCCGCCGTCCTGGCCCGATGTTCCGGCCGCGACCGCCGGTTGGCTCGATGAAGTCCTCAAGCTCGAGGGCGTAGTCTCTGACGCGCTCGCGTTCCCCGAGGAGCTTGCATCAGTACATGCGCGGTTTGAGCAGATCCATCCCTTCCTGGACGGCAACGGTCGCACCGGGCGGCTCATCCTCAATCTCATCCTGGTCCGCCTCGGGTTCCCGCCAGCGATCATCTACAAAGGCGACCGTGCGCGCTATCTCAGCGCACTGCGACGGGCCGACCAAGACGATCACGGCCCCCTTGGCGAGTTCCTAGCTCGCGCGATTCTCGACAACCTTTACAAGTTTGTCGTTCCGGCCGTCGCCGGCCCCGCGCGGCTTGTCCCGCTTCCCGCGCTCGCGACCCCCGAGCTGTCGGGCAATGCGCTGCGCGTGGCCGCAATTCGGGGACGCCTCAAAGCCGCCAAGGCCGCTGACGGCACCTGGCGCAGCTCTCGAGCCTGGGTCGACGAATACTCCGCCGCTCGCTACAAACGCCCCCAATAGCGACCACCCAACACTGCCGGAATCACGCGCCTGGAGGCCGCGTCAAGGCCGGTGGCGACGCCGGCCTCCAGTTCTGCTTCGGTCTCGGACCGCCCGGAAGCGGCACTCCTTGGCACAGTTCCCGAACGGCGGCAACGAGACGTGGTGTCGGCGCGTCCGAGTCCGACCGTAGGGTCACAGCGTGCCCAACATCTTTGCGCCCGAATGGACCGAACGCACGACCCGGGTCTGGTCGGCCGGATCTCGCGAATCGGTGCGCAGGCGGGTTCCCAGCGGCTCGGCGCGACGGTGTATGAGATCGCGCCAGGAGCGGTCAGCTCTCCGTTTCACGCCCATCACGCCAACGAGGAACTGATCATCGTGCTCGCGGGATCGCCGATGCTGCGGACACCAGAGACCGAGCGGCCGCTGGCGTCCGGCGAGGTCGTCTCGTGCCCGGCCGGCGGCCGTGGCGCTCATCAGCTTCGCAACGAGACGAGCGAGCCGGTCCGCGTGATCGTCATCTCGACGATGGTCTATCCGGAGATCGTTGAGATGCTCGATAGCGACAAGGTCCTGGCGCAGTCCGCGCCACCGGGGACCGCTGCTCGGATCGCGCTCGCGTTCCCCAGAGCTGCGCAGCTTGATCGCCTGGCCGGTGAGCCGTCGCCCGGGCCAGGCGTCGAGACGTAGGTCTAATGCTCCAGCTCGCGTGACCGATCCCCGGGTCTGGTCACGCGGTCACGAACGCCCCCCCAAATCCTCGCCGCCATCTAATGGAGGCCCGGCGCGAGACTGCCGGGTTCACGCAATCTGGGCAGTCTCGCCGAGCTCTACGAGGGCGTTCGAGACAGCCGCTCTCGGCCCAACTGGGCAGTCGCGCTAGTCGTGGACGTCGCCGTAAGCAGGGCGCCCGCGAACGGCGCCGGGTTCGCGTCCGTGCATACGCAAACCATGAACTTCGGCGTGAGCGCGACAGGTGCAGCACGGAGCCGTGCTTGCTCCGCCGCTCTGTCCGCTGCTGGTCTCGGGGCGGCAAGCGGCAGTCAGATCGAGAGTGCCCCAACGGCGACAAGGCAGCAGTAGCCTCGCTCGAAATCACCATAGTGGGGAGTGTCCTAGGGGCGGCAATCCCATTTGAATGGCGCCCGTCGCTAGGAGTAAGGACGGGCTGTTGCGGTTGCGTCGCCGGGGATTGGCAGTTGCAGGCGTCGTCATCGCGTGGACGGCCGTAACCCGAAGCACTTAGCGGCCCCTGAGCCTGGGCTGGGGGCCGCGATCCGAGCGCGGTTGTAGGATGATGTGCAGGCGATGAGGCCCGCCTGAGCAACGCCCGTCCTGGGCTGATGGCTTCTACCGAGTAGACGCGAGGTAGAAGTTATGCGCGCGGGCAGCGATCCGCCACTCAGCATTCTCTTTGATCGAGAGCCGGTCGATGGTGTTGCTGGCGACCCGCAGTGTTTCGCTGACCTGCATCTCGATGAGATCGTCCGGGCCGCGACATCGTCGCGATCCGAGCACGAGTTGGCCGCGCTGTTTCAACGCCAGCTGCCGGATGTCGACGCGGTGGCGTATCGGCATGAGGTCCTGCGTGATTTGTCGGCTGATCCCGGACGCGCCGTCGTCCAACGGTTCTCGGAACGGATGGGGGTCACCCGACGAAACCTGGCGGCGGCCGAGAGCTTGCGCTACGGGCGTGAGAAGGAGCGATGGTTCGTGGAGGCCGCCCGCGTGTACTGCGATGCGGCTAACGTTCTCGCGACGGCGCTGACCGCGATCGACCTGGGCTCCGAGGGTCTGCGGCGGGTCAGAGACTACGTGGCTGATTACGTCGCTTCCGAGCCGTTCCAAACGCTGAGGCGGGACGCCGAGCGGCTCGCCGGCCGCCTTGCCGCGATCCGCTACCTGCTCGAGCTCAAGGGCCTCCAGGTGCGGGTCCTGTCCTACGAGGAGCGGCCGGAGATCAGCTCGGAGGTGGCGGCGACGTTCTCAAAGTTCGCACAGGGGGCGGTTCGTAGCTACCGCCGGGAGTTCAAGGACTGGGGCGGCGCCAATCATGTCGATGCCAGGATCATGGAGGGTGTTGCGGGCCTCTATCCGGAAGTGTTCGGCGAGCAGGAGGCGTTCTGCAAACAGCACGCCGACTTCCCGGATGCGATCGTCCTCCGGTTGGACCTGGAGCTGCAGTTCTATCTCTCGTATTTGGAACTGATCGAGCCGCTGCAGGCGGCCGGGCTTCGGTTCGCGCTGCCGGCCGTCTCCGGCGAAACGAAGGAACTGGACGCGGCCGGCGTCTTCGACCTGGCCCTGGCGCTAAAGCTGGTGCCACGTAACAAGAAAGTTGTCTGCAACGACGTGTCGATGGACGGCCCGGAACGGGCGATCGTCGTCACTGGGCCGAACAGCGGCGGCAAGACCACCCTCGCGCGCGCATTCGGTCAGCTGCACTACCTGGCGGCGCTTGGCCTGCCGGTGCCCGCATCATCCGCACGGCTCTTTCTCGCCGACCACGTCTTCACTCACTTCGAGCGCGAAGAGGACATCGCTACGTTACGTGGGAACTTCGAGGATGAGCTGTTTCGGATCCACGGCGTGCTGGAACAGGCCACCGCCGACAGCGTGATCGTGATCAACGAGGCGTTCGGGTCGACCACCTCCCACGACGCCGCGCTCGTCGGCACGGCGGTGCTGGAGCGGATCCTCAAGCTCGACGCGCTCTGCATCTTCGTCACGTTTGTTGACGACCTTGCGGCGCTGGGCGAGAGCGTGGTGAGCATGATGAGTCTCGTCGATCCTTGCGATCCGGCGATCCGTACCTACCGCGTTGTTCGAAAGCCGACCGACGGCCTCGCGTATGCGGCCGCAATCGCAGCTAAACATCGGCTCAGCTACGAGACGTTGAAGGAGCGACTGGGACAATGAAGGTCGCACTGCTGGATCCCGAGGGCCGGTTCCGTCTCGACCAGGCAGTGCCGGTGCACGCACAGGAACTGACGTGTGATCTGGGGCTGGAGGCGCTGTGGGCGACAATGGCCGCCGACGACCGCCTCATATTCGACATCGCGCGATCCGTCGTCCTGCGACCACCGACAGACCCGGCGGAGATCCGTCACCGGCAAGCCGTACTGGCTGATTGTCGGGCATCGGTCGACGCGATCCGTGCGCTGTATGAGATGGCGGAGGAGGCAATCGCCGCTCCTCGACATGTGTGGGGGTTGCGGAACGACTCGCCGCACAGCGTGCTCCGCAGATCGGTGCAGAAGATGGAACTGCTCGTCCCGTTCCTCGAGCAGCTACGGGTCTGGGCGCTCGAGAACCAGCAGTCGTTCTGCTCTGATGGCCTTTCGCGGCTCTGCGCGACCCTGATCGAGGAGCTCGACCCCGCCTATCTTGACCACGTTCGGCGGCATCTGATCGATCTGAACTTCAAGGGCGGCATGCTGCTCGGAGTCCAGCTCGGCCGCGGGAACGTCGGGATCGGCTACACGCTGCGCCGGCGCGATCACCGCAACTGGTTGTCTCGCGCCCTTGACCGCTCCGGTTATCGCTTCGCGATTGACCCCCGCGACGACGCAGGCACTCGCGCGCTGGACGAGGTCGCAGACCGAGGGGCAAACACCGCCGGAAACGCCGTGGCCCAGTCGGTCGACCACGTGATGGCCTTCTTCACGCAGCTGCGGGTCGAGCTTGCGTTCTACATCGGCGCGGTCAACCTCCACCGGCGGATGGCCGAACGGGGCGCGGTGTGCGTCCCGACACCGCGGCCGGCCGGAACGCGCACGCTGGCCGCGCGAGGGTTGCGGGACGTCGTGCTGATGCTGACGGCAGACACGCCTGTGATAGCGAACGATCTCGTCGCCGACGGCTGCGAACTAGTGATGTTCACGGGCGCTAACCAGGGTGGCAAGTCGACGTTCATGCGGGCCATTGGCGTCGCGCAGCTGATGATGCAGGCCGGCCTGTCCGTCACAGCCGACAGCTTCGAAGCCGATGTAGCCACCGGCGTGTTCACGCACTACAAGCGTGCCGAAGACGAAACACTCGAGCACGGCAAGCTCGAAGAGGAACTCGCCCGGATGAGCCAGCTCGCCGACGCGATTCTCCCGGGCGCCCTGTTGCTGTGCAACGAGTCGTTCGCCGCGACCAATGAGCGTGAAGGATCCGAGATTGCCCGCCAAATAGTGCGAGCGATGCTCGAACACGACATCCGGATCGTATTCGTCACCCACATGTTCGACCTCGCCGAC
>Ga0208717_1000731_pt1 | contig 10910 bp, 9 predicted proteins | sample NGESurF53shallow_FD_184489 | JGI IMG/M metagenome (GOLD analysis project Ga0208717, IMG submission 184489) | Arctic peat soil microbial communities from Barrow, Alaska - NGEE Surface sample F53-3 shallow (SPAdes) | ecosystem: Environmental > Terrestrial > Soil > Wetlands > Peat ... | reverse complement strand
TAAACGTTGGGGTGCGGATGCAAAATTGAAACTGATGGAACGCCAGTATACGCAGCTTCGCGGAGGAAGTGGAGCCGAATGGCAAATTGACTTATTACAGGAACCCTCAAGAGAAAGATCGGGTAACATTGATCTGGAAACCGTTTTAAAAGCATCATCAGCTTTATCGGGTGAAATAATTTTACCAAAGCTCTTAAAGAAAATGATGCAGCTAATTTTAGAAAGTGCAGGAGCGCAAATGGGCTTTCTTATAATGGAAAAAAATGGCGAACGATATATTGAAGCAGAAATAAAAGCAGGTAACGAAGAAATAAAAATATTACAATCCGTGCCTGTTTCAAAAAGTGATCTGCTTGCAGAGTCTGTATTAAATTATGTTTACATGACGCATGAAACAGTTATCCTCGACGATGCGTGCAAAAGCGAGCTTTTCGGTAACGATACTTTTATAAAAAGTCGTGGATGCAAATCAGTACTCTGTATACCCTTGCTGAATATGGGTAAAGTTCAGGCGGTTATTTATCTTGCTAATGATGTAACGTCAGGCGCTTTTACCGAAAAGGGTGTAGGATTGCTGAAATTACTGGCGGGGCAAATGGCTATATCCATTGAAAATGCTTTGTTCTATAGTGAGCTCGAACAAAAAGTAGAAGAAAGAACCAATGAATTAAGAATCGAAAAGAAGAAATCGGATGACCTGTTATTAAATATTTTGCCTGAAGATATTGCTAATGAATTAAAAGAAACCGGCAATACAAAACCCAGAAGCTATGATGTAGCCACTGTTATGTTTACAGACTTTGAGAATTTTACCAGTAAAAGTGAAAAGCTGTCGCCTGAAAACCTTGTTGCCATAGTTGACACCTGCTTTAAAAAATTTGATGAAATAACCACTAAGTATCATATTGAAAAGATAAAGACAATAGGGGACGCCTATTTATGCGTTAGTGGTTTGCCAGATAAAAAAGATCATAGTGCCACTAATGTGATAAAAGCTGCCATTGAGATAGTTGATTTCATTAGTTCATTCCGCCAAAATGCGAGTGAGAATAGTTACTTTGATATTCGCGTTGGCATTCATACAGGGCCGCTGGTTGCGGGTGTGGTAGGCGATAAAAAATTTGCATTTGATATTTGGGGCGATACCGTAAACACGGCTTCACGCATGGAACAAAACAGCGAGCCCAATAAAATAAATATTTCGCAAAGCACTTATGATCTTGTAAAAGATACTTTCTCCTGTAAATTCCGTGGAAAAAAAGCTGCCAAAAACAAAGGCATGATCGAAATGTATTTTGTTGAACCGGATTAAAAGTTAATCAAATAACAAAATATATTTTTTGCAATAAAAATCAATTCACTCTAATTTTAAAACGTTATAGCTTTACCAACTTTTAAAAGAATTATTTGCGATGAACGAAAGGCTGAAAGAATTATCTGCTCAATTAGAAGGAGAACTTTATTTGGATGATACCATGAGGCTTCTGTATGCAACTGATGCGTCTGCATACCAGGAAATGCCATTGGCTGTTGCAATTCCAAAATCGAAAGGTGATATCAAAAAATTAATTGCTTTTGCAATAACCAATCACACATCGATTATACCAAGAACTGCTGGCACTTCGCTTGCAGGGCAGGTGGTTGGAAATGGAATTGTGGTGGATGTTTCAAAAAACTTTACCAAAATAATTGAATTAAATAAGGAAGAACATTGGGTGCGTGTACAGCCGGGCGTTATACGGGATGAACTCAATATGTATTTAAAGCCTCACGGTTTATTTTTCGGCCCCGAAACTTCAACGGCAAACCGTGCTATGATGGGTGGAATGGTTGGTAATAATTCATGTGGTTCCAATTCAATTGTGTACAGAAGCACAAGAGAACATTTGCTGGAAGTTGATGTACTACTTGGCGATGGAAGTGAAACAACATTTAAGGCTTTAACCCTTGATGAGTTCCATAAGAAATGTGATGGCAATAGCCTCGAAGCAAGTATTTATAAAACTATAAGGGGCCTTTTAAGCAATTACGATAGCCAGGTAGAAATCAGAAAACAGTTTCCTAAAAAAACAGTTGAAAGAAGAAATACAGGTTACGCCATTGATGTGCTGCTTGATTCAGCACCATTTACAGCAGGTGAACCCGATTTTAATTTTTGTAAACTTATTGCAGGTTCGGAAGGAACACTTGCCTTCATAACTGAAATAAAATTAAACGTAGTTCCATTACTGAAAGATGAAACAGGCCTGTTGTGTGTTCATTTTAATTCTATTGATGAAGCCCTGAGAGCAAACTTAATCGCCTTAAAATACAAGCCACGTGCAAGTGAGTTAATTGATCATTATATTTTAGAATGCACCAAAGGCAATATAGAACAAAATAAAAATCGCTTTTTTGTAAAGGGCGATCCGGCTGCCATTCTTGTTATAGAACTAACTGCGTCTACCCGTGATGGTATTACTGCCATAGCCAATGAATGTGAAATAGAAATGCGTACGGCCGGTTTGGGATATCACTTTCCTTTATTATTTGGTGACGATACCAAAAAAATATGGACACTTCGCAAAGCAGGCCTGGGCTTATTAGGAAATTTGCCGGGCGATGAAAAAGCGGTGCCTGTAATTGAAGATACAGCAGTTGATACCAACGATCTCCCCAATTACATTGCTGATTTTAATAAAATATTAGAAAAATATAATCTGCACGCAGTGCACTATGCACACGCTGGTTCAGGCGAGATTCATCTTCGCCCGATTATTAATTTAAAAACCGTTGAAGGAAATCATTTGTTTAGAATTATTGCAGAGGAAATCGCAACGCTGGTAAAAAAATATAAAGGCTCGCTGAGCGGTGAACACGGTGATGGACGATTACGGGGAGAATTTATTAAGCAAATGGTTGGAGAAAAAAATTACGAATCATTTAAAACCATTAAATACACCTGGGACCCTAATAATATTTTTAATCCCAATAAGATTGTTGATACACCGCCGATGAATACGATGTTGCGTTACAAACCCGGTCAAAAAACACCAGCATTTAAAACAATATTCCGATATCATAACCAGGATGTTCTGCAACACGCTGAACAATGCAATGGTTCAGGCGATTGCCGTAAAACGCATTTGTCCGGGGGAACGATGTGTCCTTCTTATATGGCAACAAAAAATGAAAAAGATACAACAAGGGCAAGGGCCAATATCTTGCGTGAATTTCTTACCAACTCCGAAAAACTAAATCGTTTCGATCACAAAGAAATTTATGAAGTAATGGATTTATGTTTGAGCTGCAAAGGTTGTAAATCTGAATGTCCATCTAATGTAGACGTTGCAAAATTGAAAGCGGAATTTCTGCAACAATATTATGATGCTAATGGAGTTCCCTTTCGTTCGAAATTAATTGCCAACTTTAGCAAATCCGCAAAATTAGGTGCAATGGCACCCCGCCTCTATAATTTTATGGTGAGCAATGCCGTAACCGGCAAATTGATAAAAAGAATTTCGGGCTTCGCAGAAAGGCGTTCCATGCCAATGCTCCATACAACAACTTTAAAAAAATGGTTTTCAAAAAGAAAGAGCAACTCTGCAAAGAGCAATCTAACGGCTACGCGTAAGATATATTTATTTTGTGATGAATTTACCAATTATAACGATACCGAAATTGGAATAAAAGCAATATTATTATTGGAGAAGCTGGGATATGAGGTAGTTATTCCACAACATGAAGAAAGCGGAAGAGCGTGGCTTTCAAAAGGATTATTAAGAGATGCAAAAGTTATTGCCAATGAAAATATATCGTTATTGAGCAAGCTTATAAACGAAAAGACTCCATTAATCGGCATAGAACCCAGTGCTATACTAACTTTCAGGGACGAATACATTGATCTTGCTGATGACGAAAATTACAGTGCAGCAAAAGAGTTAGCCAAAAATGTTTTTTTTATTGATGAATTTATCGCCAAAGAAATTGATAATGGAAATATTACAATGGATTTATTCACCAAAGAAAAACGACTGATAAAATTACATGGGCATTGCCATCAAAAGGCATTATCATCTGTGGCGCCATCTGTAAAGCTAATGTCGTTACCCGAAAATTATTCTGTCGAAGTAATACCTTCTGGATGCTGTGGAATGGCAGGTTCATTTGGTTATGAAAAAGAGCATTATGATCTTTCGATGAAAATTGGTGAATTAGTTTTATTACCCACAGTTCGCAATCAAACAGAAGAAACAATTATTGCTGCACCCGGAACGAGTTGTCGCCATCAGATAAAAGATGGAACAGGAAAAAAAGCGTTACACCCTGTTGAAGTTTTATACAATGCTTTAAACTAATAACTTTTGTTGAATTGATTTGCAGATCATAAATGAATAGTATGCAATAAAAATCCCGGCCTTTAACCAGTCGGGATTTTTATACCTAATTCGTAACCTAAGCGCTAACCGCTTTCTGTACGTCTCTGTATTTTTTAATAAGATCGTGAGATGTTTTTAAAGACGACTGTTGATCTGTAATCAGTTTCCTCGTATCTGCACTGATTTCTGCATCAGATGCTAAAGCTGATTTATAAGCTTTTTGTGCAGCATCTTCACCAGACTCACATGATGAAAGAATCGTTTGCCTGTCCTTGTCCGAGAAAGTAGCTTTAACATCCATCCATGCACGGTGAATTTTACCACTAGCAGTTGTGCCGGTCGCCGGCTCACCGCCCAATTTAATTACTTCTGTTGTGAGTTCTGCAACGAATTTCCTGCTCTGATCGGCCATTTTATTAAAAGTTGCACGAAGATCAATATCAATTGATTTTGCCGCATCAGATGCATTAACATAACCTTCCGTTCTATCATTGTTAACGCGAATAAGATCATTTAATACCTCGGTTAATTTTTCATTAGTGTTCATAGTTTATTATTTTTTTGTTTGCTTTTATAAAACTAAAACTGTGCCATTGAGTGTGGCAACGTATTCTCAGTAATCTCAAGAAATAGTATTGCTATTAAGGGGAAATTTTTCTACTTATCAGTTAGCGGATCTTTATTTTCTCATTGTATAACTTTGTGAAAGGCTAATTGAAAAAATTTTAAAATAATTTTATGATAGAAGTCATACAAGGATTGCCGGGGCACGTTACAGCGTTTCGTGCCACGGGGAAAGTTACCAAGGATGATTATTTTAATGTGATCAATCCTTTTGTAAAAAATGTAGCAACATCTTTTGGAAAGATTAACTACATGCTTGTTTTAAATACTGAATTAAAAAATTACAGTATGGGTGCATGGATAGAAGATGGGCTATTAGGGTTCCGCCATTTTTCCAAATGGAAGAAACTTGCCATCGTTACAGAAAAAGACAGCATAAAAAAATTTACCAACACCTTTGGAATTTTTATACCCTGCCCGGCAAAAGGTTTTGAAATGGAAGAACTTCCGATCGCGAAACAGTGGATATCAGATTTATAATGCCAGTCAGAAAATTAATAAGAATGTAATGATGCTTTCATTACTGAATCCTTTTGCGTTTCAGTAAGTGAGTAATTATAATTGTACAGGGAGTTCTCCCAATCTCCATAAACCGGGTTAGGAAGGATGATAAAACGACTGCCAAATTCTGCAGCTAACGTGTTTACATTTTGATTGCGTTCATCAGAACTTTTTTTATCAAACAAAGAGCTGAAGTCTCCAAGATTATCTCCCATCAACATAACGATGGTATAATTGGCTGCAATATTTTGTCTTCTATCTTCTTTTGATGAAGTATTTTTCAACAGAAATAAATGTGCATTATCAGCATTAGGAAAATTAAATTTTTGAAGATTCTTTAAAGTGAAATCCCGCTCCCGTTCCCCGCGGTTGGTCACATAAAAAATTTCAATTCCTTTTGATGAAGCATATTTTAAAAAACTGAGACTACCAGGAACCGTATCAGCTTTTATCATAGCCGACCACGCTAACCACGAATCAGAATCATAATCCCTTCCCTGCAATGTTTGATGAGCTTCATAAGCACTGTTATCTAAAATTGTCTCATCAATATCAGTAACGATAACTTTTGGCTTATCACTTTTAGTAAGTACTATTTCGTCCATTCGTTGATGAGCAATGTTATAAGCCTGGTAACATAAGGCACGATATTCAGCAGCTCTTTGCTGGTAAGCCGTTGTATAAATTTTTCCATTAGTAACAAGATGATCCCCTCCGGCATTTGTGTTTGATACACTGATTCTTGGTGCAACTGTGCAGGAAGCTGCGAATAACGCCAGTATAAAAAATATTCTTTTCATCTTATGATATTTAAAGCAAATGTAATAATCAAAATATTCGGGTTAGTTTTTTTTAATTTTGCATTTGGTCAATTGCTATCTTAATAGCACTTACTTTTATAAAGGATTAATTAAAAGTCAAATTAAGAAAATGGATTTTGTTGATTATTATAAAACACTCGGAGTTTCAAAAACTGCCTCAGCAGACGATATAAAGAAAGCCTACCGTAAACTGGCAAGGAAACTTCACCCTGATCTGAACCCCAATGATAAAGATGCGCATAAAAAATTTCAGCAAATTAACGAAGCCAATGAAGTATTGAGCGATGCCGAAAAAAGAAAGAAGTATGATCAGTATGGCGAGAACTGGAAGCATGCAGATCAATATGAGAAAGCTAAACAACAACAGGGTTCACAGGGATTTGGTGGTGGCGGCTTTGGAGGTCAGGGGCATGGCGATTACACTTATTCATCAGGAGACGATTCCTCATTCTCAGATTTTTTTGAATCGTTATTCGGTGGCTCCGGACGGGCTGAAAGGAGAAGCAATACAAAATATCGGGGGCAGGATTATAGCGCTGAACTTCATTTATCCTTATCAGATGCATATACAACCCATAAACAAACACTTACCATTAATGGTAAAAATGTAAGAATAACCATACCGGCAGGAGTTGAGAATGGCCAGGTAATACGCTTGAAAAATTATGGTAGCCCCGGCGCAAATGGCGGCCCTAACGGAGATTTGCTTATAACATTTGTTATCACCAATAATACTGCGTTTAGGCGTGATGGTAATGATCTACATAAAACAGAAGATATCGATTTATACACCGCCATCCTGGGCGGCGAAAAAACCATTGATTCCATGGATGGAAAAATAAAGCTAAAGGTAAATGCAGGTACACAGAATGGAACTAAAGTAAGATTGAAAGGCAAGGGATTTCCGGTTTATAAAAAAGAAGGTGAGCATGGCGATTTATACATAACATGGAACATAACAATTCCAACCAGCCTTACTGAAAAACAAAAAGAATTATTTACTGAACTATCGAAATTATCAACTTAAAAATTTTGCTATGGAACAGGAAGAATTAATACCCGCAGAAGATTTTTGCATCCATCATAATATTGAATATTCGTTTATAAGTTCATTGGAGAATTCAGGATTGATAAGTGTTACATCCGTTCAAAGCTCCACCTATATACCCGTTGATGAAATAAATAAGTTGGAAAAATTTGTACGGCTTCATTATGATCTTGATATAAATGTTGAAGGTATTGAAACGATTAATTATCTGCTGGAAAGGATTGAAGAGATGCAAAGAGAGATTGTGAATCTTAGAAATAAAATATAATTATGCTTGCAGATAAAAAACTTAAAGCATTCGTTGCCACTGTAAAACCAGCGGAAGCTAAAGAGTTTTATCAAAATACTTTGGGGCTTGCATTATTATCAGAAGACAATTACGCTTTGGAATTTAATGCCAACGGAACTTTATTACGGGTAACAATTGTACCGGAATTTACACCCTATCGATTTACTGTATTAGGCTGGAATGTTGAAGATATATCATCAGTGATAGAATCTTTAAATGGCAAAGGAGTTATTTGTGAAGAGTATGACTTTCTTGAACAGGATAGTTTAGGAACCTGGATCTCTCCCAGCGGTGCGAAAGTTGCCTGGTTCAAGGATCCTGACGGAAATATTCTCTCACTTACTGAACTATAAAATAGAATTGCACCATTTCTTTTTTATACAAACGGCCATTCACACTTCACTTTAGCTTTAATAAAATAAACAACGGCTCCTAAACCGATAATAAACAAACCCCACGTCATTAATTTACTTCCGGTAGAAATTAAAATAAACAGCCACATAACTATTGCAAGAATGATGGGCACAGGATACAAAGGCATTTTATAAGGAAATTGAATATCACTTTTTTTACTGCGCAATATTAATAAACCAATGGCCTGTCCTATAAATTGAATCATAATACGCATAGCTAATATGGCGCTGATAACTTTACCTAAATCAGCAGAAAAAACAAGGCTGAAAATAAATGCAAGGCTACCCATAAACAATAAAGAAACATAAGGAAATTTTTTTGTTGGATGAACCTTTGCAAAAATTTCAAAGAATTCTCCATCGGCTGCAGCAGCATACGGAATCCGGCTGTAGCCAAGCGTTGCAGAAAATACAGATGCAAACGCTACCCACAAAATTAAACAGGTAGCAATTTTAGCAGCTCCACTTCCCGCAAGTATTTGTATAAATTCACTCACCACAAATTTGCTATCTTTTGCGTGTTGCCATGGAATTACACTCACTACACTTATGTTCATCATTAAATACAAAACAGCAATACAGGCAATAGATATAAACATGCTGCGTGGAATATTTTTAGAGGGATTTTTTATCTCGCTGCCCAAATGACAAACATTGTAATAACCCAAATAACTATACACTGATTTTACACTCGCAAAACCTATGGCGGTAACAAATGCATAATCTAAATGCACGCCTGTATTAATATTTGTTATTGGCGATAAAAAATTTCCATGAGCAATACCTCCGCCGATAATCCAGAACATAGTAATAATAACACCACTCCACAGAAACACACTGATCTTGCCAATCGCTTCAATCTTCCTGTATAATAAAAATATTATTGAAATAACTACGCTTCCGCTTACTATCTTTTCAGTTGTTGAAGTAAGCGGAACGAGGTAAGAAAAGTATTTTGAAAAGCCAATTGCAGCAGAAGCAATAACCAATGGCGCCTGAATCATTGTTTGCCATACAAATAAAAAGCTCATCATTTTGCCTGCGCCATTTTTACCATAAGCTTCTTTTAAAAAATTGTATGAACCGCCGGCTCTTGGAAATGCTGCGCCCAGTTCGCTCCATACCATTGCATCAACTATTGAAAGAAATGCGCCTGCGATCCATGCATATAAAAACCACGGCCCATTCATCATGCCAATAACCATCGGCATTGTAATGAATGGGCCAATGCCTACCATGTCAGTCATATTTATGGCAGTAGCCTGGCCCAGGCTGAGCCTTCTTTCCAAAACATGTTGCGGCATTTAAAAATAATGTTGAATAAAAAAGAAATAAAGATGCTTAAGAATTAAAGCATAAAAATACAAAAGCATAATAAATGAATCATTATCATTTATTATGCTCTTAAAATAGAATAGAAATAAAACTATTCTTTGTAATAGGTGATAGTTCTCTTTACAATTTTAACGGGCTTGCCGTCTTTATCCATTTCAGTTCTTTGCGTCCAGTTACCTTTATCATCAAAAGTGTCGTAACGATATTTTGTAACCGTTGTAATGGTTGTATCTTTTTTTGTTGAGTCTGTCTTTACCTCTTTATAAGTTGATTCAACTACGTTGTTTTTATCATCATAAGTTTGCGCATAAGTAGAGGTTTCTTTTCCTACACTATCTTTAAAACTTTGATCTTTTAGGAATTGATTGTTATAATTGAATGTCATGCTTGATTTTAAAGTGCTGTCCGGTTTAAACTGTTTAAATCCGGTAATACGGCCGTAATCATTTACAGTAATATCAGTATAATAAGAATCCATTTTACCTGTCGAATCAAAACTCTGTACGCCCGAATAAGCACTATCCTTAATCCCTACTGTGAGCGATGACATCGTTTTACCATTTTTTGTCATTTTCTGACCTGTGAATAATCCATTATCATTATGAGTGAATGTTCCTTCGTTATGGTCTGTACCTGCTTTATCAACAGATGTGTAGCCAGAAGAATAACCTTTCTCATCGTATTTTGTTGATGAAACACAGCAGGAGTCAAGTTCGCCTATTTTACCTGTGCTATCTGCTTTAAAGGTGGAGTCCGTTGTTTGTTCTACTTTGCCTGATAAATTATCGGCAATCCAGTCAGTGTTTTTAGGCGCCTCTTTTTTTGATTCGTTACAGGAAATTACAAATACAGAAGCCATCAAAAGAAATGAAAACTTTTTCATGTTACATTTTTTGTTTAAAATTAATAATGGAGGGGACGAAGCAGCAGGCGAAAGAAATAGTAATAGCGTTGACTAAAGTAGGTTTAATTATTGAAAAAGACGAATGAATAAAAATATAATTTGATCACAGGAGCTTTTCTTCTTTTCCCTTTCGTATCATTTCAGGGTAACCGAATTTACGTGATAGTGCCGTAACGGCCCGGCCTATTCGATTTGCTTTTGTCTCTTCGGTTTTCGCACTTTCAATCCATTTGCTAAAATAATTTCGATGGCTTCCGGGGAGGGAATTAAAAAATTCCAGTGCCTGTGGTTCATCTGCCAGGCAAATTAAAAACGTTTTATTTATTTGCACATTCCTTCCATCTTCAGTAAGGCTAACTTTTATGATAGCGCCTTTTCTTTTGCCCAAAGCTTTTCGGATTGTAGCATTTATTGGAATAATAAAATTTCCACCACCCATTGGTAACAGGCTTGTACGCTCAATCTTATAATTATCCAATGACCCTTTTACTCTGAAAGATTTTTTATAGCCGGGTTTAATTTTTGATGCTATCTCTTCCGGTATTTCAATATAAGACCAACCGGTTTTTTCACCCTGGTCATTAAATTTTTTTATTACAGCATTGAATTGAATCATT
>Ga0208717_1000730_pt1 | contig 10922 bp, 9 predicted proteins | sample NGESurF53shallow_FD_184489 | JGI IMG/M metagenome (GOLD analysis project Ga0208717, IMG submission 184489) | Arctic peat soil microbial communities from Barrow, Alaska - NGEE Surface sample F53-3 shallow (SPAdes) | ecosystem: Environmental > Terrestrial > Soil > Wetlands > Peat ... | reverse complement strand
GGTCGCGGCGGCGACGAAGGCGACGGCCTCATCGCCTCCCCGCCCGGCTTCCATGAGCGCCCGCGCGAGCGGGGCGGCCTGGCGAAGCGCCATGTAGAACACCAGCGTCTCCGCCCCCCGCGACAGGGCGGCGAAGTCGAGGTCCGGCAAGCCGCCGCGCCGATCATGGCCGGTGGCGAAAGCGACGCTCCGGGCGAGGCCGCGATGGGTGAGCGGGATGCCCGCCAGCGCCGTGCCCCCGATGCCCGCGCTGACGCCGGGGATGATGCGGAAGGGAATGGCGGCGGCGGCGAGCGCCAAGGCCTCCTCTCCTCCCCGGCCGAATACCAGCGGATCGCCACCCTTGAGGCGCAGGACCCGCAAATTCTGCCGCGCGAGGCCGATCAGCCGCTGATTGATGCGAAGCTGCGGCGTACGCGCTCCGCCGGCGCGCTTGCCCACCGGCTCCAGCCGTGCCGGACCCGCCAGCGCCAGGACGTCGGGAGATACCAACGCGTCATACAGGACGACATCGGCAACGCTCAGGGCGTGGGCCGTATGCAGGGTGAGCAAACCCGGATCACCGGGCCCGGCTCCGGCAAGCCACACCGATCCGGGCTCGAAGAAGGGCGCGGCGAGACGGGTGGCGGCGAGGCGGAGCTCGGGTCGGGTCACGAGGGTGCCAGCGGGCGGGAGAGTGGCAAGAGGAAGCTCCGGACGGATAGAACCGCCTCAGAGAGAAGACTTTTCCTCTGAAGTGCAAGAGGAGCGAGGAAATAAGATTATTATACTTCAGATATACGAGAGTCAGGTAAGTTATTCCTCCAAGCGCCGCTTCAAGAATACCCTTGACGCGCTCGCCTTCCGTGACCACAGGTGGTCACAGAATGGCGGCGAGGCGACCTTGGTCACGAAGCACTGCCGGCCCCTGGCAATGATCGTGCCGATCGAGGCGGCCCGGGGAATCCACCAGAGCGACCGTCCGTCGTTCGCATCGCTGCTGATGGCGATCCCACACGACCTGGAGACCGAGCGCGACGAACGGGGACCGCGTGAGGTCGATCCGTGACCGGCTACTACCGCGCCGGTTGCGCCGCCGGCGCCGCGACGGGCGGCGCGACGGCGGCTCCGCTGGGAGCGACTCCGCGAACGCAGCGGTCGATCATGCGGTCCCGCGCGTATCGAGCCGACAGCACCGCCGTGGGGTCGCCGACCAGACCCGTGCTGGAGTTGGGTGCGCCGTTGTCGCCGATGCGGTAGATCGCGCCCCGATTCAGCCGGTCATAGACCGCGTCGGCATGGGCCTGGCAGGCGGCGAGGGTGTCGCGGTCGGTGACCGAGAGCGGCGGACGCTGGGCGCACGCGCCCAACGCGAGAAGCAGCAGCCACACTGCCGGAATCGTTGCTTTCATGGGTGTCCTTACCGGAGAGGCGCGGCCAGGGCCGGCGGTTGGAGACGGGTGCGGAAGGAGGCCTCGTCGAACCGCAAATCCGCGTTCAGCGGCGCGGTGGCGGCGGCCTTGAGAAGGGTGTCGTCGAGTTCGGCGCCGTCGGGCGCGAGGCGGCAGAGCGCCACCGCCCACTCGGCGCGCGCGAGCAGATCGACCAAGGCGAGCAGGCGCAGGCACAACGACAGGCCATAGGCGCTGGACAGTCCCACCGTGCCGTCCACCGCGCCGGCCCAGCATGCCGCGTCACGGTCGGCAAGCGCGAGGTCCACGGTGCTGCCATCGCCGCGGCGGAAGCGGAAGCCACGGACCGGGCCCCAATCGGCGGCGATCGCCGCGTCCCGCGCCGCGTACCAGGCTCGTTCCAAGTCGCGGCCGCGGACAACGGGAAGCTCCTCCGGGGCGTGGTCGACCAGGTACGTCAGGAGGCCGTCCGGGCCGCGGCCCACGCGCACGTCGGATGAAGAGTCACTCAGGCTCATTACTCAAAGGATGGACCTGCGATGGCGTCGGCGCCAGTCTTGACGGTGGCAAGAACCAGGAGCGAGGCCCATGAGCGATCCGTCCCGCCTGACCGCGACCGAGGCCGCCGCACGCATCCGCGACGGGCGGCTGCGCACGGAAGCGCTGATGGAGGCATGTCTTGACCGTATTGCCGCGCGCGAGCCGGCGGTGGGCGCATTCGCCTGGTTCGATGCCGCCATGGCGCGCCGCGCGGGCGCGGCGGCGCTGCCGGGACCGCTGCACGGGCTGCCATTGGGCGTGAAGGACGTTCTCGATACGGCCGACATGCCGTCCCAGTACGGCTCCCCGATCTGGGAGGGATGGCGTCCCAAGGCCGACGCCGCCGCGGTGGCCTGGGCGCGTCAAGCGGGCGCGGTCGTCACCGGCAAGACGGTGACGACGGAGTTCGCCACCCGCAAGCCGGGCCGGACCGCGAACCCGCACAGCCTGGCCCATACGCCCGGCGGATCATCCAGCGGATCGGCCGCCGGGGTCGCGGATTTCTTCTTCCCGTTCGCCTTCGGAACCCAGACGGCGGGCAGCGTGATCCGCCCGGCCGCCTTTTGCGGGATCGTCGGCTACAAGCCGAGCTTCGGACTGATCAGCCGGATCGGCATGAAGGTGATGGCCGACAGCCTGGACACGGTCGGCGTGCTGGCCCGCTCGGTCGCCGATTGCGCGTTGCTCGCCGGCGCCGTCTCCGGCCGCGACCTCGGCGATCCGGACCGCCGGACGGAACGGGCGCCACGCGTCGGCGTCTGCCGCTCCCCGACTTGGGAGGCGGCGGGGCCGGAGACCCAGGCGCTGCTCGCCAACGTCGCCGGCATCCTCGCCGGCGTCGGCGCGACCGTCTCCGACCGCGAGCTGCCCGCCGACTACGCCGCGCTGAAGGAGGCGCACCCGATCGTGATGAACGCCGAGAGCGCGCGGGCGCTGGGCTGGGAGCTGGCGACGGCACGCGGGCAGATCAGCGAGGGTCTCCTGGAGCGGATGGAATTCGGGCTGCGCCAGTCCTCGGAGGCCCTGGCGGCCGCCTACGCGACGTTCCACCGCACGCAAGAGGAGTTCGCGGCCGCGACCGAGGGACTGGATGTGCTGCTTACCCCCGCCGCGCCCGGCGAGGCCCCGGCGGGTCTCGAGTGGACCGGCGACCCAACCTTCAACTTCATCTGGACCAGCCTGCACGTGCCGTGCGTGACGGTTCCCGCCGGCACCGGGCCAAACGGGCTGCCGCTGGGCATCCAGGTGGTCGGCCGGCGCGGCGAGGATCGGGCGGTGCTGGCGTGGGCGAACTGGGTGGCGGAGGCGCTGAACTAGGCGGGCGGATGCAGCTATCCCCGGCTTTCGAGCGGCTGCACCCCGTGCGCCTGCTCGATTCGGTGGTGTCCACCGGCTTCGTGCTGGCCGCCGCGATGGGCGGGGCGTTGCTGCCCGAGGCCCAATCCGGGCAATCGATGGTCGCGGCGATCCTTGCCGGCCTGATCGCCTTCAATACGCTGCTGCTCTTCGCGCCCTGCGCCCTGGCGCTCTACCCGCGCCGGCTGCCGCCGGCCCTGGTGGTCAACGTGGCGCCGATTCCGCTGGTCGCCCTGCTCTACGCAGCCAGTCCGCTGCTGGCCGACCTCGTCCTGGTGATCATGGCGCCCGCCGCGGTGATCGCCCGCGCGCATGGCCCCACTGCCGCCGCGCTGGCGACAAGCGCCGCCATCTATACCCTGGTCGCCCTGCTCTTCGCCGATATACCCGACCTGCCAAGGCTGAGCGCGGAGTGCGGTGCGATCGGCGCCGCCGCCGCCTTCGCGGCCGATGCGGTGGCCGTTCTTCTGCTGCGCGTGCCCGGCCTCAGCGTCGAGCGGCACCTGCTAAGAGCCGAGTTGGCCGATTTCCTCGCCGACCTCGCCGCCGCCTGGCATTCCGATGGGCCGTGGCCCACGGCTCGGCTATCGGCGCACGCGACCCAGCTTCAGCAGCTGGTCGCCGACCTGACCCTCGCGGCCGCCGCCGCGAAGGCGCCGTCCCCTTGGCCGGCGGACGTGCTGCCGCCGGCGGACTTGATCGAGGCCATCAGCCGCTCCGCCGCCGCCACCCGCGCGTCCCCGGGCCTGTCGAAGGCCCAGGACGCTGAGATCCGGACGACCCTGGACGCGCTCGCCGTCGCGGCTCGCGCGGGCGCGCTGGATCAGGCCGCGTCTTCCGTCGATGCCCTCCAGCACGCGGCCCTCGCGGGCGATCCGGCCGCCGACGACAAGGCGCCCGCCGAGCTTCTGGGCATCGGCCTGCTGTGCTCCGACCTGATCGAGGCAGGCCGCATGAAGCCGGAGCCGCCGGGCGCGCCCGCGCCCGCGCCGCCGCCAAGCCCGTCCCTGATCCCGGACCCGACGTCCTTGCGGCTCGCCCTGCAAGCCGGGGTTTGCATGGCGCTGGCGCTCGTCCTGATGCGGTTGCTGCCCTTCCCGAAGCCGTACTGGCTGCCCCTGACCACCTTCATCCTGGTCTCCACCAGCTTCGGCGAGACGGCGCGCAAGTCGGTCGAGCGGATCCTCGGCACCACGGCGGGGCTGCTCGCCGGCCAGCTCCTCTGGATGGCGGCGGCGGGCCGCAACGATATCCTCACGGTGCTGGTCGCGGTGGCGCTCGTCGGCCTGTTCAATGCGCGGACCGCCGCCTACCGCGTGCTGCTGTTCTGGCTGACCCTGTTGCTGTCGATGGTCCTGCACATGGCCGATGCGCCGCTGAGCTTCTACGCCGCGCGGCTCGCCGACACGGTGCTGGGCACGATCCTCGTCCTGCTGGTCACCGGGCTCCTGTTCCCGGTGCGCACCGACGACGCCATGCGGACCCGGCTGGCGACGTTGCTCGGCCTCGGCGCCGATCGGCTGCGCGACGCCGCGGCCGCGTTGCGAACCCCGGGTTTGCATGACCGCGCCGGGATGCTCGGCGGCATCGCCGGATCGGCGCAGGTCCTGCATGACCTGGCCGCCGCGGAGCGGCTGGAAAACGGCCTGCTGCGCCGGCCCCGGGGCCAGCCTGCCCAACGCCAGGAGGCGACCGATCGGCTGGTCCGCGTGCTCATGTACGTCGATCAGATGCTGCCCGTCCTGTCCGCGTCTCGGGTGACCGACGAAACCGTGGCGCTGCTGGCCGACATGGCGACGGCGACCCGGGACGCGGCGCATCGCGTCGGGACCGGCGCGGCGCCCGCCGACTTCGCCCCTTTGCGGGCACGCGGCGCGGCCCGAAAGACCGCGCTGGCCGCCGCCTTCGCCGGCGGCGCGATCGGTGTCACACAGCTCCAGGCCGAACGCCGCCTGCTCGATGCGTTGGACGGACTGCTACAGGTGCTGGAGGCGCTCGAAGTCACGATGGGCCCCTCGCCGGTGCCGAGTCCTCTCCCCAGGCCCGCCTCCCGCTGAAAAATGTGGTCACATCGACGCCGTCGGCCCCCGATTTGTGCACATATGGCCTTCGCAGGTGCAGCGTTTGTAGACATAACGCCCTTCGCAGGTGCAGCATTCGTGGGCATCTCTCGCAGTTGCGAACGGGATTTGTGGACACAATTCGATGCCCTCCCGCAAGGCAGGGACGTCGCCGTCATCGCAACCCTCACCCCCGTCATTGCGAGCGCAGCGAAGCAATCCAGGGCCGCGCGGAGAGGTGGCCCCGGATTGCTTCGCTGCGCTCGCAATGACGGGAAAAGCGCAGGCTGGCGAGACGACTCCACGCCCCTAGAACGTCACCTTCACGCCCGCGAAGCCGCCGACCGGCGCGGCGGGGCTGTACGCACGGGGGTTGGTGGCGGTCGGGGCCTGGGCGAGGAAGACCGAGCTGGTCGGAGAGAACGTACCGAACGTGTAGTATTTGGCATTGGTCACGTTCGATACGAGGCCGAACAGCTGGACATGCGGCGTGATCTGATAGGACGTATTGAGGTTCAGAGTGAAGAAAGCAGGCAGCGGCGCCGTGAGGTTCGCCTCGTCGCCCACCAGGAATGTCTGGCTCTCCGCGATGCCGACGACGCCGACGACCCATTTATCGGTGACCTTGTACGAGGCACCGATCTTGAGTTGATGGTGCGGGATGCCGGGAAGCTGGTCGCCCGGCTGAACCGCGATGTTGCCCTCCGCGTCGCCGGCGGGATTGCTTCCGGCCGACTCGATGAACCCGTTCTGGTAGGTCGCGTCGATGTAGGAATAGTCGATCCACGCGTTCCAGCGGGGCGTCTGATATTTGAGGCCGAGATCAACTCCTTGGCGGCGCGTCTGGCCGATATTGGTGAAGAAGGCGCGGCCGGAAATCTCGCTGTTCACGAACGCGATGTCGTCATCGAGCATCGTGTGGAAGACGCCGATGTTATATGACAGCCGCCCCGGCCCCAGCGAGGCGACGGAACCGCGGATGCCGGCCTCGATCGTGTGCGCCACCACCTGCTTGAGATTCGGGTCGCCGACGAAGAAGTTGGCAAGGCTGCACGAGTTCTCCGGACCCGCGCATGACAGCTCGGCGGGCGTGGGCGCCCGATTCGCCTCCGAATAGCCGGCATAGACGTTGAGCCACGGCGCCACCTTGTAGGCGGCGCCGATTCCGGGGTTGAGGTGGCTATAGTAGTGATTGCCGGTCAGGCCGCCACCGTTCTGATCGTTGAGATTGGTCTCGATGGCGTTGAGCCGGCCCGACGCGGTGACCGACAGCCGGCTCGTGAGGTCGAGAGTGTCGACGAGAAAGAGGCCGAAGCTCGCGTTGCTGATCGCGACGCGGACCGGCTGGTTCTGGCCCGGCTCGTCGATCACGACGCCGGGGCCGACGAAGACGCGGCTGAACGGCGTGATGCCGCCGATGAGGGAGGTGCCACTGAACATGGTCTGGGCGCCGTCGAAGCTCACGCCGGCGACGAACTGGTTGTGCAGGCCGAACACGTCATGCGTGTTGGTCACCTGCGCCGACGCGCCATAGCCGTTGGTATTGGTGGTCTGGTCGTCGAGCTCCGAATAGGCGAACGGGCTGGCCCCGAGGAATGCCGGGATCGTGCCGCCGCCCAGCGTGGTGGACGGGTCGCCATTGCTGTCGCACAGCAGCCCGGAGCCGTCGTTGCAAGGCGTGTCGTTGGGGGCGTTGGCGTTGGAGACGATCTGATGGAAGTAGTCGTAATAGGCAAGCGCCTGAATCGATGTGTGGTCGCTGACCGCGTAGTTCCCCGACACGCTCAGGGCCGAGTACTGATTGAAGAGGGCGTTGGGCGCGGTGAACTGCGCCGCGGGATCGGCGGCCAGAAGCTGGACTGGGGAGGTGCCCGGCCCGTTGAGCTCTGAATGCGCCAGTGTCAGGTTGACATGGATCTCCGCACGGTCGGTGCGCCAGCCAAGGTCGCCATAGATGTTCTCCAGATCGGAGGATTGCAGGTCGCGCCAACCATTCTCCCGCAAGCCACTGCCCGCGATGTAGCTCGCGAAATCGCCGGACTGCTTGCCGTACTGGAACTCCCCACCGATCTGGCCGAACGAGCCGCCGTAGAGATCGGCCTCGGCGCCGTGATAGGTGAAGCCGTTCTTGAGCTGAATGTTGATGGCGCCGCCAAGCGCGTTGAGACCGAAAGCCGGGTTGGAGCCTTCAATGTTCACCCGGTCGATCGCGATGTTGGGGATCAGGTCCCAGTTCACCGTGTCGCCGAACGCCTGGTTGAAGCGCATGCCGTTGACGTAGACGGCAAGCCCCTGTTCGGTTCCCTGCAACGCGCCGGCCGCGAAGCCGTGATACAGTAGTGTCGGCTGCTGCGAATTGCCCGACGCGGAGTTGAGGTTGATCGGACCGACCTGCTCCTGCAGGGCGCCGAGCGCGTCCGCCGGCCCGTTGCGGGCGATGTCGCTGGAGTTGAGGACGGTCGTCGCCGCCGGCACCTTGTTGCGATCCACGCCGGAGCCAAGCAGCGGGGTTATGCCGACGACCGTGACCTCCGGCAGCACGGTCGCCTGGGCACCCGGCTGGACGGCGGCGGTTTGCCCGAAGGCGATGCAAGGCGTCAGAGCGAACCCGGCATGAATGATGGATCGAAAGCCAATCGACAACGCAATCCTCCCTGTCCCAAACTCGTCATTCCCGCGCAAGCGGGAACCCAGGCCAACCACTCGGAATTGCGCGCAAACCAGAGGGCGATCAATCGGACAAGTGGAAATCCACCGGAGCCTCGGCGACACCCTCCACCGGCACCCCACCCCGGCTCGCCGGGACGAAGCGCCACTGTCGGACCGCATCGGCGGCGGCGGCATCGAGAGAACCGTGCCCGCTGCTGTGCAGGACGGATACCGCGAGCACCGAGCCCGTCGCCGAAACGGTGACGCGCAGGATCACGCGGCCCTCCTCGCGTCGGCGCAGTGCCAAGGCCGGGTAAGCGGGCGGGCGATTGCTCGCCAACCCGACCATCGGCCGCGGCGGAACCAATGTGGCCGTCGTGCTTGCCGACGGCGTCCTCGGCGCCAGCGCCGCTTGCGTTTCGCCGGCCGTCGACGGTGTGGAGGGCCGCGCGTACTCGCGCGCGGGGACAGGCCGCGCGGGTGCCGCGCGGAGCGGCGGGGCCCGAGGGGCCGGCGGCGGCGGAAGCGGCAGCGGTGGGGCAGCCTCGACGGGAGGGGGCGGCGATTGCACGGCGGGTGGCGCGGGGGTCGGGATCGGCGCCGCAGGAGGCGGCACCGGCGCGGGCGGCGGCGGTGCGGTCGGGGCGGGCGCTGGAGGTTGCGTCTCGACGGGGGCCGGCGGGGACGCAACGACCGGAGAAGGGAGCGCGGTCGGTGCGGGCTCCATCATCAGCGTCACGGCGATCGGTTCAGGCGCCGGCGGAATATACCTGTCTTGCACGACGACGATCAGCAGGGTCAGCAAGGCCAGGTGAAATGCCAGCGACACCGCCGTCGCGCGCGTGAACACCGGCTCGCGCCCGGATGGCCGGCGGAACGGCCCACTGGCGAGGAGCGGCGCTCCCGCTGGCAGCCGCGCTACCGGATCGCTCCACCGCTGCCGAACGATCGAGACGCGCGCCGATGCGGGCGGCGCCTCAGTGGCAAGACGCCAGGTCGGCGTCGCGGACAGCAAAGGTGAGATCCTTCGTCATATCGACGCCGCGCATGCTGCACTGGCGTCCCTTGTCATCGACGAGGCGGACATCGAATCGGCCGCGTGAGATGCCGGTGAGTTTCAGCCGCTCGGAGCTGTCCCAGACCTTCTCCTTGTCGCCGAGCACCTGGTTCGCCCCCCAATCGCTCGTGCCCGCCGGGGCGAGGTACAGGCCCTTGAACTCCGTCGAGGTGGTCAGATTGAAAGCGACGAAGTGATCGACCGCCAAAGCCGTCGCGGACCACCCCATCGTTGCGATCCCCAACAGCGCGCCCGCGATCACGCCCACCCGCATCGGCGTTCCTCCTTGATTGAAGGGGAACGTACGCGGATTTCCATCAGGGCGGCAAATCACTTCAACCCCAAGGCTGATCGGTCTATTCATCGCGGCGCTCGGGGGGAACCGTATGCCGCTTCATCCGCGTTCGGCGAAATGGCTGACTGGCCTGTTGATTCTCGCGCTTGCTTGCGCTGGCACCGCGATCGGCGCGCCGCCGCAGCGCGTGCGCGTCGGCGTGCTGCAATCTGGCACCGCGCAATGGGAACTCGACGTGATGCACCACCACGGCCTCGACGCGGCACAGAACGTCGCGGTCAGCCAACTGGATCTGGTCGGCAAGGATGCGCCCGCGGTAGCGCTGCAAGCCGGCTCGGTCGACGTGATCCTGACGGATTTCATCTGGGTCTCCCGCCAGCGGCGGGCCGGTGCGGACTACGTCTTCGTGCCGCATTCCGCCGCGACCGGCGCCATCATGGTACGCCCGGACGCCGCCATCGCGACGCCTGCGGATTTGCGCGGACGCAAGATCGGCGTCGCCGGCAACCCGGTGGACAAGAGCTGGCTGCTGTTTCGCGCCTATGGACGCCACGTGCTCGGCGCCGATCCGGCGCGATCGATGCACCCGGTGTTCGGCACCCCGCCGCTGCTGAACGCGCTTGTGGAGCGCAACGAGTTTCCCGCCGTGCTCAATTTCTGGAACTACACGGCACGGCTGAAGGCGCGCGGTTATCTCCAGCTGCTCACGGTCCGGCAGATGATGGCGGCGCTGGACATGCCGGATTCGGCGCCGCTGCTGGGCTGGGTGTTCTCGGCGAAATGGGCGGCGGCGCACCCGGGCGCGATCGAGGGGTTCATCCGCGCCTCCATTGCCGCCCAGCGGGTCATGGCCTCCTCCGACGCGGAGTGGGACCGGCTGCGCCCGCTGACGCGCGCCGAGAACGACGCGACGCTGATCGCCCTGCGCGACGCCTATCGCGCCGGCATCGTGACGCACTACGACCCCGTTGAGTCCGCTGCGGTAGCGGAAAAGCTGTTCCATGTCCTGGCCGAAATCGGCGGCAAGGATGTGACGGGCGGCGCGACCGACCTCGCACCGGGCACGTTTTGGGCGGGCATCCATTTTTAGCCGCCGGTCTTCGTCATCGCGAGCCGCCGCTTGGCGGCGTGGCGATCCAGGCGGGTCACGCTCCAATGGCAGCGGGTCCTAGCTCTCGATGAAAGCCCTCTCCCGCGGCCGCGTGATGCGCGCGCTCTCGGTCGTCATCCTGCTCCTGGCATGGGAGATCGTGGCCGCCGCTCTGCACGATCGGATTCTTCCCACGCCGGTTGCGGTACTCGGACGGCTCATCGCCGAGGCCGGTTCGGGTGAGCTGTTCCGTCAGGTCGGCATCACACTGGCCCGCGTCGCGGCGAGCTTCGTGGTCGCGATGCTGGCGGGAACCGCGATCGGCATCGTCATGGGATCGAGCCGGCGCTGGAACCTTCTGCTGGATGCGCCGCTCCTGGTCGCGCTGAACATGCCGGCGCTGGTGATCATCATCCTCGTCTTCGTCTGGGCCGGGCTGACCGAGTTCGCCGTCGTGCTCGCGGTCGCGCTGAACAAGATACCG
>Ga0208717_1000729_pt1 | contig 10926 bp, 9 predicted proteins | sample NGESurF53shallow_FD_184489 | JGI IMG/M metagenome (GOLD analysis project Ga0208717, IMG submission 184489) | Arctic peat soil microbial communities from Barrow, Alaska - NGEE Surface sample F53-3 shallow (SPAdes) | ecosystem: Environmental > Terrestrial > Soil > Wetlands > Peat ... | reverse complement strand
TGGAGAGTCGTCTGAGCTCGCCGACGGCCTGCTCGGTCCACGGGTCGGCGCCGTAGGCGCTGGCATCGCGTACGTTGGCCTCGACGATGGCGCGCATGACCTCGGGGTGGGTGCCGGCATGGTTGTCGCTGCCAAAACTCTTACGTGCTGCCTGGCCGGTCATCGCGGTTCCTCCAAGTGCATAACTAAAGATCAGTCGTCACAGCATTCCCTGCCGTGAGCGGGGTACCATGCCAAAATAGTGGCTAGATCACGCTGACCTGATCGGGGAACAGAACGGGATGTCGCGTCGACTTGTCAACATCACGCTGGATAATCTCGGAGATCTTCCGCTGAGTTGCCGTTCCTGTGTCTTCTGGGAACTCGATCCGGTGAGCAAGTCCCGTGCCGAGGCCAATGACCCAGCACTGGAAAAGGAGTCCTGGATCTCCTCGGTGCTGCTCGAATGGGGCAGTTGCGGGAAAATCCTCTACGTCGACGGAGTCCCGGCCGCCTATGTGCTCTTCGCGCCGCCGCAGTACGTGCCGCGGTCGGTCGCGTTCCCCACGAGCCCGGTCAGCGCGGACGCGGTGCTGCTGATGACGGCGCGCGTGATGAGCGAGTTCTCCGGCGGCGGCCTCGGGCGGATGCTGATTCAGGGCATGGCCAAGGACCTGACCCGCCGGGGCGTCCGGGCGATCGAGGCGTTCGGGGACAAGCAGTGGACCGCCCCGGGATGTGTTCTGCCGGTCGACTACCTGCTCGCGGTCGGCTTCAAGACCGTCCGCCCGCACCACCGGAACCCGCGGCTGCGGATGGAGCTGCGAACCGCGCTGACATGGCGCGAGGACGTCGAGGTGGCCCTGGAGCGGCTGCTCGGCTCGATGACCCCCGACCGGGTCCTGCTGCGGCCGAGCCCGGCCGCCGTGAACGCCCGGGCCTGACGCAGGCCCGAACGTCCTCCGCCTGACGCGCGGAGCGCTCACTGGGTGGCGATAACCACGCAACGCTGGAACTCGGCCTGCGCGTCCGGATCGCCCTCGACGGTGACCACGGACGCCTGGCCGGCCGACTCCCGGTTCCACGCCCACCGCAGCAGCGTCCCCGGAGTCCCGCTGATCGTGACGTCGGCCCGGGTGCCGCCCGCCGCCGTCAGGCCCGGCCCGCCACGCACGCTAAAGCCGGCCGGAGAGGTCTCCGCCTCCCAGGACGCGCCGTCGGTCTTGATCACGTATGACCGCCCCGGCGAACGGCCGAGAACCTCGCTGTAGTCCTCCGCCCACTTCTCCGCGTCGTAGGCGACGAACACCTTCAGCAGCTCGTCGATCCCGTCAAGGGCAAGATCATCAGGGATGGGAGCGACCGGCACCCCGACGGCAAGCTCAGCGTCGATCCGGTGGATAACCGTCTCCTGCGCCATCCGCCGCACCCAGAACCCCACGCTCTGATCCGGCTCGTAAAAGGTCTCCGAGACAGCCTCAGGTCGGCGCGCGGAGAACTCACCGACCAGCTCGCCGTAGGCCCGGTCAAGCAGCGCCACCGGATCCTCATCATTCAGCCCAGCCGGCGGCCACTCCTGAGGCCGATGCCCCTCCCGCATCGTCACGACCTTATGCAGGTACACAGTCCCCACATGCTGCACCAGGTCAACGACAGCCCACTCGGGACAAGTCGGCACCCGAGCATCGAGATGCCCCGGCACCACGGCCCGAATCTGCCCGTAGTCGTCAGCCAAACACTCCAGAAACCGCGCCTTCTCCATACAAAGAGTCAACCATAACAGGCATAGATAGCACGGGATTTCGACACAAAGAGAAGCGGGGCCCCAAGTGGCGTTCCACCGGGGCCCCGCGACAGCGCTCTAAAACGAGCTAGATGAACTCAGCCAGGTCCTTCAGCAGAGCAGACTTCGGCTTGGCGCCCTTGATCTGCTTCACAACCTCCCCGTTCTGAAACACGTTCAGCGTCGGGATGGCGAGGATCTGATACTTCTGCGCCACGGCCGGGTTCTCGTCGACGTTCAGCTTGACGACGTCGATCTTCTCGGCGTACTCGCTGGCGATCTCCTCGAGAACCGGCGCGATCATCCGGCACGGGCCGCACCACTCGGCCCAGTAGTCGACGATGACCGGCTTGCTGTTCTTGAGAACCTCCGCCTCGAAGGTCTCGTCGGTGACGGCCCTGGTGGTACCCATTGTGATCACACCTTTTCTGTTGAACTCTGTGTTCTATATGCTGACGGCTGCTATGGCCGCGCTCGCGTCCTCGTGCTCGGCGAGCCAGCGCTCCGCGTCGATGGCCGCGGAACAGCCGCTGCCCGCCGCGGTGATGGCCTGCCGGTACACGTGGTCGACCACGTCGCCGCAGGCGAAGACGCCCTCGAGCGCGGTCCTGGTCGAACGGCCCCTGACCTCGAGGTAGCCCTCGTGGGTAATCGGCAGCTGCCCGACGAACAGCTCGCTGCGGGGCGAGTGGCCGATCGCGATGAACGCGCCGCCCACCGGGAGCACGGTCTCTTCGCCGCTCTTGGTGTTCCTGACCTTGAGGCCGCACAGCTTGCCGTCGCCGACCATCGCGACCGGCTCGCTGTCCCACTGGAACCTGATCTTGGGGTTGGCGGCCGCCCGCTCGGCCATGATCTTCGAGGCGCGGAGCTTGTCGCGCCGGTGCACGATCGTCACCGTCTTGCCGAACCGGGTGAGGAACAGCGCCTCCTCGACGGCCGAGTCGCCGCCGCCGATGACCGCGATGTCCTGCTCACGGAAGAAGAACCCGTCGCAGGTCGCGCACCAGGAGACGCCGTGCCCGGACAGTTCCTTCTCGCCAGGAACGGAGAGCTCCTTGTACTTGGACCCGGTCGCGATGATCACGGCCTTGGCCAGGTACGTCTCCGATTCGGTCTTCACCAGCTTGGGGGAGACGGTGAGGTCGACCTCGATCACGTCGTCGGCCAGCAGCTCGGCCCCGAACCGCTCGGCCTGCTTGCGCAGGTGGTCCATCAGGTCCGGGCCCATGACCCCGTCGGGGAAACCGGGGAAGTTCTCCACGTCGGTAGTCTGCATGAGTGCACCGCCGGCGGTCACCGACCCCTCGAACACCAAGGGGGAAAGCTTGGCCCTGGCTGCGTAGATGGCAGCCGTGTACCCAGCGGGTCCGGAACCGATGATGATGACGTCACGTACGTCGCTCACTGCATGCGCCTTTCTCCAAGACTTGCCTACGCCTCAACCGATACTAGGGCGCGGAGATTCCCGGCTAGCCCTTGAGCGGCACCCGCGCCAGAAGTTGCGTGTCGGCCGCCGTGCAGCCGAGTCGCACGGCCCACACCTGCGTCGGCACCGCGATGATGTAAGCGGGGATCCCGTCGTAGCTGGCCCTGTCCACCAGGCTCGGGGTGGCGCCGCCGGTGAGCCGTGACACGCACCCGGAAAGCGCGGGCGATGGCAGGGCGCCGCCGACGGCGGATGAGCTCGCGGTCGGCGCGCCGTCGGAGGCGGTCGGGGCGGGCGCCGTCGCGCTGGCCGAGTTCGCGGGCACCGTGGGACCAAGGCTGCCGTAGACCGGGTTGTCCAGCTCGCCTCGCACCTGGCTGACGAGCGTTGATCGCCTATAGACGGTGCCGGTTGAGTAGACCGGGAACCCGGTCTGGGCGCTGGCCGAGGAGGCGGCCGAGGGCACCGAGGAAGCGTGATCCGGTTGCGCTTCCGCCGCCCGCCCGCTGGCAGAACCCTCTGCGGGCGCGGCCGCGCCCGCAGGCGCCGACGCGGACTGGCTCGATGCCGCGCTGGCCGCTTCCGATGAGCTCGAGCTGCCGCTTCCGCGGGTGACCAGGAACCCGAACCCGGCCAGTACCAGGCAGCAGACCAGCGTCCAGCTTGCTGCCTGCATAGACGGCATCCGGAGTCGGCGACGCCGACTGCCCGGCCGCGAGTCCCCCGGCCCGGATGCCCGGGCCGCTCTCCTGGACGCCTTTGAGCCGCGGCGGGGCCTGCGGTCGGCCGAGGTCGGCGGGCCGCCCGCGGCCGCGACCGGGGAAAATTCTTCAGGATTGGCCGAACGGACCGTGCCCTTCGCGTCACCGGGGCCGGCGGCCGCTGCCAGCGGGGCGGCAGGCTCAGTGGCGGAGTCTGACCCGGCCGCTGCCCGCGCGGCTGACTCGGCCGCGATGGCGGCGCTGATCCGCGCCTCGAAGGAGGCGGGGAGGGCGGGGCTGTGCACCGAGGCGAGGAACGACGTCACCCCTGACAGCTCAAGGTCCGAGTACCCGTCGTCGGGATGGCGCTCGTCTGGCAGCCCGTCGTCCGGGTGCCCGTCGTCCGGACCTTCCCATTCCGGTGGCCGCTGCCCGCTCATACGCCTCCTCCCTGCTCAGATGAGACGCCGTCGGCGAGCGGCTGGTTCCCCCGGGCCGGATAATGGGCGCGCAGATGCGAAAGATACGGAAGAAGCCGGACCCGCCCGCGGGCGCACCGGCTCTTGACCGTGCCCTCGGAGACGCCCAGGATCACGGCCGCCTCGGCCACCGGGTAGCCGAGCATGTCGACCAGGACGAGCGCCGCCCGCTGCGGCGGCGGCAGCGCCTGCAGGGCGGCGTCCACGTCGAGCCGGGTGTCGACGGCATCGGCGCGATTCGCCTGGCCGCCGCTTCCGGCCGTATCGGCTCGCGGCTCGGGCACCGCGAGCTCGTCCGGGTCGCCGGACCAGCTCACGGAGCGCCGCGACGCCCTCCGGCGAAGCAGGTCGAGCGAGGCGTTGACCACGATCCGGTGCAGCCAGGTGGTGACGGCGGAATCGCCGCGGAAGTTGTCGGCCCGCCGGAAGGCCGAGATCATCGCCTCCTGGAGCGCGTCGGCCGCGTCGTCGGGGTCGCAGACGATGCGCAGGGCGACCGCCCACAGCCGCTCCTTGTGGCGCAGGAACAGCGTGCCGAAGGCCTCCTGGTCCCCGGCTAGGTGCAGCCGGAGCAATTCGGCGTCGGAGGGGCCCCCGGCCGCCATGGGGCCGCCCCGGCCGGGCCCGGGACGGGCGGTTCCGGATGTGCCTGCGCCACCGTCCGGGGCCACGGCAGCCCGCTCCCGCCCGCCGCTAGCCTGCCGCGGAGACCGCGGTCCCGCGTATCACGACGTCGTAGACGAGACCCTGGTAGATCTGCTGGCCCTTGGCCTGGGAGACCGCCGCGTCCGGAGGGTTCACCATCTTCGGCAGGCTGGTCAGCCAGATCAGCACGTACTGGCCGGTGTCGTTCGCGTCGGCGGAGCTCACGTTGAACGCGTGGCTGCCGCTGCCGGTCGCCAACGGCGAGACCAGCTTGAAGCCCGACAGCGCGCTGCTCGACGTCGCCGACGAGGGGCCGGAGTTGCCGAGGTAGATCCCGGCCGTGGTCGCGCCCGGCCCGAATAGCAGCTGGACCTGGCTGAGCTTGACCTGCTTGCCCATGTTGATCAGCAGCCCGGTACCGGGCTTGAGGCCGCCGAACTTGGGCGAGCCGAAGTAGTAGGAGGTAGCCCAGCCGGTCGTAGTGCTGCCGTCGATGGCATCGCCGGCGAGAGTCGAGTCCTCGGTGTTGCCCGCTGGGCTCCCGTAGATATTGAACGTGCTGTCGTCGACCGGCTTGAGCACGGTCCCGGTCGCCGTGGCGGGGTGCGAGGAGGTAGCCGAGGACTTGGCCTTTGCGCCGGTGCCTCCGCTGGCGGCGTGGTTGTCCTGCTTGCGCAGCGCGACCGCCCACACGGTGACCACGACCGCCGCGACCACAAGCACCGCGATGACCGGCAGCAGTGCCCGGCTCGTGCCGCGACGCGGGCTCCCCTGGTACGGGCCCTGCTGGTACCCGCGCCCGGCCGGCGGGAACTGCTCGGACTGCCTGCGCTCGGGGTACGGGGCGGTGCCCTGCGGGCCCCCGGTCTGCCAGGTGTCGGGGTCGTTGGGGTTGGACGGGTAGCCGCCGTAGCCGCCCCGGTCCTGGTAGCCGCGCTCGGTGTAGCCGGCCGGGGCCGGGGGCGCGGGCTCAGGGAGCGGGACCGGCGGCGCGACGCCGGCGATGGCGTCCGCGAACTCGGCCGGGGACTGGATCGGCGGTCCCTGCCTGGTCGTCCGCTGCAGCAGGGCGCGGACGATGACGCTGTCGATGGCCGAGGAGACGTCGGCCGATACCTGGCGCGGGGTGCAGACCACGCCGTCGGAGACCGGGGCGGCGGGCAGCCTGGCCGGCTGCTCTCCCGGCCAGTAACCGGTCAGCGCGGCGTAGAGCAGCCCGGCCAGGGCGATGGTGTCGGCGATGGCCGGATCGTGGCCGTCGGTGCCGGTGAGCCCGTCGCCCGCCAGAGCGGCGTCGATGCCGAGGCCGGTGATCTTGATGCCGCTTGACCGGGTCCAGCACAGCGCGTCCGGGGTCAGCCGCAGGTGCGCCTGCCCGACGGCGTGCGCGCCGGCCAGCGCGCGGGCCGCCTCGGAGATGAGCGAGCAGGCCCGGCCGGGGTCGAACGGGCCGTCGGTGAGCATGTCGGTCAGCGTCTCGCCGCTCACCCACTCGAGCACCACGTACGCTTGGCCGCCGCCGTCCTCGACGTCGAAGACCTGCGCCATCCTCGGGTCGGTGAGCCTGCTGGCCGCCCTGGCGGCGGTCACCACCTGGGGAATTCGCGGGAAGCCGGACGCGAACGTCAGCACCGAAACAGGACGCGCGAGCGTCTCGTCGATGGCCTTCCACATGGTCCAGCCGTTCCCGGCGGTGACCTGGTCCACGAGCCGGTAGCGTCCTGCGAGTCGGGTACCTGGTTCAGAGGTGTACGTGCTCATACCTAAGCCAAGAGCGGGGCCGACTCTCGGCCTCCTTCCAGCCCCTGAATGTCCACGATCACCGCGTGCTCGGATTGGCGCGGACGCCGCGAGCCATCCCCATGTTAGACCCCAACGCCGTCGGCGACTGGCCGGAGACGAGGGACGCCTCTACCGTTATATGCGACTCCTGCAAATATCTCACGGTCGCCTGCGAAGTATTCTGTTGAGTTGGTCTCTGTCTGATGTCTGTTCCGCAAAAAGTCATCCTCCCGCCATCTACCCGAACCGGCCCCCGACAGACCGCATCAGCGTGCGGAATTCTTCGATGCCGAGCAGTCGCGCGCAGAGCGCGTAGAGCAGCAGGGCACCGCCGCCCCCGACCACCGTGATCACGAAGCCGTACAGCGGTCCCTGATGCATGAACGATCCGACGACCGCGATGATCACGAAGATGAACGCAAGACCCGGCAGCGTGGCCAGCAGCATCCGGATCAGCGACCTGGTGATCCGCCAGCCGTCCAGGCTGCCGACCCGGCGCAGCAGCAGCGGCCAGGCGATCAGCGCGCCGGTCAGCGAGACCAGATCGTAAGCAAAGGCGAGGCCGATCACGGTCTGGGAGTAGGGCAGCACGGTCACCGCGACCACGGCGCCGATCACGCCGACGATGAGCATCACCATGCCGATGATGGCCGGCGTTCGGTTCTGCTGGAACGAGTAGAACACCCGGAGCTGGAGCTGGGTGAGCATGAACGGCACCAGGCCGAGCGAGAAGACGCCGAACACCTCGCCGATCTCCCGCGCGTGCGCGGTGTCGGTGTGCCCGTGCGCAAACAGGAACTCGCACAGCGGCGCGCCCATCACGGCGAGGAAGATGGCGGCGGGCACGACGATGACCGAGGCGATCCGCACGCCCTTGGAGAAGTCGTCGCGGACCAGCGAGTACCGCCGCTCGTTGGCGTGCCCGCTCATCCGCGGCAGCAGCGCGCTGATGACCGAGATCCCGACGATCGCGTACGGGAGCTGGAAGAGCTGCCAGGCGTTCGAGTAGATCGTGTAATAGGCGGTGGTCGTGACGCCGTGGCGCAGGGCCGTGTTCGAGGCGGCGTTCGCGGCCCGCTGCACGACCAAGTTGCCTAGTGCCTGACTGGCGACGTAGCCGAACATCCAGCCGGCCATCCGGCCGATCTCGGCGATCTCGTAGCGCCGCAGGTCCCAGCGCAGCCGCATGGAGAACCCGGCCCGGCGCAGCACCGGGAACAGGCAGATCGACTGGATCACGATGCCGAGCGTGGTGCCGATGGCGAGCAGGTGGATGGCACCCGGGGAGACGGTCAGCGGGTCGGTGTGATTCCCGGCCATGAGGTAGAACACCCCGGCGACGATGATCACCACGACGTTGTTGATGACCGGCGTCCACATGTTGGCGCCGAACCGGCCTCTGGTGTTCAGGATCGCGCCGAGCAGCGAGTCCATGCCGTAGAAGAAGATCTGCGGTATGAAGAAGTAGGCGAAGAGCACCATGAGGTGATGCTGGGCGGCGGACTCGGCGTAGGCGTGCGTCCCCGGCTGCCCGGTGATGCCTCCCGCGTAAAGATCGACCAGCGGAGCCGACAGCAGGGTGGCGACCACGGTCACGAGCAAGAGCGAGACCACGCCGAGGGTGAAGATCCGCTCCGCGTAGGCCTCGCCCCGGTCCGGGTCTTCCTTGGCCGCCCGGACCAGCAGCGGGACCACAACCGCGGTGAAGATACCGCCCAGCATGAGGTAGTACACGGTGTTGGGCAGCGTGTTGGAGTTGTTGTACGCGCCCGAGAGCCCGGCGACGCCGAGGACGTACAGGAGCACGAACGTGCGCAGGAACCCGGTTCCACGGGACGCGATCGTGCCGAACGCCATCGCCTTGCTTGACCGGGCGAGGTTCGGCGACGTGTCGTCGGCCGTCCGCTGCGGTCCGGTTGACCGCAGCCCGCCTTCGGCCGGGCGCTCGAGGATCCTGGTGTGGCCGTCCCCGTCGTCCTGCTGTTCGCGTCGGTCGACCGGGGTGAAACGCGGGGCAGCGGCCGGGGCGTAGCCGTACTCCTGCGGGACCGGCACCGGCTGGTACCCGGCCGGCGCGGGCGAGAAGAACGCGGTCGGCGGCGGAGCGGTCTCGCGCCGCCTGCCGTCGGCCCGCGCATAACCTTGCCGGGGCGTGAAGCTCGGGCGCGGCGACCCGCCGTGCCGCGCGCCCCGACCGCTGGGGGTGAACGTCGGCTGGACCGGGGCGTCGCGAGAAGGCGCCTGCGGCTGCGTCGCGCGGGCGTCCGGCGGGGGTGGCGGGGCCGGGGGCCCGGGGGCCGGGGGCGGCGGGGCGGGGGAAAACTCGGGCCCCGTCGGCGAACCGCCGCCGTGCTGACGCGGCTCTCCCTGCGGGGGGCCGGGGTACGGCTCTCCCTGCGGTGGGCCCGGGTACGGCTGCTGCTGCGGTCCAGGCCGAGGGGTAAACCGAGGCTGCGCGGCGGGCGGCGGAGGCGGCTGGCGGGCATCCGGGTAGGGCTCGCCCTGGTACGGCTCTTCCGGATACGGAGGGCCGGGGGGCCGTGTCGGCCTGCTCATCCGGTACCTCCCGCGTGCGCCCTGCTATCAGCCCTGCTGCCGGCATCGTCGCCGCCGGCTTCGCTCTCGCCGCCGCGCCGCCGCTTGCGCCGCAAGCGCAGCACGGTGGCGAGCACGAGCACGCCGAGCGCGCCGAAAATGATCACCAGGATCAGTCGCCCGAACCTGGTGACCTCCACGCTGAGCGGCTCAGACGCATGCAGCCAGGTCAGTGGCGACCCATCCCTCGTCAGCAACTGTAGCCGCAATGTGCTAGTCCCGATGGTCGTGGAGTGGATAGTCAGCCTGACGCTGCCCGTCATCCCCGGATTCACCACCTGCACTCCGGCGTGTGAGGTGACCGACAGTGAGCTGCCGACCTCGGCCGACGCCCCCACCCGGACCGCGATCGCCAGTCCGGGTGACGGCAGGTAGGGCAGGTCCAGGTGGCTCAGGCCGTTCTGCACCGACGCCAGGGTGTCGCCCGAGGTCCCGGCGAGCAGGATCTTCTTGACCGGGATGAGCACGACCGTGTGCTGCAGGTCGGTGATGTAGCTGGAGAGCTCGCTGAGCGCCAGCCAGCCGCCGGGCGATGCGCTGCGGCGCCAGGCGGACGATTGGGTGACCGCGACGGCGGCGTTGAGTGAGGTCAGGTAGGACTTGGGCGGATCCGAAAGCATATCCTCGAACAGGTCCACGGTCCCGTCCAGGGTCCGCAGCTGATCGAGGTAGAGGTCGGGCAGCTCGCTCCCGCTCACCTGCCGCTTCGGCAGCCGCTCGGCCGGCAGCTTGGCGGCCGCGGTGGCCAGCGTGCCCAGATCGGCCACCCGCAGCCAGGGGGCGTTCTTCGTCAGCGACAGCAGCTCGGAGGCCTCGGCGGGCGACGGGTCCCAGCCGGTCGGCGGCGCGACCACCAGCGAGCGGGAGGGCGCGTTGGGTCCCTCGGCGACGATCATCGCGGTCTGCGCGAGGAAGTCCTGGGCGGCGGCGAACTGAGCGCCGGGCGACGAGCCGGCCGAGGCGGAGCCGAGGATGGCGCTGATCCCTGAGTCGGCCAGCAGCACCGACATGTCGGCCCCGGTCGAGGTCTTCGTCCGGGCGAGCGCGTTGTCGAACGGGGGGCTGGACGTGGGCAGCTCGCCGCTGCCCAGGATGACGGTGTTGACGCCGCCGGCCCGGGCCAGGTTGGCCAGCACGCCGGCGTCGGCGGTGCCGCCGGCCGGCATGGCGGCCGCCAGCGTCGTGCCGGCGCCGGTCCCGTCGGCGCTCGACCCGAACGTGCTGGGCAGGATCTTGCTCGCCACCGAGTCGCCCAGCTGGTAGGCGGAGGCCAGGTCGGCGTCGAGCCCGGCGTGGGTGAGCGCGGCCGCGTCCACGTCGGCGTACGGGGTGAGGAAGGCGGGCTGGCCGGCTGTGCCCGCCAGCTTGGACAGCCAGCCCTGGGCGGCGGCGCTGGCCCGCAGTGGGGTCCGGTCCGTGCAGCCGGAGTTGCCGCCGGTGAAGTAGGCGTGCGTCATCACGGTCGCGTCGGAGAGCAGAGCCGGGTCGATCGCCCAGGTCAGGTCGTCCCTCGAGGCCCACTGCAGGCCGGCG
>Ga0208717_1000728_pt1 | contig 10929 bp, 9 predicted proteins | sample NGESurF53shallow_FD_184489 | JGI IMG/M metagenome (GOLD analysis project Ga0208717, IMG submission 184489) | Arctic peat soil microbial communities from Barrow, Alaska - NGEE Surface sample F53-3 shallow (SPAdes) | ecosystem: Environmental > Terrestrial > Soil > Wetlands > Peat ... | reverse complement strand
CGTCTGTCGCCGTCCCGCAGGAACGTGGCGGCCAGCCGGCGCGACAACTCTTGCGACACCTCGAACAGGGTCATCATCGTCCCCGAACCGGTCGGGCACTCGACCTTCAGGTCGTCGCCGTAGTAGCGGTAGTGCTGGAGCAGGGCCCGGATCAGGAGCAGGTTGATCGGGAACCAGACCGGGCCGCGCCAGTTGGAGTTGCCGCCGAACATCCCGCTGGTCGACTCGGCCGGCTCGTACTGCACCTCGTGCTCGGTTCCGCCGGCCTTAAAGCGGTAGGGATGGTCGAGGTGCCAGCGGGAGATCGAGTGGATCCCGTGCGGGCCGAGGAAACGCTCCTCGTCCAGCATCCGCGCGAGAATGCGCCGGAGCTTGTCCTCGTTCACCAGGGACAGCAGTCGCCGGCCGTGGGCGCCGGGCACCATCGGGTCAGCGATGTTGACCAGGAGGTCCTGGTTGCGCTCCAGGAAGCCACGCACCTGCCCGGCGATCTTCGGGTAGCGGTCGATGACGTCGGCCTCGATCACCGTCGTGGCGCACAAGGGCAGCAGGCCCACCAGGGAACGAACCTTGATCCGGGTGCCGGTGCCGTCGGGAAGGCGCAGCACGTCATAGAAGAAGCCGTCCTCCTCGTCCCACATCTCGTCGGGGTGCTCACCGACCGGATCCACCGCGGCGGCGATCCAGACGCAGTGCTCGACGAACTTGAGCACGAATTCCTCGTAACCCTCGTCGTGGTGCAGCAGTTCCAGGGCCATTTCGAGCATGTTCTGGCTGAACATCGCCATCCAGGCGGTGCCGTCCGCCTGCTCGAGCCGCCCGCCGGTGGGGAGCGCGGCGCTGCGGTCGAACACCCCGATGTTGTCCAGGCCCAGGAAGCCGCCCTCGAACACGTTGCGGCCGGAGGGATCCTTACGGTTCACCCACCAGGTGAAGTTCAGCAGCAGCCTGGCGAAACAGTCCTTGAGAAAGGGCAGGTCCACCTGGCCAAGATCGGACTCCAGATTCTGCAGGAAGAGGACCGCGAAGGCGTGCACCGGCGGGTTCACGTCCCCGAAGTTCCACTCGTAGGCCGGCATCTGGCCGGTGGGGTGCAGGTAGTTCTGGGACAGCATCAGGTCGATCTGGCTCTTCGCGAAGTCCGGGTCGACCATGGCCAGCGGAATGCAGTGGAAGGCCAGGTCCCAGGCGGCGTACCAGGGGTACTCCCACTTATCGGGCATGGACACGACGTCGTGGTTGAACATATGGAACCACGACTCGTTCCGGCTTCCCCGCCAGGCCGGCGCGCGCAGCGGGTGCAGATGACGCTCGCGCAGCCAGCGATCCACGTCGAAGTAGTAGCACTGCTTCGACCAGAGCATCCCTGCCAGCGCCTGGTGCATGACGGCCCTGGTCGAGGCGCTCCGCGCCGACGGCGGGGCTATCTCCGTCGATTACCGCAGCGGCCCGGCCGCCGGCCAGCTCGTTGCGGACGCCGTGTTCTTCGCCGTCGGCTGGCCCGCCAACGTCAGCCAGCTGGCCCTGGATGCCGCCGGGGTACGCAGCGGGCCGGGCGTGATTCCCGTCGATGACTACTTGCGGACCAGCGCCGGGCACATCTTCGCCGCGGGTGACGTCAACGGCCGGTCGATGCTCGTGCAGACCGCCCGGATGGAGGGCCGGATCGCCGCCAGCAACGCCGTCCTGGGACCCACCCGGCGCGCCACGTACGACGTGGTTCCCAGCGGCAGCTTCACCGACCCGGAGTACGGCCGGGTGGGCCTCACCGAAACCCAGGCTGCCGCGCACCATGACGCCGTCGTGGGTATCGCCCGTTACGACGACCTGCTTCGCCTCGTCGCGGACGGCAGGTCAGAGGGCTTCTGCAAGCTGATCGCGGACCGCCAGGCCCACACGATCCTCGGCGCCCACGTGCTCGGCGAATACTCGGCTGAGACGGTGCAGACCGTCGCCGCGTGCATGGCCGCCGGGATGACGGTCGAGCAGGTCGCCGGGCTCCAGCTGGCCTTCCCTACCTTCACCGAGGCGGTCAGCATGGCTGCGCAGATGATCTGCCGGTCGCTCGGTATCGGGCGCTTCCCGCAAGTCTGGAGCTACCTCGGATCCGCAGACTGACTAGCCCTGGGTGGTCGGGCGGATCGTGATGTCGCTGATTTCGACGTCGTGGGGCTGTTCGATGGCGAACGCGATGGCGCGGGCCACGGCTTCCGGCGAGATGGCGAACTCGTCCATGTTGTGCTGGATTTGCCCGCGGACCTCGGTGTCGTCGATGGAGTTGGCGAGTTCCGTGCGGACATATCCGGGTGATACCGATGTTGTCCTCAGCACGCCATCGGTCGACTCCTGCCGCAGTCCTTCCAGGATGGTGCGGACGGCATTCTTCGTTCCGGCGTACACCGACATGGTCGGGACGATTTTCAGGCCGGCCGTCGACACCGTCGTCACGAAGTGGCCCTGACCCTGCTGGCGGAACACCGGGAGGGCCGCGGCGATGCCGTGCAGCACCCCCCGGAGGTTGACGTCGATCATCGCCGACCAGGCGTCGACGTCGAGGTTCGCCACGGGCCCGATTTTGCTGATGCCGGCGTTGCTGACCAGCACGTCGAGCCGGCCGAACTCCGCAACGGCCTGTCCGACGAGGCGTTCGAGGTCTTCGCGGCGGGTGACATCGGTGATGCATGCGGCGCCGCGTCCGCCACGATCACGGATACTCCGGACGATCTCGTCGAGACGCTCCTGTCGGCGCGCACCGAGGACTACTGCCGCGCCGCGTTCGGCGAGCAGCGCCGCGGTGGCCTCGCCGATGCCGCTGCTTGCCCCCGTGATGGCGACGACCTTGCCGCTCATGACCGGCACGAGAAATCCCTCCGAGGTAGTGTGGACACGTGTCCGCTTGCGTGTGAGGTTACCGGACACGTGTCCGGTTGTCCAAGTCGTCGCACGGCGGTCCGATGAACACGGCGGTCCGATGAACAGTGGTCCAATGAACTCGCCCCGCCGCCGTGCCGATGCGGCGCAGAACCGCGGGCGGATCATCGAGGTGGCCCGGGCGGTCATCGCGAACACCGGCGAGCTGAAGCTCAACGCCATCGCCAAGCAGGCCGGGGTCGGCCAGGGCACCCTGTACCGGCACTTTCCGACTCGCGAGGACCTGCTTGCCGAGGTCTATCGCCAGGAAGTCCAGGAGCTGGTCGCGACCGCGCCGGCGCTCCTGGCCGAGTATGCGCCGCTCGACGCGCTGGGCCGCTGGTTCGACCGGGTGGCCGACTACTCGCGGCTCAAGCGCGGCGTGTTCGCGGCGGTCGAGGTGGGCGTGTGGCAGGACCTCTCCGCGCACAGCCACGGGCCGATCGGTGATGCGGTGACGACCCTCCTGGACGCCGGCCAAGCCGCCGGAACCGTCCGCGGCGACGTCGACGCCCGCGACGTCATCATCCTCATCGGCTACCTGGCCCGGCTCGACGAGTCCGAATGGGACACCCGCGCCCGCCATCTGCTGGACATCGTCCTCGACGGATTGCGGGCGCAGCCCGGGCGCCCGGAGACTACCTGAGTGCGGCCGCGGCCGGCTGGACCAGCGCGCCGGACACTTCCAGCGCCGCGATCTCGGCCGCGCTGAACCCGAGCTCGCTGAGTACCTCGGCGTTGTGCTCGCCCTGGCGGGCGGCCAGCTGGCCCTCGTCGGCCGCCACCTCGTCCGCGAAGTGCCACGGGCGCCCCGGGATCCTGATCTCGCCGCCTGAGCGGTCGGATACGGTCCGCACCGCGTTCCACTGGCGGGCCCAGTCGCTGGCCGCGAATTCCTTGACGCTCCGGACCTGCCCGGTAGCGATCTTCGCCTCGTCCAGCTGGGCGTCCAGTGACTCCATGTCCGCGAACGTCCAGATCCACTCCTGCACGATCTGGTGCAGGGCGTCCAGGTTGCGCAGGCGCAGCTCGGGGGTGCGGAACCGCGGGTCCCGGCCGAGATCTGGCCGGCGCATGGCCGCCAGGTAGAAGGGGAAGGACATGCTGCCGACCAGGCTCATCGGGCTCGCGAACCGCTCACCGTGAGGTCCCACGAAGAATGGGCCGTCCGTCGCCCCGAGGATCGGCCGCTCGGCGCCCAGCTCCTCATCGGACAGGTCGACGTGTACGCGCTCGTTGATGGAGAGCATCACGGCCGCCATGGCCACATCGATGTACTGGCCCCGGCCGGTGTGCGCCCGCTGGGTGAGGCAGGCCAGGATGGCGACGGCGGCGTGCAGGCCGGAGTAGACGTCCGCGTGCGAGAGCGGGTCGCTGCGCAGCATGTCGGTCCGCTGGAAGTGGTCGGCGGTGTTGGCGGTGATCCCCGTCTCAGCCTGGACGGTCGGCGCGTAGGCCATCCGCGAGCGCCACGCGCCGTGCTGGCCGTAGCCGCTGATCGAGGCGTAGACCGCGCCCGGGTTGCGGGCCGAGACCGCTTCGTATCCCAGCCCGAACGAGGCGAGCGCGCCGGGCCGGAAGTTTTCCACGATCACGTCGGCGGTGTCGCAGAGCCGGAGCGCGGCCTCGCGGGCACCCGGCACGTTGAGGTCGATGCTCACGTTGCGCTTGCCCGCGTTCTGCTGGGAGTAGTAGCCGGAGATCTCTCCCTGGCTGGGGAACGCCCTCCGGGACAGGTCGCCACCCGGCGGCTCGATCTTGATGACTTCGGCGCCCAGGTCAAGCAGCGTCTTGGTGCAGTGCGGGCCGGCCAGCACGCGGGAGAAATCCACCACCCGGATCCCGTCGAGCGGGAGTGCCATGCCGCTCACCGGCCCTCGAACTCGGCCATGCCAAGACCGTTCTCGTGGTAAGACCGGACGGCGGAACGGAAGTCGGCCGAACGCATGATCGGCCGCTGGATTTCCGCCATGGCCTCGTCGGCGGCTGCGATCCCCTCGTTGACCGCGACCGAGACCAGGCGCTTGGTGGCCGCGTTGGCAATCGACGGGCCGTGCGCGAGTTCCTGGGCGAGCACCATTGTGGCCCTCTCCAGCTGCTCATCGGCGACCACCCAGTTGATGATGTTCCAGCGTTCCAGGGTGGCGGCGGGATAACGGCGGCCGAGCAGCGCCATCTCCTTGGCCCGGGCCGCGCCGGCCCGCTGGGTGAGTCGCTGCACCGCGCCCATCAGGGGGTGCAGGCCGACCGTGACCTCGACCGAGCCCAGCTTGGCTGACTCGGACGCCACGACCAGGTCGCAGGCCAGCGCGAGCTCGAAGCCGCCCCCGACGCACACTCCCTGGACGCTGGCGATGATAGGGGCGGGGTGCTCGTCGAAGGCGCGCAGCGTCTCGGCCAGGCCCCAGTCGAGGAGGTCGGATTGGTCGGCGTCGGCGACCATGGCGTCCAGGTCAGCCCCGGCGGAGAAATGACGCAGGGAGCTGCGCAGGACGACAGACCGGGCGCCTTCCCGCTGCGCCCAGGCGAGTCCCGCGATGAGCTCTCGGGTCAGAGCGCGATCCAGGAGGTTGTAGGGGGCCAGGCCCATGGACAAGACGGCCACGGTTCCGTCCATGACGGTGGTCAGCGCCCCACGGCCAGCGGCCGCGGGGACAGGCTGTGGTGCGGAGTTCGACACGGCGATCGTCCAATGCTCAGTGAGGTGGCGGCAGGCGGAGCAGGGCGGTGGTCTCCTCCACGGAGGCGGTCGGGCGGTCCAGCGCGGCCGCGAGGTTCACGGCCCGCAGCACGAGCGGCAGGTTGCCCGGGCTCAGCTCGCCCTTGCGCAGGTAGAGCGCATCCTCCAGTCCGGCGCGGGCGTTACCGCCCAGGGCCAGGCCGATGGCGGTCAGCTCCAGGTTGGCCCGGCCGATGGCGATGACCTGCCAGACACAGTCCGGCGGGAGGCGGCGCACCATCGTGAGGAGGTTGTCCGCGGTGGCCGCCATCCCGCCGGCCACCCCCAGGACGAGCGAGAACTGGAGTGGCCAGTCGCTGAGCAGCCCGGCGTCACGCAGCCGCAGGCAGGCGTCGAGGTGGCCGGTGTCGTAGATCTCCAGCTCCGGCTTGACCCCGAGTTCCTGCATGCGCTGCGCCAGCCGGGCCACCTCGGCCGGCGGGTTGCGGAACTCCCCGGAGCCGAACGTCATCGTGCACGGGTTCAGCGTGGCCATCCGGGGCCGGAGCTCGACGAGGGCCGCACGCTCCTCGAACGGCACCGCGAGCCCGACCCCGGTGGATAGCTGGATGAGGATGGGACAGCGTTCCGCGATCAGGTCCATCGTCCGCCGGGCGATGTCCAGGTCCGCCGTGGGCCGGTCGCCGGAATCACGCAGGTGGATGTGCGCGACGGAGGCGCCGGCGAGGTACGCCTGGTGGACGGCCCCGGCGATCTCCTGCGGCTGTGTGGGCAGCGCCGGGTTGTCCGCCTTGGACGCGATCGGCCCGGTGGGCGCTACCGTGATGACGACGCTCATCTCATGAAGCTCACTTCCTCGTCGGCGCCGGATAAGCCGTTAGGGCTCTTGAGGTGCTTGAGCCGGGCTCACTCGCCGAGCGTGCCGGGGGCCAGGGCCAGGTTGACGGGGAGCTTCTCCGCCTGGGCGTAGGGAGTCGCCTTGTTCTCCTCGACCCAGCGCTTCTCGGCCATGGACTCGAACGGCGGCGGGATCTCACCCTGCAGCGACCACAGGTCGAACGGCGGCTCGGTGATGGTGAACTCCCAGTCGTAGCCGCGGTCCCTGACCCAGGGGGCGATGACCTGGTCGAGGTTCCTGACCCACCATTCCCGGATGACCGGGCCGGGCAGGGTCCGCGCCATCTGGTCGATCTGGATCCGGACGAAGCTGCCGTGGGACTCACCGCCCACGTAGACCGAGTCCGCCGCGACCTCCTCGAAGAGGACGACGACGTAGAACCGGGGGATCGGGATGGCCTCGTAGACGTGCGTGATCGCCTCGGCGAACTCCTTCTTGTCCTCGGGCGTGTAGGCATCGGCCGGGTGGTGGATCTTCCAGAGCGGCATTGCTGTTCCTCCCATGTCCGTGCTGCGGGCGGCTAAGGCCATGTGACTGGCGTCACATCAGGTGTCCTTCAATAGACCACGTATTGAGTTTTGATTCAAGACCTAGTCGCAAAATAAGACTCAGTAGGGCCGCGAACGGGACAGTGGTTCACCAGACGCTGGGTGCTGCTCCCGGGGGGCTAGCGGGCAGCGGGCCGGCCGGCGGTACGCGGATAGTTCAGCGGGCGCGCCTGCGGAGGGCTAGCTGGCGCGCCTGCGGCGTGGTGCCGGGCGCGCCTGGTCCGCCTGGTCCGCCTGGTCAGGACCGGGCGCCGGGGCCAGCCGCCCGCGCATGTCGAGCTCGGGGCGGATATCGTCCGGGTACCCGGGGCCGACGCAGAACTGGACGTCGGTGTGCTCGACGGGCTCGCCGCACTCGGCGCAGATGACCTGGCTGACGATGTCGTGCCCGGTCTCGCCGTGGCGCAGCGTGACGGGGGCGCCGCCCCCGTCGTCGAGCCACTTGTCGCCCCAGGCCAGCATGGTCGCGAGGACCGGGAAGAAGTCGCGGCCCATGTCGGTGAGCAGGTACTCGTAGCGCGGCGGGTTGTCCTGGTAGAAGCGCTTGGTCATGACCCCCGCGTCGACCAGCTTGCCGAGCCGGTCGGACAGCGTGTTGCGGGCGATATTCAGGGAGCGCTGGAACTCGTCGAAGCGGGTGAGTCCCTGCATTCCGTCCCGGACGATGAGCAGTGTCCAGGAGTCACCGAACACCTCGACGGCACGGGCCAGGGAGCAGGGCCACTCCGAGAAGGTGCGGTTCATAGCGTCTAGTTTAGCGACTGAGTTGCCAGTGCTAACTGTCCGCAGGTGATCGGCGCTACGACCCGCCCGGCGAGGCCGGCCGGTGTCCGGGTGTGGTGGCCCGGGTAAGGCTGATACATGGTGACGCTGTGTGTGCGGCGCGCCGGCTGGCGTCCTGCCGTTTATTACTCTGAGTAGTAGTTAGATTGCCCTCAGCATTCACGCTGAGGAGGCTGAACCGGTGCCTGGTCCGATATCGCGCCGCCGCATGATGGGGTACGGGCTCGGTGCTGCAGGCGCGACCCTGGCGGCCGGAGTCCTCGAGGGGCAGTCCGCGGGCCCGGTGTCCGCGCAGGCCTGGCCGCCGGCCCGGCGATCGGCACGCCGGCCGCGGATGCTGCCGCAGCCAAGGGTGCAGCGCAGCTCGCACGGCGTGCTGGATGTCCGGCTCACCGCGGTGCCCGCCGTCGTGGACATGGGCGCGCCGGAGCTGGTCAAGACCTACACCTGGAACAAGGTCGTGCCCGGGTACACCTGGGAGATCAACCCCGGCGACACCCTGAAGGTCCACCTGCGCAACCGGCTGCCGTACATGCGGCCGCCCAAGCACATGGTGATGGACCGGCCGCACGAGTGGACGCACACCAACCTGCACACCCATGGGCTGCACGTCTCGCCGTCCGGTAACGCGGACAACGTGTTCATCGATATCCCGCCCGGCGAGGATCACCGTTTCGAGATCCCTCTGCCGGAGGATCACCCGGGCGGCCTCAGCTGGTACCACCCGCACCGGCACGGCGGGGTGACCCAGCAGCTCCGGGCCGGGATGGCCGGGATGCTCATCGTCCGCGGCGAGATCGACCGGGTCAGGGAGGTCCGCGCGGCGCGGGAACGGGTGATGGTGCTGCAGTCGATCGAGCTGGGTGACGACTACCAGCTCCTCGACCCCATCCCGTTCCCGAAACCGGATCAGGCGTTCTTCCCGCGGACCCACGCCCTGTACACGGTCAACGGCGTGCTGAACCCGCACCTCACCATGTACCCGGGTGAGGTGCAGCGGTGGCGGCTGCTCAACGCGGCCGAGGGTAACTTCATGTCGCTGCACCTGAAGAAGCACGACTTCCACGTGCTGGCCTGGGATGGCCTGACCCTCGCCGAACCGGACACCACCAGCGTCGTGATGATGTCAGCGGGCAACCGGGTCGACATGCTGGTCCGGGCGGGGCGGCCGGGCACGTACGACCTGGTCCTCACGCCTGGGTCCAGCCAGGACCCGAACATCCCCGGCATGCCGGAGTCCGCTGAGGGGTCGCCCGGCGGGCGGGAGATGCCCATGCCCGGGTTCCCGCCGATGGACGAGGAACTCAAACCGCGGACCATCCTCACCGTGCATGTGCTGGGGCACGGCCGGCCGATGGGGCTGCCGGACTCGCTGCCCGTCTATGACCCGGCGATCCTGCCGATCGCCCGGCGGCGGCATTTCTCCTTCACCGTCCAGCGCAAGCCGGACAACACGTTCCTGAACTTCGGGGTGGACGGCCACGCGTACCACCCGGCCCGCCCGCCCTACCAGGTCCCGCTGGGCACCGCGGAGGAATGGACGCTCGTCAACGCCTTCGACACCAAGCTGATGAACCACGCCCACGTGTTCCACATCCACACCAACCCGTTCAAGATCACGAAGATCAACGGGCGCACGCTGGACAAGCCGTTGTGGAGAGACACGTTTGTACTTCCCAAACGGTCAGGCGATTCGCTGACGTTCGAGTCGAACTTCGTCGATTACGCCGGCAAGTTCGTGCAGCACTGTCACATGGTCGCGCACGAGGACCTGGGGATGATGTCGGCCGTCGAGGTGATCTGCCCGCCTGGCGGTGGGTCGGTCGGCCCGGCGGCCGGTTAGGCAGTCATCCGGCCGGCCGGCGCTCGGGGGGCCGGCCGGCCGGATGACCAGGCGCAATCCGCGCCACAGGAATCGCGGGGGAACAGCATGGACAGCGTCGATCGCCGGAACTTCCTGCGCGGCGGCAGCGCCGCCGCCGGGCTGGCCGCCCTGGCCGGGGCCGGGCTGGCGCGGGGCACCGCGGCCGAGGCAGCTTCCGCTTCGGCGCACGACCAGGCCCCGGATCACCGGGCTCCGCTGTGGAAGCTGCGCCGGCAGCTGAACGGCAGGCTCCTGCTCCCCGGGGACAAGGGGTACGACGCGGCCAGCGCGCCGGCCAACGGCCGCTACGACCGCGTCCGCCCGATGGCCGTCGCGGTCTGCGCGGACGAGCACGACGTGGCCACCTGCGTCGACTGGGCCCGCCGGTACCACGTCCGGCCCGTGGCCCGGGGCGGCGGCCACAGCTACGCCGGCTTCTCGACGACCCGGGGCCTGCTCATCGACATGAGCCTGCTCAACCGGGTGCACATCAACAAGGCCCACGGGACCATGACGCTGGGCGGCGGGACGCTGAACGGCCACCTGTTCAAGGCGATGAAGGGCGGCCACCTGTTCCTGCCCGTCGGCACCTGCCTGGGCGTCGGCGCGGGCGGGCTGACCCTTGGCGGCGGCATGGGCTACAACACCCGCTGGGCCGGCCTGACCTGCGACCATCTCCAGTCGTCGCGGATCGTCACCGCGGATGGTGACCTGCGCGACATCGACGCCCGGCACCACGGCGACCTGTACTGGGCGTGCCGCGGCGGGGCGGGCGGCAGCTTCGGCATCAACACGTCGTTCACCTTTGACCTGATCGAGGTGCCGCGGAAGACGGTCAGCTACTACCTCGCCTGGTGGCGCGGGGCTGATGCCGCGGTGAACGCGTTCGTGGAGTTCGACAAGATCCTCAAGAAGGCACCGCCGGCGTTCAACGCTGTCCTGCTGGCCCAGGCCGCGCCGGTCGGGAAGGCGGGCCCGCGGGAGGCGATGTGGGTCTGGACCCGCGGCCAGTACGTCGGCCCGCTCGACGAGCTGCGTGACCTGATCCGCCCGATGCTCCGCGCGGCGGGGACTCCGCGTGAGCTGGAGCTGCGCGAGATCCCGTTCTGGGAAGCGCAGCAGATGTTCGCTGATGACCCGTCGGCCCCGCACTCGTTCGGGGACATCTCCCGGTACGCCAGGCGGCCCGTCCCGCAGGACGCGGTCCAGAAGATGATCGACCTCGTGGCACGCTGCCCGTCCCGGA
>Ga0208717_1000727_pt1 | contig 10933 bp, 10 predicted proteins | sample NGESurF53shallow_FD_184489 | JGI IMG/M metagenome (GOLD analysis project Ga0208717, IMG submission 184489) | Arctic peat soil microbial communities from Barrow, Alaska - NGEE Surface sample F53-3 shallow (SPAdes) | ecosystem: Environmental > Terrestrial > Soil > Wetlands > Peat ... | reverse complement strand
GCCGACGTACCGGGCCCCGGGAACGGGTAGCTCTACGGGGGACAGGCGCGGCGCACCCAGGGAGGAATCGGCCATGACCGGATCACAGCAGTTCCCGGAGCCTCCGGCCACGGTCAACCCACGGGCGCACAGCCGGATCCCGGTGCCCGCGGCCTCCCTGGCCGGGCACCAGTTCCTGCGCGGGATGTCGCCTGCCCACCTCGGCCTGATGGCCTCCGCCGCGTCGCTGGTCGATGTGCCCGCCGGGCACCGGTTCTTCGCCGCGGGCCGGATGCCGCATCAGTTCTGGCTGATCCGGGCGGGCCAGGTGGCGCTGGACGTGGACGTGCCCGGGCGGCGGCGGCTCATCGTGGAGACGCTGGGCCGCGGGGAACTGGTCGGCCTGTCCTGGTCCCTCCCGCCCGGCCAGTGGCAGTTCGGCGCGGTCGCGACCCAGCCCACGGAGGCGTTCGAGTTCGACGCGGCCGCGGTCCTGCGCTGCTGCGATGACGATCCGGCCTTCGGGTATGAGCTCACCCGGCGGGTGCTCGCCGCGGTCGCGCACCGCCTGCAGGCCACCCGGGCCCGGCTCCTGGAGGCCTCCGCCCAGTCCACCTAGCGTCCCGCTCGGACGGCGTGGCCGCGTAACGCCGGTGAACCGGGCGAGTGGCCGGGCCGGGGGAACACCTGGGGCCGGGTGCTACCGCTGGAGCAGCTCGCTGAGTCCGCGGGCCAGGGCCGCGCGCCCGTCCGGGCTGATCGCCTCCAGCACCCGGATCAGGGCGGCGCGGCGCTGATCCCGGATCCAGGCGGTGAGCCGCTGCCCGGACTCGGTCAGCCCCAGCCGGATCTCCCGGCGGCTGGCCGCGGCGGGCACCCGGGTCACCAGGCCGGCCGCGACCAGGCGGTCGCACAGGCGGCTGGTCGCGGAGGGGGAGGCGCACAGGATCCGGGCCAGGCCGGTCACGTTCAGGCCGTCCGTGCCCTCGATGGCCAGCAGCGCCCGTACCTGGGCCGGCGGGAGCATCGCCCCCAGCTCCTCGATGGCTCGTTGCCAGGCCTCGATCAGGACCGACAGACCGGCCTCCGCGCCCTCCAGGTCCTCCGCAGCGGCCTGGGGGCGCAGGGCCCTGTACTGGTCTAGCGGGCCCGCGTCCAGCGGCAGCGTGGCCGTCTGAACGGTGCCTGCCTGAACCGTGCCTGCCTCAGCCGTGCCCGCCTGAACCGTGCCTGCCTCAGCCGTGCCCGCCTGAACCGTGTCCTGGTTCATCAGTCTCCTGGGCCCGCCCTGCGCAGGACCTTTCTTGCTGCGTGTGGTAGTCGGTACTGTACTTGGCCCTGGTGGCCCGGCGGAGGAGGATCAGGGTTGCGAGTCGCCCGCGAACTCGGCGGGCGCCTGCCCGCTGACCCGGGTGACGATTTCGGCGGCCAGGTCGCGGAGCTTCATCCGCCGGTTGTTCGAGGCCCGGCTGAGCACGGCGAAGGCCCGCTCCGCGTCGATCTTGGATTCCGCCATGATGATCCCGATGGCCTGGTCGATGACCGCGCGGGACCGCAGCGCCTGGTTCAGCTGCCCGGCCAGGTCACGGGCCTGCGCGTACCGTCTCATGGTCACGATGGCGGCTGCGGCGGGCGCGATGAACAGCGAGACCAGTCCTTCGTCCAGCTGGCTGAAGCCGTCTGGGTCGCGGCTGCTCAGGTTCAGCGCGCCGAGCCGCTGGTCACCCAGGCCGAGACCGGCGGCGAGGTAGCTGCGCAGGCCCAGCTCTCCGGCCAGGCTGGTGAAGTCCGGCCACCGCTGCTCCGCCTCGGACAGGCTCCAGTGGTTGACCTGCTGCCGCCGGGCCGCGTCGAGGCAGGGGCCGTCGTGCAGGAGGTACTGCCGGCGGTCCATCTCGAGGGTTTCCTCGTCGGTGGCCGCGATCGTGCTCGGCCGCTCCTGCTCGTCCAGCACGGTCACGCTGGCCGCGGAGCAGCCGGGGGCCAGCCGCAAGGCCAGCGCGAGGATGCTCTCCAAGGTGTCGTGAACTGACTCGTCTTCGGCCAGCGTCCGGCTGAGCACCGTGAAGACCTCGATGAGATCCTCGTATCGCTCGCCAGGCAGCGCGGTCGGCTGTTCCTGCTCCACGTGCGCACGTCCCCTGTCCGGCTGGCCGGGTGGCCAGGCGTCTGCCCGCCGCTGGCGGCGGCGTGCGTGTGGTATCTGCCTCTGCCAGCCCGATTCAAACGCTCTGTTAGCGGGGGGCGACCCCCCCGGAACCCCCGGCGCCGTCATGACGCTGCCCCTGCATGCGTCATGACCTGGCGGCGCCTAGCGGGGGTGGGGGTGGGCGCGCAGTTCCCGCAGCCGGTGCCGGGCCTCGGCGGCCGGGATGCCCGTGATCGCTGCGATCAGGTCCCAGCTCATCCCCAGGTCCACGGCGGCCTCGAGCACGTCGGCCTCGAGCGCGTCGAGGTGCAGCCGCAGGTTGCCCAGCAGGACCAGGCTGGCCCCGAGATCCAGCGGCCCGGGGGGCGGCTGCGTTCCGTAACGAGCCGCCAGGCGGACCCGGGCCACGGCCCGGATATCGTCCAGCGTGCCCGCGAGCGACGGATCGGCGACAGGACTCCCGTCACGGGCGGAAAGCCGGAACCGTGCGGCGTCCAGCACCTCGCGGTCCGGGGTAGCCGTCCAGCCCGCTGCGGCGCGGGCCCACTCGGCTGGCGGCCGCTCGGCTGTGGGCCGCTCAGCCTGCCCCGCGACGCCGTCGTCCGGTTCGTGTGCGAGCACGGCATTACTCCCACTGTCACGCGGGACAGAGGTAGCCGCGCTGCTGGGCTACGTCCTGGGGTGCGTTCCGCCGGGGGGCGGACCGCGCCTAGGAATTATGGTCACGCCGGGGACCGCCGTCAACACGGCCGGTCCCCGGCACAAACCGCCCCGGCCCGCGGGATCCCGCGGGCCGGGGCGGCCGCCCGCGCCGCGCAGGCGACCGCCCCGGATCAGCTCACCTACCGGTCAGGACTTGCCCGCCGTCGCGGTGTCGACCGGGCCGGACTTCCCGGCGGGCGGCGTCGTGCCGTCACTGCCGGGATCGGTCCCCCGGCGCCAGATCAGCCGGTGCACCGGGATCAGCCGGGGCACGTCACGCAGGCCCGGGATGAACGGCACGGCCAGCAGGAGCAGCGTGGCCAGGCCGGTCATGTAGATCGCGATCATGTCGACGTTGCCCGAGTTGGACCAGCCGGGGAACGAGTACCAGAGCGTGTACAACCACAGCCACGGCTGGCCCGGGTAGCTGCCGGTCTCGTTCATGACGCCCCACTGCTCGCCGGTCAGGTTCATTGCCTGAGCCTTGTTGGAGAAGTAGGCGCCGTCTTCCATGAACAGCAGCGGTGCGGTGAAGTTGGTGCCGTAGAAAGGCTCCTTGGAGATGAGGCTCGCGTCCAGCGCGCCGCTGCGGGCCATGGTCAGCTCGTTGGCCAGCAGCACCGGCACCGGCCCATCCGCAGCGGCCGGGACGACCGGCGCGCCGCTGACGAACTTCACCTTGGTGACCGCGGCGGCGTAGGCGTTGGCCCACTTGAGCTGCTGTGCCGCGGGAGCGGCCCGGTAAGTGGCCAGCGCGGCCGCGACTGACGGGTTGGTTGAGGCGATGGTGGTCAGCGGGTGGAGAACGAAGTCCTGGGCCGGGTAGATCGGCTGGCGGACTCCCACAAGCTGCGCCGGCGAGAACAGCAGCTTCTGCACGCTGCCGGTGCCGTTGTTGTAAGGCGGCCCGTAGGTGGCGGTTTCACTGGTGCCGTTCAGTTCGGTCGCCGCGGTGGCCAGGAAATCGGCCGGGGCCACCTTGGCCCAGGACTGGACCGTGACCGACGGCACGTCAGGGGAGGACAGCAGAGCGGCCAGGCCCAGCGTGAGCGCGAGGATGACCACGCCGGCGATGGTGCCTTCCTTGAGGATGTCGTAACGGCGGGTCGCGCCGCGCCACGGCGCCGCGTCAGCATGGGCCAGCGCGCGGCGGCGCTGCCGCGGGGATCCCCGGCCGGGCGTGGACAGCGTCGCGGGCAGCGGGTGCGAGACGCCGCGGACCCGGACCAGCAGGACGTGGGCCCCGATAAGGGCGACCAGCACGATCGGGATCAGCACGATATGCCACATCAGCATCTGACCGAGGTTCATGATGTTGAAGAAGGCGCCGAGCCCGACCGGGTTGAATGCGTCTTTCCCGCTGGCGGAGATCCACTGCGAGTCGAAGTTCTGCTGGGAAAGATAGCCCGTGAAGCACTCCACGACCGACGCCACGAAGGCGACGACCCCGGTGATCCAGGTCCAGGCGCGCTTGCCGCGCCAGGCCGCCATCCAGAACTTGCCCCACAAGTGGATGACCAGCAGGGCCATGAACAGCTCCACGCTCCACATGTGCGTGCTGTTGAAGAAGTGGCCAAGCGAGTTGTAGTGCCACCAGTCGGGCCCGCCGAGGGCCAGCGCGAAGCCGGACACCACGGCTATGCCGAACGCGACAAGGCTGCCTACGCCGAACACATACACCCAGGAGGCCACGTAGGCGGGCTGGCGGTCGGGCAGCAGCTTGCCGGGCGGCAGGATCCGGGTGGCGGAACGCCGGACCTTGTTGGTCCACATGTCCGCGTCCTCGTCGGCCGCTGCCGACGACGCATCTTCACCACCGTCGGGCGGTACAGCCTCGGTCGGCGCCGGCGGGTACACGCGCCCCTTGGGGAAGGGCAGCAGCAGCGCCGCGCCGAAGATCACCACCATGACCCCGATCAGGCACAGGTTGGCTACCGAAACGGTGAAGATGGACCAGTGCAGATAGGTCCCGGGGTGATCAAGGTTAATCGGGGCTGAAGCCAGGTACTTCGGCGGGCTCATGGCGGTCTCCTGTACGGCCAGAAAACTGATGACGTCCCAGGTTGCCTCGAAATACAGAAGCCCAGCAGGGTTATCGGTCACCGGCCATTGGGACCTTGGTCCCTGTGTAGGGAAGAGCCCCGGTCAAACCGTTGGAGAGCAGAAAACAGGCGCCAGCCTCGATGTTTCGCGGTCTTGATGGTCTTGGCCCGGGTCATGGCCGGGTTCACGGGCCGCGGGTCTCCACCCCGGCGTGCTCGCTGGCGGTGTTATCGTGGCGTCGATATCCACCGGAATCGGCGCTTCGTCCAGCGTGCAGGGCAGGACGGGGGCAGCGGGCCCGGCGGCGCAAACCGGAAACACGTCCACCGGATAATAAAGAAATATGACCAAAAATGCCGCGTCGCCAGCCACCTTGGTGGCGGACCGGGCTGGACTTCCCGCTGCACGAGGGCCGGTCATGCCGCGTGCCCTGGCCATCGTCTTCCGGCTGGCCGCCCACCTGGCGGCCTGGATACCGTTCGCGATCGGCGCGATACGTTCGGTCCAGCAAGGCTCCACGGTCATCGCCGACGGCGCGGTCATCGCGCTTCGCTCCTGGGATGTCCTGACCCCCTACGGCCCCCTGGTCGGGCAGGCTACCCAGCTGCGCAACGGCGCGTTCGACCCTGGGCCCCTGGAGTACTGGCTGCTGGCGATCCCCGTCCACATTGATCCGCGGACCGGGGTGGTGTGGGGCGCGGCGCTGTGGTGCATGCTGGCGGCCTCGCTCGCGATCGAGGCGGCCCGGTCGGCGTTCGGCGCGTTCGGCGCCCTGGCGGCGAGCGGGATCATCATCGGCACCGTGGCGTGGCAGCCCCTGGTCGCAGCGCAGCCGTACTGGAACCCATGGTTCGGCGTGATCTTCTTCCTGGCCACGCTCGCCGCGGGCCTGGCCGTCGTTTCCGGGCAGCGCCGCTGGTGGCCGGTGCTCGTCGTCACCGCATCGGTGGCGGCCCAGGTTCACCTGATGTTCGCGCTCGCCTCGGCCGTGCTCGTGCTGGTGGCGTTCGTGGCCGGGCTGGCCGACACCATCCGGGCCAGGGCGGGGTACTGGTGGGCGGTCCTCGGGCTGATGGCCGGCGCGGCCTGCTGGATCGCCCCGTTCATCCAGCAGCTCACCAGCCGCCGCGGCAACCTCAGCTTGCTGATCGGGAGCCTGGGCGCGCGGCAGTCCGCGGGCCCCGCGTTCGCCCTGAAGGCGCTCACCGCGTCAGCCCTGCCGCCCACGGTGTGGTGGCAACCGTCGCTGGCGTTCCGCTCCGAGGGCATCGCGAGCCAGATCAGCGGTCGCACGCCCGCGTTCGGAGTGGCGATGCTGGTTCTCACCGTCGCCGTGCTGGCGGTCGCGGTCCGCCCGCTGCGGTCCCGCCGGCTGGCCGCACTGGCTGTGGTCAGCCTGCTGGCCAGCGGCGCCGTCCTGGCCACGTACTGGGGTATCCCGGTGCACAACCTCGGCCGCCGCGACCAGAATTACCTCCTGATCGTCCTGCTCCCGGTAGGCCTGCTCGCCTGGCTGACCCTGGGCGCGGCCGCCGTGCTCGCCGCACGGCGGGTGACCGGCCGGGCCCGCGGGCTGGCCGCAGGGCGCTGGCGGCCACGCGGCGCCCCGGGCACCGCGGGCGGAACGGCGGAGCGCTGGGGTGTCCGGGTCATCGGGCTCGTGGCCGTGGCCCTCATCGGGCTGGGGTCATGGCTAGCAGTGGCCCAGCAGGCACGGGTGTTGGCCATCTCGACATCCGCCCGGGAACTGAGCGCCACCCGCCTCGCCGCTCAGCGCATCGAGCAGATGTTCCCTCGCCAGCGGCTGGAGATGTTGGTGGTGAGTGACGGAAGTTACGAGCGGAACGTCACCCTCGGCCTGGCGTGGGCCTTGTACGCCGACGGCTATGAGCCTGCGGTAAACCACCGGGCCGCACGGTATCTGGGGCCGCGGTACCTGTTCACCGGGCGGCCGATGCCCGACGTGACCGTGGTCATGCGGCACCGGGGGATCGTTGTCCGCCGCACCGCCCGGCGTCCGGCGATCAAGGCGAGCCGGTCACGGCCGGAAGCCCGCGGGTAGCCGGGGCACCCCGGGCGGTCAGTGGGTCCGCTTGGTCCACAGCGGCTCGACCGCCGACCATTCCGATGCCCAGCCGGCCAGCCGCCGGCGGTCCAGCAGCCGTCTGGTCAGCGAGGCCACCGCCAGCAGGATGATCGCCAGGACGGCCGGGGTGAGGGCGACGACCGCGATGACCCGGCTCGCGATCTGCCCCTCCCCGATCGGCGGGTAGACCAGCTGGCCGGCATAGTTGACCCAGATCTTCACCGTGGCTCCGGCCCGGCTGCCCACGGGGGCGGGTACCTCACCGGTGTGCTTCCGCCCGTCCGGGGCGGTATAAGTGGCCCGCGTCCAGGCCAGCTCCGAGGCGCTGTAGAGCGGGTCGTTAGAGTTATGCGAGACCTTGTGCAGCAGCACGGCCGGGATCAGGTGCTCCGTCGCCGCCTCGGCCCGCGCGGCCCGCATCGAGGCATCATTAGTCAGATGGCCCAGGCCGATGGCGGCCAGCGGGCTGGCGATCAGGAAGACCAGCACGAGCCCCAGCCGCACCCACGCCTCGGTCCGGTCACAGCCCCGCCGGAGCGGGTTGGCATCCAGACCTATCCGCCGGCCAAGCGCTGCGACCGAGCGCTTGAGCGTCCGCGTCACGCTCACCATCATCACCTCTGGCCGGACCGCACCGAACCACACCCCGGCTTTACTGTCCTGGGCTTACTGTCCGGGGGGAATTCCTTCCCCGCTCCCGGAGCGTTTTCCCTGGCAGATCACGAGGCTTGGGAACGCCGAGCCACCACAGATAGGATGACAGCCAGGCGCTACCTTTGGTTCAGAGATTACCCACATCCTGAAGTATGCCTGGAGAAGTACGTGGAGCCGACGGATCCGCACCTGCCCCTGCCGCAGCTACGTCTGGACGATCTGCTCGCCGAGCTCCAATCGCGGCTGCAGGCCGTGCTGGCTACCCGGGACCGGGTGTACACCCTGCTGGAAGCGGTCGTCGCGGTCGGCACCAACCTCGACCTGGAGATGGTGCTCAAGCAGATCGTCGAGGCGGCGATCACGCTGGTCCGGGCCCGTTACGGAGCGATGGGGATCATCGGCGAAGGCGGGCGGCTGGTCGAATTCGTCCCGGTTGGCCTGGCGGACGACCAGATCGCGGGGATCCATCACTGGCCAGAGGGCCGGGGTCTGCTCGGCGCGCTGATCACCGACCCGCGCCCGATGCGGCTGCCGGACATCTCCGCCAGCCCCAACTCGAGCGGCTTCCCGCCCGGGCATCCGCCGATGCGCAGCTTCCTCGGCGTCCCGGTCCGGGTCCGGGAAGAGGTCTACGGCAACCTGTACCTGACCGAGAAAGAGGGTGGCGCCGACTTCGACGAGGAGGACGAGGCGCTGCTCGTCGCCCTGGCCGCCGCGGCCGGCGTGGCGATCGACAACGCCAAGCTGTACGAGGAGGGCCGCCGCCAGCAGCGCTGGCTGCGCGCCAGCAGCGAGGTGACCAGGAGGCTGCTGTCCGGCGCCGCGCCGGATGACGTGCTGGCCCTGGTCACGCAGCAGGCGCTGGAAATGTCCGGCGCGGACCTGGTCGCACTGGCGCTGCCCACCCCCGACCGGCAGCAGCTGGTCATCCAGCACGCTGCCGGCGCCGGGGCGCCGGAGGCCCTGGGCCTGGTGCTCCCGGTCAGCGCCTCGGTGTCCGGCGACGTGCTGTCCTCCGGTGAACCGGTCACGCTGCATGACTTCATCAATGACGAGCGGGTGGCCGGTGCGGCCCGGGCGCACATGCCGCTCGGGCAGGCCATCGTCCTTTCGCTCGGCGCGCCCGGCGACGTCCGTGGCGTGTTCACGGTCGGCCGCGACGCCGGGGGGATGCCGCTGGCCCCGGAGGCGGTGGAGATGGTGCAGACCTTCGCCGCGCAGGCGGGCATCGCGCTGGAACTCGCCGAGCACCGCCAGGACGCCGAGCGGCTGGCCATCTTGTCCGACCGTGACCGGATCGCGCGGGACCTGCACGACCTGGTCATCCAGCGGCTCTACGCCACCGGGATGTCGCTGCAGGGCGCGATGCCGCTGCTGACCCGGCCCGAGGCGGTGACCCGGGTGAGCAGCGCGGTGGACGCCCTCGACGAGACCATCCGGGAGATCCGCTCGGCGATCTTCTCGCTCCAGTCACGGGGTGAGACCAAGCAGCAGGGCCTGCGATCGCAGGTGCTCGAGGTGGTGGACCAGATGACCGCCGCGCTCGGGTTCGCCCCGGCGCTCCGGCTCGTCGGCCCGCTCGACGAGGCCGTGCCCGTGGACGCGGGTGAGCAGATGCTCAGTGCGCTGCGCGAGGCGCTGTCCAACGCGGCCCGGCACGCCGCCGCCAGCCGGGTGGACGTGACCGTGGAGGTCGGCGCCGAGCTGGTCCTGCGGGTCCGGGACAACGGCACCGGGATAGGCCCGACCACGCGGCGCAGCGGGCTGGCGAACATGGCCGAGCGCGCCACCGAGCTGGGCGGCAAGCTGACCATGGAGCCGGCCGAGGGCGGCGGCACCCAGCTCGACTGGCGGGTGCCGGTCAGCTGACCGATCCGCGGCCCGGCTGCCCGCGGGCGTCCGGGCCGGGCCGCCAGTCGAACACTTGCGCGGCGTAGGCGGCGGCCTGGGCGCGGCGCTGCATGCCGAGCTTGGCGAACAGGCCCGAGACGTAGTTCTTGACGGTTTTCTCGGCGAGGAAGAGGCGGGCGCCAATCTGGCGGTTGGTGAGGCCCTCGCCGATGAGCGCGAGGATGCGCCGTTCCTGGTCGGTGAGGCCCGCGAGGGGATCGGCCGCGGCGGCGGTGTCGCGCATGCGGCGGATGACGCGGCCGGCCGCGTCAGGGTCCAGCAGCGACTGTCCGGAGGCGACGGTACGGACGGCGGCCACCAGGTCGTTACCGCGGATCTGCTTGAGGACGTAACCGGCGGCGCCAGCCATGATCGCGCCGAACAGGGCTTCGTCGTCGGCGTAGCTGGTCAGCATCAGGCAGGCGAGCTGAGGCATGCTCGAGCGCAGGTCGCGGCAGACGGTGACGCCGTCCCCGTCGGGGAGGCGGATGTCGAGGATGGCGACGTCGGGCTTGAGGGCGGGGATGCGGACCAGGGAGGCAGCGGCGGTTTCGGCTTCGCCGACTACGGTGATACCGGGTTCGGCGTCGAGGAGGTTACGCACCCCTCTCCGGACGATTTCGTAGTCGTCAAGCAGGAATACCCGGATCGCCGTGCCGTTGCCCGCGTCGTCCACCGGTGGCATGCCCCTCCGCCAGGCCAGGCCCGCTGGGGAGGGCCGGGCTGCGCAAATACGCACGTCTTGCCGCTTATAGCCTAAGCCTGGACACGCTGGCTAGTCCTAGTGCGGGGCCGGGATTCCCCGGTGTCCTGAATGCCCGGTGTCCTGAATGCCCCGTGACCGCAATGGCCGCGCAGCCGAAAGCTCCCGGTCCGAGGGAAGGGCGGTCCGGCCCGGCCGGCTGGGTACTCCTAGCCTGGAGAGGACAGGCACGGGAGAACAGGGCAGGCGGCGGAAGGAGACCAGAAGATGCCAGGCATCATCGTCGGGGTGGATGGCTCGGAACACTCCCTCAGCGCCCTGGACTGGGCCCTGAACGAGGCCGACCTCAGGAAGGCCCCGCTGACCGTGATCAGCGTGAGCCCGATCGTTTCCGGCATCTACGGTCCCGGGTACGCGCCCGCCGACTACTACCCGGTCGAAGAGGAAAGCCGGTCTCAGGCGGAAAAGGCCACCCAGGAACTGGTGAACCAGGCGGTGGAGCGGCGCGGCGAAGCGCCGGCCGTGCCGGTGACCGTCCGCGCGCTCAGCGGCCTGGCCGCCGACGAGCTGATCAACGCCTCCGCGGACGCGGACCTGCTCGTGGTGGGGGCACGCGGCGCGGGCGGCTTCGCCCGGCTGGTGATGGGGTCGGTCAGCACCCAGGTCACCCACCACGCGCTGTGCCCGGTGGTGATCGTGCCGGGGAACCGGGCGGGCTGAGCGCGGG
>Ga0208717_1000725_pt1 | contig 10946 bp, 11 predicted proteins | sample NGESurF53shallow_FD_184489 | JGI IMG/M metagenome (GOLD analysis project Ga0208717, IMG submission 184489) | Arctic peat soil microbial communities from Barrow, Alaska - NGEE Surface sample F53-3 shallow (SPAdes) | ecosystem: Environmental > Terrestrial > Soil > Wetlands > Peat ... | reverse complement strand
CGTAGTACTTGGTGGCCACCCCGTACTGGTCCGCCAGCGACGTGATGTAGGGCGCGCTGGGGTCCCCGATCACATGATCGGCCTCGTGATTCTCCAGCATGATGATGAACACGTGATCCAGTTCTGGCGCGCCATTGCCGCCCACACCAGCCGGCTCGCGTGCGGTGGCTGGCGCCGCGGGGCTGGCGGACGCCGTCACCGGCACGAGAACCGCGGCGCACAGGGCTGACGCGGCAGTTAAGGTGCCGATGCGCGCCGCAACGGGCATCCGGCTCAGGGGCGACCGCAGGTTGAACATCGCACCTCCACGAGTCGTGGCTTGTCACCGGCCGTTCACCGGCCTGCCGCCCAGGATCCACCAAGGCAGAGCAGTCGATCAAGACCAATCGCTGCGGCGTTTTCAATTGCCCGGGCTGGCGATCGTTTGGTTACCAGCCATCTTGTGTTCACCTCTCGTTCATATCCAAGTCGGCGGAGCGTCGCCCTGGCCGGATACGTTCCGGCGCAGTGGGAAGAACACGGACCGCCGTGGGAACGGGCAGGCGGCATAGCGGCGGGGGGATGCCGTGACCGAGGCAGCGGGGTCCAGGGACTTGATCGCTGAGCTCGACGAGGCGCCGCTGGGCAGAGCTCATCTGCGTGCGGTCGTGGCCTCGGGCATGGGGTTCTTCACCGACGCATATGACCTGTTCGTGATCGGGATCGCCTCCGCGCTGATCACGAAGGACTGGACGCTGAGCTCGGGCAAGCTCGCTCTGCTGAACTCCACGATGCTGGCCGCCGCGTGCCTGGGCGCCTTCGTCTTCGGGCGCTTCGCCGACCTGATCGGGCGCAAGCGCGTGTACTGGCTGGTCGCCGTGATTATGGTCGTCGGCGCGCTGGGTTCGGCGCTGTCGCCCTCGTACTGGGTGCTGATCGCGTTCCGCTTCGTGCTCGGCTTCGGCGTTGGCGGCGATTACCCGGTCAGCGCCGTGATGGTGAGCGAGTACGCCAACCGCAAAGATCGCGGCAAACTGGTCGGGATGGTGTTCGGGACCCAGGCGCTCGGGCTTATCGTCGGGCCGCTGATCGCGCTGAGCCTGCTTGGTGCCGGGGCCAGCAACGACGTGGCGTGGCGGGTCATGCTCGCCCTGGGCGCGGTACCCGCAGCCGCGGTGATCTACCTGCGGTGCCGGATGCCGGAATCGCCCCGCTACCGGGTTCAGGTGCAGGAGAAGGCGGAACGGGCGGCCAGCCGGATCTCCGGTCTCACCGGCGGTCAGGTCAGCGGGAACGGATCTGCTGGGCAACCCCAGGAGATGGGGCTGCGGGCCTTCCTCACCAACCGCCGGTGGCTGATCATGCTGGCCGGCACGGCCGGGACCTGGTTCCTGCTCGACTATGCCTACTACGGCAACACGATCTCCACTCCCCAGATACTCAGCCTGATCTCGCCGAACGCTTCCACCATGACCAAGATCGCCATCCAGCTGGCCATCTTCGTCATCGCGGCGGTCCCTGGCTACGTGCTCGCGATCGCCCGCCTGGACAAGATCGGGCACCGGCGGCTGCAGCTAACCGGATTCGCGGTGATGGCGGCGTGCTTCGCCTTCATCGCCCTGGTGCCGGGCATGACCACCGTGGTCGTCCCGTTCCTGCTGGTGTACGGGGTGAGCTACTTCTTCACCGAGTTCGGGCCGAACATGACGACCTTCGTCATGCCGAGCGAGGTGTACCCGGTGTCGATGCGCGCGACCGGGCATGGGATCTCCGCGGGAATCGGCAAACTCGGCGCCTTCATCGGCGTGTTCCTGTTCCCGCTGCTGCAGACTTCGCTGGGGCTTCGCGGCACGCTCCTGCTCACCGCCGGGGTGGCGGTGAGCGGCCTGGCGCTCACCCTGGTGCTGCCCGAGCCTGCGGGGATCAGCCTGGAAGAGATGGCCGCTGCCCGGCCCGCCAGCCCGGTGCCGCTGCACGTCGCCGATCAGGCCACGGCACACTAAGGCTCCGTGCGCCCGCGTTTTTCAGCGCGCAACCGGTGGCCTGGCGTCCGTGCCGGGGGTTGCGCTCGCGGCGGTCAGGTGGAGGAAGGCCGTAGCCCGCCCGAAGACCTCCCCGATGGTGTGGCCCGCCAGCTGAGCCTGATACGCCCGGTACCGGGTCATCTCCCAGGCCTGCCCGCGTGGCAGCAGTAAATCGAGAGCTGGTTCGGGCAGGGACTTCCATGTCCAGGCGGTGATGCGGTCATCGCTGGTGCCGGCCCGGCTGGGGTTCGCGCGGACGAAATCAACGTGATCGACCTCGTGGCCCATCCGGTTCCGGACGAAGCGCAGTCCCGCCAGCGTTCCCTCGATCCGCTGGCGCTCTGCCGGAGGCTGCCCGGCCATCAGGGCGTCATATTCGTCCGGGTGATGGCGTACCAGCGTGGCATCGACGATCGTGACCCACCACACTGCCTCGCCGATCACCGCGAACGCCCGCGGCTGGTCCGCTGTCCGGACCCTGGGGAGCCGGTCGGTCGTATCGCTCATCGCAGTGATGGACCACTGGAGCGCACTCACCCCGGCCACCGGGTCACGCATCTTCTCGCGGTTCCACGCGACCCGGCAGCGGGCAGAACAAAACCTGGCATGCTCCCGCCGGCGCGCGAAGAGCCTGCCGCACTGCTCACAGTTCCGGACATCCGCCACTGGGCCATGTTACGCGTAACACGCGGGTCCTACTGCGTCAATCGGTCAAGTGGGAAGTAAGCGGTAGATGGCTGGCATATCCGGCGAAACTGACAGTCGTAGGGTGCGAACCGGGGATGGGCCCGCAGGCCCGCCGGACCCGGGATACTGGGCTACGGCACGGCGTACCGGCGCGGACATTCCGGATGGGGGCATGAGGTGAAACCACGGGTGACGGTCACCACGGTCTCCGCGTGCCCCACGGCCGTGATCGAAGCGGTAACCACGTGGAAGGACTTTCCCTCGCAGTGGCAGCCCATGCTGGACCAGGTCTATGCCTGTCTGGGCCGGCACGGCGGCGCGGGGCAGGGCCGCAACGTCATGCTCTACAAGGACAGCGTTCCGCATGTCGAGGTGGGGGTTGAGCTGATTGCGCCCTGTGTCCTTGACCGCCCGGTAATCGGGTCCTCGCTGCCTGCCGGCCTGGTCGCCATGACTGTTCACCGTGGCGCCTACGCGGGGCTCGGACTGGCCCACGAAAAGGTCGTGCGCTGGTGCGCGGCCGCGGGCCGGACGCTGGCGGGCCCGCGCTGGGAGATCTACGGGGACTGGCGTGACAATCCGGCGGAACTGGAGACCGAGGTGTACTACCTCTTGCGGTGACCGTCCCGCCAGACATCCGCTCGTACCGGATACGCGAGGTGCTGACCATGGGACTGACCTGGAGAGACGCCGTTTCAGGCTGCACCATCGCAGTGATCCTCATCGCGTACGTAGCGTATCTGGAAGGGACTAGCCTGCTGCTGATCTCCAGCACCTGGGCCACCTCCGCCGTGATACTGGTCCTCGGCATCGGCTGCGCTGTCGTCGCGGGCGGCGACTTGTATACGAGACCTCAGCCCCGGCTGGGCGAGGTCTTCAGGTGGATCGCCACCGGGTTTGGCACGATCGCCGTCATCGCCGGCCTGACCGGGCTGATCACCAGCAGCGCGCACGCGCTGGAGATCCTCGTCGTCGTCACGATCGCCTGGCTCGCGACGGCCCCATTCTGGCACGTGCTCACGATCGGATCGGAGCAATGAGCCGGCGGAAGGCCTGGCCGCTTTCTTGCATACAGTGGCTTTACATCTCCCGCATGTGAGTGAAGGGACGTGCACGCCCGTGGGTCACGCCGCCACGCAGCAGGCCAGTTCCGGTGGCCTGACCGCGACCGAGCACCGTCTGGACAACGGTCTGCGCCTCGTGCTTTCCGAGGATCACCTGACTCCGGTCGCGGCGGTCTGCCTCTGGTATGACGTCGGCTCGCGGCAGGAGGTCGAGGGCCATACGGGCCTGGCTCACCTCTTCGAGCACCTCATGTTTCAGGGTTCGGCGCAGGTCAAAGGAAACGGCCACTTCGAGCTGATCCAGGGCGCGGGCGGTTCCCTCAACGGTTCGACGAGCTTCGAGCGCACCAACTACTACGAAACCATGCCCGCGCACCAGCTGGAGCGGGCGCTCTGGCTGGAGGCGGACCGCATGGGCTCACTGCTGGCCGCGCTCGACGAGGAGTCGATGGAGAACCAGCGGGACGTGGTCAAGAACGAGCGCCGGCAGCGCTACGACAACGTGCCCTACGGCACCGCGTTCGAGCGGATGACCGCGCTGGCCTACCCCGAGGGTCACCCGTACCACCACACGCCCATCGGCTCCATGGCCGATCTGGAGGCGGTGACGCTGGACGACGCGCGCGCGTTCTTCCGCGCCAACTACGCGCCGAACAATGCGGTCCTGGCGGTCGTCGGCGACATCGACCCGGAGCAGACGCTTCGATGGGTCGGGAAGTACTTCGGCTCCATCCCGTCCCACGACGGCAAGATGCCGCCCCGCGACGGCACGCTCCCCGACGTCATCGGCGCGGAGCTGCGCGTGGAGATCCAGGAGGAGGTCCCGGCGCGCGCGCTGATGGCCGGCTACCGGATGCCGCGTGACGGCACGCGTGAGTGCGACGCGGCCGAGGTTGCCCTCACTGTGCTCGGTGACGGCATGTCGTCCCGGCTCTATAACCGGCTGGTGCGGCGCGACCGCACCGCCATCAGCGCAGGCTTCGGGCTGCTGCGGCTCGCTGGTGCCCCCTCGCTCGGCTGGCTGGACGTGAAGGCCTCCGGGGATGCCGGAATCCCGCAGATCGAGGCCGCCGTCGACGAGGAGCTGGCGCGGCTCGGCGCGCAGGCGCCGACGGCCGAGGAGATGGAGCGGGCGCAGGCCCTGCTGGAACGCGGATGGCTGGACCAGCTGAGCACGGCCGCGAGCCGGGCCGACGCGCTGTGCCGGTACGCGGTGCTGTTCGGCGACCCGCAGCTCGCGTTCACCGCCATCGACCGGATCCTGGACATCTCCGCCGAGGAGGTCCGGGCGATTGCCGCGGCGCGGCTCCGCCCCGGCAATCGTGCCGTGCTGGTCTACGACCAGGTGACCTCCGAAGACCCGGCCGACCCGGCAGCAGGGCCGGCCGGCGCAGCCGACGAGAACGACAAGCCGGAAGGAACCGGGCGGTGACCGACGCAGCCGTGACCATGGACTTCCACCCACAGCCGGTGTCAGGGTCGCCGAAGCCCTGGGCGTTCCCCGCGCCCGGGCGCGGCGGCCTCGGCAACGGGCTGACCGTGCTGCGCTGCCACCGGCCCGGGCAGCAGGTGGTGGCGGTAGAGATCTGCCTGGACATGCCGCTCGACGTCGAGCCCGACGGGCTCGACGGGATCGCCACGGTCATGGTGGATGCGCTGTCACAGGGCACCGGCCAGCGCACCGCTGAGGAGTTCGCCGCCGAGCTGGAGCGCTGTGGCGCGACGCTCGACGCCGACACTGACTACCTGGGCGCGCGCGTCTCGCTTGAGGTTCCCGCCTCCCGCCTGGCCAGGGCGCTTGAGCTGCTCGCCGAGGCGCTGCACGCGCCCGCGTTCTCCGGCAGCGAGATCGAGCGGCTGGTGCGCAAACGTCTCGACGAGATTCCGCTCGAGCTGGCCAACCCCGGTCGGCGTGCCGCCAAGCAGCTATCCCAGGAGCTGTTCCCGGCGTCCGCGCGGATGTCCCGGCCGCGCAAGGGCACCGAGGACACCGTCGCGCGGATCGACGCGGCGGGTGTGCGCGCGCTTTACCAGGCTCACGTACGGCCTGCCACGGCGACCGCGGTCATCGTGGGCGACCTGACCGGTGTCGACCTCGACGCGGTCCTCGCGGGCACGCTCGGCGGATGGACCGGCGATGCCGCCGAGCCACTGCCCACGCCGCCGGTGACCGCCGACGACACCGCCCGCGTGGTGATCGTGGACCGCCCTGGTGCCGTCCAGACGCAGCTGCTCATCGGGCGGATCGGCCCGGACCGGCACGACCCGGCATGGCCGGCCCTGGTGCTCGGCACTTACTGCCTGGGCGGCACGCTCACCTCCCGGCTGGACCGGGTTCTGCGCGAGGAGAAGGGCTACACCTACGGGGTACGGGCCTTCGAGCAGGTGCTGCGGTCCCCTGACCCGCACGGCGCGGGCGGCGCGACCGGTGCGTCGGTGCTCGCCATCAGCGGTTCCGTGGACACGGCGTCCACGGGTCCGGCGCTGGATGACCTGCGGACGGTGCTGCGCACGCTCGCCGCGGAAGGCCTGACCGAGGCGGAGCGCGATACCGCGGTGCAGAACCTGGTGGGTGTCGCGCCGCTTAAGTACGAGCGGGCGGCGTCGGTCGCCGGGACGCTGGCGGACCAGGTGGAACAGCACCTGGCCGACGACTACCAGGCGCAGCTGTACGTGCGCCTGACCGAGACGGGTACCGCCGAGGCAACGGCCGCGGTCATCGCGGGGTTCCAGGAGAAACGCCTGGTCACGATCCTGGTCGGCGACGCAGCCCAGATCAAGGCTCCCGTGGAGGCCCTCGGCATCGGCGGTGTCGAGGTAGTCGCCGGCTGACCCTCCGGATACGGAGAGACTCCTGCGGGTGCCCGGGTCCCCGGAATGTGCTGTGCTAGGGGCATGACCAGCGAACCCGCTAATGAGTTCAACGCACTGCCGGAGGACTGGGCGTCCAATCAGGACCTCCTGGCCGGCCTGACTGTGGATGACGACGACGAACATGACGATCCCGTCCTGCGCTGGCCCGACGGCCGGACGGTAGAGACCTGGCGCGAGGACTACCCGTACTCCGAGCGGATGACGCGGCCTCAGTACGAGTACGAGAAGCGCCCGCTTCAGATTGAGCTCGTCAAGCTCCAGAACTGGGTCAAGGCCACTGGCCAGCGTCTCGTGATCGTGTTCGAGGGACGCGACGCGGCCGGCAAGGGCGGCACCATCAAGCGGTTCACCGAGCACCTGAACCCCCGCGGCGCGCAGGTCGTGGCGCTGGCCAAGCCGAGCGAGCGGGAACAGACCCAGTGGTACCTGCAGCGTTACGTGCCGCACCTGCCCGCCGCGGGCGAGATCGTCATGTTCGACCGATCCTGGTACAACCGCGCGGGCGTGGAGCGGGTGATGGGCTTTTGCACGCAGGCGGAATACGAGGAGTTCATGCGGGAGGCGCCGGAGTTCGAGCGCATGATGATCCGCTCCGGGCTGGACCTGACGAAGTTCTGGTTCTCGGTGACACCCGCCGAGCAGCGCACGCGGTTCATCATCCGCCGGGTCGACCCGGTCCGGCAGTGGAAGCTGAGCCCGATGGACATCGAGTCGCTGGACAAGTGGGAGGAGTACACCGAGGCGAAGGAAGCGATGTTCCACTACACCGACACGGCCGAGGCTCCGTGGACGGTGGTCAAGAGCAACGACAAGAAGCGGGCCAGGCTCGAGGCGATCAAGCACGTGCTGGCGAAGCTCGACTACGAGGGCAAGGACGAGGAGGTCATCGGCAAACCGGACCGGGCCATCATCGGGCCGCCGTCGGTGCTCTCTGAACATAACCCGGACCGCAGGTACCCGGGCCTGTAAGCCCTCTGACGTTTACCGTAAGTGCCGCAGTCGCCTGCCGTGGCAGGTGCGCGGCGGTAGCGTAAGCACCTTCGCGCACATCTGCGTCCCCGGAGGTTCAGGTGCGGTGGATGCGCTCGCGCCTGCGGTCGGCGAGGGAGTCGGCCGCGCTTGTCCCGGTCGTCGCCGGGATCCTGGCTGCCTTGCTGATGGGGGCGCGGCTCCTGCTGCCCGTCCCGGTAGGCATGGCCAACAACGGCGACGCCGTGCGGGTCATGTGCCAGATCGGCGCGAATTCGCACTCGCCGCCCTGGCCGACGGCCGCATTGTCCTTCGTGCGTTTCTGGTACCCGTTGCTGCGGCCTGGCTCAGGACCACCGTGCTTGCATTACCCGACTACCCAGGTCCTGCAGATGTGGCTGACCGCGTGGGTCCATCAGCATGTGCTGGGGCTGCCGGGCGCCATCGACATGCGCGAGCTGATCGTCGAGTACTGCGTCCTGGCTGGCGTGGTGGTGGCGGTGGCCGCACGGCTGCTCGCGGCGCTGAGGCCGGCCGCCCGGATCTTGATCTTGATCATGCTGTTCCTGGTGCTGTCCGAGGCGACCTTCGCCGACTATGCGGCGTCGCCGTTCACGGAGACGGCCGCGCTGTACGGCCTGCTCGTGTTCGCGATCGCCGCGGTGGCGGTCGCGGCGCGGACCCGCGGGTACCACGCGGCGTACCTGGTCGCCTGGGCCAGCGCGGTACTCGCCGCCGGGGCGAAGACCGAGACGACTACCCTGGCGATTCCCCTGGCCCTGTTCCTGGGTTCCCGGCGTTTCCCCGCCGGTGGCGGCGGGGCGCGGTCTGGTGGCCGGCTCATCCCGGCCCTGTGCGTGCTCTCGCTGGCCGTGACCATGTACTGGAGCCTGTCCCGCCAGCCGCTGAACGACGTGCGGGCCAATTCCGCTAACGAGCTGACCATGACGATCATGCCCATGGTCTCCGACCCTGGCGCCGCCGCCGCCGGGCTCGGATTGCCGCGCACGTTCGGCCGGTACAGCGGGACCAACTGGTGGAGCGCGCACCCCATCGAGGACGACCCGGCCTACCCGCGCTACGCGGGCCGTTTCACCCAGGCCAATCTGGCCCACTACCTGATGAGGCACCCGGGGCTCACGGCGAGGATCTTCGCCAGCGGCGCGGACCCGTACCTGACCTTCCGCAACACCAACCTCGGCACTTACCCGATGGGCTCTGGTTACGCCCCGCGCAGCCAGGAATGCCGGGACTGCCTGCTGATGGACGTTTCACGCGCGATGCGGTGGACCGGGCTGGCCGGCGTGCTGGCGTACTGGATGGCCTGCCTGGCCGGCGCGGGCCTGCTGCTGCACAGGTCGCGCCGGGGCGACCGGCGGCGCGGCTTCGCGCTCGTGGCCCTGGTGCTGATCGGATGCACCATGATCCAGTACGTCACGGCCGTCTACGGCGAGGGCAACGAAGTCATCAAGCACATGGTGATCGCCCTGTTCGCGGCGTCGCTCGCGCCCATCTGGCTGCTGGCCGGCGCGCTCTGCAAGCCACCCCGGGCCGGGCTGCCCCCGGGCCCGGGGGAGCAGGATGCAGCCCCGGTCGTGCTCGCCGGATCTGGTGGCGCGCCACCAGATCCGGCGGCCGATGGCGGTCAGCGCGGCGTGACCGGGGGTGCAGGATTAGGTCATGCACCGTGAGCCACCTCCGTACCCGCGCGGTGAGCTGGTTGTCGTGATCGACTGCTCGGATCTGGACCGTTCCGCGGAATTCTGGGCCGGCGTACTGGGATACGTCCGGGACGGCGTGGCCACCGGCCGCTATCAGAGCCTGCTGCCGGCGGACGGCCAGGGCACCGAGGTTCTTCTGCAGCTGGTCCCCGAGGACAAGCACGGCAAGAACCGGGTTCATCTCGACTTGCGGACGCGCGCGCTCGACCCCGAGCTGCACAGGCTGCTGCGCCTTGGCGCCCGGGCCCTGACCGAGGAGCCGGTCAGCGAGGCTGGATGGCGCTGGCACATCCTGGCCGATCCGGACGGCAACGAGTTCTGCGTGCTCCAGCCACCAGCGTCGTACTGGCCGGACTAGGGCCCGCGGGCTGCCCTTCCCACCGCACCGTGTCCGGGTCGTAGTTTTGCCGCGCACCGGGGGGTAGTACGCCTCAGGACGGAAGGGGACGGTTGGAGATGCGGCACGGGAGACGCACATCGGCGGTCGTCGGGCTGGGTGTGCTTGGCGCGGTCGGTCTAGCGGCCTGCGGGTCCGGCGGATCGTCCGCCGCCGCGGGCGGGCAGGCGGCCCCCGGACAGGCGGGCACAGTGCGGGCAGGCACAGTGCGGGCAGGCACAGTGCGGGCAGGCACAGTGCGGGCGGTGCAGGACGCTTACACGGCGAGCACGAACCAGAAGACGGCGGCGTTCCGCCTCGAGGAGACCATCGCGGCGAAAAGCTCAACCGGGTCCACGCAGAATGCCGCGGTCACCGGGTCCGGGCAGGTGAACTTCGCGGTCGGCAGCTTCAAGATCAGCCTGAATCTCCCCACCGGCGGCAGCATGACGATGCTGCGGACTGGAGGGCCGAATACGTTCAGGTGCCCGCGGCACAGCTGACCTCGGCCACCGGGAGCGACCCCGCACAGGCACTGTCCCAGCTGGCTGCCGTCTCCAGCCGGGTGACCAGGACCGGCACCGCTGTCATCGGCGGTGTCCCCACCACCGCCTACCGGGCCGAGGAGAACCTGGACAAGGTCGCGGCCAGGTTGCAGGCCAGGGTCGGGGCGAAGGCCGCCCAGGCGTTCCGTCAGGAAGCCAAGGTGCTCCGCACGTCCACGCTCCCGGTCCGGATCTGGGTCGACGCCCATCACCTGGTCCGCCAGATCCGCTACCAGGTTCCCATCCCCGACAGCAGCGGCAGCGCGCCCGCCGGCACCACGACGGCCACGATCACCTTTTCCCGCTACGGCGTCCCGGTCGCCCTTACCCCGCCGCCGGCCAGCGAGACTGCCGACGTCACCAGCCGGGTGCTCCAGCAGGCCAGGAACAGCTCGGGCTGACGAGCAAGTCATCCGTGGGCCTTTCCGCCCGCCTTGCTTTTCGCCCATATAACGGTCGGTTCGTGGGTCATCCTTGCCCGGTCTGGTTCTGGCGGCTGAGAATGGCCGGCCATTTATTACCGGGACACCTCCGAAGGGGCAGGCGGCGGGCAGGCGGCGAGGGCGTCCAAAACCACCCGTGGCACGTGTCCTGGGCCGTGGCGAACGGGTTCCGGGCCCCGGATGGGCAGCCAACGTCCGGTCCGCATACGATGCCCGCGTGCGGAGACGATCATGACAACCAGCACCGGCGGGTCAAGCACCGGC
>Ga0208717_1000724_pt1 | contig 10953 bp, 6 predicted proteins | sample NGESurF53shallow_FD_184489 | JGI IMG/M metagenome (GOLD analysis project Ga0208717, IMG submission 184489) | Arctic peat soil microbial communities from Barrow, Alaska - NGEE Surface sample F53-3 shallow (SPAdes) | ecosystem: Environmental > Terrestrial > Soil > Wetlands > Peat ... | reverse complement strand
CCGCCCGCCGGTCCCTGGATGCAAGGCCCGGCCATGGGGGGTCAGCAGGGCGGACCACCCGCTGGGCCGCACGGGCCCCAGCAAGCGGGAATGCCGCACCCGGGCCAGTTTCCCGGCGGCGGCGCGCCGGGGAACGCGCAGCAGGGCAATGGACAGCGTGGCGCCGGTCAGCAAGGCGCCGGCCCGCAGGGGGGCGGCTGGCCGGGCGGGCCTCAGCCGGGCGGCCCGCATACGGCCGCACCCTACGGCGGCGGGCCGGACGCGGGCCCGCGGTACGAACGAGGACCGGACGGCGCCGGGCAGTACGGCGGAGGTTTCCCTAACGACGGCCAGATGCGCCCAGGACAGCCCGGCGCAACGCAATCCGGCCCCGGACGTCCAGGGGGCGGACCTTTCGGCGAGCAGCCACACCCCAGAGCGTTCGGCCCCGGGCCGCAGTTCCCCGAATCCCAGTTCCTCGGGCCCCAGTCTGCAGGGCCTCAGTTTGCAGGGCCTCAGTTTCCGGGTCAGCAGTTTCCGGGTCAGCAATTTCCTGGTCAGCAGTTTTCCGGTCAGCAGTTCCCTGGTCAGCTTCCAGGTCCGCAGGGACCGGGGCCGTTCATCGGCGGCCAGAACGCGGGCGGCTTCCCTGGCCCTGGTCAGATGCCCTCGCCCGGCGGCCCCGGCGCCCCCAGTGGTCCCGGCGGTCCCGGCGCCCCGGGGTTTTATGGGCAGGGAGTCCCGGGCGGCATGCAGCCCGGCTATCCGGCTCCGCAGCCGGGTCAGTTTCCTGGCGGTCCGATGCCGCCCGGGCCGTTCCCGCCGGGCGGCCCTTTTCCGCCTGGGATGCCCGCGCAGGGCCAGTTCCCGCCCGGCTACCCGGGCCCCGGCGGACCGTTGCCTTTCGGTCAGCAGCAGAGCGGACCCGGTGCCGTTCCGCCCGGGGTGATACCGCCCGGCCAGTTCATGCCCGGCCCGGGCGTGCCGTATGGCGGACCGCCGCCGGCCGGGCAGCTTGCCCCGCCGGGCGCGTTCGCCCCGCCGGGACCGTTCACCCAGCCCGGTCAGTTCGGTCCTGGCACCATGCCCGGTGAGCCGATACCGGGCGGGCAGTTCGGCGCGGCCCCATACGGCCCGCCTGGTCAGTTTGGACCGCCCGCTGACTTCGGAGCGGCCGCCCGGCCTCCCGCTCACTGGGCGGGAGCAGGGCCGTTCCCGCCCGGAGGGTTCCAGGCCGGCCCGGCCGGGCCGGGACCGATGGCCTCTGGTCCCGGCTGGCCCGGACCAGACGTCGCCGGTCCGGCCCAGGTTCCGGCTGGCCCCTCCCAAGGTCGGGGTGCGTATGCCGGCGCCTACGTCCCGGATGGCAGGTCTGGGCCTGGTCACCTCATCGACGCCGATGGAGAACGGGTCCTCACCCCGACGACCATCTACGCGCCAGGCAGTCTGATCGTCACGCCCGAGGGCGGAGAGCGCGATACGCCGGGAGGGCCCGCCACCTCCGGCCGGCCCGCCGACTTCGGCCCCGGTGGCCCCGGCGGGCCCGGATACGGTAGTCCTGGGTACGGCGCGCCGTACGGTCCCGGTCCAAGCCCGGCCCAAGACCCCTACGGCGCCCCGGGTCCGTTCGCGGACCCGGGATTCCTTCGCGCCGACGGCGCCTTCCCAGGTCACGGAGGCGCCCAGGCCGGCGGCTCGTTCCCTGGTCCTGGTCCGTTCGCCGGCCAGAGCGGATTCCCCGGACCCGGCGGACCACGACCGGGCGAATCCGCGCCCGGATTTGCGGGTCCAGGTGGAGTTGGCGGGCCCGTCCCCGGCCACGGCCCTGCGCCCGGCTACGGTCAGGCGCCCGGTTTCGCAGGCGGCCCTGGCGCGGCGCGCGACGGCAACGGCTTCGGCGGCGACCCCCAGCGCAGCGGCCTGCCCGGCTTCGCCGGCGACCCCGCCCAGCCCGGCTTCGCCGGCAATCCTGCCCAGCCCGGCACGTCGGGATACCCGCCACCCGGCGTGCAGGGATACCCGCCAGCAGCCGGGTACGCCGCCCGCGGCGGGCCGTCAGGACCAGCCGGTTACGGCCCGCACGGGCAGCCGGGCCCATACGGTCCCCAGGGTCAGCCCGGTCCCTACGCCATGCAAGGACAGCCAGGTCCGTACGACCCGCAGGGGCAGCCTGCTCAGTTCGGCGTCCAGGGCCAGCCAGGCCCGTACGGCGCCCCAGGGCAGCCTGGCCTGTACGACCCGCAGGGGCAGCCGGGTCCGTACAGCAGGCAAGGACAACCTGGTCAGTTTGGCGCTCAGGGCCAGTCGGCCCCGTATGACGCGCCGCGGCAGGCGGGTCCGTACGGAGGGCTTGGCCAGGCTGGCCCCGGCCAAGGCGGCCCGATGTCCGCCGGCTACCCGCCGCCGAACAGCCCGAACAGCCCGAACGGCGCGCACGGCCCGCAAGGCCCGCAAGGCCCGGGAGCCTATGCGGGCTCGGGCGGCTTTGCCGGCCCCGGCGCCCCGGGCAGCGTCCCGGGCTGGCAGCCGTCCGGCGGACCGGCCCAGAACGGCTACCCCGACTACGGGTACCCGGCTCCGGACGGACATGGCCAGAGAGTCAACGGCGGCGAGTACGCGTACGTGATCAGCGATGATGGCCCGCGCACGCGACGTCCAACCGGTCCGCGCGGTCCGCAGCAGCCGCCCGCCACCAAGGATCGGGCGCCCGCCGCCGAGCCCCGGCGTCGGACGCGGGAAGAACGCATGCAGGCCAGGCCGACCGGCGGTACCCGCTCGATCACCGCGGGAGGAGCGGGAGAAGCGGACGCGGCCAGGGCCGTCACCCCGCCAGCCCCGTCCGTCACCCCGCCAGCCCCGTCCGTCACCCCGCCGGCCCCGTCCGTCACCCCGGCGGCCAGCGCCGACGCGACCGGTGCCTACGGCCGCGACGATCCCGGCTACGGCCCGCCCGCGCCCGGTTGGTCCCACCAGGACCGGCCGGTCGCCGACCTGCTCGACACGGGCCAGCCGGGTGGAGCCGAGCCGGTCGGAGCCGCAGCGCCCGGCGCAGCGTCCGCCCAGCCTGACCAGATCATGGCTGAGCGGATCATGGCTGAGCAGTCCGTGGCCGAGCCGGTAACCGCCGAGCGGTTCAAACCGGAGCAAGCCAGAGCCGGGCAAGCCACAGCGGAGCAGGCAACCGCCGAGCAAGCCGAGCCAGAGCCAGCCGCGACCTCACGCCCGGCTGCGGAGGAACAACCCCACGTTCGCGGCCCGTTCGAGCCCCTCGTCGACCACGACCGCCAGACATCCGGCGCAGCCTCGCCGTTGGCCGATCAGCCAACGGCCGACGCCGAGGGCCGCCCCTACGAGTTCCCCGGGCTCGACGACGACGCGCCCGCTGGATCGGCCGACGCCGCTCTCGACCGGCTCAAGGAACTGCACCGCACCGCCGCCGCGGTCGCCCCGCAGAGCCTCGACGCCCACTTCGACCAGCTCCTCGAACGGCAGCGAAGGCTGATCAGCGAGTACATCAACGAGGCGGAAGGACCGTCGCCATCGGCCGACGCAACCGGTGGTGATGACAACCTGGTCGGTCTCGGCGGTGACTTCCTGGGCAGCAGGTGAGCGGCGTCATCGCGGTCCTCGGCTTCGGTGAGGCCGGGTCGCTGATCGCCCGTGACCTAGCGGCGGCCGGCGCCGACGTGCGCGGCTTCGATCCCCGGGTGACCGCCCCGGCCGGGGTCACCGCCGCCGGCAGCGACGCCGAGGCGGTCACCGGGGCCGCCCTCGTGCTCAGCGTCAACAGCGCCGACGAGGCGGTGGCGGCGTTCACCGCATCCATGGACGCGCTGGCCCCGTCCGCGGTCTGGGCCGATCTCAACACTGCGTCCCCCGCCGTCAAGCAGCGCCTGGCCGACCTCGGCCGCGAGCGCGCGATCGCGGTCACCGACATCGCGATGATGGCACCGGTCCCCGGCAAGGGCCTGCGCGTCCCGATGCTCGCCAGCGGCGACGCCGCCGACCGGGTCGCGGCCACGCTGCGCGGCTACGGTGCCGACATCGAGGTGCTCGACGGCCCGGCCGGGCTGGCCGCGACCCGCAAGCTGCTGCGCAGCGTGTTCTACAAGGGCATGGCCTCGTCGATCATCGAGGCGCTGGAAGCGGCGCGGGCGGCCGGCCTTGAGGACTGGCTGCGCCCGCACATCGCCGAGGAGCTCGCCAGCGCCGACGCCTCAACGGTCGAGCGGATCGTGACCGGCACCCGGCAGCACGCCGTCCGCCGCGGTCACGAGATGGCGGCCGCCGCCGAGATGCTCACCGACCTGGGCGTCCAGCCCATCATGGCCGACGCCAGCCGCGCCCTGCACGAGCGCCTGGCCAAAGAAAGCCTGGCCACAGAAAGCCTGGCCACAGAAACCCCGGCCACAGAAACCCCGGCCACAGAAACCCCGGCCACAGAAACCCCGGCCTAGGCGCGGTCGAACGTCTCCACCCGGGTGCGGTAGCGGTTGCCGCTTCCGGTCGCGTCTTCTGGCGTGATCAACACAACGAAGTCGGGTAGCGCCCCGGACGTCGGCTCCCCCCGGTCATCCAGCGCGCCGGGCTCGGCTCTCCAGTCGATCACATTGATGGTGACCGCATGGGGGCCGGCCGGGATCGTCAGGGTCGGGGCGGATGGGTCTGGATCCGCGCAGATGTGCTCGAGCCCGGTGAGGCGGGCATCGCCGCAGGACAGGTACAGGTAAGGCTGCGATGAGACCACCAGGTGATGTCTCTCCCGGCTGGTCAGCGCCGGAACCTGGCGACGCGCGCCGACCCTGACCAGGAACTGGAAGGCGCCGTCGCTGCGGATGTTGATCGGCACCAGTTCACCGGCCTGCACGTAGCGGGTGATGTTCTCGTCGTCGAGGAGCGCATGTTCCCAGGTCTGGTAGTCGCTGACGTCCGGAAAACGGGATGGGTCCCAGACGGCGTGCATGCCTGCGTCCGTCACCGCGACAAACTCAGTCTCGGTGACGGCGCCCTCACCGGTCATCTGCGTCCTTCCGCATTCGCAATGTCGCCCGGGCCAGATCTGGCCGGTCGGGCACGACGTTACGCCGGTTACCCGCACCCCGCGCGAAGTACCTTGATGTCGAGATACTGTAAGTTAAGCACCGGGGGATGCAGACGCGTGAACAGAACGTGGAAACACAAACGCATGACTGGGCGAGGAGGCTCAACCAACGATGACTGCGAACAGCTTCGGCAGCCGCGCGACGCTTGAGGCGGGCGGCGCGACGCATGAGATATACCGCCTGGACGCGGTCCCGGGCAGCGAGACCCTCCCGTACAGCCTGAAGGTCCTGCTCGAGAACCTGCTCCGCAACGAAGACGGCAAGAACATCACCAAGGAGCACATCACCGCGCTGGCCAACTGGGACAAGGATGCCCAGCCGGACACCGAGATCCAGTTCACCCCGGCCCGGGTGATCCTGCAGGACCTGACCGGCGTGCCCGCCGTCGTCGACCTCGCGGCGATGCGGGAAGCCATGCAACAACTGGGCGGCGACCCGACCAAGATCAACCCCCTCATCCCGGCCGAGCTGGTCATCGACCACTCGGTGGTGGCCGACGTCTTCGGTCGGCCGGACGCCTTCGAGAAGAACGTGGCGCTTGAGTTCGAGCGCAACAGCGAGCGCTTCCAGTTCCTGCGCTGGGGCCAGAACGCGTTCGACGGCCTCCGCGTCGTTCCGCCCGGCACCGGCATCGTGCACCAGGTGAACATCGAGCACCTCGCCCGCGTCGTCATGACCAACGGATCAAGCGCGTACCCCGACACCTGCGTCGGCACCGACAGCCACACCACGATGGAGAACGGCCTCGGCATTCTCGGCTGGGGCGTCGGCGGCATCGAGGCCGAGGCGGCCATGCTCGGCCAGCCGATCTCGATGCTGATCCCGCGCGTCGTCGGCTTCCGCCTCACCGGCACCCTCCCCAATACCACCACCGCCACCGACCTGGTGCTGACGATCACCCAGATACTCCGCAAGCACGGGGTCGTCGGCAAGTTCGTCGAGTTCTACGGCGACGGCGTGGCCGAAGTCCCGGTGGCGAACCGGGCCACGATCGGCAACATGTCACCCGAGTTCGGCTCGACCTGCGCGATCTTCCCGATCGACGCCGCGACGATCGAGTACCTCACGCTGACCGGCCGCACCGACGACGAGCGGGACCTGGTCGAGAAGTACGCCAAGGCCCAGGGCCTCTGGCACGACCCCAGCAACGAAGCAAGGTACTCCGAGGAGCTCACCCTCGACCTCGGCACGATCGTGCCGAGCATCGCCGGCCCCAAGCGCCCGCAGGACAAGATCGATCTGACCAACGCCAAGACCGCCTTCAGGGACGCGCTGCCCGCCTACACCGGCGGCGACGGCAACGGCAGCTTCCCCGCCTCCGACCCCAGCGAGCAGGAAGACGTCCGGTCCACCCACGAGGTCAAGGTCACCCTCGATGACGGCAGCGAGACCACCCTCGACCACGGCCACGTCGTGATCGCCGCGATCACCTCCTGCACGAACACCTCCAACCCGTTCGTGATGATCGGCGCCGCGCTGCTCGCGAAGAAGGCGGTCGAGAAGGGCCTGTCCCGCAAGCCGTGGGTGAAGACGACCCTCGCGCCCGGTTCCAAGGTCGTCATGGACTACTACGAGCGCGCCGGGCTCATCCCGTACCTGGACAAGCTCGGGTTCAACCTCGTCGGCTACGGCTGCACCACCTGCATCGGCAACTCCGGCCCGCTGCCGACCACGATCAGCGAGGCCGTCAACGACAACGACCTCACGGTCGTGTCCGTCCTGTCGGGCAACCGCAACTTCGAGGGCCGGATCAACCCGGACGTGAAGATGAACTACCTCGCGTCCCCGCCGCTGGTCGTCGCCTACGCGCTGGCCGGCACGATGGACATCGACCTGGACCACGAGCCGCTCGGCACCGACCAGGAGGGCAAGCCGGTCTTCCTGACCGACATCTGGCCGTCACCCCAGGAAGTGCAGACGGTCGTCGCCTCGTCGGTCGCGGCCGACATGTTCACCACCGACTACGCCGACGTCTTCAACGGCGACGACAACTGGCGCGGCCTCGAAGTGCCGACTGGCGACACCTTCGAATGGGCGCCGACCTCCACCTACGTCGCCCGGCCGCCCTACTTCGACGGCATGCCGGCCGAGCCGACGCCGGTGACCGACATTCACGGCGCCAAGGTGCTCGCCAAGCTCGGCGACTCGGTCACCACCGACCACATCTCGCCGGCCGGCGCGATCAAGGCCACCGCCCCGGCCGGCCTCTACCTGACCGAGCACGGCATCGACCGTAAGGACTTCAACTCCTACGGGTCGCGCCGCGGCAACCACGAGGTGATGATCCGCGGAACGTTCGCCAACATCCGCCTCCGCAACCAGCTCGCGCCCGGCACCGAGGGCGGCGTCACCAAAAAGGACGGCCAGGAGATGTCGATCTACGACGCCTCCCGCGAGTACATTGCCGAGGGCACCCCGCTCATCGTCATCGGCGGCAAGGAGTACGGCTCAGGCTCCTCCCGCGACTGGGCCGCGAAGGGGACCGCGCTGCTCGGCGTCCGGGCCGTGCTGGTCGAGTCGTTCGAGCGCATCCACCGGTCCAACCTGATCGGCATGGGCGTGCTCCCGCTTCAGTTCAAGGCGGGCGAGAGCGCCGAGTCGCTCGGCCTCACCGGCCGGGAGGTCTTCGACATAACCGGCATCGAGGCGCTCAACGGGGGCGCCGTGCCGAACGAGGTCACGGTCACCGCCGACGGCAAGCGCTTCACCGCCACCGTGCGGATCGACACCCCCGGCGAGGCCGACTACTACCGGCACGGCGGCATCATGCAGTACGTGCTGCGGTCGCTGCTCGCCTAGAACGAAAACGTCTGCGGCAACCGTTAACCAAAACGTTAACGGTTGCCGCAGACGTAAGGTTTAGTGGCCGCCCGACGGCGTTCCACGCCCGCCCCACGGGCCGATAGGCTCGAACCATGGCCCACGACCACGACCACGTCAACTCCCACGGTGTCGCCGATGACTTCGAGTACGAGGACATCGACATCAAGGACGCGCTCGGGCTGCCCGACGCGCTGCCGCCGATCCGCCTGCTGCCGCTGCCAGAGCTCGCGGCCGAGGCGCGCCGGGCCCCGCTGCCCGCTCAGCTCGCCGCGCTCGCCGCGTGGGTGGGCAAGAACGGCCGGGAGGTGGACGAGGACGGCGACCTGACCCCCGAGGACCGGGCCGAGGTCGTTGCTGCGCTTGGCGTCGCCCCCGAGGACTTCGACTTCCTCTGGGAGTACGCGCTCGGCGTCGAATGGCTGCTGTTCGACCCCGACGACGAGGACCGGGTGCTGCCGGGCGAGACCGCCGATGACTGGGCCTCAGGCGACGACGAGACGGTCTTCGCCGCCTGGTCGTCGACGATGGCGGCCGTGCTCGGCGAGACGCTCGAGCTCTACGGCCCTGAGCCGGACTTCGACGACGAGTCCGACGACGACGAGTCCGACGACGACGAGGGCGACGACGAGGAGTTCAACTTCACCGGCCAGGGAATGGCGATCGCCATCCTGCTCTTCCTCGCCCGTCGCGAGGGCCTCACCAGCGAGGAATTCACCGAGGTGCTGTGGGAGAACGCGGCCGGCGGCGACATCGACGAAGATGACGAGGAACTCGGCGATGAGCTCGCCGAGGCGCGCGAGCGCTGGGAAGAGGAGTACGGCGACCCCGCCCGGCTGCTCCTCGACCGGCTGCGGACGGTGTTCGCGGTCACCGAGGACGACGACGTCATCCGGCTCACGCCGCTGGCCCTGGCCGCGCTGCACGAGCAGCTGGTCGAGGCCGGGGTGGACATCCCGCTGCTGCCGCCGACCGCCGCCGAGCTGACCGGCAGCGAGCTGCTGGCGATGGCCGAGGGCGTCAGCGACGCCGAGTTCGAGGCCGAGGCGCAGGCGTGGGTGGAGTCCCGCGGCGACGAGCCCGCCGCCCGCGAGCTGCTCGACCTCGCCGCCGAGGGCCACCCGGGGACGCGGATGCTGGCGGTGGCCGTGGTCACCGCGATCGGCGCCCCGGCCGCGCCCGCCCTCCGCGAGAGCCTGGCGGTCGAGCCGCTGCGCGGCTACGCCAAGGTGGCGCTGCTCTCGCTGGCCGGCATCGACGACATCAGCGGGGCGGCCGACGTGCCGTCCGAGCTCGAGCTGGGCCCCGACGACCTCGCCTGGATCGCCACCGACCTGCTGGCGCTGGCGTGCGACGACGAGTACCCGGACCCGGACGACCTGGCGGTCAGCTTCCGCGAGGCGGTTCCGGTCGGCCAGGAGGTACCGCTGTTCGAGGCGATGGCCCGCAGCAACCACCCGGACGCCGAGGACGTGCTCAACCATCTCGGCCGGCACCACCCGGACAAGCAGGTCTCGAAGGCGGCCAGGACGGCGGCGCACAAAGCCGCCTCGCGCTAGCGGCACCCCCGGTAACGTTGTCAGCGGGTCGGCGCGGGAACGCCGGCCCGCTGGGGACAACTGAACGGGGAAGGGCGCGCCAATGTCCGAGGACACTGGAAACGGCAACGCCACCACGGCGCTGGGCAACCTCGCCGCGATCAATCACATCGTGGTCCTGATGCTGGAAAATCGCTCATTCGACCACATGCTCGGCTACCTCTACGCGGCCGAGGGCAACGTCTCCCCGTCCGGCCAGCCGTTCGAGGGCCTGACCGGCGCCGAGCAGAACCCGGACGGCAAGGGCGGCACGGTCGGCGTCTACCAGATCACCCCGTCGACCCCGAACGCCTACTTCATGCCCGGGGCCGACCCCGGCGAGGGCTACAAGGCGACCAACAGCCAGCTCTGGGGGTCGACGACCGCCCCCTCGACCGGGACCCCGGCCCCGATGACCGGGTTCGTCACCGACTACGCGTACACGCTCGGCTGGCAGTCGAAGGACCCCGGCTGGTCGGTGCTGCCCGGCACCACCGCGAGCGAGATCATGGGCTGCTACACCCCGGCCGCGCTGCCGGTGCTGTCGGCGCTGGCGGCCGGCTACGCGGTGTGCGACCACTGGTTCGCCTCGGTGCCGACCGAGACCATGCCCAACCGCGCGTTCACCTGCGCGGGGACCAGCATGGGGCAGGTCGACGACAACACCAAGAAGTTCTCGGCTCCGTCCGTCTTCGGCGCCCTCGGAAAGGCCGGCCAGACCTGGGCCATTTACGGCTACACCCAGCGCCCGCTGACCGCCGACACGTTCACCGACGTCGCCACCGCCAGCGGGGGAGCGATCGGCCTGTTCACCGACTTCCAGGCCGCCGCCGCGGCGGGCACCCTGCCGGACTACGCGTTCCTGGAGCCGAGCTGGCAGTCGACCGGCAACAGCCAGCACCCGAACTACGACGTGGCCCTCGGCGAGCAGCTCATCCACGACGTCTACGAGGCGCTCCGGTCGGGGCCGGGCTGGGGCCAGACGCTGTTCGTGCTCACCTACGACGAACACGGCGGCTGCTTCGACCACGTCCCGCCGCCGTGGGGCGCGACCCCGCCCGACAGCGCCGTCGAGGCGGCCTACAACTTCACCTTCAATCGCTTCGGCGTCCGGGTGCCGACCGTGCTGATCTCGCCGCTGATCGCGCCGGGCACCGTCTACCGGGTGCCGGCCGGGTCCACCCCGCTCGACCACACGTCGGTTCTCGCGACCGTCGAGCAGCGCTGGGGCCTTCAGCCGCTGACCGCCCGCGACGCCGCCGCCCCCGCCTTCGGCAGCGTGCTCACCCTGGCCGCCCCCCGCACCGACGACGTCCTCGCCGGGGTGACGGTCCCGGTGGCCGGCAGCGCGGGCCCCTCGGCCGGCCTGACCTCCCACCTCGAGGAGATCCGCCAGCAGCTCCCCGCCAGCACCGCCCCGCCCGGCGCCCCGTCCGCCCCGGCCATCCTCCCCGCCCTGGCCAGGATCTCCGCCC